>JAABUM010003306.1_pt1 | contig 20085 bp, 18 predicted proteins | sample 5559161 | NCBI WGS metagenome assembly JAABUM01 (sample SAMN10711868, study PRJNA513369) | rock metagenome | isolation source: Antarctica rocks | place: Antarctica: Victoria Land, Siegfried Peak nord
TCGCCCCACTTGGCATAGACCGGCGCCGGGAAAGTGGCGCCCGCGCCGGTGATCCCGTTCTGCGCCACCGCAGGCAGCGCCGCCACGGACCCGAACCCTGCCAGCACAACCGCCAGCGCCGCATTCCTGAGTCTCATGTGACCTCCATCGTGGGCACGCCACGCGCGCCAAAGTGCAGGACCCGGCCTGCTTCGGACCGGAACCTAGTCCGCACCCGCGACGGAGATATTGCATATTTGTGACAGTTGTGTGACAGGCTGTCACGGCTGAACTGCCGTTCCATCACGATGTCCGTCGAGCGAACCGGCAAACATGCGTCACCACGGCTGCATCGCGTGAAATCCGAAGAGTCCACAACCGGAAGTTCTGCGTTGATGTAAGGGGGGCACGTCCACGTTTACGATGCCCGCCCTGCAGGCTGCCCGGCGTCGTCCAGCGGATAGTGGCAGCGCACCCGCGCCCCGGCCACCACGCGCAGCGCCGGGCGTTCCGCGTCGCAGCGCGCGGTGCGGTAGGCGCAGCGGGTGCTGAACAGGCAGCCTGCCGGACGGTCGGCGGCGCCGGGCACGACGCCGGGGATGGTGGGCAGGCGCGGCTTGCCCTCCGCCCGCTCCGGCAGCGCGTCCAGCAGGGCGGCGGTGTAGGGGTGGCGCGGATGGCGGAACAGGGCCGCCGCAGGCTGCTCCTCCATCACCTGGCCGGCGTACATCACCTGCACGCGCTGCGCCGTCTCCGCCACCACGCCCATGTCGTGAGTGATCAGCACCAGGCCCATGCCGCGGCTGCGCTGCAAGCCGACGAGCAAATCCAGCACGCCCTTCTGCACCGTCACGTCGAGCGCGGTCGTCGGCTCGTCGGCGATCAGCAGCGCCGGGTTGCAGGCAATGGCCATGGCGATCATCGCGCGCTGGTTCAGCCCGCCCGAAAGCTGGTGCGGGAAGGCGCGCACCCGGGTTTCCGGCGCCGGCACGCCGACCTGGCCCAGCAAGGCGACCACCCGGCCCCGCACCTCCGCCCGCGGAACCGCGCCATGCACGCGCAGCGCCTCGGCGATCTGCCAGCCGATGGGGTAGCAGGGGTTCAGCGACGTGGTCGGCTCCTGGAACACCATCGCGATGTCGCGCCCGACCAGCCGGCGGCGGGCGCGGGGCGCAGCGCCCAGCAGGTCCGCGCCGCGGAACCGCACGGCTTCCGCCGCCACCCGGCCGGTGCGCGGCAGCAGGCCCATGACGGCCAGCATGGACACGCTCTTGCCCGAGCCGCTTTCGCCCACGACGCACAGCACCTCGCCGGCGTCCACCCGCAGGTCCACGCCCTCCACCGCCGGGAAGCTGCCGAAGCGGACCGTGAGATCCTGCACCTCCAGCAAGGCACTCACCGGCGCAGCTTCGGGTCCAGCGCGTCGCGCAGCCCGTCCCCCAGCAGGTTGAACGACATGACCGTGACTAGGATGGCGACGCCGGGAAAGGTCAGCAGCCACCATGCGCGCTGGTAGAATTGCAGCGCGTCGGCCAACATCGTGCCCCACTCCGGCGTCGGCGGCTGCGCGCCCAGCCCCAGGAAGCCCAGCGCCGCCGCGTCCAGGATGGCGGTCGAGAAGCCCAGGGTCGCCTGCACGATCAAGGGCGCGGCGCAGTTGGGCAGCACCACCAGCAGCATCAGCCGCCACACCCCGGCCCCGGCGCTGCGCGTCGCCACCACGTATTCCCGCGCCAGCTCTCCCAGCGCCGCCGCCCGCGCCAGCCGCACGTAGCCCGGCAGCAGCACGACCGCCACGGCCAGCATCGCGTTCGTCAGTCCCGGCCCCAGGATCGCCACCACGACGATGGCCAGCAGCAGGCTGGGGAACACCAGGAGCACGTCCATCGTGCGCATGATGGCCACGTCCACGGCGCCGCCCACGAACGCCGCCACCAGCCCCAGCAACGCCCCGGCGCTGAGCGACAGCGCCACCACGACGGCGCCGATCACCAGGGACAGCCGCGCCCCGTAGATCAGCCGCGTGAGGATGTCCCGCCCCAGGCTGTCGGTGCCGAGCGGAAAGCGCGGGTCCTGGAACGGCGGTGCCAGGAAGCTTTCGCGGAACTGGTCGGCCGGGCCATAGGGCGCGATCAGCGGCGCCCCGGCTGCCAGCACCACGAGCAGCAGCATGACCGCCAGCCCGGCGGCTGCGCCCCGGTTCTCGACCAGCCGCCGGAACAGGCCGCCGCCGGGCGACGTGGCGGCGGCACTCATGCCGGCCCCTCTCCGCCCGGAATGTCACGCTGCACCACGGACCCATGGTTGCGAGGGGCATCGCGACGCGGCAGGCCAGGGGCTGCCAGAACGGGCCTTTGCGCCTGCGAACCCTGGACGGCAAGCCGCACCCCCACTCCACCGCGAGGAGCGCAGCGAGACGGAAAAGGGGCCGCAGGAGCTGGCCCTTGCGCGCGCGGCTCCTGAATCGCCGCGCCGCAAGCGGCTCGCGACGGCGGCCTGCCGGTTGGGCGCACCGTCATCGCCGCAGCCTTGGGTTCAGCACGCCGTACAGCACGTCCACGCCAAGGTTCACCAGCATCACCAGTACGGCGATCAGCAGCGTGCCGCCTTGCAGCACGTTGTAGTCGCGGCGCTGTATGGCCTCCACCAGCCAGTGCCCGACGCCGGGCCAGGAGAACACCGTCTCCGTCAGGATCGCGCCGCCCAGCAGCGCGCCGACCTGCAGGCCCAGCACCGTCACGACGGGGATCATCGCGTTCCGCAGCGCATGGACCACCACGACCCGGCCCGGCGACAGCCCCTTGGCGCGGGCCGTCCGCACATAGTCCTCGCCAAGCACCTCCAGCATGGACGACCGCGTCATGCGCGCGATGGTCGCCAGCGGGATCGTGCCCAGCACGATGGCCGGCAGGATCAAGTGCTGCGCGGCGGAGCGGAAGGCGCCGGGTTCCCCGCTCCACCAGCTATCCACCAGCAGGAAGCCCGTTACTGGCTCAATGTAATAAAGGTCGCCGATCCGCCCGGACACCGGCGTCCAGCCCAGCGTCACCGAGAACACCAGGATCGCCATCAGCCCCCACCAGAAAATCGGCATGGACGCCCCGGTGACGGCCACGCCGATCAGCCCGTAATCCAGCGCCGACCCGCGACGCACCGCCGCCAGCACGCCCAGCGGCAATCCCAACAGGGCGGCAAACAGCAGTGCGCAGGCGGACAGCTCCAGGGTGGCGGGGAAGAACGTGCGGAACTCGGTCCACACGCTTTCCTGCGTCACCACGCTGCGGCCCAGGTCGCCGCGCGCCAGCCCGGCCTCGTAGGTCAGGAACTGCCGCCACAGCGGCTGGTCCAGGCCCATCTCGTGCCGGAAGTAGGCCAGGCGCTCCGGCGTGATGCCGCGCTCGCCGGTGCGTACCTCGACGGGATCGCCGGGGACGGCGTGAATCAGCACGAAGCCCAGCAGCGTGACGCCGACGAAGGTCGGCAGGATCAGCGCCAGCCGCCGGGCCAGCAGGCGGAACACGCCCTAGAGGCCCGGCAACGGCGCTGCCGCCACGAGGGGCGCAGCGGCGCGGCGATTTAGGGCCATGCGGGCAGAGGCAGGGCGGACAGGGGCCGTTCCGGGAAACCTCCGGATCGCCGCGCCGCAAGCGGCTCGCAATGACGGTGCTGCATAGACCGGGCGGGAGCCTTACCGCGCCCGTTCCTACTTGATGTCAACGTGGTCGAAAATGTGCCGGCTGAATGGCGACATGTAGTAGCCCGTCACCTCCTTCCGCAGCGGCTGGAAGGCGATGGAGTGGGCGATCAGGAAGTAGGGCGCCTCCTCGTGCATCACGACCTGCGCCTGCTCGTACAGCTTGGTGCGCTCCCCCTTGTCGGTCAGCGTGACGGCCTTGTTGACCAGGTCGTCGAACTCCTTGTTGCACCACTTGGTGCTGCTGCCGCCGCCGATGCGCGCCGAGGCGCAGCCGGCCAGGGGCACGAAGAAGTTGTCCGGGTCGCCGTTGTCGCCGGTCCAGCCGAGCTGCGCCATCGTGTGCTCCGCCTGCTGCACGCGCTTGCGGTATTCGCCCCATTCGTAGCTGACGATGCGGGCCTTGATGCCGACCTTGGCGAGGTCCGCCTGCATCAGCTCGCCGATGCGCCGGGCGTCGGGGTTGTAGGGGCGCTGCACCGGCATCGCCCACAGGTCGGTCTCGAACCCGTTGGGAAAGCCGGCGTCGGCCAGCAGCTTCTTCGCGGCGGCAGGGTCGAAGGGATAGGGCTGCACGGCATTGTTGTAGGACCAGACCGTGGGCGGAATCAGGTTCTTCGCCGGCTCCCCGGCACCGAGGTAAACGGCGTCCAGGATGGCCTTGCGGTCAATCGCCATGTTGATCGCCTGGCGCACCCGCTTGTCGTCGAACGGCTTCTTCAGCACGTTGAAGGCGAGGTAGCCGATGTTCAGCCCGGCCTGGTCCATCAACTGCAACGCCGCGTCGGACCGTATGCCCGGCAGGTCCGCGGGCGCCGGATAGGCCGACACCTGGCACTCGTTGGCCCGCAGCTTGGCCAGGCGCACCGCCGGGTCTTTGTTGATGGAGAACACGAGGGCGTCCAGCTTCGCCTTTTCCCCCCAGAAGTCGTCGAAGCGGCGGTAGCGTATGGTGGCGTCGCGCTGGTACGCGACGAAGCTGAACGGGCCGGTGCCGATGGGCACCTGGTCAATCTGCTCGGGCTTGCCGGCCTTCATCAGCGCGCCGCCGTATTCGGCGGACAGGATGGAGGCGAACTCCATCGCCATGTCGGACACGAACGGCGCGTTGGACGTGTTGAGCACGATGCGGACGGTTTGGTCGTCCACCTTGTCCATGGACGCCACCAGGGTGTTCAGCCCCAGGTCGCCCCAATAGTCGTAGCTGCCGCCGGATACCTTGTGGAACGGGTGGTCATCCCGGGCCATGCGGTTGAAGGTGAACAGCACGTCGTCGGCGTTGAAGTCGCGCGTCGGCTTGAAGGCGGCGTTGGACTGCCACTTGACGCCGCGGCGCAGGTGGAAGGTGACGGTCTTGCCGTCCGGCGACACGTCCCACCGCTCGGCGAGGCCCGGCTCGATTTCCACGGAGGACGGCTTGAACTCCACCAGGCGGCCATAGACGGGATGCGTCGCGTCGAACGTCGTGCCGGTGGTGTTGAGCTGCGGATTGAAGTTCTCCGGCGAGCCTTCGGAGCAATAGACCAGCGTCTTGGCCTGGGCGGACGCAAGGGACAGCGCGGCGACGCCGGCAAGCAGGAGGGTGCGGAGCATGGTCGGCCCTTTCAGGAAACTTGGGCCAACCATCACGCCCCTTGGCGCGGGGGTCAACGCTTGCGTCCGTGCTTCTGCCGGTTTGCAGGGTGGCCCGGCCGCGGCAGGACGTGCGAAACTGCTTCGTCCTTAAGCAGCCCCTTGCTACATCCGTCGCCGCCGGCCTTCACTGCACGAAACCAGGGCACGTCAGCATGAACACATCCACCCCCCGCGTGCTGTCCGGCGCCGAGGTGCGCGCCTTGTCCATGCGCTCCAACGCCCGTGGCGCGGCGCGGACGGCGCTGCACCTGGGGGCGCTGGCGTTGACCGGCGCGGGCGTCGCGCTATCAGGCCCGTGGACGATGCTGCCGGCGATGCTGCTGCTGGGCGTGCTGCAATCGGCGCTGTTCGCCCCGATCCACGAGACGATGCACCAGACGGTGTTCCGCAGCCGCCGGGCCAACGCGGCGCTGGGCTGGCTGGCGGCGTGCCCATCGGGGCTGAACTGGCATTTCTACACCGCGTTCCACCTGGCGCATCACCGCTTCACCCAGGACCCGGAGCGCGACCCGGAACTGGCGCCGCCGCCGCCGGGTAGCCTGGACAGCTACCTGTTGCGCGTGCTGGGCGTGAACTACTGGCGGGCACGGGCGGCCGTGATCCGGGACTGCTGGCGCGGGGACCTTTTGGCCTATCCCTATATCCCGGCCGGCGCGGCGCCGCGCATCGTTCGCAGCGTGCGCGCGATGTGCCTGCTCATGACGGGCCTGGCCATCGCGTCCGCCGCACTATTCGGCTGGTGGGTGCCGTTCGCATTCTGGATCGTGCCGCAACTGCTCGGCCAGCCGCTGCTGCGGCTGTATCTGCTGACCGAGCACACCGATTGCACCGAGGACGCCAACGGCCTGACCAACACGCGCACGACGCTGACCAACGGGCTGATGCGGCTGCTGATGTGGAACATGTCGTTCCACACCGAGCACCACCTGTATCCCTCCATCCCGTTCCACCGCCTGCCCGACGCCCATGCCGCCGTGCGGGGCAGGCTGTGCGTCGTGCAGGACGGCTATGCGCGGTGGCACCGGGGCTACCTGGCGGGCATCCTGCGCCGGGCCTAGGCGCCCGTAGGGAGGGCGAGAGTTCCGCAGTCCGGCATTGCAGGCCGCTTCCGTCGCGGCAATCCAAGACCAACCGCCTTTCGCCCTGACTACTTCCTCGTCAGCGCAGCCGAGGGTGCGCCGCGACAACAGAAAGGGTCAGAGCAAGGGGCGGTTGGTATAATCACCGCAAGCGCATCGCTCGCGGTGCCTGGATTGCCGCGCCTCCCGCAACGAGGGGTCGGCAGAAGCTGCCGGCGCTACTCCGCGGCCAGCCGGGCGTTCTGCGGGAACATGTGACGACGCGCCTCGTCGTCCATCTCCGCCTTGAAGCTGTGCTTCGCCTTCAGCGCCTCCGCGCGCACCGCGGCCGGGCGGGCGCTGATCTCGTCGAAGTGCCGCTTTAGGTTCGGCATCGCCGCATAGGCGTCCGGTCCCAGCACGAACGGCACCACGCGCGCCCAGCCCCATACCGCCATGTCCACGATGGTGTAGGCGTCGCCCAGCATGTAGCGGTGCCTGGCAAGCTGCGCGTCCAGGATGCCGTAGTGCCGCTCCGCCTCAAAGGCGTAGCGGTTCACGGCATAGTCCTTGGGCGCCGGGGCGAAGTGCTTGAAGTGGACGGCCTGACCTGAGTACGGGCCGATGCCGGTGGCGACGAACATCAGCCATGACAGCAACTGCCCGCGCGCCGCGTCGCCCGGCCCCGGCAGGAACTGGTCGCTCTTCTCCGCGAGGTAGAGCAGGATGGCGTTGCTGTCGAACACCGTGGCGTCGCCGTCCGTGATGGCGGGGGTCTTGGCATTGGGGTTGATTGCCAGGAACTCCGGCGCGAACTGCTCGCCGCGCCGGGTGTCCACGGGCACGACCTCGTAGGGGAGGCCGGACTCCTCCAGGAACAGCGCGACCTTCAAGGGGTTGGGCGAGGGGTGGTAGTAGAACTTGATCATGCCGGGGCCTCCGCTTGCGACGGCAGGGTTATGCACCTGCCGTTGCATCCACACCAGTTACAGCGATGAGGCGGCATCGCGCTCCTGCGATCCCATAATGAAACCGCACGCTTGGCAACAGCGGCCAGCCGTCCGGATCAGTCCCGAACGTCCGCACGATGCCGGGACCACCGGCGAGTGCCACGTCCTCCGCCGTGTCTCCGGCCTGGGTGCGCGTAGCACGACCGCTGCCCCGGTCGGTGCAGGCAACCCCCGTCACGCCCTCATTCCGCAACAGCAGCCGGGCAAGTCTGGAAGCGCGGTTCCAAGTTTTCCGGCAGTTGCGCGACGCTCCGAGGTTTGGGAGGGAGCATGGCTCTGCGCGAACCCGTCTTGGAACGGGGACGACGCTGCATCGGGCACGACCTGCTTGATATGTGCATGGGGCATGTGCATCCTGCTCGAATGTCCAAGCTCGGCGCCCCTCGCCGCCCAACCAACGTCACCTTGCCCGAAAGCCTGGTGCAAGAAGCCCGTGCGCTGAACATCAATGTGTCGCAAGCGTGCGAGCGCGGGTTGCTGGCCGAAGTCGGAGCCGCCAAGGCCCGGCGGTGGCAGGAGGACAACCGGGCGGCCATTGATGCCTGGAACGGGCACGTGGACCGGCATGGCATTCCATTGGCCGAGTTCCGCAGTCTCTAGTAGCCTGGCTGGACGTCCATCCCATGCCGCGCGGCGACCCCGGATGGCTGCTGGACGTGCAGGCGGACCTGCTGCAAGGCCTGAACACCCGCACCGTCGTGCCGCTGCTGCCCATGACGGGCAGCCCGCCACCGATACGTGGCCTCAACCCTGTTTTCCTGATCGCCGGGGTGGAGGCCGTCATGATCACGCAAGCCATCGCCACGCTTCCGCGCGCCGAGTTGAAGGCTGCCGTTGCCTCGCTCGACCGGGAGCATGACCAGGTCGCCCGTGCGCTGGACCTGCTGCTAACAGGGTTCTAAGCCCAGCGGTGCGCCGCCGCCGGGTGCGTGCTGGGCAGGCGGTCCCGCCCGAACAGCTTCTGGCGCAGCGTGCCCGGCGCATACGCCTCCTTGTAGGCGCTGCGCCGTTGCAGCTCGGGCACCAGCAGGTCCGCCACGTCGGTCACGCAGTCGGGCACGATGGTGCGGGACAGGATGAACCCGTCCACGTCCGCGCCGTCCGTCAACGCCTGCAACGCATCGGCGACAGTCGCGGGCGACCCGACGATGGGCGCCTGGCGGCTGCCCAGCACCATGCGGTCCAGCAGCTTGCGCTTGGTCATCACTGGGGCGCTGCGGGCGACGGCTTCCAGGTTGGAGCGTATGGCCTGCGTCTCCACGACCTGGATCGGCTCGTCCATGCCATAGGCGGCCAGGTCTATGCCCATGCTGGCGGAGGCATGGACCAGCGCGCCCTCCCCTGACGCATAGCGGCGCAGATCGGCCAGCTTCGCCCCGGCCAGCGCATCCGTCTCCGCAACCACGAGCGTCGCGCCCACAAAGGCCAGCACGTCCCCGGGCAACCGCCCAGCCGCGACGGCGCCGGCCCGCACGTCGTCCACGATGGCGCGGAGCGCGGGGACGGCCTGCCCGTTCAGGAACACGCACTCGGCATGGCTTGCGGCGAACCGCTTGCCCCGGCCTGACGACCCCGCCTGGAACAGCACCGGCGTCCGCTGCGGCGACGGCTCGGCCAGATGCACGGCGTCCATGCGGTAGTGCGGACCATCGTGTTGAACCGAGCGGACGCGAGCCGGGTCGGCATACACCCCGGCGGCGCGGTCCGCCCGCACGGCGTCATCGGCCCAGCTTCCCTCCCATAGCTTATAGACGACCTGCATGTAGTCGTCCGCCACGTCGTAGCGGTCGTCGTGCGCCACCTGCCGGTCCAGCCCCATCGCGCGGGCGGCGCTGTCCAGGTAGCCCGTCACGATGTTCCAGCCGATGCGCCCGCCGGTCAGGTGGTCCAGCGTGGACATGCGCCGGGCGAAGGGGAAAGGCGGGTCGTAGCTGAGGTTGACCGTGACGCCGAAGCCGAGATGCCGGGTCGCGGCGGCCATGGCGGGGACCAGCATCAGGGGGTCGTTCACCGGCACCTGCACGCCGTGGCGCAGCGCCGGGCCGGGCGAGCCGCCATGCACGTCATACACCCCCAGCACGTCCGCTAGGAACAGGCCGTCGAACAGCCCGCGCTCCAGCGTCCGCGCGAGGGCGGTCCAGTGGTCCAGGGTGCGGTATTCAACGGAGCGGTCCCGCGGATGGGTCCACAGGCCCTGCTGGATATGGCCGACGGTGTTCATGTCGAACGCCATCAGTCGCATCTGTTTTGGGCGCATCTGCTTCGGGCGCATCTGCTTTGGGGCGTCGTTCATCGCACCGACCTTCCGGGCTGGCGCGGCTTGGGTCAAGCAGCCTGGATCAAGCAGGCCGGATCAAGCGGGGGCTGCAAGCTCCGCGCGTCCGGGCCGGTCCGGCCGGCTGCACTCCCGGTCTATCCGGATCGCCACGCGGTCCTTGCGCCGGCCCACGCGCGCCTCGAACAGCGGCACCGCGCCGCAGCGCACCCGCACCGGGCTGCCGGCGGCGGCGCCCAGCATGATGCGGTCGCCGACCTGCAGCGCCATCACGTCCGACAGCCGCATCACCTGCTCGTCCAGCACCACGTCCAGGTCCACCTCGGTGTCCCAGAGCTGCTCGGCCAGGTGGGTCTCCCAGATGCTGTCGCGGCCGAACCGCTCCCCCATGAACTGCTGCAGCAGGAGTTCTCGCACCGGCTCCAGCGTGGCGTAGGGCAGCAGCATCTCCAGCCGGCCGCCGCGGTCGTCCATGTCTATGCGCAGGCGCACCAGCACGGCAGCGTTGGACACGCGCGAGATGATGGCGAAGCGCGGGTTGACCTCCAGCCGCTCGAAGCGGAACGTCACCGGGGTCAGCGGCTCGAAGCTGGCGGTCATGTCGTGCAGCACCAGGCGGATCAGCCGCTCGACCAGGGTGCGCTCGATGGTGGTGTAGGGCCGGCCCTCGATGCGCATGGCCGCCGTGCCGCGGCGCCCGCCCAGCAGCACGTCTATGATGGAGTAGATGAGCGCGGAGTCCACGACCATCAGGCCGTAGTTGTCCCACTCCTCGACCTTGAACACCGCCAGCATGGCCGGCATCGGGATGCTGTTCAGGTAGTCGCCGAAGCGCAGCGAGACGATGTTGTCTATGCCGACCTCCACGTTGTCGCTCGTGAAGTTGCGCAGGCTGGTGCTCATGATGCGGACCAGGCGGTCCACTACGATCTCCAGCATCGGCAGGCGCTCGTAGCTGACCAGCCCGGCGTTGATGATGCGCTGCATCCCGGACTGGTCGGCGCCGCCGCCGGGTCCGTCGCCGTAGCCCAGCAGCGCGTCTATCTCCGCCTGCGTCAGAACCTTGCCGGATGCCGCCGCATCCCCGGCTGTGTTGCTCATGGCACGAACCTCCTGTCCGTGCCGTACCTTGCGCCGGCATTGGTGAACAATGCCTGAATCGAGTCAGCCTATTGGAACGTGTAGGCCAGGCTGACGCGGCACGGTCTGTCTGGAAGCAGCGGCGCGGCGTTGACCTCCCCGGACGTTGGCAGCGCCCAAAGATGCTCGAAGCTGACGCCAGCGGCCACTTCTATCAAATAACGATGGCTGGTCCGCAACCTGATCAAGGGCAGAAGCACTCCCGAAAGGTGCCAAGGCTGCCAGATTACCCTGTCAAATCATCTTGGTGGCGCCAAAGCCTCAACCGGCGTCGCGACAGGCCGCATCGGCGGCCCGTGGCGCCAGCCCTTGACCTTCCTACAGTGGGAAGCCCCATGTGCCGTGCAGGCAGGTTCCAGGAGTGTCCGGCATGGACGGTGTCATTGATCGTGCGGTCGCGGGTTCGGGCGGCGATGGGACAGCGCCCGGCCGCCTGGACCTGTGCCTGTCCGGGATGAGCTGCGCGTCCTGCGTCCGCCGGGTCGAGCGTGCGGCGGCGGCCGTGCCCGGCGTGCAAGCGGTGTCGGTCAACCTGGCGACCGGATGCGCCGCCATAACCCCGGGTCCGGGCCTGAATCTGCCGGACCTGGTGGGCGCGCTCGGCGCTGCCGGCTACCCGGTGGAGGAGAAGGCGACCGACATCGCCATCACCGGCATGAGCTGCGCGTCGTGCGCCGGTCGGGTGCAACGTGCGTTGCTGCGGGTGCCCGGCGTGATTGCGGCCGAGGTGAACCTTGGGACCGAGCGGGCACGGGTGCGCGCCGTGGCCGGCGCCGCAACGCCGGACGCATTGACCGCCGCCGTCCGCGCCGCCGGCTATGGCGCGTCGCTGCCGGGCACGGCCGCGGCACCCGCCGGCCCGCCGGCCCGCGCGCGCTGGCGCTGGCCCGGCGGGGAGGGCACCGCCGCCGCAGCCGCGTGCGCCCTGGCTGCGCCGCTGCTGCTGCCGATGCTGCTGATGCCGTTCGGCGTTGATGCGGCGCTGCCGGGCTGGGTGCAGCTTGCGCTGGCCGGCATCGTGCAGGCCGTGTTCGGCGCGCGGTTCTATCGCGGCGCCTGGCACGCGCTGCGGGCCGGGGCCGGCAGCATGGACACGCTCGTCGCGCTCGGCACCACCGCTGCCTTCGGCCTGTCCGCCTGGCAGCTTGCGGCGGGGCACGACGGGGCGGCGGGCGGGCACCTGTATTTCGAGGCGTCAGCGGCGGTGATCGCGCTGGTGCGCCTGGGCAAGTGGCTGGAAGGTCGCGCCCGCCGCGAGGCCGGCGAGGCGATCCGCGCGTTGCAGCAGTTGCAGCCGGCGCAGGCCCGCTTGCGCCGCGGCGGGGCGGAGCTGGACGTGCCGATAGCCGACCTGCGCCTCGGCGACCTGATGGCCATACGCCCCGGCGAGCGCATCCCCGCGGACGGCCTGGTGCAGGAAGGCTCCGGCAGCGCCGACGAGAGCCTGCTGACCGGCGAGGCGCTTCCCGTGCCGAAGCAGCCCGGCAGCCGCGTTACCGGCGGCAGCCTGAACGGCGAGGCGCCGCTGCTGGTCGAGGCGACGGCGCCCGCCGCCGAGGGACAGCTTGCCCGCATGGTCCGCCTGGTGGAGGATGCGCAGGCGGCCAAGCCGCCGGTGCAGCGCCTGGTGGACCGGGTCAGCGCCGTGTTCGTGCCGGTGGTGGCCGGGGTCGCTGTCCTCACGTTGCTGGGCTGGTGGCTGGCCGGGGCCGGTGCGACTGCGGCCATCGTGAACGCCGTCGCCGTGCTGGTGATTGCCTGCCCCTGCGCGCTGGGCCTGGCGACGCCCGCCGCCATCATGGCCGGCACCGGCGCCGCCGCCCGGCACGGCATCCTGATCCGCGACCCCGCTGCGCTGGAGCAGGCGCGGCGCATCGGCATTGTTGTGTTCGACAAGACCGGCACCCTGACCGAGGGCAAGCCGGCGCTGGTGGCCGTGCAGCCCGCGCCGGGCGTTGCCGAGGCGGAGCTGCTGCGGCTTGCGGCGTCCTTACAGGCCGGCAGCGAGCACCCGTTGGCCCGCGCCGTGCTGGCCCGCGCGGCCGGGCTGCAGGCGCCCAAGGCAGGCGGCCTGCGCGCCCTGGCCGGACGCGGTGTGGAGGGCACCGTCGAGGGCCGCCGCCTGCTGCTGGGCAGCGCCCGGCTGATGCGCGGCGAGGGGATCAGCACTGCCCCGCTCGACGCCGCCGCGGTGCGCCTGGCCGAGGACGGCAGGACGGTGTCGTTTCTGGGTGAAGCGGGCCTGGGTGAGGCGGGGCTGAATGAGGCCGGCGGCGAAGCTGGCGGACGCCTGCTGGGACTGCTGGCGTTCGGCGATGCCGTGAAGCCCGGTGCGGCCGGGGCCGTCGCAACCCTGCGAGGGCGCGGCCTGCAGGTCGTGCTGCTGACCGGCGACAACAGCGGCGCGGCGGCGGCAACGGCCCGTGCCCTGGGCATCCTCGAAGTCCATGCCGAGGCGCTGCCCGCTGACAAGGCGGCGCTGGTTGCGGCGCTCCGCCAGCAGGGCGGGGTCGCCATGGTCGGGGACGGCGTGAACGATGCGGCGGCGCTGGCGGCAGCGGACCTGGGCATGGCGATGGCGACCGGCACGGACGTTGCCGCCGCGGCGGCCGGCATCACGCTGATGCGCGGCGACCCTGGCCTGGTGCCGGCGGCGCTGGACATCGCCGGGCGCACCTATGCGAAAATCTGGCAGGGCCTGTTCTGGGCATTCGCCTACAACCTGGTCGGCATCCCGCTTGCGGTGGCCGGGCTGCTCAGCCCCGTGGTGGCGGGGGCGGCGATGGCGTTCAGCAGCGTCGGCGTGGTCGGCAGCGCACTGCTGCTGCGCCGTTGGCAGCCGGCGCAGGCGGTGCAGGCGCAGGCGCAGGCAGGGCATGGGCAGGCGGCGCGTGTGCAGGCCGGGCCGTGAACATCGGCCAGGCCGCGGCGGCATCCGGCGTATCCGCCAAGATGATCCGCTACTATGAGGACGTGGGCCTGTTGCACGCCGCGGCCCGCACCCCGGCCGGCTACCGCCTCTATGCCGGGCCGGACGTGCAAACGCTGCGCTTCCTGCGCCGGGCGCGGTCGCTGGGCTTCTCCGTCGCGCAGATGCGCGAGCTGCTGGCGCTGTGGCGGGACGGGCACCGGGCCAGCGGCGACGTGAAGCGCCTGGCGCTGGCCCATGCCGCGGCGCTTGAGGAGAAGGCGCAGGCCATCGCGGAGATGAGCCGCGCGCTCCGCCACCTCGCCGACCGCTGCAGCGGCGACGGGCGCCCGGACTGCCCGATCCTGGACGAGCTGGCGGACGCGCCGGGGGCAGGAATCGAAGCCGCCCGACCAAGCCGCCGCGGGCTTCTGCCTGGCATCTCGTAGGGCGGAAAAGCGAGGCGCCTTCCGCCTTGGGCCGGCACTGCACCGTGGCGGAAGGCGCTTCGCTTTTCCGCCCTACCCGGTTCGCCGCCGCGTTGGCCGGTAAGCGCCAGCCATGTCATCCAACCCTGTCCCGTCATGCCGCCGCTATCCGCCGAGCAGCGCCGCAATGCCGATCCGCCCGGCCCCGGCCAGCGTCATCGCCGCCCAGGCGCGGTCCAGCGACCCGGCAGCATCAATCCCCCGGCACGCATCCTCGATCACATAGGTCTCGAACCCCGCCGCGCGAGCGTCCTGCGCGCTCCATCCGACGCAAAAGTCGGTGGCCAGGCCCGCCAGGAACACGCGCCCTGCCCCGCACTCCCGCAGGTATCCCGCCAGGCCCGTTTGCGTCCGCCGGTCGGCCTCCATGAACGCGGAGTAGCTGTCCACGTCGCCGCGGCAGCCCTTGCGCAGCACCAGCTCCGCCCGCGGCAGGTCCAGCCCGGCGGCCAATGCCGCGCCCGGGGTGCCCTGGACGCAATGCACCGGCCACAGCACCTGCCGGCCATAAGGCAGCTCGATCTCCTCGAACGGTGCCCGCCCGGGATGGCTGGCAGCAAACGAGACATGGCCCGGCGGGTGCCAGTCCTGCGTCAGCACGACATGGCGGAACAGGGCGCCTAGCCGGTTGATGGGGCCGATCACCGCGTCCCCGTCCGGCACCGCCAGCGCACCGCCGGGCAGGAAATCGGCCTGCACGTCCACGACGATCAGCACGTCCTCGGAAAGGGGTCGCATGGCAGCCTCCAGCCGAGTTGCAGGAGGATAAGAGCATCCGCGGCGCCAAGCCGCCAACCCCGCGCCGGAACCCCGCGGCGGCATCGGCGTTGCCGGGCTGACACCTGCACGAGAGGGATGCCATGAACACCCGACCTGCCTTAATGTTGGCCCTGGCCCTTGTCGCCGGCCTGACCGCAACGGCCGCGCTCGCCGCCGATACGCCCCCGCGCCGGCGCACCATGAACATCGCGCCGGGCACCCCGGCCACAGTCGGACAGGGCGGCGCCGTGGAGGGCGTCGTGCCGCACCAGGCCGTGCCGGCGTCGCGCGGCGCGATGTCCACTTTCGGCGGCCTGTTCGGCACCGGGGCGCCGCGTGCAGCCACTGGCAGCGCCAACCCGTCCCCGGCACCGCGCTGATCCCGCCCGCCCAGGGGCGCGAGGGCTGCGTCGCGGCACGGCTAGACCCTTCGGCGTCCCGCACCATATCGCGGCGATGGATGGATCATTCGTTGCCCGCGCCCCTGGCGCCCCCGCCCGCCCTCTGCCGCCCAAGCCGCCGATAAGCCCTCGGCAGCGCACGCAATTTGAGGGCTTCCTCGTGCTGCGGCGCAACCCGCTGGAGCTTTGGGGGCCTGCCGCCTACGAGTTGGGCGTGCTGCCGGGCCGCTTCCTGGGCCGCGAGCAACTGATGGTGAACGACGCCGACGCCATACGCCACGTCCTGGTGGACAACCACGAGAACTACGGCCGCAACATCGGCGCCCGCCGCGTGCTGCAGCCCGTGCTGGGCGACGGGCTGTTCCTGGCGGAGGGCAAGGCTTGGCGCCACCAGCGCCGCACCATCGCCCCCAGCATGGCCCCGCGCATCATGCCCGTCCTGGCCCGGCACGTCGTGGCGGCGTCCACGGCCGAGGAGGCCGTGCTGGCCCGCGGCGCCGGCCGGGCGATGGAGCTGCTGCCGCGGTTGCAGCACCTGGCGCTGAGCATCGCCGGCCAGTCCATGTTCTCGCTGGAGATGGCGGGTTTCGGCAAGGAGATGCGCGGGATGCTGCTGCGCTACGCCCAGAGTTATGCGCAGCCCGGGTTCCTGGACCTGTTGCTGCCGGGCACGATGCAGTCTCCGCTGGACCGCGGGCGCGCGGGCTTCCGCAAGGATTGGCTGCGCTTCATGGATCGGGTGATAGACGCGCGCGAGCGGCAGGCGCGGACGGACGATGCCCCGCGCGACCTGTTCGACCTGCTGGCCGCCGCCCGCGATCCCGAGACCGGCGAGGGCTTCAACCGCGCGCAGTTGCGCGACGAGGTTGCAACGATGATCCTGGCCGGGCACGAGACCACGGCCGTCACGCTGTTCTGGGCCTGCTACCTGGCGGCGCTGTATCCGGACCATGCCGCGCGCATGGCGGAGGAGGTGGACGCCGCCGACCTGTCGCCGGACGGCGCAGCTGCGTCGGTGCGCCAGCTTCCCTATACCCGCGCCTTCATAGACGAGACGCTGCGCCTGTATCCGCCGGCCTTCCTGATCGTGCGCGAGGCCCTGGCGCCGGACGAGGTTGCCGGCCGCAAGATCGCCGCCGGCACCGTGGTCAGCATGTCGCCCTGGGTGCTGCACCGGCACCGCAAGCTATGGACGGACCCGGACAGCTTCGACCCCTCGCGCTTCCTGCCGGGTGCGCCGGTGCCGCCGCGCTATGCCTACATGCCGTTCGGCGCGGGGCCGCGCATCTGCGTCGGCGCGCAGTTCGCCCTGACGGAGGCCGTCATCGTCCTGGCCCGCCTGATGCGGGCGTTCCGGCTAGAGTTCTTCGGGCGCGGCACCGTCATCCCGCGCGGCTTCGTCACCACGCAGCCGGACCGGCCCGTGCGCTTCATCCTGACCCGGCGCGGGCCAAGCCTCCATTAATGCCCAAGCCTTCACTGATACGCTGACGCCGCTGCGGCGCCTTGCCGCGGCGGACGGGGCGGCTATGGTCGGGACCATGCAGCCCTCGCCGCCCCACGCCCCGAAGCACACCGTCCGCATCGAGCAGCTTGGCCGCGTCCGCACCGACGACTACGCCTGGATGCGTGATGACGCTTGGCAGCGGGTGCTGCGCGATCCTGCCATCCTGCGCGCCGACATACGGGAGCACTTGCAGGCCGAGAACGCCTACACCGACACCATCCTGGCGCCCACCACGGCGTTGCAGGCCACGATCCTGGCCGAGATGCGCGGGCGCATCCAGGAGGAGGACAGCTCCGTCCCGCTGCCGGACGGGCCGTGGGAGTATTACGACCGCATCGCCGTCGGGGCGCAGCATCCGGTCCACGCCCGCCGTCCCCGTGGCGGCGCGGAGGGCGAGCAGGTTCTGCTGGACGTCGAGGCGATGGCGCAGGGCCATTCCTACTTCCGCGTGGCCGCCGCCGGGCACAGCGACGACCACATGCTGTTCGCCTGGGCGGAGGACACGCAGGGGTCGGAGGTCTATCGCATCCGCCTGCGCGACATCGCGACCGGCGCCGAGGCCGGCCCGGCGGTGGAGAGCAGCACCGGGTCGTTCGCGATCTCGCCCTGCTCTCGGTTCCTGTTCTGGGTGTTCCGGGACGACAACGGGCGCCCCCGCCGCGTGCTGCGGCGCCGGGTCGGCGAGGCAGAGGATATGGTCGTGTATGACGAGCCGGACGAGGGTTTCTTCCTGAGCGTCGGTGTCACGTCGTCGCGCGAATGGATCGTGATCGGCTGCGGCAACCAGGAGACCAGCGAAGCCTGGCTGGTGCCGGCCGCGCAGCCGGATGCGCCGCCCCGCGTGGTGGCCCGGCGCGACCCCGGCGTGAAATACGATGTCGAGCACTGGGACGGCGCCCTCATCATACGCACCAATGCTAACGATGCGACCGACTTTAAGCTGGTGCGCGCGCCCGTGGACGATCCTGGCCGCGCCAACTGGGCGGACTGGGTGCCGCACCGGCCCGGCCGCTATATCGTCGCCACGTCGGCCACCATAGGCCATCTGGTGCGGATCGAGCGGGTGGACGCCAACAACCGCCTGGTCATCACCGCGCGGGACGGCACGGAAAGCGTGCTGGCGGTGGAGGAGGAAGCCTACCTGCTCGGCCTCGGGCCACGCTTGGAGTGGGACACGGCGACGCTGCCCTACATCTATGAAAGCCCGACGCAGCCGCGGCAGCGCTGGGACCTGGATCTGCTGACAGGCGGGCGCACGCTGCGCAAGACGCAGATGGTGCCGTCCGGGCACGACCCGGCGCTGTATGTCACCCGCCGCCTGTTCGCCACGGCGCCGGACGGCGCGCAGGTGCCCATAACGGCGCTGATGCGCCGCGGCACGCCGCTGGACGGCACGGCGCCGGTGCTGCTGTACGGCTACGGCGCGTATGGCATCCCGATGCAGCCGGGCTTCTCGATCCGGCAGCTCAGCCTGGTGGACCGCGGCTGGGTCTGGGCCACGGCGCACATACGCGGCGGGTCCGAGAAGGGCTGGGGCTGGTTCCTGGACGGGCGCGGGACGCACAAGCCCAACACCTTCACCGACTTCATCGCCGCCGCCGAGCACCTTGCGGCGCAGGGCTATGGCCGTGCCGGACGCATGGTGGCGCATGGCGGGTCCGCCGGCGGGCTGCTGATGGGCGCGGTGCTGAACCTGCGGCCGGACCTGTGGGCCGGGGTCGCGGCGGCGGTGCCGTTCGTGGACGTGCTGAACACCATGTCCGACGCCAGCCTGCCGCTGACCCCGCCAGAGTGGCCGGAATGGGGCAACCCCCTGCAGGACCCGGCGGCCTACGACTTGATCGCGTCCTACTCGCCCTACGACCAAGTGGGACCGCGGCCCTACCCTGCGGTGCTGGCGCTGGGCAGGCTGTCCGACCCGCGCGTGACCTACTGGGAACCAGCGAAGTGGGTGGCGCGACTGCGGGACTGCTCGACGGGCGACGCGCCGATCCTGCTGCGGATCAACATGGAGGCCGGGCACGGCGGCGCGTCGGGCCGCTTCGACTACCTGAAGGAGCCTGCGCTGGTGCAGGCGTTCGCAATTTGGGCGCTGGACCGGATGCAGCCGGATGCATCGCCGGGCGTTGCGGGTGCGGACAGCAATGGAACGCCATCATGACCACGACGCCGCCAGCCCCGCCGGAGCGCAAGCCGTATATCTCCCCGCCCCCGTCCAAGGAGGACGTGGACTTGGTGAGCGGCGAACAGGCGCTGATCGCTGATGAGTGGGCGCCGGAACCCGGCGTTGCGGACGCCGGCACGGGTGCCAAGCCGGACGCGCCGGCCTAGCTCACATCAGGATGCCGGCCGGGCCTCGCAGCCCGGCCGGACCGGATCAGGCGCGGTGGGTCGTTGCCATCTCGGCGGCGGCCACTGTGCGGGCCAGCAGAGGGGCGGACACGCGCTCGGCCAGGTCAACGCCGGACTGGGCGATGCGGGCGCCCTCGGTGATCGCCTGGATGGCAGAGGTACGGGCGAGGTTGGCCTGCAGCTCGATTATCGCCTTGGGCGTCTTGGCGGCGGCAGCAGCGCGCACGCCGACCAACATCTCGTGCATCGCGGCCTGACCGGCCTCGGTGATCTGACGGAACAGGTCCTGCGACCCGGCCGCGAACACCTGACTGGCCTGCGCGATGGCCTCCATGTTGCCCTGGCTGAATACGACGAAATCTTTGCCGGCCTGCGTTGCCTTGGCCGTCATGTCGGTCTGGGCGCCGGTGGCGGACGCGACGCCCTGCTTCATATCGGAAATCGTGCGGTCGAACGAGAAGGCGTCGGCGGCCATCGGGAAAGTTGTACTGGACATGGTGTGTTCCTCCGGGAAAGGCCGGGGGCCCTGCCCCTGCGGCTATGTTGCACTGCAACATGGGCGTTATAGGCTCATCGCCATTGGTAGGCAAGCATTTTTGTGCATTGCAGCATCACATGACGAAGCCGGTTTGAAATTGCGCCGCGGCGACCAGAAGGGGCGTTTACGCAGTAGGGCGTCATATGACTTGCGAGCCTTGGTGCGGCTGCTTGGGGCCAGGCGGACTACGGTGCGGCAAGTGAGCGCGGCAAACTGGCCTCGGCGATAATCTGCCGCAAGGAAAGCTCCTTGGGGTTAGGCTAGCTGGACAAAGAGGGCCAGAGCCTCCCTCAGCCACTTCCTGCTCCCTCTCCCTCCGGGAGAGGGCCGGGGTGAGGGAA
>JAABUM010003310.1_pt1 | contig 20066 bp, 17 predicted proteins | sample 5559161 | NCBI WGS metagenome assembly JAABUM01 (sample SAMN10711868, study PRJNA513369) | rock metagenome | isolation source: Antarctica rocks | place: Antarctica: Victoria Land, Siegfried Peak nord
CCCTCGTCACCCTGCCTGCTGCGCAGAGCACCGCGTCTACGCCCACGGACCGCAAGCACGCTGCCTGAGTCCACGCGTTTCACACGCTTTTCAACATCTCACTTCCTTTTTGACAGACCACTAGAGCGCTGAGAGGTAGGCGGAGCAGGGAGGTGTGATGCGGTCTATCCCGATGGTTGATCAGGGAGCGCCTGGCCCAGAGGGCGCGCGGCTGCCCCTGCCCGAGGTGCTGTACATCGAGCCGACAAACCGCTGTAACTCGTTGTGTACGGAGTGCCCGCGCACCTTCGGGCTGGACGTCGAGGCCCCACGCGACCTCTCGCTTGAGGAGTTCGACACGATCATCGCGCAGGTTCCCACGCTGCGGCAGGTGGTGCTGCACGGGCTGGGCGAGCCGCTGCTGCACCCGCATATCGCCACCATGGTGGCCCGGCTGCGCGCCCGCGAGGTGGAGGTCACCTTTAACACGAACGCGATCAGCCTGACCCGCCGCCGCGCCGCCGCGCTGATCGCCGCTGGCCTGCAAGACCTGCGCGTCTCCATGGACGGCGCCCGCGCGGCCACCTATGCGGCCATCCGGGGCGTGGACCGGTTGGGCGTGGTGCGGCGTAACCTGAATAACCTGCGCGACCTGAAGGCTGAACTGGGCGTGGATTACCCGCGCGTCTCGCTGTGGTTTGTGGCCATGCGCCAGAACCTGGAAGAGCTGCCCAAGCTAGTCGAACTGGCTCCTACGGTCGGCGCGCGGGAGGTCTACGTGCAGCGCCTGGTCTACTTCGGCGTGGGCACGGCGGTGCGAGAGCAGGCTCTGTTCCGCCGCCTGCGGGACCGCGAACGCGACCTGATCGGGCGGGCCGAAGCGCGCTGCCGCGACCTGGGCCTCTCCTTCCAGGGGGCTGGGGCCACCGACCCCCTGACCAGCGCCGACCCCGTGGTGGCCGCACGCCCCTGGAGCGCCTGCCGTCGCCCCTACTACCTGACCTACATCACCGCCCACGGTAATGCGCTATCCTGCTGCTTTGTGCCGTTCACCGGCCGCCCCTATGGCGGTGGCGTGCTGGGCAACGTCCTGCAAGACGGCCTGGAGGGCGTGTGGAACGGCGGGCGCTACCGCGCCTTCCGCGCCCAGTTCGAGAGCGACACACCGCCCCAATGGTGCGCTGGCTGCGGCAGCAAGTGGAGCGTGTGAGTAGCCCTTGCCCTACTGGTACACCACGGCGCCCGTTCGCCAGCGTCCCAGTACCCCTCTACTCCCAGGCAAATAGGTCCGCGACAGGCAGGCCGAAGCCGGGGATAACGGGATCGCCAACCAGGGTATCACCCACGTTGTAGCGCCGGCTAGGCTGATCCGGCTGGTACAGGTCTACCGTTTGCAGATCGGGATTGATCAGCCAGACCATGCGCACACCCACAGTGAGATACTGGGTCACTTTGAGGTTGACGCTGCCAAACGTATCCGTGCGGGAGACGACCTCAATGGCCAGATCCGGCGGCATGTCGGCGTCTACGTTGAGGTTCCTGGGTAGCTGTTCGCGACGGATAAACGACGCGTCCGGTTCGCGGTCAGGCATACCAGGCAGATGGTAGGTGGTCTGAGGCGCAAAGACGCGGCCAAGCCCGTGCCTGAGCACATAAGGACGCAGCGCGGCGATCAGCGCGGCGATTACGTCGCCGCGGGCCAGCGTGGGCCTATCGCGCTCACCCCCCACACTGGCAACCGCATCAACCATTCGAGCGCCCCCTCCGGCCGGCTATCTGACGCTGCTGGTCACGTCCTGCTGGCATCGTACCACGCGCCTGACGTTACCACATCACCCAGAGCATGCAAAACCCCTGAGTGCCGCGTGATGCCGCGCGGCTCCGCGCCAACCGGGTGGTGGGGCGGAGCCCGCGTCTGGAGGAGGGCCGGCTAAAACAGGGGCAGGCCGCAGGCAGCTTTGCCGATGAAGTCGTACAGCACATCGGTAGTGGGGGCCATCACGGTGGCCGCCCGGGCGTCGCGGAAGTGGCGCTCCACGCCGACATCCTTGCGGAAGGCGGCGCCGCCGCAGACCCGCATGGCCAGCTCGGTTACCTCGGTGGCCATCTCCCCCGCGGCGGCCTTGGACTCCAGCACGCGCAGCATCGTGTCGGCCCGGCCGCTCTCCAGCGCACTACAGGTGTCGTCCAGCAGGGCACGGGTCATATCGCTCTTGATGCGCATGCGCGCGATATAAGCCCTGATGGTGGGCAGATCGGCCAGCGACTGGCTCATCTCGGTAAAGGTGGTCGCGCCAGCGTGGGCGGCCGTTTTGGCCGTGGCCGCCTCCATTGTGCCCAGGCACATGCCCGCGCTCATCAGCTGGAAGTAGGGCAGCACGATGCTCATCATGATCTCAAAGCCCTGGCCATCGGCTCCGAGCATGGCGCCCAGCGGCAGCGCCGCCGCCTCGGCGGTAATAGGGCTGGAGGCGTTGCCGCGCAGGCCCAGTCCATCGAAGGGGCCGGCGATGCGCAGGCCCGGCGCGGTGGCGGGCACGAGCCAGATCGTGCTGGCCCCCTCGGCGGCGACCGGCAGGCTGGACCACACATAGAGGGCCGCATGACCGGCCGCGGTGACCCAGCTCTTGTGAGCGTCCAGGCGCACACCGCCATTATGGGCGGTGGCCGTGCTGACGGGCGACCAGAAATGGCTGCGCGACCCGGCCTCGGAGAAGGCCAGGGTCGCCAGAGCCCGCCCGCTGGCCACCTCGCGGCGGTCCTCCTCGTTGCCATAGGCCTCGATCACGGCGGCGGCAGCGTAGTGCATGCACACGATCATGGCCGTGGAGGCGCAGGCGCCGGCGATGCGCTCCACCACCTGGGTGGCCGCGCGGTGGCCCATGCCCAGTCCGCCCACGGCTGGCGCGTTGACCAGGCCCAGCAGACCCGCCTGGCCCAGGGCGTCCAGCGCCTCCTGAGGGAAGGCCCCCGCGCGATCGGTCTCGCTGGCGGCGGGGGCGATGACCCCCTCGACAATCGTGTCCAGCGTGGCCAGGTATGTCTCCGCTGACGCTGGCGCGGTTGTGGCAACCATGGTAGTCTCCCCCTGTGGTCTCTACTCTACCTTAAAACAAGTATGCGATGACCAAGACTAGCCCTTCGGTTGGCCCCCGACGGGGACCAGGCGCTATCCTCATTGGAAGACGCGGGCGCGGCGCAGCCCGCCCATCTCCTGCCACATGCCCTCAATGCGCAGGGCGGCGTCGCGCAGGGGGAAGATGGTGTCGCTGACCCGCAGGTCGTCGGTGGGGCCGATAGGGTGCCAGTAGACGCCGTCGCGGTCCACGGTCAGCTCAGGCACCAGGTCCTGGCGCCCCAGCACGGCCCCGTGGGTGGACTCGCCGCGGCGGGCCAGGGGCCGCACGATCTGATCCTCAGGCGGGATGCCCAGCGTGGAGAGGAAGCCCACCAGCTCGTCCAGGCGACGGCGCGACTGCAGCGTCTCGGTGGTACCCGTGCGCACATGGAAGCCCCGGGCGCGCAGATCGGTGATGCCGGCCACCGTTTTGGCCCACGTGCCGGTGCCGCGGTAGTAGTCGTGCAGGTCGGGCGTGCCGCTATCCAGGCTGATCTGCAGGGTCAGGTTGGGATGGTTGACCTCCTCAAGCCGGGCCAGGCGGCTGCCCCGCCACAGCATACCGTTGGTCAGCACGGTAGTGCGCAGGCGTGGCGTGGCGTGGGCGATCATCGCGGGCAGGTCGGGCAGGATGGCCGGCTCGCCGCCGGTGAGGAACACCTCGGCGCAGCCCAACTCCAGCGCCTCGTCGATCACGCGGCGAAACGTCTCCAGGGGCAGTGCCCGCCGCGGCGCGGTCGGGCTGGAGGAGACCAGGCAGTAACTGCAAGCTAGATTGCAGTCGTAGTTGGTGTATACCCACAGGCGGGAGAGCAGCGGCACCTCCAGCGCCTCGTGCATGCCTCCACACACCGCGCAGGGGGTCGCTTGATCGGCAACGGTGAGCGCGCTCATGCCCAGTTCCCTGGCCGGAGCGATAATTGGGAGCAGGCCGCACGCGCACCCACGGCCCTCTCGGTGGCGATGGCGCTGGCCGACGCAACATGCTGCTCAGGCATGGGCGGCCACGACATCGGACACGGGCGCCGCGTGCTGGGCAGCGGCGCGCTCCACCAGCAGGCCATCAACCGAGTCCTTCTCCCAGTAGAGCACATGCTCAATAGTTTCGCGGATACTGTATTGGCTCTCGCCGTGGCGACGGTCCAGGTCGGTGTCAGATAGCCCATACAGTGATGAGATCAGCGTGGCGCGGTCGCGCAGCCACTCGGCCAGCAGGCGGGCCACCTCGGCGTTCTGCATCATCTTGGCTTCATAGCGGATGTTGTAGACCTGCCCAACGTGCATGCGCTCGTGGTCCACGTTGTGTGTGAGCAAGCTACGCACCGTGCCGCCGGTGGCGCAGGGGTGCGCGCAGGGGGCGTCCAGTTCGGCGTCGGTGAGGGGGGCTAGCATCTCCAACACCTCCACGATGCGGTCGGTCATGGTGCGGATAAGCACGGTTACCTGGTCATTCGGGGCATGCTGCATTGCGCCTGTCTCTCTTATTCACTACCTGGGCTGGCTGCTACTCTATGCAGAGCATACCATAGGCGGGCGCCGCTCTCAAAGGGTACCCCACCGAACGGCCATTTGTGCAGGGGAGGGTCTCACGGCTCGACATCAACGAGGGCCTCGGTCCAGGCAGGTAGGTCGCGGTCGCCCAGGCGCAGCGAGACGGTCAGCACGACGCGGCCCGTGGGTTGGTCTGGCGGTACGGTGAAGCCGTAGGCCAGGGCGCCCTCCCCGCCGGGCGCGATAGCAGCCTGAGCGGGCGGGGCGGGGGGCCAGCCCGGTGGCAGGTCGAGGGCCGCCCACACGGCCAGGGGCGCCACGCCGTGGTTGGTCAGCCTCAGCGCCAGCGCGCCGCTGGCCCCTGGGCGCAGGCGCTGCCGGTAGGGCCAGCAGCGCGCCCAGTAAGGGTCCAGGGCGAAGTTGGGGTGCGGCCAGGGCGCCAGGGCGCCGACCAGGCGCTCCCGTGCCTGCAGCGCCGCGCGCAACTCGGCCAGGAAGTCCGGCGGCAGGGTGAACGGCTGCTCCACGTGCATGTTGACCAGCATGTCTGGCTGAACCTCTTCTAGTAGGTCGAGGCAACGCTGGTAGCCCTGGCCAGCGCCCAGTAGGTTGCGGTTGTGCGCGCAATAGTCGTCCAGGCCGCCCGGGGTGAACGAGTCGCCGCCGACCAGCAGGCTTACACCGTCGCGCCGCGCCAGCAGGGCGCTGTGCAGCAGGGTCTGCCCGGGGAAGTCGTAGACGGTCAGCGCGAAGCCCTCCCAGGTGATGCTCTCGCCGTGGGCGAACAGGCGATCCGGCGGCGCGGGTGTGGGGTCGAGACAGGGCATCGCGTACGCCTCGGGGTGAGCCAGGATCTCCGCGATGGCGTGGCCAGCCCACACGGCGCAGCCGGTGTGACGCACCAGGTTGGCGATACCGCCCACGTGGTCGTCGTGGTAGTGCGAGATCCACACGGCGTCCACGCCGGTCACCGTGCCCTCGGTCAGCCAGCGGGCCACGCCCTCGGCGGCTGCCGCCGAGCCGCAGTCTATCACCAGGCAGCGTCCTGACGGCCCGACCAACGCGCGGGTCGTCTCCACGCCCACCAGGAACCACGGGGGCGGCGCGACGAGGGCGCCAGGCAGGCTGGTGGGCCGCCGGCCGGCCTGCCCGGCAGTCCAATCGGGGAAGTAGTAGCGCATGGAGGAGACGCTATAGTAGTTGGCCAGCAGGGCCTCGACTTTCCCCCGTAACATCTCCAGGGCCTGCGCCGGGTTGCGGATGACCGGCCCATGCGCGGGCACGAGCAGGTCGGGCGCGTGGTCCTGGAGCAGCCGCTCCAGCGAGGCCAGCGCCTGACGGGCGCGCCCGCAGAAGGCGTGGTAGTCTTGCACGCCTACCGGGGCGCCAGGCGGGGGACCCTGCAAGCTCCACAGCTCCCATAGCTGGCCCTCGCCGTAGAGCAGATCGCCCACAAAGGCCACGCAAGCCGCGCCGTCCTGGACGATGTAGGACATGCTGCCGTCGGTGTGGCCGGGTGTCGCCACCGCGCGCACGGTGTAGCCGCCCCAAGCCAGGTCGTCGCCGTCGGCCAGCGCGCGGGCTACAGGCGCCGAGCGGGCCAGCGCGTTTGGGCCAGGCCGGAAGCGATAGCGGTGGAACTGCGTCTGGTCGGCGGCCCAGTGGCGCTCCACATCATCGAACAGGGCCACCTCCGCCGCCGGCACAGCCAGCCGCGCGCCAGCGGCGTGGCATGCCGCCAGGCCAGCGCAGCTATCACGGTGATAGTGCGTGGCCAGCGCCCAGTCCACCCCCGTGTAGCCGGCGGCGAGGCAGGCGGCCAGACCCTCAGGTGACGCGGGGTCAACCAGCAGCGCGCGGTCCCCAGCCACCAGCAAGCCGGTTGTTGTACACTGGCCGATGGTCCACAGGCCGCCGCCTTGGTGTTCTACACTGCTCGTTATACCCATCGGCACACCCTCTCTGGCCTTGGCTGCTGGCCACCCGAGCGCCCAATCCGCCGGCGGCTTCTCCTGACTATGCTAGCAGACACGGGCCGTGTGGTCTCCTCCACGCCGTGAGCACCTGGGGAGAAAACGCGGGGAGCGGTATGATGAGGTGAACAGAGCAGGCTGCCCTGGCGGGTCGGGTAGCGCCCTGGATGGGGTATGGGGAAGGGAGACTGCCATGACACAGGCCGGGCGGGTGGATGAACTGCTGGGCGCGATGACCCTGGAGGAGCAGGTAGCCCTGCTGGCGGGGTCCTCAATGTGGCTGACCACGCCAGTCCCGCGCCTGGGCGTGCCCGCGCTCAAGGTGACCGATGGACCCAACGGGGCCCGCGGCGGCGACTTTGCCGGTGGAGTCACCGCCGCCTGCTTCCCCGTGGGCATCGCCCTGGCCGCCTCCTGGGACGTTGCCCTGGTCAGCGAGGTTGGCGTGGCGCTGGGTCAGGAGGCGCGCACCAAGGGCGCCTACGTGCTGCTGGGACCCACCGTGAACATGCATCGCTCCCCGCTCAATGGGCGCAACTTCGAGTGCTACTCGGAGGATCCGCACCTGACCGCCCGCCTGGCCATCGCCTATATCTCCGGCCTGCAGAGCCAGGGCGTGGGCGCCGCGCTCAAGCACTTCGCCTGCAACGATTCGGAGTTCGAGCGCAACTCGATCAGTGCGGAGGTGGGCGAGCGCGCCCTGCGCGAGATCTACCTGCGGCCGTTCGAGCAGGCTGTGCGCGAGGCGCGGCCGTGGTCGGTGATGGCCAGCTATAACAGGGTCAACGGCACGTTTGCCGGGGAGAACCCCTACCTGCTCACGGAGATACTGCGCGGCGAGTGGGGCTTTGAGGGCATCGTGATGTCCGATTGGTTCGGCACGAAGAGTACCGCCGCCGCTGTGTCCGCCGGCCTGGACCTGGAGATGCCCGGTCCGCCGGCCTGGCGCGGTGAGCGTCTGGTGCAAGCCGTCCGCCGTGGTGAGGTGACCGAAGCCGCCGTTACGGCGTGTGCGCGGCGCATGTTGGACTTCTTGGAGCGTGCTGGCGCGTATGAGCGGCCAGCCGACGCGGTGGCGCCCGAGCAGGCCGTGGACCGCCCTGAGCACCGCGCCGTGGCCCGCCGAGCCGCCGCCGCAGGCATCGTGCTGCTCAGAAACGAGGACGGCGTGCTCCCTCTAGTGGCTGAGAGCCTGACCTCTCTGGCCATTATCGGGCCCAACGCCCAGGTAGCTCGGATGATGGGCGGCGGCAGCGCGCGGGTCAATGCCCACTATGCTGTCTCGCCCTACCAGGGCATCGTTAGCCAGGCCGGCGCTGAGCTCCGCATAGGCTTTGAGCAGGGCTGCACCAACCACAAGCTGCTGCCCCTGACCGATCCCGCCGAGCTTGACCCCACCGAAGCCCGCGCGGGGGCAGCGCGGGGGCTGACCGCCACCTACTTCGCTGGCCCCGATCTGGCTGGCCCGCCGGTGGCTACCGGTGTGCTGACCTCGACCGAGCAGATCTGGTTTGGCCCCGCGGCGGAGGGAGTGGACCCCCGGCATTTCTCGGCGCGCTTCAGTGGCCGCTACACCCCCCGCCAATCGGGCGTGCATGCCTTTGGTCTGCTCAGCCTGGGCCTCAGCCGCCTGCTGGTCAATGGGCGCCAGGTGATTGACAACTGGACCCACCAGACCCGTGGAGATAGCTTCTTCGGCATGGGCACCGTCGAGGAGCACGCCTCCGTGGCGCTGAACGCTGGCCAGCCGTGCGAGGTTGTGCTGGAGTACAGCAAGCCCGAGGCGAGCCTGCCCATGGCCGGCTTCCGCCTGGGCCTGCTGCCGCCCGTGCCCGCCGATGCCCAGGCGCGGGCCGTTGCCCTGGCGGCGTCCTCCGATGTGGCCCTGCTGTTCATGGGCCTCAGCGATGAGTGGGAGAGCGAGGGCGCCGACCGCCCCCACATGGATCTGCCCGCCAAGCAGGTGGCGCTCATTGAAGCCGTCGCCGCTGTGAACCCGCGTACCGTGGTGGTGCTGAACACCGGGTCGCCGATCACCATGCCCTGGCTGGATCGTGTGGCCGCCGTGGCGCAGGCCTGGTACCCCGGTCAGGAGTGCGGCAACGCCATCGCCGATGTGCTGTTCGGCAGGACGAACCCATCGGGCCGCCTGCCCCAGACGTTTCCGCGTCGCCTGGAGGATAATCCGGCCTACTTGAACTACCCCGGCGAGAACGGTAAGGTCCACTACGGCGAGGGCCTGTTCATCGGCTACCGCTACTACGATAAAAAGAAGGTTGCTCCGCTGTTCCCGTTCGGGTTTGGCCTCTCCTACACCACCTTTCGCTACGACAACCTGCGCCTGAGTGCCCAGGAGATCGGACCCGACGACCTGTTGGAGGCGCGTGTGGAGATCACAAACACGGGTAGCAGGCGCGGCGCCGAGGTGGCGCAGCTCTACGTGGCCGACCCAGTCAGCGCGCTGACGCGGCCCGAGAAGGAACTGCGCGGGTTTGCGCGGGTTGAACTGAACCCCGGTGAGCAGCGCACGGTGACCATGACCCTGGACCGCGAAGCCCTGGCCTACTACGACGACCTGGCGGGCCAGTGGGTGGCCGAGGCTGGCCAGTTTACCGTGCTGGTCGGGTCGTCGTCGGCCCACATCCACGCCAGCGCATCGTGTACCCTCACCGCTACCTCCCGTTTCGGCGGCCGCCCCGCGGGCGTGGTGGCCCGTTTAACCATCGGCAGCACCCTGCGCGAGCTAGCCGGCGACGAGCGGACCAGGGAGGTGCTACGGCGCCACGTGCCGGGTCTGCTCGACTCGCCGCAAGCGGCGATGGGCATGGGCTTCTCTCTGGAGCAGGTGGCCGGCTTCGCCCCCGATGTGCTGACCCCCGATGTGCTGCGCCGCATCGCCGCCGACCTGGCCGGCGACCTGGCCCGGCCCTGAGCCGGGGCCGGTCAGCGGCGCGGAGCCCGCTCAGGACCTGGCAGGCGCCGTCCTGGTGGTTGTCCCAGCCGTCCTGGCGTGTTGGGCCAGCGGGGCAGGCAGGGGTTGGGCTGACCAACGACATACACCGGAGCACGCGCATGGTCATGCTACACTGGGCGCGCAGGATGTAAGGTATAGGACGGCAGGGAAGGTAGATCCATGGACAATGAGACAGGGCTGGCGAGAGGTCATCTCTCGGCGTCCTCCTGGAAGAGCTTTGGCAGTGTGATGAGCCTGGGCAGCGTCTACAGCGCATGGAGCGCGTTGAGCATAGCCAGCGTCGGCAGCCTGCTCAGCATCGCCAGCGCGGGCAGCCTGCTGAGCATCGGCAGTACGGGGAGCCTGTTGAGCATCGGTAGCACGGGCAGCCTGCTGAGCATTGGGGCCTCTGGTGGCTTGCTTAGGGTGGGCCGTGGACGCCGCCGGGCGCCGACTGGGGTACAAGCTGGCGCGGGCTGAGCCCCGCCGCCGAGTTTTCTATACCGTTGCTCTTGCGCGGCGTGGCCAGGGTCAGGAGTGGATTGGCCCACCAGCGCGGCGGCCCGGGTGGGTTTGTTGACCAGGCATGAGCGGCGGTGCTACACTCGGTCCAATGCTACTGTACCTGCAGTAGAGTGATGGCATATGCCAGGGAGGGACCAGTGATGAGCACGCGTGCGCAACGCTCCCGCAAGCGCTTCTTGACCGACGCGGCGGCAGTGGGGGCCGGTGTGGTAGCCGGGGCTGAACTGCTGGGCTCGGGGCGGTCCGTGGAGGCGGCGCACAGCGGCGCCGACGCGGTGACGATCTCGTTCATTGACCACCAGAAGCTACGTACCTCGGTGTGGCCGCGCTGGATCCCCAAGTTCGAGGCGGCCATGGCGGCCAAGGGCACCCCGATCAAGGTGCAGTTGCAGATCGGCCCCACCCCCGACGTGGACTTCACCACCAAGCTCACCGTCAACTATGGGGCTAACAACCCCACCGACGTGGTGGCCTCAGGGGCAGGCGCGCTGGCCCCGTTCGTCTCGGCAGGCTACCTGCGTGACCTGACGCCCTATGTGAATAAGTGGCCGGAGTGGCAAAAGCAGTACTATCCGGTGGTTCGCAAGGAGGTCTCGGTAGGGGGCAAGGTGTACGGTATCCCCGGCGACGCCGCGCTGGAGATGCTGTTCTACCGCAAGGACATTATGCGGAAGCACGGTATCTCCACCGCGCAGCCCCAGAGTTGGGCCGACCTGCTGGACCGCGCCCGCGAGATCAAGCGCAAAACGGGCAAATACGCCTTGCTGTACGACGCGGGTATCCAGTGGGGCGGTGGCGTGTGGGAGGAGTCGTTCGTCAATCTGATGCTGGGCACGCACAGCAAGATCTACGACGAGTCCAAGAAGAAGTGGATCGTGCGCAGCAAGGGCCTGCTGCAGTGCATGGAGTTCTACGAGACGTTGACTAAAGAGGCGCTGCTGCCCGTTCAACCGCTGCTCTCGCCGTCGCCGTGGGTGATCCCCAAGTACAAGATGTTCCCCGCTGGCGATCTGATCGTCAGCTGCGGTGGTAGTTGGTCGTGGGAGTTCGACTGGGGTCCCCACGGGGCTGGCCCTATCCCGCACTATCTCTCGGCGCTGGGCACCTGGAACTTCCCCACCGTGGATGGCAAGGGCAAGCCATTTGTGTGGGCCGGCGTGGGCGGTGTGTATACGATCTCCCAGGCCAGTCAGCACCCCAACGAGGCCTTTGAGTTTATCAAGTTTATCAGCCAACCTGGTCCGCTGGCCGATATGCTGACCAGCGTGGGGGCCATCTCGCCGCGCACGGACACACGGGCTAACGCCGCCTACAGCGCCATGAGGCATATCGTGAGCACGGAGAGCCAGCTATCCACCGGTCAGTTCTTCCTGTCGCACGACGGACAGGATAAGTTCGAGACGTATATCGCTCAGGCCACCGAGGCGATTATCACGCGCCGCCTGACGGCTAAGCAGGCGATGGACCAGTTCGCCGCCGACTGTAAGAAGGGCCTCGGAGCGGCCAACGTGACCGAGGAATAGCAGGCCATGTATGTCCACCGGCGTGAGCGGATCATCCTGCTGTCCTTCCTCGCGCCGGCCTTGTTGCTGCTGACCGTGTTCCTGTTGGTCCCGGCGGGGTGGGCGGTCTACCTGAGCTTTACCGACCGCGCCCTGTCGGGCCTGCAGGCTCGCCAGTTCAGCTTTATCGGGCTGGCCAACTACGTGGCCCTATTTCAGGACCCCACCTTCTACCAATCGCTGGCCCTGACCGCCGAGTTTACCTTCCTGTCGGCCATCGTGGGCCAGTTTGTGCTGGGCCTGCTGGCCGCGCTGCTGCTCAATCGGCCGGGCACGCGAGCCGATGGGTTGTTCTCGGCGGCCATTCTGCTACCGTTGATTGTGCCGGAGACCATCGCCGCCTATGCCTGGGGCAGTATGTTGGCCCCCGGCGCCTATGGCATCATCAACCGGCTGCTTGGCCTGGTGGGGGCAGGCCAGCAGGAGTGGCTGCAGAGCCAGCCCATGCTGGCGATCATCCTGATGAACATCTGGCGGGGCATCGCCTTCGCCATGGTCATTTTCCTGGCCGCGCTGCAGGGCATCTCTCCGGAGGTGATGGAGGCGGCGGCTATTGATGGGGCCAGCGCCTGGCGGCGGCTGATCTATATCACGCTGCCCCTGTTGCGCTACGCCATCTTGCTGTATATGCTCCTGACCACCATCTCTACCGTGGGCATCTTTGGGCTGGTCTACGTGCTAACCTCCGGGGGCCCCGGCACGGCCACGCAGCTGTTGGGCATCTATATCTACCAGACCTCGTTCCGCTTCTTCCAGCTAGGCTACGGTAGCGCCGCGGCAGTGGTCACTCTGCTGATTACGCTGGCCCTGGGCCTCGTCTACGTGCGCGCCCTGGCCACCGAGGGTACCCTGTGAGCGCCCGCCCCGGCCTGACCCAAGACGCCGCCCCGGCTCGACACCAGGGCCGGGTCCGCGAGTGGCTGGCCGGGTTGGGCGTGTACGCCACGCTGATCGTGCTGGCGCTATTCTGCCTGGCCCCGTTCCTGTGGCTGTTCGAGGGCGCCTTCGACACTAAAGCCTCGCTGTACGCCCAGGCGCCCAAAGGGCTGACCCTGGACAACTTTCGGCGAGCTTTCACTGAGTCGGGCGCGCTACAGTTACTCACCAGCAGCTTGATCATGGCCCTGGGCACGGTGGTGGTGGTGGTGATCTGCTCGGCGCTGGCCGGCTATACGCTGTCGCGGCTGCGCTTCCGGGGCCGCCGCGCCCTGATGTATACCGTGCTGCTGGCCCAACTGATCCCCGGTACGGCGACCATCGTGCCTGTCTACAGCATCTTTATCATCCTGCACCTGGTTGATACCTACCAGGGCATGATTTTGGCCCTCTCCACGGGGCAGCTTCCGCTGGCCATGTGGATCATGAAGGGGTTTTTCGACGCCGTGCCCCCTGAGGTGGAGGAGGCGGCGTGGACCGATGGCGCGGGGCGCTTCCGGGCTATCTACTCCATCGTGGCCCCCCTGGCCCTGCCCGGCATCTCGACGGCGGCGCTGTTCACCTTTATCGGGGCCTGGGGCGAGTTCACCCTGCCGCTCATCCTGATGTCGTCGCCGGATAAGATCCCCCTCTCGCTGGGCATCTACCGGGCTTATCAAGCCTACTACCTGGTAGACTATGGGCAGCTGACGGCCATGTCCTTGCTGTACATGGCCCCCGGGCTGCTCTTCTTCGCGGTGACCCGCCGCTACCTGACCCGCGTGACCGTGGCCGGCGCCCTGGCCGGTTGAGCCGGCGGCCCACCACGGCGCGGGGCGGCGAGAGGGGGGTGGGGCGGCTTATTTGCCGATGCAGAAGTCCCGAAAGATGCGATCCAGCACCTGCTCACCCACATCGGCGCGGCCGGTGATCTCGCCGAGGCGGGTCAGGGCGCCGCGCAGTTCCACGCAGAGCAGGTCCAGCGGGAGCGCGCCGTCGCGCAGGCCCTCCAGGGTCCTGCGTACGCCCGCGGCGGCGGCGGCCAGGGCATCGCGGTGGCGGGCGCGGTCCACCACCACGCTGCCAGTGTCGGGCAGCAACGCGGCGGCGCCGCCCAGGGCTACCGTGGCGATAGCCTCTTCCAGGGCCTCCACGCCGCCGGGCCGTAGGCAAGAGCAGGGCACGATGGGGGCGGTAGCCATGGCCGACGGCAGGGTGCGGCGCACAGCCGCGGCGTCCAGGGCAGGGGCCAGATCATCCTTGTTGAGGGCGACCACCAGGCGGGGCAGTACGGGCAGGGCAGCCAACGCATCCACGGCGGCGTAGTCTGCCGCGTCCAGGGGCATGCTGGCGTCCAGCACGAGCACGGCCAGGCCGGCGGCGGCGAGGGCCTGCCGCCCCCGGGCCACACCGAGGCGTTCCACGGGGTCGGCGGTGTCAGTCAAGCCGGCGGTGTCCACCAAGTAGAGCGGCACGCCGCGGATGTTTAGCGGCTCCTCGACGGTGTCGCGGGTGGTGCCGGCGATCGGTGTCACGATAGCTCGCTCGGTGCGCAGCAGGGCGTTGAGCAGGCTCGATTTGCCCACGTTGGGCTTGCCCACCAGCACGGCGCGCAGGCCCTCGCGCAGGATAATCCCTGCGTCCGCCGTAGCCACCAATGCTTGCAGGTCGGCCAGGGCGCCCTCCAGGCGCGCGGCGATGGCGGCCTGCTGGGCCGGCGGCACGTCGTCCTCCACAAAGTCAATCAGCGCCTCCAGGTGGGCCAGCGCGCCCAGCAGCAGATCGGTTGGCCGATCCAGGCGGCGGGACAGCGCGCCGCCGAGCTGGGCGACGGCCAGGTCCAGCGCGGCGGGGGTGCGCGCCTGCACCACATCCAGCACGGCCTCGGCCTGGGCCAGGTCCAGCCGCCCGGCCAGGAAGGCGCGCAGGGTAAACTCACCCCTGCCGGCAGGGCGGGCGCCCTCGGCCAGGCAGAGGCGCACGATCTCGCGCAGCCCCTGGGGCGAACCGTGGGCGTGCAACTCCACCACATCCTCGCCGGTAAAGGTGCGGGGGCCGGGCATATAGCAGGCCATCACCTCGTCCACGGCCCGGCCCAGCGCGGGGTCAACCAGGTGCCCGTAGTACATCTGACGGGGCCGCCAGCGTGGTGGACGCGCGCCCGGCGGCCTGAAGAAAAGGCGCTGGGCAATGGCCAGGCTACGCGCCCCGCTGAGCCGGACAACGCCGATGCCCCCCTCGCCGGGCGGCGTGGCCACGGCCACAATCGTCTCAGAGGTGTTCATCGTGTGCAGTGGCAGGTGGGTGGGGCAGGGTCATTGGGCGATAGCACGGGTGAGCGTGCTGGGCAGGGCGAAGAAGACGGCTAGCAAGATGCACACGCCCAGGCTGGCCTCGGCGCTGCCGAAGGCGAGGGCAGTGGCGGCCACATAGAGCAGCGGCCCGACGGCATATTGCCGAGTGATGCTCTGGACCAGCCTAGAGTCGGCGGCGGGGTCGAGCAGGCGGCCATCGCGGGAGGCATAGGACCACATGCGGTTATAGACCAGGGCCATGGCCAGGGAGAGGCCGCAGTACACCACCTGGGCCACCTTTTTTTGGTCAGATTGCAGGTACGACGCCAGCAGGTTTGTGCCGAAGGGGATCGCTGTGACCACGAGCAGCAGCAAGCCATTGAGCAACAGGAACAAGTGATCGGTGCGCTTGATAAAGCGGAAGATGGTGTGGTGGTTGACCCACATGATCAGGATAGTCAGGAAGCTCAGCGCGTAGGCCAGGTAGGACGGCCATTGGGCCAGTAGCGCCGTAAGCAGGTCATGCACGGGGCGATCACCGTCCTGGTGGGGCACGACGAGGTTGAGGGCCAGCAGGGTGATCGCCACGGCAAAGACGCCGTCGCTGAACGCCTCCAGGCGGCCTGTCTCGGCCTGCGGCGCGGTGTGTGCTTGGGCCATGGGGCGCTAAAGATCCTCCATCGCGTCGGCAGGCCACTCTCAGGCCATCATCGCTGGCCACCTCGCGTGGTCCGCGTGCGCGCTCCCCATCATGGTAGCAGAGCCCGCCGCATGGAGCGCCGCCACGTCAGGCCCTGTGCGCCAGCATCAGGATGGATGCGCGGCGCCGCATGCCGGCCAGCGCGCCAATACACCCGGCTCAAGGACGTGGGTGGGTAGCGCCGTGTTGCGACGCCCTTATACTCAGGCAACGCCGATGGGCGACGGGAGAGGTAGCGCGCAGTGGGTGGCGATAGCCACGGCAAGGCTCCGGAAATCCTGATAGCAATTCCGCACGCTAGCAACGTGGGCGCCGATAGCCCCATCGGCCGGTTTGAGGAAGAACATGGGCTTGCGCGCCTCCATAGCCATCGGCATCAGGCTCCGATAGTGCTTGAGTAGCGCCAGACAGTGTGGATCGTCGTCCACACCCGGCGCCATGTCTGCACTCTCGGCCAAGACATAGTGCCGGTATGTAGACGGAACCTGGGCCATCCATCGCCCATATGCTTGCACCGGCCGATCCAGGCGCACCGCGTGCTGCAGGATAACGTAGCCTGCTGGCTGCATGCCGCTGTGGGGCAATGATAAATTGGGCTCAGGGTTTTTCTTGAGCCGCTCGGCCCATTCACCGCGCCACCGCCGAAGAGCGGGACCCAGGTTGCGCAGGCCCTGCAGCGAGAAGAGATCGGGCGCGAGCGGAATGACCACGTACTCGGCGGCGATGAGCGTGGCCCGGTTGAGGGAGCCCAGGTTCGGCCCCACATCAATAAGGACGACGTCTGCCTCGCGCTCCGCGGCGGCCTGAGAAAGCAGGCGATAAAATGCCGAGATGACACGGAAGGCGCGCTCCTTGCCGTCGAGGCAGTCTGGCCACTGCGCACTCAGTTCATCCTCAAACGCCGATAGACCGAGATCACCGACCAGCAGCCCAATGTTGTCGGCGATATCCTCAATGTGTGGGCGCGCCACATCGCCAATGCCCTTGAGGAGCGGCTGGATGGCGCCCAGGATGGTTTGTTCATGAGCCGTCGCTGGCCACAATGCCTCCAGCCGCTCTTCGTCCAGGAACATGGAACTAAGATTAGCCTGGGGGTCAAGGTCGGCGACGATAACTTTCACGCCCAGATCGGCGTACATCCAGGCCAGATGGTAGGCCAGTGAGGTCTTACCCACGCCACCCTTGTTATTGAAGAAGGCGATAGTCTTCATGGTCTCCTCTTCACGCTAGCCAGCACACTTGTGGGTTCGACCTGGAACTCTAGATCTGGATTGCCATTCCGGCTCAACTCCCTGCGCGCCAATGGGATACCGAGGCCAAACCGCTGCACAAAGCCCAACGCCTTCATAGCTTCAGCGAGTGTAGGATTCCGATAGTCTGTGGCGCCGGGTTGACCAAAGTTAGCCGCATTAACCTGGCCGTAGGGGCCGCCGGGGCTGTAGATCTCAATGCGGTCGGCAAACCAGTAGATGCGTGCTGGGGCGCTTGTCCCGTCGTAGGTGCGGTGCAGAACGGCATTTCGGGAGAGTTGTTGCAGAGCCACGATGGGATAATCAGGGTGGCGTATCTCTGTCGGTCCGCTTGTGACGCTACTCGCTACCGAGATGTTGGCTTCGATCACCTCGTCGAGCTGACGGAGCACCTGCGCCAACGGGCCTGACAGTTCTGCTTGGTGGCGAATGGGATCGGTGAGGTCGGGGCCATCCAGGCGCAGGAACTGGATGTATGCGCCAGGCAGCCAGCGGCGTGGATCGTCGGAGAACAACAGCACGGCGGCGTTCGTGGGCGCGCCTTGCCGAGTCAGAAAACGTAATGAGGCCAACTGTTCCTCGGTCGAGCGCCCATTCTCAATGAGGACCTCTGGCGACACAGCCAGGGGCAGATACTCCCTCTGGAACAGAGGGAGATCCAGATCGGCGATGCTAGCGTCCCCAGCCGGTTGCTGGTCGAAAGGAAGATCGCCCGCGTGTCTCTTTTCAGCCAGGCGGCGTTCCTCTTCGGGCGTGGCCGTGGCTCTGCGTGGTCCCACCCTGATCCATGTCCTGCCGTTCAGCCGAACAGGCGGGCTGTAGGAGGGCTGCACCTCAACCACAGCTACGGAGCATCCCCGTAGCGTCATCTTGCACACTGTGATAGTGGGGAAGGGCAGGATAGTGCCATCAGAGCGCATGTCAGCGAGTGTGAGCAGTAGCTGATCTGTCACGGCTAGCTGGGCGCAGGCGCCATCGTCATTAACGCCGACAAAAATCACACCAGGCTGCCGGTGATCTGGAAGATCATTGGCGAAGGCGCAGATGGCCTGCTTGATCTTATCTCGATCGGTCACGTTGGCCTTGCGCTCCGTCCGGTCAGACTCCAACTCCAGCATCAAGGCTTCCATATCAGCGACGTTCAGCATGCCTTCTCCGCTCACTCCTGAGGCACAATGCCGACAACCATTTGGTACGGCCCTGAGTTTAGCACTGCTCCGATATCCACGTTGGCCGCCCCCTCAGATTATATGTGACGCGGAGCCCCTCAAAGTATGGCTCGGAACCGGATGTGCCCGGGAGTGAGCTGATGGCGCTGCTGAGCGGAGCGCGACATGGGTGGCTACACTGTTCCAGCGGGTTGCACGGCATCGGGGGTTAGCGTAATCCGACGGACGCGTTGAGTGACGCCGCTGCCGATGCGGGCGATCACGGTGACCGTGGCATCAACGGATGTTTTACCCGTAGGTGGGAGCAAAACGCTCAGGGAGTATGCGCCATAGCTGGAGTCAACAGGCGACGTCACGTCCACCGTATAGGGAGCTACGCCACCCTTGGTTCCTGGTACACGCACGATCAACTCGATCTCAGCGCGCGGATCGGTCAGGAGCGTTACGGTCATTTTGGTCCCACCTTGTACCCGCGCCGGGATGTCTAATGCCCCGATGTCTGGACCTGTATCCTGACCGGTAGCCGGCGCCGTAATAGTGAAGGCAGCCGTGGCCACGCGCGTGTGGGGTTCCATCGTGCTGTCGCGTGTCACGGTGTCATACAGGCCAACCGTGTGTCGCCCAGGAGCGACGGCGCGTGTGCCGCCGTGTAGCTCTAACTCATAGGGGTGGAAGGTGACCGATGCTGGAGGTGGTCCGCCACCATCAAACAGGATCTGTGCGCCATCCCACAGAAAGTAGAAGCCGGCCCATTGGTGAGTCGTGGCCAGGAGAGACGCCGAAAGCTGGACTGTCACGCTCTGTGTAATCACGCCGCTCGACGGGCTCAGGGTGAGCGGCGCTGGGGTCGCCGCACCCGGCGTCCCTAACGGGCTGGCCTGCTCCGCCGCCGGTCGAACGCTGGCAGGCGCGCCGCTCAGCGTATGCGCCGAACTGGGTGAGCCACCAGATAACAGGCTTACAGGTGATCCAAGAACAACACATAGTACGAGTGCCAGCCCAAAGCCCCTGATCCTGTATCCCATGATGCCTCCTCACCACACACGATGGGGTGTTCCACGCGCCACCCCATCCTCTCCAGACAGCAGAGAGACGCAATAACTGGACCACTTGCGTAGGCCGAGTGGGTTGTGGCCCTGTTCCTGCGGCACTGGGAACTGGTGGAGTGATCGGTGTGATGGGCGGGAGGGTTGCAAGGTATGGAGAGGCAGAGCATCACCTGGCCGGTTGATCAGGCCGCGGCGGTGGCGCTGCAGCGCGAACTGGCTCCACGGGTCGTCCACTCATGGTCGGGACAGCAGGTGCGCCTGGTGGCTGGCATAGATATCTCGGCCAACGACCGCACCGGCCTGGCCCGGGCTGCCGTGGTGGCGCTGACCTACCCTGAGCTAGAGGTGGTGGAGACGCGCACCCATGAGGAGCCGTTGCGCTTCCCCTACGTGCCGGGGCTGCTCTCCTTTCGTGAGGCGCCCTCTATCCTGGAGGCTTTTGACACGCTGCAATGCCGGCCAGACCTGCTCTTGGTGGATGGCCAGGGGATCGCTCACCCCCGCGGGCTGGGCATCGCCGCCCACCTGGGCGTGCTGCTGGACTGCCCCTCGATTGGCTGCGCTAAGTCGCGCCTGGTCGGCCAGCATCAGCAGGTGGGGGAGGCGCCGGGTGACCGCGCTGAGCTGATCTACCGTGGCCAGGTGGTGGGCGTGGCGCTCCGCACCAAGGCGCGGACAAACCCGCTGTACATCTCGATTGGCCACCGCATTGATCTGCCCACGGCGGTGGACTATGTGCTGGCCTGCTGCCGCGGCTACCGCCTGCCCGATCCCACCCGTCGCGCCCACCTGGCCTCCGGCAGCCGCTGAACACGGGGTTGGATCTCCGCCGCTCAGGTGTATTGGCGTGGGGTGCGCTGCTTGGAGAGCTACTATACGTGGGCGTAGATACGCCAGCTTGGGCGCGGGGGCGGGCATACCCGCTAGCCTATGTCGCCTTAACTGGGCTAGGCCAGGGGGGACTCCCATAGGCATCAACCGAAGAGAAGGAGGGCAGGATCGTGCAGCAATTGGAAGGGCGAGGGCTTCTTTTTGCGGCGGTTGAGGCGACATCCTGCGCGCACACACCGGTGGATGGTGGTGAGGGC
>JAABUM010003311.1_pt1 | contig 20064 bp, 20 predicted proteins | sample 5559161 | NCBI WGS metagenome assembly JAABUM01 (sample SAMN10711868, study PRJNA513369) | rock metagenome | isolation source: Antarctica rocks | place: Antarctica: Victoria Land, Siegfried Peak nord
AAGGTCGGCGCGGCGCTGCGTCGTGTTCCGTTGGCGACAGCATGCCACGCCGAGCGATGCGAGTGACCTTGCGTGACCGGCCCTGGGCTGGCTCACTGCAGCGTGTCGGTCGGGTGGGCGCCCATGTGAACGACCTCGTACAGCGCTGGTGTCGACCGGAACGCCGACCACTGCGGCCCGCTCAGGAGCTGGCGGAACCCGTCGTCGTGGCCCTGCGCCACGTGCTCCGCGGACTCCCACTCGGCCACTCCGAACAGCAGGTGCTGAGGTGGGCAGCCGGGGCCCTCATCGGCGCCATGCTTGCCGAGGTCGAGGGGGGCAGCGCGACAGGTGGCCGCCCGGGCAACAGGGCGAGCCGGTCTAGCGGCCCAGCCCCACCACGCCGTTGTGGTCAGTCGCCGAAGCCGGTCGTCACGGCTCGTGACACCAAAGCGATGAGGGCGTCCTTGCTGACCGGCTTCGCGAGGTAGGCGTCCATCCCCTCGGCCAGGCAGCGGTCCCGGTCCTCGCGCCTGGCACCGGCGGTCATGGCGATGATCGGAGTGTGCTTCTCCGCCCCCTCGCGGGCCCGGATCGCGGCAGTCGCCTCGTAGCCGTCCATGCCCGGCATCTGACAGTCCATCAGGATGGCGTCGTAGGCCTGTCCGGCGGCCGCCCGGACGGCCTCCGCGCCGTTGGGGACGGTGTCGACGCGGTACCCGCAGCCGGCGAGCATCGCGACGGCGACCTTCTGGTTGACCAGGTTGTCTTCGGCCAGCAAGAGGCGACCCAGCCCGGCCTGGTCCGGCCCGAGGGGTACTGGTGCCACGTCCGCGACGTCGCGGGGGGCAGCTTCCTGCAGCCCGAGCACGGTGCGCAGGCACTCTCGCAGCTGCTCCGCGCGGACCGGCTTGCCGACGACACCCGCGATGCCGGGCTCGCTTGCGAGGCCGCTCTCCTGCCCGATGCCGGTCATGAGCACCAGCTCGGACGACAGCTCGGGGGCGGCCACGACGGCGTCCCTCAGCTGCAGCCCGTCCATGCCGGGCATGGAGCGGTCGGCGAGGGTCAGGGCGAGGGGTCAGCCTTGCTCAGCTGCAGTGCGCAGCATCGCCAGGGCGGCCGCTGCGGAGTCGGCTGCGGTGACTGCCATCCCCCAGCCGCTGAGGTAGCGGGTCAGGACGCTGCGGTGTGTGGCGCTGTCGTCCACTACGAGGACGGTCACGCCCGTGAGCCCGGCATCCGGGCGCAGCACACTCTCGACCGGCTGGTCGGCGTCCGCGTGCACAGCGATGGTGAACCAGAAGGTGCTGCCGACACCGGGCTCGCTACGAACGCCGCAGCGGCCCCCCATCAGCGCGACGAGCTGGCCGCTGATGGCCAGTCCGAGACCGGTTCCGCCGTACTTTCGCGAGTCGGAGGTGTCCGCTTGCACGAAGGGTTGGAAGATGACGTCGAGCTTGTCGGCAGCGATGCCGTCGCCGGTGTCGCGGATCTCGAAGGTGACGACGAGCCCCGGGCCCTCGGCTGCGGGCTCCGCCGCGACGTGCAGGCTGATCTCGCCGGCCTGGGTGAACTTGACGGCATTGCCGATGAGGTTGGTCAGCACCTGCCGGACCCGGCCCGGGTCACCACCGACGACTGCTGGAACAGCCGCCCCGACGACAGCGACCAGCTCGAGGCCCTTGGCCTGCGCGGAACCTGCGAGCAGGTCCACCACATCCGCGACGATCGCCCGCAGGTTGAAGCCGACGTCCTCGACCTCGAGCATCCCCGCCTCGACCTTGGAGAAGTCGAGGATGTCGTTGATGATCGCGAGGAGCGCTTCGCTGGAGTTGCGCACCGTCTGGGCGTAGTCGCGCTGGCGGACGCTCAGCTCGGTCTCGAGCAGCAGATCGGTCATCCCTATGACGCCGTTCATGGGCGTCCGGATCTCGTGGCTCATGTTGGCGAGGAAGTCCGACTTCAGCTGCGAGGCGTCAGTCGCCTCGTCGCGGGCGTGCGACATCGCTGCCTCCGCCCCCGCCTCCGCCGTTACGTCGGCGAGCGTGCCGACCCATCCCGTGACGCTTCCGTCCAGCCCAGGGATGGGCTTGGAGGTGACCTGGACGATGCGGGCAGCCAAGCCCGGCAGCCGGATCTCGAAGCGGTGGCAGCGTTCAGCCCGGTAGGTCGGACCGTCCGCCAGCTCGTCGATGAGGTCGGCGCGCAGCTCGGAGCCGATGATGGTGCCCACTGCTGCCCCACCGCCTCCTCCGCCTGGATGCCGGTGGTCTCGCTCCACCGCGGGTTGGTGTACACGTACCGGTTGTCGGCGTCGGTCTGGAAGATGCCGACCGGGGCCGCGTCGGTCAGCAGCCGCAGCTGGTCCGCAGATGCCTGCACCTCGCGCGCCTGGGTGGCAAGAGCCTCTGCCTTACTGAAGATGTTGACGAAGACCGAGACCTTGGCCCGCAGCTCCTCGGGCGGGACCGGGGCGAAGATGAAGTCGACAGCACCCTCGGCATACCGGTCGGTGCGGCCGATCTCGTCGCTCGCGAAAGCGGTGATGAAGATGATGGGCGTCAGCTCGGACTGGCGGCGCTGCCGGATGAGGGCGGCCGTCTCGAACCCGTCCATCACCGGCATGCAGACGTCCAACAGGATGACCGCGAAGTCCTGGGTCATCAGGCAGCGCAGGGCGGCGCGGCCCGAGTCCGCCTCGACGATCGGGTGGCCGAGCTGGCTGAGGACGGCTCTCAACGCCAGCCGCTTCGCCGCGTTGTCGTCGACGAGGAGTATCGCCCCTACCCCTGGGCTGGACAGCACGGATGCCGCTGACGCCACGACGCTCCTCATGGCCGCGGCAGGGCGACGACGGGCAGCCACGGCAGCAGGGCTGCCAATAGCTCCTCGGTGTCGACCGGCTTGGGGATGTAGTCGTTGGCGCCGGCCTCGAGGCATCGCTCCCGCTCACCGGCCATGACCTTGCCGGTCACCGCAACGATCGGGACCGTCTCAATGCCGGAGCAGGAGCGGATGGCCCGCATGGTGGTGTACCCGTCCATCCCCGGCATCATGATGTCCATCAGCACGATGTCGATGTCGGGCATCTGCTGCAGGATCGCGATCGCGTCCTGCCCGCTCTCGGCAACGGTGACGGCGGCGTGGCCCCGTTCGAGCAGCGCCGACAGGGCGAAGATGTTGCGGAAGTCGTCGTCGACAACGAGCACCTTCGCCCCGGCCAGTGAGCCGCCCTGCAGGTGAGCACTCGTGCGGCGGGCAGGGAGCAGGCTGGGATGCTCGGCGGCTGCCTCGGAGTCATCACGGCGGCGGGGAGCGGGCAGCGCGGCTGACGGCACGACACCGGCAGACGTCACGACACCGGCCGATGGCCCGGGAAGGTAGTCCGTGGGCAGGTAGACCGTGAACGTGCTGCCCTCGCCGAGCGTGCTGGTCACCGTCACCTCGCCGCCAAGGAGTCCAGCGAGCTCGCGGCAGATCGACAGGCCGAGCCCGGTGCCCCCGTAGAGCCGGGCAGTGGTGCCATCCCCTTGTGCAAACGCCTCGAAGATCCGCTCCCGCTGCTCCTCCGCTATTCCGATGCCAGTGTCGGTCACCGAGAACGCCAGGACCGACGTTGCGCCGGTGAGCGAGGCCGTCCCGGTGGTCCAGCCACCCTCGGCCGGGCCGATGAGCACGCTCACCCGGCCGCGGTCGGTGAACTTGAACGAGTTGGACAACAAGTTCTTGAGGATCTGACGCAGCCGCTGCGCGTCGGTGACGATGTGCTCGGGGGCGCCCGGCGCGACGTCGACGGAGAAGTCGATGCCTTTCGTGTGGGCGACCTGCTCGAACTCGGCCACGAGCGTGCTCCTGAGCTGTCGCACGAACACGTCGCTTGGCTCCACGGTGACGGTGCCCGACTCCACCTTGGCCAGCTCGAGGATGCTGTTGAGCAGGTTCAGCAGGTCGTGGCCTGACGCCCGGATCACGCTGGCGTACTGAACTTGGGTGTCGGTCATGTTGTGGTCGGGGTTGTCCTCGAGCTGCTGGGCCAGGATCAGCAGGCTGTTCAGCGGCGTGCGAAGCTCGTGCGACATGTTGGCGATGAACTCGGACTTGTACTTCGACGAGAGGCTGAGCTGGCCCGCCTTCTCCTCGACAAGGCGCTTGGACTGCTCGACCAGCTGGTTCTTCTGCTCGGCCTCGATGTTCTGCTCTGCCAGCAACCTCGCCTGGCGACCGAGGTCCTCGTTCGACTCACGGAGCTCCTCCTGCTGGGAGCGCAGCTCAAGTGCGAGGGACTGTGACTGCCTCAGCAAGTTCTCGGTGACCGTGTTGGCCTCGATGGTGTTGAGAACAAGGCCGATGCTCTCGGGCAGCTGGTCGAGAAACGCCTGGTGGGTAGCGCTGAACGGGGAAAACGACGCCAGCTCGATCACAGCGCGCACCGAGCCCTCGAACAGCACGGGCAGGACGATGATGTTGAGCGGGGGCGACGCGCCGAGCCCGGAGTTGATGCGCACGTAGTCGGCCGGCACCTCGGTGAGCAGGATGCGCTTTTTCTCCTTCGCGCACTGCCCGACCAGGCCCTCGCCGAGGCGGTACGACGTCGAGAGCTGTCGCCGCTCCTGGTAGCCGTAGCCGGCCTGCAGCCGCAGCACCGGCTCATCGTCCGCCGGGGTTGTCAACAGGTAGAAGACGCCGTGCTGTGCCTCGACAAGCGGCGCCAGCTCCGAGAGGATCATGTCGGAGGCGGCATCGAGGTCGCGCTGGCCCTGCAGCATGCTGGTGAAGCGCTCGCGGTTGGTCTTGAGCCAGTCCTGCTCGATGTTCTGCCGGGTGGTCTCCCGCAGGTTGCGGATCATCTCGTTGAGCTTGTCCTTAAGAACGGCGACCTCGCCGCTGGCTTCCACCCGCACCTGCCTGGTGAGGTCGCCTTCAGTGACAGCGGTGGCGACCTCGGCGATGGCGCGCACCTGGTTGGTCAGGTTGGCCGCGAGCTGGTTGACGTTGTCGGTCAGGTCCTTCCAGACGCCGCCGACCTCCTTGGACTGCGCCTGGCCGCCGAGCCTGCCCTCCACGCCTACCTCGCGGGCGACTCGCGTCACCTCACCGGCAAAGGCGTTGAGCTGGTCGACCATCGCGTTGACTGTGTTCTTCAGCTCGAGGAACTCGCCCTTGGACGTCGATCGAGATCTTCTTGCTCAGGTCGCCGTTGGCAACTGCCGTCGTCACCTCGGCGATGTTGCGGACCTGGCCGGTCAGGTTGCCCGCCATGAGGTTGACGTTGTCGGTCAGGTCCTTCCACACCCCGCCCACCTCGATGGTGACGGCGGCGGCCTGGCCGAGCTTGCCCTCGGTGCCGACCTCACGCGCCACGCGGGTCACCTCGGAGGCGAAGCCGTTGAGCTGGTCGACCATCGCGTTGATCGTGTTCTTGAGGTCCAGCATCTCGCCGCGGACGTCGGCAGAGACCTTCTTGCTCAGGTCGCCGTCGGCTACCGCACCAATGACGCGCTGCATCTCGCTGGTGGGGCGCACCAACGCTTCGATCAGGCTGTTGACCGACTCGACACTGCCGGACCAGCTCTGCGCCCAGCCGCCCAGCCCCACGCGCTGAGAGAGCGCGCCCTGCTTGCCGACCACCCGGCTGACCCGGGCCAGCTCGGCCTCGAGAGCTTGGTTCGCCATGATGACGTCGTTGAGCCCGTCGGCAACCTTGCCTGCCACTCCGGTCCACTCGAGCGGCATCCGCGCGCTGAAGTCGCCACCCTTGACCTGCGCCAGAACGCTGAGCAGGGTCCTCGCGTCAAGGCCGTCAGCGAGCAGCGGTGCCTGATCGGGCATGGACAGCTCCAGAGTGTCGGAGCGGGCGACGCACCTGGACGGCGAGCCCGCGTTGACCGAATCGGCACGTGGACGCCCGTACCTGAGAACAACGCGGGCGACAGCGGGCGGCGAGTGCTTGCCTGCCCCGAGTGTCCTGGGCTCCTGCGGAAGGGAGAGCAGTGTCGGCGGCCGAGTGCTACCCGGTGAAGGTGGGTGTCCCGACGACGGGTGTGGCCGCCGGAGCGACGCCGCGGCTGCCGGCAGCACCGGAGCCTGTCAGCTGTGCCTGGCTGGTCACCGCCGTGGTGGAGGACGCGGGCGCCGCCGCCGGCTGGGCGGCGACCACCAGGCGCGGCTGGGTCTGATTCGCATTGAGCGCAGTCAGGGGCAGCGCGCACGGGTTGAAGTGGGGGTCCGCAGGGGCCGCGCCTTGGGACAGGGCGTTGTTGACAATCAGGAAGACGGCGGGGTCGTACGCCGTTGCGATGTGATCGTCAATGTTGGCGGGGCACAGGTTCTGCAGCAGCACGTTGGTGACATGTGAGTTATTGGCCCCGTTGTTGAGGAAAGCCGAGGTGTAGGGCGTGACGACCTCGTCGTACTTCGTCTCGATGACGGTGTAGTAAATATCGGGGCGGGTCTCGCCGCCGCCGTTGACCGACTGGATGAACCGGCTCTCGAAGACCTGCTGCTGGCAGGCGCGGCAGTTGGGTGCGCCCGGCGCGAATGGGTTGGTCGTGCCGTGGTTCGAGGGCGACAGCCCGACGAGCTTGTCGACCTTCGTGGCGCCGCCGAGGTTGTTGATGTAGTCGCGCGGCATCAGCCCACCTTGCGAGTGACCCACCATGTCGACCTTCGAGCTACCAGTCTGGCCGAGCACGAAGTCGACGAAATCTGAGAGCTGCTGGGCGGAGGCGTGAATGTCACCGGTGGCGTTGTTGCCGTAGTTCAGCGCGTAGACGCAGTAGCCCTGCGCCTGCAGGTACGGCGCCAGTGTGAGGAAGTTCTGGGCCGCGTTCTCGAAGGTGCCGTGCACGAGCACGACGGGGTAGGGATGCGCCGCCGTCGGCCGGCAGGTGTTGGTGTTCGGGGGGAACGGGCCCGCGGAGGGGTTCGTCGCGGCAGCAGCCGACGCCACGAGGCCGGGCGCAGCGAGCAGGCATGTCGTAGCCAGGAGGGCGAGCACCAGCCGTCGCAGTGAACGCACGAAACCTCCGCAGCCAGAACTGTTACTGCCTGAATACCCTCTCGCGCCGGCGGGACTCCCTCCTTTCTGAAAGCCACGAAACGACCGTGGACGGGCCGTGAGCGAGCCCGCTCGAAGCGTCCTCGGACGCAGCCGCTGGCGCAGCGTGACTGGCGGGGCGTGTCCCGGTCCGGGTGGCCCAGGTTCTGCGTACGGTCCCGCGGGGTGCGAACATTGGTGACCGGCGGCGCGGGTTTTCTCGATTCACACCTGTGCGAGCGTCTCGTCTCCGAGGGCCACGAGGTCCGGCGTGCCGAAGGTGCCGCCGCGCCGAGAAGAGTGCCTGAGGCACGTTCCGCCGCCGAGTGGGCAGCCCCCTCTGACCCGAATCGCTTACCGGACCTCGACCACCCCCGTGCGTCAGGCTGACGTGAGACACCTCGAGTAGTACCTCCTTCCTCCCGCACAGGGCGAGAACAGGTTGATCACTGTGACTCTCACGACTGCGGATCTGCAGGCCACCTCGGTCGAGGATGGCCAGATGGGTCCTCGTGCGGACCGGCCTCGGCGCCGGTCGTTCACCGCCAAGTACAAGCTCGACTTGCTTGCCGAGTACGACGCCGCGAGCCCCGCCGGCCGCGGCGTGCTGCTGCGCCGCGAGGGGCTGTACTCCTCGCATCTGTCGGAGTGGCGCAAGGCCCGCGACAGCGGTGCGCTGGCCGGGTTGTCCCCGGCATCGCGGTCGACCCGGCCGTCCGCGGAGCAGGTCGAGAACGCCAAGCTCAAGGCCCGCGCTGAGCGGGCCGAACGGGAGTTGGCGAAGACCAAGGCCGCGTTGGACATCGTGGGAAAAGCACACGCGCTCTTGGAGCTGCTCTCCGAGAGCGCGGACACCGAACCGCGGTCGAAGCCGTGATCGCCCCTGCCGTCGCCGAGCTCGCCGAGAAGACGTCGACCGCGCGGGCCTGCGCACTGCTGGGCAAGCCCCGGGCCAGCCACTACCGGGCCCAGCAGCCGCCCGTCGCGCTGGCGCAGCGCCCGCCTCGACCGGCCCCGGCGAACGCCCTGAGCGCCGCCGAGCAGGACACGGTCATCACGGTCCTCACCAGCGAGCGGTTCTGCGACAAGTCCGTCGCCCAGACCTGGGCCACGCTGCTCGACGAGGGCGTTCACCTCGCCTCGATGAGCACGATGCACCGGCTGCTGCGCCGGATCGGGCAGTCCGGGGACCGCCGCAACCTGGCCACTCACCCGGCCAAGAGCAAACCCGAGCTGATGGCCACCAAGCCCGGGCACGTCTGGAGCTGGGACATCACCAAGCTGCGCGGACCCGACCGCGGCGTCTACTACGACCTCTACGTCATCATCGACATCTACAGCCGTTACGTCGTCGGCTGGACCGTCGCAGCCCGCGAGGACGCCGACATCGCCAAGGCGCTCATCGCCTCGGCTGCACAGGTCCATGGCGCCCCGGACAGTCTGCACGCCGACCGCGGCACCTCGATGACGTCCAAGCCAGTCGCGCAGCTGCTCGTCGACATCGGCGTCGCGCGCAGCCACAGCCGGCCGCACGTGTCCAACGACAACCCCTACAGCGAAGCGGCGTTCAAGACCTTGAAGTACGCCCCAGCCTTCCCGACCAACTTCGGGTCCCTGGCCGACGCCCGGGCGTTCTGCGAGCAGTTCTTCACCTACTACAACCACGAGCACCGCCACTCCGGGATCGGCCTGCACACCCCAGCCTCAGTCCACTACGGCACCGCCACCCAGGTCCGGCAGCAGCGCCAGGCGACGCTGAACGCGGCCTACGAGGCGCACCCCACCCGCTTCGGCCACCGCCGACCCGAGCCACCCCGGCTCCCCAACGCCGCGTGGATCAACCAGCCCAGCCGGGAGGCACTCATACACAGCAACTAGAACTCGACTGTCTCAACGGCCTTGACACGTTCCGCATGAGCAGGACGTTGCCCTCCGGGTCGCGCAGCCAAAACATTGGCGGTACGGGTTCCCCCATGCGACTCACTTCGGCGTCGACATCCACGCCTCCGGCTTTGAGCTGGGCGTGGAAGGCGTCCACGTCGTGCGTCTGCAGGCTGATGCCCGTCTGCCGCCCCCCGGCTTCACCTTCCGGCCCAGGCGGAGCGATCGCGATCACTGTGTCCGCACCCGGCGGCGCGACCTCAACCCAGCGGTATTGATCGCCGAATGGGATGTCGGTGCGCTTTTCCAGTCCAAGTGGACCGGTGTAGAAGGCGATTGCGCTTTACACGTCTGCGACAGGAATGACTGTGTTAGCGATCTTGCTGATGTGGGGCGTGATGCTGGTCATGGGAACCTCCTGTTGTCTGCACGGACACTTGGGCTGACGACGGCGTCGCTGGAAACTCATCGCAGGCGAGGAGCAGGTGCTCGAACAAGGCTGGCAGGACCCCCTCACTCAAGCACCGGCTCGAACACCAAGGGGACAAGCCCAGCTCGGAGAGCTCACAAGCGCGCACGGTCGTGAGTAGTCAGGCGTCACCTGGTCTGTCGTGGCTCATGTGGATGTACGTGGGGCACGACCATCGCCGCTAGCAGCGAGATGGTGACGGACGAGTCGGCCTGTACGCCGGGAACAGTCCTCACAGGCCGGCACAAGTCCTTGACCTGCACCGATGTGTTCACCGCAGCGTCTCGGTCCGCAGGTAGTCCGCAGGAGGCCGGAGCAGTACCGCGTCGACCGCCTCCCGCGTGCGGTCCTCAGAGTCGGGCCACAGGTGCGCGTAGGTGTTGAGAGTCTCGGTCGCAGAGGCATGCCCGAGCCGGTCCTGCACCGTCTTCACGCTCTCCCCGTGCCGGATGAGCAACGAGGCATAGAAGTGCCGAAGGTCGTGCAGACGCGTCCCGGCCGGCAAGCCGGCGCGGGCTACGGTCGGCTGCCAGATCGTCTCGTGGAAGCGGTTGCGCCGAATCAGCCCACCCGTCCCGGACGGGAACAGGACCCCCTCGGGACCTGTCGCATGCTCGGCGAGGTGGGCCGCGAGCGCCTCGAGCACGACGCCGGGCAGCGGCACCGTCCGGACGCTGGCCGCTGTCTTCGGCGGGGCGAATGTCGGCGGACCACTGACAAGGGACACCTGCCGGTCGACCCGTAGAGCCGGCGTCGCAGGAAGTCGACGCGGTCGGTGCTGACCGCGAACGCCTCCCCCGGCCTTAGCCCGGTCCCGGACATGAGGACGATCAGAGCCTGGTAGCGGGCTGGTGCGGCGCCGACGAGAGCCTCGACCTGCTCGACGAACAACGGCTCGACCTGCCCGGGGTCCCTCGACGGCATGGCGATGCGGACGCACGGGCTCGTGGTCAGCATCCGGTCCTCGACCGCGCTGCGCAGGATCGTCGCCAGCAGCCGGTACACCTGCCGGGTAGTCGCTGGCGCAAGCACCTGCGAACGTCCCCGTACCCATGCCTGGACCTCGCTGCGTCGCAGTAAGACGAGTTGCCGAGCGCCGAGCTGTGGCAGGACGTGCAGGCGCAGCTGGGAGTCGACGAGTGCCGCCGTCGAGGGGCGATGTACCTGCGCCGACCGCCAGCGGTCGGCGTATTCCGCAAGCGTGGTCCGGCCGGACCGAGGGTCGACGTGCTGGCCCGTGTCGACGGACACCCGCTGCGCCGCTACCCATCGCTCGGCGTCGACCTTGCGGGGAAAGTGCCTGGCGTGCTCGTGGCCGTCTGAGTCCCGGTAGCGCGCACGCCACTGCCCATCCGGGCGCTTCGCGACGCTAGCCACGGCCGGCTCCGGCAGTTTCGCTGTCTGCCGACTCTTCGAGTTCGTCGAGTTCAGCACCGACCGACTCAAGAGCGGCCCGCGCGTTGCGGAGCACCGTCGACAGTCCGCGGCCCCGTCGCTCGTCGGGAGTCCGCGCCGCCCACGAGATGACCCGTTCGACCTTGCCGGACAGGAGCCCGACCGCCTGCCGAGCCGGATGGGCTCTGCCTTGCAGGAGCGAGGCCGGTAGCTCAGCTTCGTACTCCATCTCGAGCCGGTCCGCGGAGCCGTCGTCGGTCGGCGGCAGAAGCGGTGCCCGTCCGCGCATCCAGTTCCACGCGTTGAACGTGGACACCTCGCACTTCGGTGTCACCGCGAAGGTCGACCCACTCGCGTCGTCGGGCAGCAGCAGTCGACCTGGCTGGACGTTGAGAGCGACGCTCAGGGCCAGTAGGTCACCGACGTCGACGCGTCGCTCTCCCGCTTCAACTCTTGCCAGGGCGCCCGCGCCCATGGGGTGACCGAGCCTCTCCAGTTCGGCAGACATTGCCCGCAAGCTCAGCCCCCGGCGGCCTCGGATCGCCACCAAGTTGCGAGCGACCTGCTGCGCAGGCTCACCCCTGTTCACCTCTCGTGTACCCATGATGAGGACAATAGCGCTCAACTTTGACAAACACAACAGGCGTCTGCACGCTGTTCCCAAGGTGCTCGACTGGCGAGCCAGAACGGCGCAATCTGTTGCCAACTTGGGAGGTTCGGGTGTCGGTCTACCTGACCACAAACGAGGTCGCCGCGATGTGCCGTACGGCACCCGCAACCGTCCGCTACTGGCGCCACGTCGGCCGAGGCCCCGAAGGCCTGAAGGTGGGCCGGCGGGTGCTCTACGCCGAGCCGGCCGTCTCCGCCTGGCTCGAGCGGCTCCGCAGCGAGCAGACCCGCGACCCCGCCGCCGCCTGACCCCAGACAGACATGACGAGGCGGCCGCGCTCAACGGCCGCCCGCGTCACCACCCCGAGGCCGCTAGGAGGCCCCGATGCGCAGCGTACGGACCACCACGAGACATAACGAGCCCCCGGTACCGGTGCTCGCCACGGTCTACCTCGTCGCGAGCTGCTCGGGCCGCCGCAGGCTCGTTGCCCTCGTCGGCTGCCCCTGGTGCGGGCATGTTCACCAGCATCTCGGCCCCGCCCACGTTTCCTCGGCCAGCGCGAGCTGCTGAGCCGCCGATGACCAGCCCCGCCCGGTCGAGGTACAGCCGCCACAACGCGAGGATCTGTAACAGCACCGTCTTGCCCTGCTGGCGGGCGCACAAGATCAGCGCGGTTCGGAACCGGAAGCCGCCCTGCGGCGACAGCTCGAGAAGGTGGATCAACGTCCACTTCTGCCAGGGCATCAGGTCCAGGCCGAGCACGTCCTCCGCGAACGCGATCGCCTCGAACCCCCGCGACGTTGCCGGCGTCAAAGGCCCGGCCGGCGGGGTGAACAGCCGGGGAGTTTCGCTACCTAGCACCACGTAGCACCGCCAGCTTGCCCGCGATGGGCGCCTCGATCCCCAGCGCCTTCCGCTCGGCCGGCGCACCGCCCAACGCCCGCAGCACATTCGCCAGATGAGGCCCGAGCCAGCCGACCGTTTTCGCGTCGTCCGCAGCGTCGATCTTCGCGGCGTAGGACTTCGCCAGCTCCACCAACGCCGCATCGGACGGGGTCAGCCACGTCATTGCCTCCACAGCCGCGGTAACGGCCGGCAGCACGCCCGTAGGGGGCTCTACACGGGCCACACGGGGCATCTCAACCCCCTTTCAGGGGGTGGGGTAGGTCGGGGGGAGGCGCGCACTGCGGTCGAGCAGTTGGGCGCCGTCGAGCCGCTCCCAGGGCAGCTCCGGCTTGTCGATGGCGGCGGCGAACACGTCGTCGGCGATCACGCTGCAACCCCCGCACGGGACAGCGCTGTCAGCGAAGCAGCCGTCTCGGTGGCGACGAGTTGCGCGACGCCGGCCAATGCTCCGGTTTCGGCGATCTGGCATAGCCGCAGACCTGCGGCCTGCACCCGGCGTCGGGCGGCGTGCTCTTGGACGATGCGGAGTCGGTGTCCTGCGGCGAGCGGTACGGGTGCCGCGCCGTAGAGGCTGACGAGCAGGACACCGGCGGCACCGTCGCCGTTGCCGAGCGCGGTGCTGGACAGCTCACCGCTGCGGCGCAGCTCGCCGAGCACGGCCACCGGGCCGAGGTCGGGCGCCTGGTCTACGAGCAGTCGGCGCATCGCCGCGACCGTGATCCGGCACGCCTCGACGGTCAGGTCGTCGTCGGCGAGCCGCTCGAGGATTGGGCAGGCGTCTGCGGGTGTGCTGGCGAGAAGCGCGCCGACCAGCTCACGCTCGGCCTCAGGGCAGGCGATGGTCTGCGCCAGGGCATCGACGGTCACGCCGCCCCCTCGAGCGCGCCGACGTGCAAGGCGTAACGGCCGCGTCCGCAGGCAGCGGTGCGCCGCAGGATGAGGAACTCGCCCGCGGGGGCGGTCGACATGGCCCAGGGTGTGCCCGACCTGGCCGCCGAGGTCGGCAGCGTGGTCCGCACTAACGGCGCGAAGAGCCTGCGGCTGATCTCAGGCGAGCGGTATCAGGTCACCACCGCGTCACGGCGTGGGGGCAGGGGGTCGAGCAGCGATCTGGTGCTGCTCGACGAGCTGCGCGAGCACCAGACGTGGGACGCCTGGGGCGCGGTGTCCAAGACGACGATGGCCCGTCCCGACCCGATGATCGTCGGGTTCTCGTCGGCGGGGGACGCGCAATCACTGGTGCTCGACAGCCTCCGTGGTCGGGCGCTCGCGTCGGCCTGCGAACCGGGCACCTCACTGGCGATCTTTGAGTGGTCAGCACCGGACGGCTGCGACCTGGACGACCCGGCGGGGTGGGCGCAGGCCAACCCCGCGCTCGGTCACACCGTGTCGGAAGCGGCGATCCGCTCGGCACTCGACACCGACCCGGAGGACACGTTCCGCACCGAGGTGCTGTGTCAGTCCGTGCTGACGACGGGTGCCGCGTTCCCGGCCGGGTTGTGGGGGACGCTGGCCGACCTCGACGCCGGGCAGCCGGCAACAACCGAGGTAGTGAGCTTCGCCCTGGACGTGCCGGCGGACCAGTCGAGCGCGACAGTTGCGGTGTGCTGGCAGCGGCCGGACGGTGCGGTGGGGGTGGCCCTGGCCGAGCACCGGCCGGGTGTCGACTGGGTTGTCGCCCGGCTGGCCGGGTTGTGTCACCGCTGGCGCGCTCGGGTTGTGGTCGAGACGGGTGGCGGGGTCGCGATGCGCGTCACGTCCAAGATCACTCCCCGTACCTCGTTTTGCCGGCGGTGCCATATGCGGCAGCGCCATTACGCCGCGTCGCTGGCGGGTTCGGGATTGTCGGCGACGGTGATGTCGGGTGCGAGGTCGCGGAATGCGCGCAGGTTGTTGCGGTTGCGCTGCGCCTGCTCGAGACGTGGACCGAATACAACTGACCACGCGCCGTCCTGCTCTGCCGCGGTCGGCAGGTGCAGGTCGAGCTTGTGCTGGATGAACCAGGCGAGGTTGCCTGCCGGGTCAAGCGGCCACGGTCTGCGGGCCAGCAGTTGCACCAGTGGCTGACGCGAGGTGGCGAGGTCAGGCCACGCATCGGCCGGGTTGGCGACGCGGGCGAACAGGTGCGCCTCGTCGTGCTGGGGTTGATCGTCGCCGAGGTCGAGCACGACGGCGCGGGCACCGTGGATCGCCTCCCACTTGCCGGCGCAGGCCTGGAAGTCGAGCCACGCCTGCCGTGCCTTGGCAGGTGCGGTGAACAAGGTGGCGGCGTCGCTGCCGTGCGGGGCGTAGGTGGCGTGCGCAGTACGGGCAGCGGTGACAGCGTCGTCGTGGGCGGGACGCAGGTGCTCGAGCAAGACGATGCCGGCCCGGTCGCGGGCGGCAGCGGCGAGTTGGTCAGCCGATGCGGTGTGTGCGGCGCGTAGCAGGTCGACGCGCACCGCGTGGGCGCCATCGACGCGGCCGGCGTCGAGCACCGTGTCGACCGCGCCGATGTTGGTCGGGTCGGTGGCGATAGCGGCGACGGCGGCCGCGGTGGCGGCGGCCTCGGCGTCGGGTGCTGTCAGGGTGGTGAAGGCGTCGGCCACGGCCTGCTGCCGCTCACGGGCAGCAACAAGCTCACCGGGCAAGCCGTAGTAGCCGGCGTCGGCACCTGCAAACAGCCGGTCGATCAGCCTCGAGGTCTTCTTGTCAGTCATTGCATTTCCTTTCAGTTGTCAAGCGTGATGGGTTTGCGGGTGTTAGTCGGCACTGCCGCGGAGAGCGCGGAGCAGAGCGGCGTCGAATGCGGCGCGTGCCTGCCGGTCGCTTTCCGTCTTGCTGACGGTCGGTTCGGAATCGGGCTCGGTTTGTGGAAGGCCGCGCACGGCTCGCTCGAACCATTCCGCGGGGGACGGCTCGGGCTGATGATTCCTGCGTCTGGTCATTGTCGATTCCCTTTCTCTGGATGGTCGGAAGGGTTGTCCGCCCTGGGCCGCTGGACGCGCGTCAGCGCCGCCGATGAAAGGCGATAGCGGCTCGGCGGCCATGCGTCCCCGCACGTCCCAAACGCCGTGCGGGGTGGGTTTGACGGCGCCAGGGCGGACAAGTCTGTGAGGGCGGCTCTGCCGGTCATCGGCCCCACCCGCCACGGTCGGCGCCGGCCTTCTCGCGGGCGTCGGCGCGAGCCTGGCGGCGATGGTCCTGCTCGGCCTGGCGGTGCTGGCGGTCGGCATTGCGGCAGGAAGGGGAGCAGTAGCCGGGGAAGCGCAGGTTGGACGCCTCGATCCACCCGTCGCACCACAGACAGGACACGGTGCTCACGAGGCCGCCACTGAGTCGGCGTCGCAGTCGACACAGATCGTCTCGAACCCGAGGGTGAGCGCTCGCTGCGACGCCCGCACCGGCCGGCAGCAGATGACGCAGGCAGGAGTGGCAGGCGTGGCAGGCGACGTCGTCGCACTCTCTCTGGCGGGCACCTCCGGGCGTGCCGGGCCGGTGTGTAGCGGTGTAGCGGATGTAGCGGAGAAATCTGCTGACAGGGGCGCAACCCCATCCCGCACCGCAGGGTTCCTCATCGCCCCGTTGGAGCGGGCGGGGGTGCCGGTGACGGGGGTGTCGAGGCAGTTCTACGTCGACGCGTGCGGCGCGTTGGACGCTGCTGTCACGTCCCGGCAGGTGCGGCACGACGGGCAGGCCGAGCTGGCCGAGGCGGTGTCGCTGGCTCGCTGGTCCACCTCGGGTGAGGCCGGGACCAGGGTGCTGTCGAGGCGAAACCCGCGGGTGAGCCCGCTGGTCGCGGCGGCGCTCGCTGTCCACGGCCTGGCGACCGCGAGACGGCGTCCGGGCCGGTTCGTCTCCTTCTAGTTCACGAGCCTAGGGAGGACGCTGAGCAGCATGACAACGCCACCTGAAGGCGAGCACGAGCCGGGCTGCGCCCTAGACCCGGTCCACTGGCTGCGGCACGCAGTCGCCGCGACTGATCACCTGCTCGGCACCGACGAGAGCAACGCCGCAGCCGCCGACCGGCTGTCCTCGGCGGCATTGCAGAACGCGCTCGAGCACTTCGCCGCCCAGCCTGAGTGGCGAACCGTGACGCTGCTCGAGGTGACGCAGTACGCGTCACTCATGGGCGAGAAGTTCGCCGATCAGTGCACCTGCCGCCGTGGTGAGCCGCCACGGCACTCGAGCGTCTGGTGACTGGTCCCCGAGAGTGCTCGGCGGCCGGTTCTAGGGCGTCTCGAGCCATCTGAGGGCGTTGGTGCTGGTCACGACGCCGCGCAGGAGGTGGTCCCCGGCGAAGCGTCGGCTAATCGCCCCTCTGCAAGTGACCAGCGCCCTCGGGTTGTTGACTTCTCGGCGTGACACGATCGGCTACGTGGCTGAGTTCTATATGTATGCCGACGAAACCGGCGACCTGGACATGACCGGCTCACCAGGATCAAGTGCCTACTTCGGGTTTGGAACAGCAGTCTTCGAAGGTGACCACGGGCGAGCGCTGTGGGATGGACTCCAATTGCGCTGTACGTTGGAAGCGAAGGGAATTGCGCTGCCGCGAGGGCTCCACGCCAAGAATGACTCGCACTCCACGCGCGACGAAGTGTTCGCTCTGATAAGAACGCAAGCGCCGCGGTTCGATACCACTTTCCTTGCCAAAAGCAAGGCGTACAGCTATGTCAAGGCAGCTGGCCAGCTTCGGCTCTATAAACTGGCGTGGTACCTGCACTTCAAGGAGATAGCGCCGCGAGTTGCTGCAAGGGGTGACACCCTGTACGTCATTGCTGCCACGCTGACGACGAACAAGAAGACAGGCAACGCTCGAGTTGCATTGACGGACGTCTGCGACCAGTTCGCACTGGGGCGCAACATCGTCCTTTGCAACTGGGACGCCCCGAGTTCGTGGGGGGTCCAAGTAGCCGACTACGGTCTGTGGGCGACACAGCGAGTGCTGGAAGGCCGGAGTTGCCCCTGGTACGAGCCCTCTGTCAAGCCGACGCTTGAGACGCGCTTCCTGCCCTGGGGTCGCGCATAGAAGATGCCGGCTATCTCGGTCTCCCGAGAAGAAGTCCCCTGGACCCCTTGTCACCGGCACCCTCATGCTCTGGATCGCGGGGGTAGCTGTCAAGTCCCCGCGCACAGCAAGTGATCAGGCCTCTGCGGACTATTACCGCGGCCGTGTCGCTGACTACCACTTGGCGACAAGCTCGCTTCAGCAGCCCGACGCCGACCGCACGCCTCGATCTGCTGGCGGCGTACGCCACGCTCCGGCGAGGGCCAGAGACAAGCCAGAGTGCCACCGCGGCTCCTCAGACCACGGAACCCCCACTCAGTTGGGCGACCTTGATTGTGATGGCGTCTTCACCGACTGGCACGCTGATCACCCAATTCGGACCCTGGACCAGCGAACCACCGCCAAAGGACCTCGCCTCCTGGGTGTAGGCATCGCGCTGAGCTCCGTTACCGAAGACATCTATGCCGACCTGCACTGGTGCGTTCGAGTTGCCAGGGTCAGGAATAGAGGTCTTGCACTCACCTGCGGTTTGGGCGTACTGGCTGAACCCATGACCACTCTGGATCAGGGCCGTCGGACAGCCGAGCTTGGCCTCGAGTTGCTGGACCTGAGCCCGCTTCTGGTCTTCGGTGAGCACTTGGATGTTCTCAGGGTCGGTGCTTCCTGCCGGAGGCGCCACGGATTGCTGAGCGGAAGCCGAGGTCGGCGGCGGTACCGAGGCCGCCCCTGAAGGCGGAGTGACCGAAGCGGAGGACCCTCCGCAGGCCGTGGCTACAACTCCCACTGCGAGGACGCTAGCCACCACTTTCAAGGCCGAGCCCGCTGAGGCGTGCATCGCAATTGCAGGACTGGGCTTCATTTTCCCACCCTAGACCGACGGGTTGACTTCAAGCGTCTTTCGGCAACTCTCCTGAGGACACAGTTGAACCAGACCCAGCAGTGCTAGTTCCGCGCCCGAGTCGCCCCTGTCAGGCCAAGAAGAATCTGCACTCGCGCCGGTCCCGATGCGTGTGGCATTCGGATCAGTGTCAACGCGTCCGCCGCAGGCACCGGGCTGCAACGCTGGACCCAGGTGGACGAGGTGACAGCGGTCGTCGAGGACCGAGGCGCGGCCCCGAGTCTGTGCGCGAGAAGTTGGGCCGGTCCGCCTCTAGTCCGCAGAAAGTCCGCAGGACAGCCGTAAACGGCCAACGCTCACCAACGCTCACCAACGGTAGAGCCGCAGTTCAGAGGCACTTTGAGAACCATCTGTGCTGGTAGGACGGACGAGTCGGCCTGTACGCCGGGTTCTGTTCCGCGGCAGCCTCACGGTCACCGCGGCGACGGCCATCTGTCTACGACTGCCGTTGCCGACAGCCTCTAGCGGTCTACCCGCAGGCTCGGGCGGGCCGCCCTCGGACGCCTGCGCAGGCAGGCCCGGCGAACCGGTCCTGCCCTCTTGACCTAGCTCCGGGTGGGGTTTACCGAGCCGCCCGGGTCACCCCGGGCGCTGGTGCGCTCTTACCGCACCGTTTCACCCTTACCCCGCCGGCCGGAGCCGGACGGGGCGGTCTGCTTTCTGTGGCACTGTCCCGCGAGTCACCTCGGGTGGGCGTTACCCACCACCTTGCCCTGTGGAGCCCGGACGTTCCTCGGCACATCTCCTTCCGGACCTGTGACGCGGCCGCCCGGCCGGCTCGTCCGCCGAGAGGAGCCTACGCCGAAGCCGTTCCCAGCCGCAGCCCCTTACGCCAGCGCGAAGCGCACCGAGCGCGTCGCAACGTCGGCTGTCACCAGCCGCGCGCGGACCGCATCCCCGAGCGGCAGCCCCGCACCGTCGCACCGTGCACTGACGGGCAGGTCGTGCAGCTGCAGGGTCCCGCTCCCCTCCTTGGCGTCGACGACGACAGCATCGAACACCTCGCCCTCGCGGCCGGCCAGCAACAGCGACTCGACAGTGTCGACGACGGCCCGCTCGACGCCGTGCGTCCGCTGGTCAGCCGCTGCCATCTGCTCGGGCAGCACGGCGAGGCCAGTGCGAACCCAGTCGGGCACCGGCTCCCCCGCGCACACGGCGACGCAGATGGCCACGCCGTACCTGTCGACGAGACGACGCAGCGGCGCTGTCACGTGGGCGTAGGCACCACCCATCGCCGCGTGGACCGGCACTGGCTCGGGCGTGGCCCCGTCGAACGTGACGTAGCCGGCGCCCCGGAACAGCGAGGCTGCCTGCGTGAGCATGGCCGCCACGTCGTTGCTGTCCGGCCCGCCCTCGGCGGCGACGCCCTCCGACGACCCGAGCCCGCGCAGGAAGGCGCCGTACGGCTGGTCCGACGCCCACGGGAGCCCAAGGGTGGCGGCGGTGCGCCGCAGCCGCTCCAGCCGGTCGGCGTCGGGTGGCGGCATCGTGCGCAGCACTCCGACGCCGGCACCGACCATAATCTGCGCGGCAGCCATCCCGGTCAGCAGCGACACCTGCGCGTTCCAGTCCTCCAGCGGCAGCGGCCGCCGCAGCTCGAGCTGCCACCGTGCCGCCAAGCCAGCACCGGCCGGCACGACCTCCTCGTCCGGTGTCTGCAGGCTCGTCCCGCCGCGAGCGGCTTCGAGCGCCTGCCGCTGCCGGCCGACCTCGCCCAGCAGCACCATCACCTCTGGCGCGGTGCCGGCGTCGAGCGCCTGCTGCATCGCTGGGTAGTCGAGCTGGGCCCGGCTGCGCACCCGTGCCCGGCGAACGGCGGCCGACCCGACGTTCCCCGCCTCGTCGAGGGTGAACTCCCACAGCAGCGCCGCCCGGTCCTGCCCGGGCAGCAGGGAGG
>JAABUM010003312.1_pt1 | contig 20063 bp, 33 predicted proteins | sample 5559161 | NCBI WGS metagenome assembly JAABUM01 (sample SAMN10711868, study PRJNA513369) | rock metagenome | isolation source: Antarctica rocks | place: Antarctica: Victoria Land, Siegfried Peak nord
GCTCCACTGACACGCCAGTGTCCTATGCCACTGGCACATTTCAGTCAGTAAGTGGTTGCATATTTACTGACTATAGTTAGTTCCGAAGATTGATTTGTGTACCTGCTGTGGCTCGGTGGTGCCGTGCGGCGGCGGCCGCAAGTAGTGCACCTCCACCAGGCGGCGCCAGCGGCGGCACGCCCCCAGGTCCACTCCCAGCTGCTCTTTCGTCTGCCGCACCAGCGCCTTGATGAGTGCGGCATCGCCCCTGAGCACGAGAACATCAAAGGTTCAGTATATTGTAATTCGACTTCTGCGCAGAAGTATAACCATCGTAGGGCTGTGATGGAAAGCACTAGTGGCTGTGGCCAGGTCTGCTCCCAGTTGCTCCTTTGCTTGGCGCACCAGTGCCTCGCTCAGCGCGCCGCGTCGCGCCTGCATATGGGAAAATGTAGCTCGGAGGCCTTATTCTGCATCAACCTCTTCCCGGAGTTTCACCTGAGGACCAAACAGTTTCTTTTATAATTGCTGCACCAGGACTGTGGTCGGGTGTGATCACATGCTGGACGGACGTGCAAAGCTCAGCGGGTCTGAACGTCTGCTCGAGTGCATCGGGATCCCCAACATGATGCGCGCTTGCTGGCCCGGCATGTGCTGACACGAACAAGCTGCAGAAGCGCGCATACGCCAAGAGACCCAAGACGCACGCGGCAGTCTGCCTGAGCCGTGGAGCCCACTGGGTGATATGGAATGCTGGACAAGACTTCGCAGACGGTATGTGTGTTGAATTGTAAACCCTGACCAAGCTCAACCAAGGGCCGAATGTGCTATCTACAGACGTCTCCGCCGGCCACCCGGGCGCCAATATGCCTATATGAGCGCGCGTGCATCTTCTCCGTCATATTGTGAAGGTTTTCAAGACTTCAACTTTCCGGGGCCTCACTCGACTGCGGGGTCGCCGTCCACTGACAGTTCCACCGGGCCGCCGGGGGCCTGGATGCCCGAGCGCGCGTGCGCCTTTTCCGTGCGCAGCGTCACAAACTTGAGCAGCCGGTGCAGGTGGTCGCCCCCATGGCCTGCGCCTGCCCGCAGCGCCTTGACCGCCTCCTCGTCCAGCCCGGAAGTGAGCAGCACCTGCAGAACAGAAAAGGTAAGCGTTGGTATCTAGTTGGCCTCAAGAATCCTTCACTTTGAGCCGGTGCAGGTGGTCGCCGCCGTGGCCCGTGCCTGAGCGCATTGCCCTGACAGCGTCCTCATCAAGCCCCGAAGTCAGCAGCACCTGCGGAACGATGCTTGCGAATTGGTTATTGAGTTGTTCATAAATATATTGAAGAAACTACTTGAGTCGGTGCAGGTGGTCGACGCCGTGGCCCCCGCCCGAGTGCAATGCCTTGACAGCATCCTCGTCGAGGCCGGAGCACCTGCGGCATGATTGTATAAGGTTGGGATTAACATAGAGCGCAAATTGAGCACGGTGCAGCCACAGCGGTGCCGCCTAAAGTCCACTTCCATTGCTGGACATTGGGTGACTGTTCGAGGAATTTGAGAGTGAACGAGCGCAGCTTCGCGGTGTCGCCTCAGGGACTTTAGCTTGTGCCGTGTGCAGGAGGGAAGATCAACACGTTGTTTGGCAAGCCACACCTTCACGGTGCAGTACACCCCCCCTGGCCTTGCGGTGGTGCATCCGCAGCGGCGGCGCCGCCTCAAAAGTCCACCCGATTGTAGCATGATTTATCATTCTTTCATCCACCGCACCTTGGCGGTGTAGTGCACGCCGCCGGCCTTGCGGTGGTGCAGCCGCAGCGCCGGTGCCGCCTCAAAGTCCACCTCGTGCTCGAAGGCCACCGGCTTGTCCATCTCCATGAGACTGCAGCCCAGCGAGTTGGTGCCATCCGGCGGCGTCTGCAGTGAGGGGGACTCAAAACTCGGTGATACGATCTGAAACGCTTCATTTTTTCATGAGCGCAGCCTCAAGTCCACCTTGTGCTTCAACGCCACCGTGTCCATCTCCATGTGGCTGCACCCCAGCGAGTTGGTGCCGTCCGGCGGCGTCTGCGGAAATGCGACAGACAAGCCGATGACATTGAGCAAAGTCTTCCAGTCTGCCTGAATCCTAGACCCTTGTTATGAGTGATGTGTTATCCTACTTCTCAGCGTGAAGAGCGGCACCTGCTTTCAGCTGCAGACCTTGACAAACTCCAGCAGCAGCGTCGCACTGGTGTGCCGCCACAAGACATGCTGGATTCCCCTCTGAAACCCTTGATTGGGCGCTGTCAGAACATCGCACCTGCATCCAGCTGCAGACCAGCTTGACGAAATCCAGCGGCAGCGTCGCGTTTGGGTACCGCCTCACGACGTCGGCGTACTGCCGCTCCGCCTGGTTCAGCGTGTTTGCCGGCACCTGTGCACGCGACACACTTAAGGTTCAATCTTAATCTCAATCGAAACTCTCAACTCTGAATGTATGGTTTCGCATCACGACATCAGCATACTGCCGCTCCGCCTGGTTCAGCGTGTACACTGGCACCAGCAGGATTGCGCCCCCAAAATGTCGAACTGCGATATCTAGGTCCGGTACAAGCATACAATGCTGATCTGATCAGCTGTGATTCCTAGTGTCACCCACATGTCCGTTTGCAAGGCAGCGTCCCAGGATTCGCGCCTCTCGCAACTGGAGTGTACAGTCGCTGCAGCCAGCTCCCAAGGTCGAAAAGAGCGGAGATAGGAAGGACAGACTGCCCTGATGCCATAGTGGATGGGATGGCGCACAGGCGACAGCTTGCGGTCGGGCATGCGCCAATGCTGTCTTTGTAGCTACTAAAGGTTGGGAATCAGGGCCAGAAAACGGGAAAAGGATCACCTTGATGCCATACTCGATGGGGCGGCGCACAGGCGACAGCGTACGGCGCCGCGCAGGCGCCTTCGCCCGCGGCGACCGGTCCCGCGACCTGCGGACGGGAACTTCTTGATCAAAAGCGCCCGACTCCCAGACACATTTGCGGCTTAAAGGACGCTAGCAAGCTTGAGCCACGCCGCCTCAGTCGGGTGGCGCAGCATGTGACTGCCGCGAGAGCGCTTGCTGGCAGTGTTCATAGCCTTGTCTCGTGCGAGGCGGCATGTGCTTACTTGTGGTCGCGCGGTGCAGAAGGATCCGCCGCCCGCGAGGGGCTGCCGCGTGGCGGCGGCGGCGGCGGCGCATCAGCCAGATCCCTCGGGGCATCGCGGTCGCGCGGCTGCAGCATCACAGAAATGATGGTGACGATGTCACTGTGGTTGTCAAGCAGGGCCTGTCAGTGCAACAATGCATCGACTCTACGCATGGGGCCGGAGAGCAACTTGCGGTTCCGAGCGCTAGAAGTCCTTGCTGCAACGATCAAGGTACTTGTAAGATTCATCAATATACATGGTCGCACCCTGGCCTCGCGGCGCGGATCCCGGTCCCGCGATCGGTCGCGCGGTGTAGGCCGCTCGTCCCTGCCGCGTGGTTCGGAGCCTGCACCCAGGCAAGCAAACGACGCGGAAGGGCATCTTCACAGCATCCCATCCGAGGCTCCGTCACACCATCTGAAGCTGGCATACACAGAAAAATTGCGTCGACCAGAGAGCACGCCGAAGGCAGTTTGGCACGGCTGCTGCGCTGCAGGCTTTGTGAGCCAAAGAAAGTGCCAACTGGGATTCAGCAATGCAGGTCGATCCAGGATCCGGAACTCGGCAGCATTGAAGGCTTGAGAAGGGGCTCACGGCGTGAGTCGCGGCCATAGGGCGGCCGGCCTGGCGGGCCGGGTGGCGCCATGGCGCCTGCGGCACCGCCATCGGCAATCGCCTGCGCAGACGCCTTTGACTGCGCGACCTGCGGGTAGGCGGCGCCACGGCCCGCGCCGCGACCCGCGCCCCGCCCTGCAGCAGAACAAAGTACCGAGTCAAGGTCAGCTGCACACGCTCGCTCAAGCAGGTCTCCCTTATTTCTCTTGCTCGCAGTTTTCTTGTTCGCACTGAGAGATCCTAGTGGCTATGCAATGTTTGAGCCGAGGTGCTGCAGCAACACAGGCAGCAACTTGCCGGACACCGCAGGGATGGGTGTTCCGGCCTGCTGGTGATGCCAGGACGGCCTGCATTACAAGTCTCCGGCCATCTCGGTATGCTCAATTCGGACCAGTACACTCAACGACATGAGGATAAGCTTGTAGTTGGGGTGTCTGACCTGCAGCGGCCGGCCCGCCGGCATACACGGACGCGGGCGGCGCAGAGGAGAAGCCCGACTGCCGGCCAGCGCTGCCGGGAGGGCCTGGAATGCCGGTGGCCGCCGCCGTACCACGGCCGTAGCCACCTCCTGCAGGGCATGCAGCGGCAACACATGTGACCGCAGACAATCTGCGTTTCCATCATTGCCGCACACGCAGCAGGACCTTGAACCATCTGGGTGTTTCAGATAAGAACACAATCCATGTTTCCTCGACAGAGTACTTGTGAGGGCAATCGTTTCGCACATTGTGCAGGCTTGGATAATGGCAGAAAAGTGCTCGAGCATTTCAGCACAACCTGCAGCGGGGGCGGTGCCGGAGCCGCGACCAGCACTCCACGTTGGCGGCACCGGCTGCAACATGGAGAATCAAAAAGCCTTAGATATCCATACAGTTACAACGCTGCAAATGGTAGCTGCAGGGCGGCTGCGTCATATGTATCAACGAGGCCTGCCAGGACGACTCTGTATTCAAGGCACGCCCTCGATATTTCGGCTTGCACATACGCAATTTGCAAACCTCTCTTGAGGTGTTCGTGTAGGCGGATGTGGGGATGCTTGGAGCAGGGCTGGCGCTGCCGGCCGCCGGTGTGCGACTGGCGCCATACGCCGCAGGGGCCGTGCCGCGTCCCGCAGACGCGTTGTATCCCTGTTGAGTGAAACAGACAGCGCCCGACTTGAACATCGCCTAACTCGAACAAACTCGTTGGGAAGGAGCTCCACAGGCAGACACAGCACATAGGCGATGTGCCCCTGTCGGTTGCACACAGGCCGCGTAACACAACTAGCAGCATACGGCAATGCCCAAGCAAGTCCAAAACGTTATCGCCTTGCAGCACCTGCTGTGCAGCAGGCTGAGCTACCGCGCCCTTGGCCCCAAAGCCGCTGCCCGCCGCCGCAGTCGACGCTGCCGCCGCGGGCTGCACATAGCCATGCTGTCCATATTGTGACTGGCCGCCTGCAGGAAGGCATGCATGAGTGGCAGTGCTGTGATTGTGGTGGTACAGGCAAATGCTGTGTAAAGATTGGTTTGTTGCTTGTTTTGTGCTCTTGGTGCTGCAGCTGCAGAGTCACACTAGCAGGCAGGCAGGCAGAGCAGCCACCAGCACAGCAGCTTTGCATGGAGACCTGAAACCTCCCGCTCAAACGTCCGGCCCCACAGTTGAGGCAGCAGCTCTGGCCTCAGAGCATGGTGCAGACTCAGCAAGGACCCTCACATTGGTGGGAAAAGCTGGCTATCCGTGGAAATGGAAACCCATTCGTATTCTGGTATCAGCAGATGAGAGACATCTCTCACCACTGTAGGAGGACGCGGTGGCCGCTGGCTGCGGCAGCGGCTGCGCTGGTCCTGTTGCGACGGCTGGCGCGCCGCCATATCCGGGCGCGCCGTAGGCGCCCACCTGGGACGAGTATCTGGCGCTCGCGGCCGGCGCGGCAGGCGTGGCAGAGTACTGCTGCGCCTGCACACCCAAGGACAAGGAGTCAGCGTCAGGGTCCGGACTTGCTGACGCAGCCTCCTGGATCCAGGGTTCTGCGAGGGATCATTGTTATGTTGTGAGCGCAGCACGGCGGGAACGGTCTGCTTGGCCCTGCCCGACAGCGAATTCTGCAATCCAATCGAAGCAGTCCAAAAGAAGAAGTCTTGAATTAGATTTTACCTGGCGCTGGGCCGCAGGCTGTTGGTAGCCCCCGGTAGCAGCGGCGCCATACCCGCCCGCCTGTCCGCCGCCGACGCTGTACTGGCCACCGGGTAGCGCGACGCCGCCGCCGGCGGCCTGCGACCCATAACCCTGCTGCTGCTGCTGGCCCTGGGCAGCGTACTGGCCGCCACCCGCGCCGCCGGCGGCGCCTGCCGCCGCCGTTGGCTGCTGGCCGTACTGCCCCGCTGCCGTCTGTGGTCCCTGCTGCCCTACGCCCTGGCCGCCGCCGCCGCCGTATCCGCCAGCGGCGGAGCCGCCGCCACCGGCACTGTAGGGCACGCCCGTGTTGGATCCCCCGCCCTGGGCGGAGGCAGCAGCTGCGCCGTAGCCGCCGGCCGAAGGCGCCGCACCGTAGGCGGGCTTGGCGGCCGCGGCGGGAGCCTGCTGGCCGTACTGCTGGCCTGCGCATGCCATGCAACACCGCATCTGATTCAGTGCTGCTGCTTCGAATGCTATGCAAGCAGGATCTTGTCGACGGACTGCCTGGCTCATGAACCGAGATTGCGTGCGCATAGATTCACAATGCTGCCTGATGGCAAGAACCGGTCAGAACCAAGCAGACTACACTGATCAGATCGAGTAAGTCTCAGGAGGCCAGACATCGCACCTGCGGCCTGTGGCCCATAGCCTGACGCTACGGCCTGCTGCTGGCCGTAGCCGCCGCCAGCGCCGCCCTGCGTGCTCCCGTAGGCCTCCATCTGGCCGCCGGCGCTGAAACCCCCGGACGCCGCCGGCGCGCCGGCAGGTGGCGTCTGCTGCCCATAGGACGCCGGAGAACGCTGCGGCGCCGCAGCAGAGCCTGCGGTCGGCCAGTCAGCATGTCAGAGGTCGTGAGTCACATTACAGCCCTGTTTGCTGGGACAGCTGCCGGCTGATGGTAAATTGCGCCCTGCCGTTAAGGTGTTGCGGGGAACTGGCTTTGCGCCCTTGTGTGCGTGCAATCAAGAGTGCGGCAGATAATCTGGCGAGACTACTGTCTTAGAATCTGAAATCTAGAATCTAAGAGGGGAAGCCGATCGTGCAACCACCTCTAACCCCTACCTCGACGGATGTGTTGCGCAAGCGTGGCAGGTGAGCGGCAATATATATGTGTCAGGTAGTAATATCTCACCTGCTCCCCCGCCGTATGCGCCGGTGCTAGAGCTCTGCTGGCCATAGGACGACGGCTGCTGCTGCGAGCCGCCGACCTGTGAACCATAGGAGGCATAGCCTTGTTGCTGCTGCGGCTGCGCCGCTGCGGCGCCGGGTGTCGTGGTCGATGGTGAGGCGACGTTCTGGTTCGCGAGGCTGGAGGCCTGTGGTGGGTCGACACCGTTTGAAGACTGCCGTCCACGACGCTGATGTTGAGTTGCGATTTGGTGCTATAGGGGGTAAAATGTGTTGACCACGATGGGTGCAGGTGGCAGCAGGGAGCGACGGCGATCCAGGCAGGCCGTCTACAATGATTCTCATCACAACTGAGTGCAAATTGGTCGTGCTTAATAAAGGGAAGATGCTGCCACGGATCAGCAGCGTCCGCTTCTGCGGCTGTGTCGCTTCAGAGTTGCAGCTTCATCTCGAAGGTGGCGCCTCTTGCTGCGCTTCTGGCGGCTCCATTCTGATGCGAGCCAGGGCTTCGCGTAGCTCTGCGACGCTCTGCGGGGCGCAACGCGAAACACATCATCAATTTTCAGCCTTCTGTCGAGAAACAGGTCCCACCTGAGCGATGATGGCGGCCAACTTGCTCTGCTGGCCCGGCGCGGCAGCGGCGCCACCGGCATTGGCAGCTGCTGGGGCAACAGCGCGGCCGTACTGCTGCTGCTGCTGCTGCGCCGGGGCCTGCTGGCCGTAGCCGGCCGCTGGCTGCTGCTGCGCCGCGGCGCCATAGCCTGACGCCTGCGGCTGCTGTTGCGCGCCGTAGGCGCCCTGCTGCTGCCCAGCGCCCCGGCCGTAGCCGCCCTGCCCACAGGGTGGCAAGGTATGAGATCGGGAAGCTGTTCCGGGGGTTTTCCTCGAGGATTGACAAGTGCGATTTAACGAAAACAACAAGTCCAACTGTTGCTCCCGAGTCGCCAAAAATCGTGCTGCGTTTATCGGGGTGCACCTAGAGTGAGACCTGGTGCACAGAATCGACGAGGGTTCTGCATCTGCAGTCATCAGGGTCACTCTGTTGGCTGTGCGGCATCGGCGCTTGCCCAAGGGGATCAGCAATAAACAGCACGCACAACCTCCAGCTTCGTACCTGCTGGGCGCCGTAGCCGGACTGTTGGCCATGACCACCGTAGCCCTGCTGCTGTGGCGCAGCTACGGGCTGCTGGCCCTGCTGCTGCGGCTGCTGCTGGCCGGATGCGCCATAGTTGTTGCTCTGCCCGTAGCCGCCGGCGTTGTTCTGGAGAAGGAAAATGCAATCCATTTCTTCTCCTGTCTTTCAGCTTTCTTTTTGTCGGATCGACAGATGCAGCAGCATGAAGGATTTGATGTTGCAGTGCCTCGACGGCTGGCATCATGCAGGAGGCGCTGCGCGGTGCAAGAGCGGATCTTTGGGCGCGGGAGGTCACCTGCGGCTGCTGCTGGCCGTATCCGTACTGCTGCTGGCCCGTGTTGCCCTGTGCCAGGAGACCAGCAGGCGTTGAAGCGCAGGCAGTCGCAAAGTGCGCAATAGCAACGCACACTTCCGGCGGGCCAGGTCTTGTTATCAAAATAGAACCATGTGCAGAGATCCAATTGCGGGTTTGAAGAGGTAAATGTGTCTCGGCGAGCACTGCAGCAGTGCACTTCAGGTGTCGATCAGCTGGTTTTGCATCAACCTGTTGCCCGCCCTGCTGAGCGCCGTAGCCCTGCTGGCCCTGATAGCCTCCGGTGTTGCCGTACCCCTGGCCGCCCCACTGGTCGGCCATGATGTCGGGGCTTAAGCTTGCGGACTAGGAAGCTTTATCTCCCTGGACTATTCTGATTGCAAGTTCTCTCTGCGACGATGTCGCCCCGGCGCACGGCGCCAGGTGCTTGGGCAGCGATGGCTTCAGCGAGTGTCGGCTCCAGAGCTGGAAGTGCACCTGAAGCTTTGCATCTGGCGCCGCGTGGGCCGTGTGCAACATGGATCCTGGTTCTAAAAGTGATGCTCGCATTCCCCGTCCAGTCAGGCGGAGCGGAGCCGGAGCGGAGCGGCGCGCGGCAAATCGCTTGACGTGCTCATATCGCCACAGGCGCTTGCAGGCAGCTCCATGAGGCTGCGCGTAATTGGTTGTCGCAGCTCTTGCCCGCGCCCCTGTGGCATCTTTGTGTCAGCACCCTCCAGCTCGAGTTGTCCTCTCTGATTTAGTTTTCCAGTATTCATCGAATCGCCAGCCGCTGCCGGCCAAGCGCCATCTGAGGTGCACTTAGACACGAAGTCACACCTGCAGTCACCTGCACGGCCGCCGCGCGACGCAGCGGACAGCCCGATAGCAAGCCTTAGCGTCCTGCAGCAACGCAACCTTTTTGCCAGGTGACCCTTGTCTCTTGGCGCCCCGCACGTCGCCGTCAGCTCACGCAGATAAACTTGCATCGACTGCGCAGGCGAACGTCCGTTCTGGCCTGCAGACATGCTCCCCTGAGGCCTCTCGAGGACGACCATGAGTATCGAGTCTGCTGATCCTGCGTACAGGTCGCTCTAGCACCCTCGAGCGGCACAGCCCGGCATCACCACCACCTAGCAAACCAGGTTCCTCCCCAGCAGCCAGCCGCACGCAGACTTGCAGCATCCAAGCAGTCCAAAGCCAGCAGCAGCAGCGGCAGTAGTGGTCGCCGCCGTGCAGCGCAGCCCAGCCTGTTCCAGTTCATTCCAGCGTCGCCCTCCCCTGGGCTGCCTCACCGCGCCAATAGCTGGCGGCACGCCGCCAACCCAGCAGCAGTCTGCCGCCTCGCGCCCTTCTCATACCAGCAAGAGCAGCCGGCGCCGCCACAGGCTCCTGTGAGGCCTGTCGCATCTTCCGGCCACCAGCCACCACTGTGACTGGCGTTAGCGGCCCCCGCAGCGCAAGCCCAGACCCCCGCAGCCCCGGCCTACACACCCACTTCATGTCCGGCGAGCCAGAAAACGCAGCTTCGACCGTCGCCCAGGCCGCCAAGCGGCAGCGCATCAAGTATGTGGCGCCGCCAAGCGCGCTGCCGCCGCATGCGCCGCAAAACCCTAACTTCGTACCGCGCAAGGCGCATCCAGACCGGTACACCGTCACGTACCCAAGCCAATTCACGCCAGGGCAGCACCGCTGGAAGCGCCTAGCTGACGGCCAGCAGCAGCAGCCGCAGCCGCCCGCCAATGGCGGCCGCGGCAGTAGCGTTCGCCAGATCAGCCGCCACAGCTGGAAGCGCTCCGAGCAGCCGGCCGCCAATGGTGCCGCTAGCCGCGCCGCCAATGGGGCACTCGCCGGCAACGGGCACGGCGGCCAGAACGGCAACGGCAGTGGCGCCATCAACATGCACTATGCCGCAGCGCTGCAGCTGCCGCAGTCGGATAGCGATTTCGCCGGCAAGGGCGCTGAGGGGGCCGACACCGAGCCTGGGGAGGTCGTCCCGGTGGCGCCTGATGGCCGCCTCGGTTCCCACAGCCGCAGCCTGAGGGGCGCGGCCGCCGCCGGCGGCAGCAGCGGCAGCGGTTCAGTCAAGCTGTCCGACTTGTACGCCGCAGCGCATGGACTGTCGCCTGACGGCAGCCCCGCCAATAATGGCGGCGGCGGCTATGCAACCGCCGGGCTGCGCTCTGGCGGTAGCGGCGGTCGCCATGTGCACGTGCACGGCGCTGACGCGCTCCCCTTCAGCCGCGAGGGAGGCTACACCCCCCGCTCTGGTGCCGCCGCTGCCGCCGCCGGCAAAGGCAGGACTTCCAGCTTTCGCCGCGGCTTCGCTGCCGCCGAGGCGACGCTCGAGGCGGCGGACGGCGGCGCCTGGAGCCAGGCGATGTCGCAGGCCGCCGCGGTGGCGGATATGCCCGCCGGCGACGCCCGCGCCGCGGCGCAGCAGGGCTTCCGGGCGCGCGTCGCCCACGAGGCGGGCCGCGCGGCGGTCGACCCGGCGCTGGAGGCGGAACTGGCCACCTACATTGCCGCCGCCATGGGCGGGGAGGACTTTGATGGCGGCCGCGGCATCGGCAGCTGTGGCTTTGACAGCAGCGGCCGCAGCATTGGCGGCGGCGGCGGCCGCTACGGCGGTGCCGACTTCGAGGCGAACAGGGTGCGGGCTTGCCGCTCCGTGGTGGCCGGCAGCGGCCGCACGGTGCATGCGGTGCCGGATGCCATGGCGGCTTCGGCGCCGGGGTGGCGCAAAAATACCAACATGTTTCGCAAGGGCGCTCGCGCCGTGGAGGTGGTGGCCGGCGGCAACGAGGCGGCGGCGGCGGCAGGCAGCCGCTATGTCACCGCTGGGGCGGCGGCGGCCTGGGACGGGAAGACGGCCGGCGGCGGCGGCGGCAGGGGCCAGACCAGGCAGGTCGAGGCAGCCAGCGGCAGGCCGAAGTCTGGGAAGCAGCCGGCGGCGGCGGCGCAGCAGGCGCCGAAGGCAGTCAAGCCCAGGGCGGCACAGGTGGCGGCGGCGCCGCCGCCAAAGCCCGTCAGCCTGGATCAGAAGCTGGGCATGAGCCTGGATGCGCTGTCGGGAAAAGCCACGGGGGTGGCGAAGCCGGCACCAGCCAGATATGCGGCGAGGCAGCCATGCTTGCCTGCAGCAAAGCCGGCGGCCAATGCGGGCGGCGGCGGCGGGGCGGTGCCGCAGCACAGCGGCAAGCACAAGCCCATCCAGTGGGGCGCCTGAGATGGCTCGCGCATTTTGGCGGACAGCAGTTCTGCCAGCAGCGAGGCTGCTGAAACTTACGGGCAATTGGCGCCTCAGCGCAAGTCGAACCTCTGCTGTTAGCAGCTGGGCACTGCCGGTGGTAGACAGATTTAAGATCAGTGGAACAGGAGCCGCTCGTCTACAACACTGGCAGCTGTGTTTGTAGCAAATTGGGTTGGCGAGGACTGGTGGTTCGGAGGATCTTCCGATTGAGCGAGGGGATTTTGCGCAGCTTCTCACTGTTTTGGTTGGATGCTGGCCGCCAGTTGGTAAAGGCATGCGCACAGCAGTTTGCTTTCCCGCCCTGTCAGACGCCTGGCAGTCTGTCGGTAATGGCTACAGGACTAGAAGGTCGTTTTGTCCCTGCTTTCAATGAAGAGACTGACCTGTCGCTGCCTATCTTCACAAGCCACCCACCCACCCCAGCGCCTGTCTTGCAGCCGTCACGCTAACATTTTTTTGCAGCTGTAACAATGTCTCGGTCCCTCGAAGCCTTCTCATGCAATCTGCCCTCGACATGCGAAAGTGGTTCGATACCCTAGCCGAATCCTTTCCTCTGCGCTTGCCTTGCTGTCGCTGCGTCGTGCTGGAACACCCACTGCGCCTGCAGCCCGCCTCCAGCGACCGCATGCCGCTCCACCGGGTTTCATGTTTTAGCGTCGCCGTCCTTGAACCCTACTGCGCGCGCAGCCGCGCCTCCCGCTGCGCCTCCAGCGACCGCATGCCGCTCCAGCGCTTGGCTGATAGCGCCGCCTCCCCGTGGCTCAGCGCCAGCAGCCGCGCCAGCTACGATTGAAGGAGACAGCTGTAAGTGGCCCAATAACATAGCACTTTATTTCCAGTGGGGGTTTCTGCTGGGAAAAGAACTCGGCCGACAGCTCTGCCTCCTTGTGGCTCAGCGCCAACAGCCACGCCAGCTGCAGTCAGTGACACATCACTGGCAACACGCTTGCGTTCAGGTGCGATTCTGGTGATGCAATTGAGTAGAAACAGCGAAGGCACTGCGCCGAGGGCGCCGCATCCCATGGCTCAGCGCCAGCAGCTGCGTCAGGTGCAGGCTTTGCAGAACCAAGAAGCTTCGAGATTGTCCAAGACGGTTTGTGGTTCAACTCGCTGCTGAAACGGAGGGGCGCAAGGCCTGGCTGAGCTGCAGCCGGCTGGTTCAGGCGCAATGACCACGCAAAAGAGCAGCGCACACAGTAGGAGGTATAATTTCGAAGTGATCGACTCCTTCCACGCGTCCCGTGCGGCGCACCGTGAGCCAAACATGGAAGGTCTTGACGTCTGCGGCGCGGTCTGCGGCCATGTGCTCTGTGAGCTTGCCCTCCACCAGCGCCGCCGCCTGCGGTTTGGAATCAGACAACGTTTGTTTCCAGGGTTTAGGCCCAAGAGCCGTGTCCTTCGTGAGCTCGAAGTCCACTCGTAAGGCTGCCGCCAACGACATTTGATGACAGCCGCTTCTGGGCGGCTGCTTTGGGCGGCTGTCGACGGCACGCGGAAGGAACATCAGACAGCAGACAGGTGACTGTATCAAGCGAGCCTCGCCCTGGCCAAGGACTCACCTGGTCGTCGATGGTGAAGTTTGCCGCCTGCGCCGCGGCGATGTAGGCGCGCACCGGGCCGAGGTCTGCTGCCTCCGCCGCAGCCATCACAGCCGCAGCGTCCGCTGCAAGAAAAGACGTTCTTTGATTGGATCTCGGTGATGAGATGCTCAGACGGCAGCCCAGTCGTGGCGCCTGAGTGCTGCTGCAGGCAGAGGTCTGCCTCCGCCGTCGACGCCACCGCCGCGGCCTCCGCTGCAGTGCGTGCACGTGCATGAATGTCAGGGCTCTGCGGCAAGAGGCTGCAGCTTAAGGGTGCACCGGCGGCGTGGTAGTCAACCGCAAACTGCTTTCCAGCATGTCCACAATCCCAGAACAGTAATGCCACAAGGTACCACATCGCCTCCACAGTGGCGTCTCCCTCCAGCCTGGTGTGAATGCAACTGCGAGCACGAGTTGAGTATCAGTATGAAACCAGACTCGCTCACTGAACGGCACGGGTGGTTCGAGTGGCAGCGTCACGTCGATGCTCTTCCTGACCATGGATCGCCCGGCTGACAGCTGCTTCCGAGATGGCAGAGGGTGGTATTCTACACACAAAGCTCAGAGAAAAGTCCCACCAAAGGGGGCAGACGACGCAAGCGAGACGTCCACGCTCTCCTTGAACATGGATCGCCCAGCCGACAGCTGCTTCCGCAATGTCAATGTCTGATGAAATTTGCCAAAGCGTTTCTCAAGCTTCATTGCCTGACTCACCAAACGGTGCAGAAGGTGCGAGCGGCAGCGTGACGTCGACGCTCTCCTTGCACATCGATCGCCCGGCTGACAGCAGCGTGACTGCGCAGTCCGCTGGCTGCGGCAGCTGGTAGACCTCGAAGTCGTAGTCGATGACTTTAGAGTCCATGAGCCGCTTCATGGCCTGCGTTGAACACAGCGCAGGCGTCGATCGGAATGCTCCCGTGCGTGACTGCGCAGTCCGCTGGCTGCGGCAGCAGTCGTGTAGCTGTCAGCTGCATGCTGTAGGTTGGCAGCGCGCTGGCTGTCAGGATTTCTGCTGCCATGAAAAGCAGCTGGCGCGTGGTGCAGCTGGTGACCAGGAGGGCCCACTTCAGTCATTCGTGTTGGTTCATTCATTCAAATTGGTAAGGATACTGTGCAAACATCAGTCGTTCCATTGTCAACACCTGCAGGTTGGCGACGCCGGTGGGCGCCAGGGTTCCCGCCGCCATGACGGTCTCGTCCAGCAGCAGCTGGCTGGAAGGCGGAAGCTGCAGTGCCCCGCCCACCAGCCTGTTGCTCCTGTAGTCCCGCTTCGGCCGCATGCTTCTGGCATTCAGCTGCGCGTCAAAGCCATGCCCCGTTTCAGATCTACGGTTTCGCAAGATCGGTGCGTGTGACACAGAAAACATACTGGACAGCGGCACAGCTACATGCCTCCAAGCGCCTGCTTTCTTGGCGGGACAGTGCCAGCCTCAAGAAATGCAGCAGGTGCATTGTAGCGTCTCGCCTGCGGTACGGACACGGGCAGGGCCGACGCTAGGGCAGCCAGCGCCGGCGCGACCGCAGCAGGACCTTCGCATTCAAGGACTTTTCAAAAGGTTTGCTGATCATCGAGTGACAACTTTCGAAACTTACCAGAGGCACGGAAAGGGGCAGAGCCGTGACGCGTGCCGCCAGCGCCGCCGCCGCCGCGTCGACCGCTGCGCCGACGCCGCTCAGCGGCGGCGCCGGGGCGGCCGCCGAGTCCGGCCGAGAGCCGGCGGCGTTTTCGGGGCTCGGGACGCTGGCGTCGGCGACGGCAACGGCCTCTGGGCAGTTGGTGATGTTCAGGGACACCACCCCCACAGCCTCCTCGCCCCGTGTGTGCACCCTGAAGTGCAATCCAAATGTAGGTCGTTGTTTGGTGTCATCTGCTTTTTGATCAAGGAAATACCTCCTCACCCCGTGTGTGCACCCTGAAGTGGAACCCAACGCAAATTCTATGTCTGGCGTCGAACTGGGTGACCAACGCATGACAGTGATGTTGAGAGACAGCACATCCAGCGCCCCCGTGTGTGCACCCTGCGCCCCAGCAGAGGGCAGCGGTCAGAGCGCCTGGTGCCTGAACAGTAGCGCCTACATTGCTTCGTCAAGTTTCGGGATCACCGCCGGTGACTGAAAACTGCAGCGGCTGTGATGAATGTGACGGAAGCTCATCATCACACGACCAGGGCGTCGCCGCTGGCGGCTCAGGGTTTACATCTCCTCCCGGAATCGAGGTCTGTGGGCGCTTGGGCCCCCACTTGGACAGCAGCTGCAGCAGGAAGTACTGTACCACCAGGGCGCCGCCGTTGTAGGAACGACGACGATTCAAGTGGCAACATCGAGAAATCTTCTCTCAATTCAGGCGCACCTGGACAGCAGCTGCAGCAGCAGGTACTCTGCCGCAAGGGTGTCGCCGCCGAGCGCGCCCGCCAGCAGGCCGATGGCCGCCGCCCGCAGCGTTGGGATCTGCGAAAAAAATTGGACGGTGTTTGCACTGGCACATGACGTGCGCTAACTGCAGCTGTGAAACCTACTGCCGATGCACATGGTAAGCACACCCAGAAGCTGGATTTCTGCTGTCCGCCCAGCCCGGCAGTCAATGCGTGGCATCTGCTCAACGCCGTGCTGCTGCACTGATGATGTGCTGCAGTGTTTCGTGCACAGCATGCGACAAAAACCTGATGATCGCCGGCTGCCCGGCCGCACCTGAGCGGGCTGCAGCGCAGATGCATCCGCTGATGTCGCCGCCGGCAGCGCCGTCGGCTGCCGCGTCGCCAGAATTGCATGCACGCGCGGCACCTGCGGCAGGCGGCAAGGTGCACCTGTTCAAAGATGCTTTTCTAGGCGCCCTGGGGTCAATCTTCTGTCTTGCTTCTGCTCAGCTCTTGATCATGCCCGGACGGTGCGGAGTGTATCAGTCACATTCATCAGGGAAGCTCGGCGAGCTGCATATTCACAGCAAGCAGGCTGCTGCGGGCTGCTGAACGAGGGGTGTTGTCATGCCTACCTGGCTGGTGAGCGGCCGCGCCGCCATTTCTTCCTCGTACAGCTGCGCGGCGCCGCCCCAGAGGCCCTCATCCGGCGCCGCAGCCAGCTCGGGCGCGCGCGACAGCACGCCCACAAACTCCACGACCTCGTTCAGCTTCAGGGCATCGCCACCGTCGTAGACCTGAGGATGAACAAAAGCGCTTCTCAGAAGAGTCTGTTTGCATTGGGGGCATCGCGAACATCGGATGTTCCTGGACCGAGACGAGGCTAACGAAACCCACGACCTCGTTCAGCTTCAGGGCGTCGTCGTAGACCTGCAAGATGGTTCTGACTGGTGTAAGTCAACGGCAGCGTTGCCAGTTTTGCCATATTCCAAAAGGCCCAGATTGTGGGAAACCGGCGCCTCTGCAAGTAAGATCGTTCAAGACCCACAATGCGCGGTGCGGCACGCTGGGAGATTGGGCGCTCACAAAGACCATGCAGTCGCCGGGGCTCGGCGGCGGCACCGCCGACTCTTCCGCTGCCGCAGCATCGCCATCCGCCAACACGCCGGCGCCCTGGTTTCTGTTCTCGAATTCCATGAGCTCGTCCGCAGCGTCTGCCGCCCGCTGCTGCTTCTTTCCGGTGGCGCCAGCGGCGGCGCCAGCAGGTGCCCAAGGGTGGGCATGCACACTCGCTGCAGGGTGGGCGTCGCTGTCGCAGCACCCGGCCATGTCCTCCGCCTCGCTGTCCGGCTCCTCCCTCCCGCGCTTGCTGGTGTGCGCTGCACGCACACGATTCACAAGTGTACAGCTTATGTAGACCCAAATCTGGTGCGACAAGCACTCTCGTCTCCAATCCTGTTCTGGCTGCACGCACGCAGGCCAGCGGACCATGCAAAAGCCCGTAAATCTCATTGCTGGTGCGTGCTGCAATAACACAAGCCAGAGGATCGTGCAGATGCTGTGAACTTGCTTGCTGCGGGCCGGCAGGCAGGCACGCTCCTGCCTTGTAGACTGACGACAAGTTCGGCCTGTGGACGCAAGTTCCTACTACCCAGCTGGCACTGCAGAACCTGCCATGTGTACTGAGTGAAGCAGATGCGTTGCGTTACACACATACCAGGCTCGCCAGGCGGGGGCGTCACGGGGCGCAGCGCAGCCGAGTCCTGCTCCCCCGGATTCAGTGCCGCCACCCACGCCGCCTCCCCAGGGATCATGGTGCAATACAGCGGCTTGCGGTCCCACACCTGCGGCGCCGCGGGATGTACTGTTTGTGTGTGTGTGTGTTTGTCCATCTCGGCTTATGTATCAGCTTGGAGGAGTGCCGGGTTGAGGGCCGCGTCTCACACCGCCTATGGCACCGCAGCGCGAGACAGCGGCTTGCGGTCCCACATCTGCAGCAGGGACGCAGAACCGAGGGCTAATGGCGACAGTACTGCACACCCTCTGCCACTGTGACACCTTGGCAGGCGCCGCCGGTCCCGCGGTGCTGCCCGCGTATGCAGTGCACAATGTATGCGGATGCGTGTGAGCACCAATGCTCAGACGCGCACCTTCTTGTCGTCCGCAGAGAGGGCTCCGTAGCGCGGCGTCGGAGACTTTGGTGGGACGTAACAGCCTTACACTAATCACACCATCACTCATGTTGCAATCTTCCCCAGAAGGCTCGCCTTCATGTCGGCCTCCGAGAGGGGCTCCGCGAGCGCGGCGTCGGAGAATTTGGTGGTGGCCCACGAGCCATCCGGCCGGCGGTAGGCGCCCAGGTAGTACTCCGGGTCCAGCGTGTCCTGCACCTGTTGAGGGTGAAACGCAGCATTTACCACAAAACCCATATCACAATGCGCAGCCACATAGCGGTAGGCGCCCAGGTAGTACTCCGGGTCCAGCGTGTCCTGCACCTTTGCTGCGTGACAACCAGAAATACCCAAGGGTACAGGTGACTTGCTGTTGAAGGCGTAGCCTGCGTGGAAGCACGCATTTGTCCGTCGGTCCACCGGTGAGCAAGTGCCGGCTGCCATCAGGGATGGCAGTCTTCTCACAACATTCCAGCGTGCTTGTGAGGCTGACTGTATTGTAAGCGCATACGAGACGTCAGGGGGCTCACCATGCCTCTGTAGCGCACGAGGCCGCCCTGCGGGATGCTGTCAATCGTGTCTGCGTTCAGGTACGGCACCTGCGCAGGAGGAGGGCGATTCTCAGTGCACTGATCAGCATCACAGCCTGGAACCGGTCTTCGTTACACCCGGACGAGGATGCGCAGAGTTCCAGCATGGCATGTCGATCCGTATCCATGTGTGCAGGGCTGAGTCAGTATGCATGTTGACGCCGCGCCGCTGCCGCGCTGCCGCATCACATCCGTGAGCACTGGGTCGCCGCCAGCATTCAGCGTGGGTAACATGGCAATTCAGTCATGTCATGAGCCACAGCAGTCCAGGTAATGTCCGCCACTCGCGATTGTGCCCTTAACATGCAGTCGTGCTGGGTGTCATCGCCCATCCCGGATTGCAGCCCTCCCGGGATGCCGTCCTCCCGTTTGGCAATTCCTCCCGCCTTCACTGAGACTCGTTAGCTTCCGCAGTCCTAGAAAGACCCGAGGACGATACGATCACCTGAGCAAGGACTGCGGGGTCTGCAATGGCGACCTGGAAGGCTGCGCGCACTCCCCAGTCGCCAGGCTGATTGCCCCCATTCTGCTCAAACAGCTGGCGTACCGCGTCCAGCGGCCTGGCGATCAGACTTGCCATGTTCAGTTTGAATTTTGGGCAGTGGCTGCAGGCCAGATCGGAGCGGCCTGTGATGCGTGGCTCGGCTCAGCACAGCTGAATAAGCTGCGAGGACCTTTGCAACGAGCTCATCTGCAGCTTGCAGAGGGCTTGGTGCGGTGTCAGCAATTTTGCGTGCATGCCTGCGGAGGGACTCTCCGCCCTTTTCGTTTCTCCACGAGAGTCCTTTTCTTGGAACTTGGTCAGCGCTTGAAGGCCCGATCTGGCCGTGTGGGTCCTGCAAGACGCACAGCCTGCATCATGGGCTGTGCAGCAAGCCGATCGGCTTTGCTCGGTGGAGAAGCTGCGCCCGCGAAAGCGCTGCCGGTAAAATCTCGGCAAGCGTCGCATCGCTGGCAGGCGTTGAAAGCTGCAGGAAAACGAGCTGTCACTGTTCAATCCGGCGGCTTGAACCGTACAAATGCATCAGAGGGTTCGCTGCTGGCTTTTGGCTCCGGGACCAGCCAGTCGGTACAATCCTTCACGATTGCCGCTGCAGGTAGAAATCTTCCGGTCTGTATAGGACAGCTGCTGTTATCTGCTTGCATACGATCCACCATCTTCTGGAATCAGCATCGATGTACCTCCTGCGCTCTTGAAGCCCTGTGGTGGCCCAGATGCACCGCGGCAAACGCAGATCATCACACACAGACGCGATTCTCTCATGAGTACAGGCTCTGTTTCGCCTTGTTCCAGCCTTCCGAGGGTATCCGCTCCCTGTCGCAGGAGGCGGCAGGCCGTCTGTGGAACGGCTGGGCAGCTCTGGAGCAGCCGCCACATCGCACCACCTCAGCGGCGCAATCTCCATTGGCTCATCGCTCGGGTCGCTGGGATCGAATGCCTCCAGCCTGTCCGCCACGGCACGGCACGGCATGTCGCAGAGCCTGCACAGCGACGTCGCTTTGCCGACTGCCGCTCCTGCCGGCACCGCCGCGACAGCCACTGTCGCAGCTGCGCCAGCAGTTGCGGCCGCGGCAGCCCCTGCTGGCGGCGGCGCGCCAGCCGCGGCGGAAGTGGCGCCGCCGCAGGCCCCTGCAGCGCAGCCTGCGATGTCAATACGACCG
>JAABUM010003313.1_pt1 | contig 20062 bp, 24 predicted proteins | sample 5559161 | NCBI WGS metagenome assembly JAABUM01 (sample SAMN10711868, study PRJNA513369) | rock metagenome | isolation source: Antarctica rocks | place: Antarctica: Victoria Land, Siegfried Peak nord
CGACGCGCCCCAGCTTCTCCGCCCCCTCGCGGTGGCCGAGGAAGAACTGGACGGCGGCGGCGACGAAGAGGACGATGCCGAGGCCGACCATCGGCGGGACCAGCAACTGGTTGTAGATGCTGAGGAAGAAGCCGTTCATCGGGGTACCACTCCCTTTCTCATAGACTGCGCCACGAACGCAGCGACGCGTGCCAATCGGATACCCGGGGGCCGACGCCAGCACCCGCCGCTCACGCCTCGGCCAGTCGCCCGAGCACGGCGGCCAGGCCGGTCTTGATCGCCCGCCGGTAGGGGGCGGGCAGCACCTCCGGGGTCAGCACCCCGTCGTTGATCCGCTGCCGCAGCGGCGCGGAATAGGGCAACTCGACCGTGGCGTTCAGGCCCGCGGCGGCGGCGCGGATCTTGGCCGGGTCCACCGGGTCGCGCCCGCCGGCGAAGCCGACGCCGTTGACCACGAGGGTCATGTCGCGGCGCTCGCGCGTGCCGCTCCCCTCGCCGCCGGCGGCGTCGGCGACCTCCCGGAAGACGCCCCGGTAGTCCTCGGCGTAGGCGGCCGAGGCGAGGTAGTCGATCGCCGTCAGCGTCGTCCGCAACGGCGCCTCCTCCGGTTGGGTGACGAGCACCAGGTGATCGGCCGTCTGGATCGCCCACTGCTGGAGCCGATTGGTGAAGCTCGTGCCGCAATCGAGGATGACGGTGCCGAAGTAGAGCCTCAGCAGGCGCAGCACGCGTGCGTAGTCGCGCGGGGTCAGCCGGGCCATCTCGTCGGGGCGCTGCGGGGCGGTGAGCACCCCCAGCCGCCCCCACATCGTCAGGTACCCCTGGACGCGATTGACACCACCGCGCTCGGCGGCGACCAGCCCCTCCAGCAGGTGCTGCACGGTGCGGGGGTTGGCACTCGGCAGGAGCTGGCGGACGTTGCCGAGATCGGGATTGACCTCCATCACGACCGGCTTGGCCGCGTCGTAGGTGCCGAGGGTCAGGCCGAGCGCGAGGGCGGTCGTGCTCTTGCCGGCCCCGCCCTTGGCCCCGAGGACGGCGATCGTCCGGCAGCCGCTCGTCAGCGTCGGCCGCGCCAGGAGCGCGGCGATCGCCGCGTCGGCCTCGGCCTCGACCCGGCCCGGCTGGGTCAGCTCCCGGAAGCGCCGCTGCGCCCGGTGGTGCCAGGGCACCACCGGCGCGGGCGCCCGGCGGCGGAGATCCGGGAGGGCGTCGCCGGGTGCCGACACCCCGGCACCCGGCGCGACCCCCAGCTCACTGCCGACTATCGGGGCCGTCTGGTCACCCTCCTCCGGTGCTACCCAGCCGGGGATGAAGCCGACGCGCCCCACTACCGCACCGTCCGAGGAGGCCTTGTGCCAGTCGCTCCCTCGACGCTCATCTCCCGCGTTGACGACGCTCGCCACAGCGGCGTGCTGCCGGGCAGGGGCCACTGGTTCCGCATCCGAAATCGGTATCGCGGGGGCCACACTATCGACCGACGGTGCCCCGTCGGAGCGCACGGTGGCCGAGGCGAACTGCCCCTTCGTCGTTCTCGCACGCCGGGTAACTCCTGTGCGAGGTGCGTCACCCTGCGTCGCCGGGGCGGCTGCCACATCGCTCATGTCCCCCTGCTCCTGCCCCATCAGATCCTCCTCGGATATGGCGGTGCTTATAATTCCATGATTGTGTATACGTTTGAATAATTTTCTTTAATTGTGGATAATAGACCATCCGTAAGCTGCCCGTCCAGTCTGGAAAACCGGCCTGTTGTTTTTTGAGTATCATTAGCCGCATGGAGGTGAGTGCCAAGGGGAGAAGGAAGAGGACATGACCGGACAGCCAGCACACGAGCGGCTGACTCTGGCGTCGAAGCTCGATCAGCTGTTCCGGACGGCCCATCCGCGCGAGCGCGGGGAATACACCTACGACGAGGTCGCGGTCGGTATCAATGCGCGCGGCGGTGAGACGATCTCGCCCGCGTATCTCCACGAGTTGCGCACCGGGAAGAAGGACAACCCACGCAAGCGCCATCTCGAGGTGATCGCCGAGTTTTTCGATGTACCGGTCTCATATCTGTTGGAAGAGGGCGAGACGGCGGCGCAGATCCACGCGGAGCTCCAGTTGCTGGCGGCCATGCGCGACAGCAATATTCGGGGGTTGGCCGCGCACGCCGCGAAGCTTTCCCCGCGCGCCCTCCAGGCGATCACCGAGATGACCAAACGCCTGCACGAGCTTGAGAACCCACCGAATCAGCCTCAGGGCGAGCCACGCTCTGGCACGAAACCGGATGACGATCGCCAGGGATCATAGGGGGCGCTCGGGGGCATGGCTGGAAAATCGCTGAAGGAACTGCGCAGGGATGCCGAAAGTCGGCTACGGGATCTCAACCTCACCCCGCGTTACACCGCGGAAGCCTTCATGGAAATTCTCGCGGCGCATTGTGGTCGCCCGATCGTGGTGCATCGGGAGGTGATGCCGGAAGAACTCTTCGGCTTCGTCGAGCCGCGATTGCACGACGATCACATCTTCGTGAACACGAGGCATAGCGCGCGGATCCAGCAGCGGACCCTCTACCACGAGGCCAGCCACTTGCTCTGCGGCCATATCTCGGCACCGACACATACTGCGATGGCGGGCGAAGACATCGATATTTCCGTCATCACGAATCTCTCACCACGCTTCGCGCGCCGGGTACTCGAACGGCGCATCTTCTCCACGGTCCAGGAGCAGGAGGCCGAGGTGCAGGCCGCGATCATCCGGCAGCGCGCCGACGGCCCCCAGGCCGAACGGTATTTCAGCCGCTCCGAGTGGTTGGCGATGGTGCAGGGGGGCGAGAAGGGCGGCGAGCACGGGAGGGTAGGTACGGACGATGGTCTGGCGTTCCCTTAGCTATGGCGCGGCGGCACTCGCTTCCGCCGGCTTGATCAGCGCCCTGCGGAAGATGGACTGGCGGCCACGAGAGCCCGAAGAGCGGGCGCACTGCTATACGCTCGGGCTCTCCGTCCTCTCGACGACGCTGCTCACGCCCCGCGCCTACGCGGCCGTGTCCCGGCGCAGCGGGATACCCCACCTCGGGAAGCTCCTCATCGACTGCGCCAGCCTCGCGGGCACCTGGACCTTCCTGCCGGTGGTGAACCGCCTGCGGGGTGGGCCGCGCCCGCGAAGTAGCTGGCTCGAGAGCGGGTGGCTCGCGACCGCCGCGATCGGCATCCTCGCCTTCCTATTCCGCCGCACGAACACCCGACCCCTCAATAAGCCCGATGTGACGGGCTGGTATTTCGATGCGCCGCCGAGCCTGCCCTACACCCTGACGGTGCTCGGCTACCTCATGCTGATGCACGGCCGGACGCTCCGGGTCGCCTGGCCGCTCGCCAACGCCGTCGAGGAGCCACGGGCGCGGCGGCGCGCCCGCGTCCAGGCGTCCGCCTGGGCCTGCACCGTCGTCGCGATGGCCCACGAGTGCCTGTACGCCGTGGTCACGCACAGGGGCGGGCGTTACGGGCGGGGCATGATCGCGGCGATCCGGACGATCTTCTTCACCTGCCTCATGTTGACCCTGTTCAGCCCGGTGCTCTTCGATCTGCTGGCGTGGTGCCAGAACTACGTTGCCCATCGCCAGCTGTACCGCCTGCGCCGCCTCCTCGACCAGAGCCGGGAGGGGGAAAGCTTCCTCCCCGCCCCGATCCCGCTCGTCGATTGGCTGACGTTCGACGAGCTTCCCCTGCGGGTCGAGCAGCGGGCCGTCGGTATTCACGAGGGTATGGCGGATCTACGACCGTACGCCGACCCTGCCGTGGCGACGCGCGCCGCGAAGCGGTGCGACGCGATGGGCATCACCGGAGTGGATGCGGAGGCGGTTTGCACCACAGCTGTCCTGATCGACGCCACGCGGCGACGCGCGCTGGATCGACCAGCGCACCACTCGGCGGAATCGACGATGCCCTGGGACGACCGCGCGCCGGGATCGCCGGAGGAGGACCTGCGCTATCTCCGCAAAGTCAGCCGGGCCTGTCGCTCGTCGCTCGTCCGCCGTATCGTGGCCGCGACCAGCCTCCCCGTTCACACCGAGGATCGGGGGGAGGTCGCCGCAGCATGAAGGCATCTGTCATCCGTCGCCTCTGGACCGGCCTGACCCTGGCCACGCAACTGACCCTGACGTACTACCTGATCCGTGCGCACCTGGATATTCCTCGCCTCTCCCAGGTCGTCACCCCGCCCATCCCGCCGATGCCCGTCCCGCCGAAGCTCTCCGTCATCGTCCCCGCCCGCAACGAGGTGGACCACTTGCGGGGAGCCGCCACCTCGATCCTGCGGCAGGACTATCCCGCGCTGGAACTCATCCTGGTGGATGATCGCTCGACCGACGGCACGGGCACGATCATGGCCGAGCTCGCGGCCGCCCATCCCGACCGCGTCCACGTCGTCACCATCGAGCAACTCCCCCCCGGTTGGCTCGGCAAGAACCACGCGCTATGGGTTGGTGCCCGCCGCGCAACCGGCGCGTGGTTGCTCTTCACCGATGCCGATGTTGTCTTCGAGCCCGCCTGTTTCCGCCTGGCCATCGCCTACGCCGAGGCGCACGGGCTCGACCACCTGGCGCTCTACCCCCAGGTCGAAGCCGAGGGCTACTGGCTGGAGGCCTTCGTCTCCTTCTTCGTCTACGGCTTCCTGAGCGGTTCCCGCCCCCACCTGGCGGCCGACCCGAAGAGCGACGTCGGCATCGGGATCGGCGGCTTCAACCTCCTCCGCCGCACGGCCTACGAGACCATCGGCACGCACCGGGCCATATCGTTGCGGCCCGACGACGATCTCCGACTCGGGAGGCGGGTGAAGCTGTTCGGCCTCCGCCAGGGGCTGGTGTTCGGCGTGGACCTTGCGCGCGTGGAGTGGTACCCGACGCTGACGGCGGCGATCGTCGGGGTTGAGAAGGGGATGTTCCCGGGCCTCGACTACAGCCTCGCGAAGACGGCGGCGAGCGTCGGTTTCCTCTGGGCGACGATGATCCTCCCCTACCTCGCGGTGTGGCGTGCCCGGGGTCTCGACCGCCGACTCCTCCTGGCGAGCATCGGGGTCCACACGGCCAACTACCTCTACGCGAACCATCTCCGCGAGCGGTCGGTCTATCGCCTCGCCCCGGCCTTGCCGCTGACCGGCCTGCTCCTCACCTACATGGTGTTGCGCTCCGCCTACCTGGCGCTCGCGCAGCATGGCATCCGCTGGCGCGACACGCTCTACCCACTGGAGGAGCTGCGCGGGCAGACTGGCTTGGAAAGGAGCACCCTCCCGGTGGACCCGCGAGGGGGAGGGCCGGATGAGCAGTGAACCATCGCCGCAACGACGCCGACGACGCTCTCGCTCGTCGCCGGGCCAGGACTCCACCTCCGCGGGGGCATCACGCCCGGCGTATCGGGATCTGGCCGCGCGCACGGACGTGGTGAGCTGGAGCAAGGGCACATTCGCCGAGCGCGAGGGCTGGCTATGGGACGAGGTGTGGGCGCTCGCGCGGGCGCAGGGTCGCCCCGCCCCGCCCCGCCGCCCCCTCGATCAGGTGCCGCACCCGGACGAGAGCAGTCCGATCTTCCCCGAGGGAAACCGCCGGGCCTATCGCGATCTCGCGGAACGATTGCGACGCTTGGTGGCGCTCGCTGACGGCGATTTCGCGGCCGGTGAAATCGCCGCCTGGGCTGCGCTGTGGGCGCTCGCCGAGCGACGTGGGATCACGGAGCCGGGAGGCAACGCAATTAATCCACATCTATGGATAAGCTAGAGTAAATCTAGCCAATCATGAACGAACATGCTATGTTTGTGGGCAAGCAAAAGGCGGGTTCGGCGCAACCTCAAACCCGCCCGATGCTCGGTCAATTCACGGAGCGGGTCGCCGCCCCGTTGCTTTGCTGTTGCATTGTACCGGGCGACCCGCCCCCCGTCAACGGGAGGAGTGCGCCCGATGCCTGCCCTATCGCCCCCCACGCCGGCCGAGCAGCCGCCGCTACAGCCCCATGAGCTGATCGAGCTGCTGCGCGACCTCCTCGATCGCCCGGTGGGTTTCCATCGTGTCCTCGCCGCGATCGGCGGCAGCGCGACCGCCGGGCTCTTCCTCTCCCAGGCGTTCTACTGGTCCCGGCGGACCGCCGACCGGGAGGGCTGGTTCTGGAAGACGCAGCAGGAATGGCAGGACGAGACGGCCCTGACGCGCCGCGAGCAGGAGACCGCGCGGGCCAAGCTGCGGGCGGCCGGCGTCCTCGAGGAGAAGCACGCCGGCGTGCCCGCGAAGCTGTACTTCCGCATCGACATGGCGCGGCTGATGGCGCTCCTGCGGGGGGTGGCGAGCAAGGATGGCGGAAAGCGCCATCCTGGGAGCGAAGCGCCGGACCAGGATGGCGGAAACCGCCACACCGGGAAGGCGGAAAGCGCCACACCTGCCGGGCGGAAAGCGACCGGCTGGGCTGGCGGAAACCGCCAGCCATTAATAGGAGCAGAGACTACAACAGAGACTACGCAGAGACTACAACAACAACAGCCGGTGTCCATCCCCACAGACGAGGGGGCAGAGCCAGGCAACGATGGTGTTGTTGTTCATCCCCACCAGTTGGTCCGATTGTTGACGGAGCGGGGGATCACAGCAGGCGTGGCGCGGCACTTGGTCACGCAGCATGCCCCGGCGGCGGTGGCGCGGCAGGTCGCGCACTACGACCACGAGCACGTGGTCGACCCCGCCGACCCGCGGCTGACGCCCGGGCGGCTGCGGCGGCGGATCGAGGGGGACTGGGCACCGCCGCCAGGTTTCGTGCCGACGAACGAGCGCGCGCGGCGGTCCGCCGAGGAGGAGCGGCACCGCGCCGACGCCCACGCCGCCCGCGCGATCGAGGACGAGCGCCGTCAGCGGGAACAGGCGGCGACCCTGGCCGCCGTGGGTGCCACGGCAGAGGAGCAGGCGGCCTGGCACGTCCTCCTCACGAGCCCGACGCCCCTGCCGCCGCTCTTCCGCACGGCCCTCTTCCGCGCCCCGCATGCGGAGGCCGCCCCGGTGATCATCCTGCGCACCGCTGAGGAGCGCGCGCGGGCGGGCGGCGGCACCTACGCAAAGGAGCGCCACGAGCTGGAACGGCGACTGCGCGCGCGGTACCCCGCCCACGCGCGGGCCGCGCGGGCGGACGGTGAGGGGGCGCGCTACGCGACGTACGAGGAGTGCGCGGCGGAGATCGCCGACCGTGCGGGCAGCGACAGCGGCGCGGTGGACAACAAGTAGGCGTTATATCCTGCGTGTACTTCGGTGGGCTGCGGGGACGGGATTGGGCGGGCACCGGCGAGGTGATCGCGGATCGCGGGGCGGTCGAGGCGGCGCTGCGGGCGCTGCTCGCCCGCTTCCCGCGCTATGGGCGGTTCGCCGCCATCCGACGTGGCCCGGGCGGGCGGCCCGACGAGGCCGATCTCGCCCGCGCGGTCGCCGCCAGGCGGACGCGGATCAGCACCCGCCCCCCGGCGACCGCGCCCCTGCGCGCGGCGCGCTTCGGCAATCTCCTGCTGGCCTCCCTGCTGACCGGCAACGAGGTCGGCACCTGGGCGGCGGTCCACCCGGCGCTGCACGCCCTGCCGCCGGCGGCCCACATCGCGGCGGAACGGGCGGTGACGCGGCGCTACGGCGCCTTCATGCCGGCGCTGATGACCGGCACCCTCGCCTCATGTCTGCCCCCGCCTTCACCATCTCGTCAGCGCTGGCGATACCCTCGATCAGGCCATATCCGGCGAAGCCGAGTGCCCTCCCTACTGCCGACGTTTCCGCGACTTCGTAAGGATTCTGCTTCTCGATTTGCTTGACCGTGTCGAGGCTCACCGATGAATAGCCCGTGAACTGGCCTTTCTTCATATTGACCGTCGCCTTGAAGACGACCGGGGCGTGGGAGATGCAGTCAGTAATGATGTCGCAAGGAACCTTCTCGCCCTCATTATCGCCCTCATTATCGGCGTGGAACATCTCGACGCGCTTGGCGACGGTCATATAGTCCTTACCATGAATGTTCACTATTCCGTTTGCCATACATCACTCACCTCCTCTCACTACTCGTTTACATTGCGTGCAGCCTACTTGCCCGTTGTCCAGGTTGATCGTCGCCTCGGCCGGGTGCTCGCAAGGACTTCCCTTGGCCGCATTGACCACCGCCAGGCGCTCCCCTGCTTCTCGGGTCATCGGATAGAGCGTCATTGTGACACCTCCGTACGACATATCGCTTTGCTCATTTGATATTCCCCCAGCAGGTACTTGCCATACCTAACACCTTTAGCGAACAACCTGAGGGCATTGAGCGACCTCTCGGAGGCCTCGTAGCGCACGAGATCGCCGATCATGTGCTTCTTGAGGATTGGCTGGAAATAAATGAATCTAATTCATTCTGAGCCAGGCCCGTAACAAGGGATATGTGTCGTGCCATGTAGGGGGTGTTCATTTCTTAGCCCCCCTTCCGTGTCTCGCGCACTTCCTTCACGATACGCCCGATCGTGCCCTTCGAGAGGTCGTAGACCTGGGCGATCTCCTCGTAGGTCAGCCTTACCACGGTGTGGTGGTAGAAGATCTTGCGATTGCGCTGCTGTCGTTTAAGGGGTCGCCTCAGAAAACGGAAAATAAAGCACGCTAAGCCAAGGGAGATAGCTCATGCGCAAGTCCGGAAGAAGCGGCAACCTGCACGTCGCCCGTGTCATTATTCAGCCAAGGCAAGCGGGGCTGCCTATTGAGGGCAGCCCCGCGACATGCTGCGGATGCAACTTACTCTATGGCGGCGAACGCCTCGTGGTAGCGTACGTTTCCTGCGGGTAGTTCGCCGCCAAACGATCGTGCCTGGAAGTACTCGTGAGGAACGCCTGGCAACTCCAGACCAGGATGAGCCTTGAACCCGAAGCGACCGTAATAGCCAGGGTTCCCCAGTACCACGCAGCCGAGACCACCAAGCCGCTGCAATTCGGCAAGAGCGGCCCTCATCAACTTCGAACCGATGCCCTGCTTCTGCCACTCGGGCCATACAGCGATTGGCCCGAGGCCATACCACCCTGTTGCGCCGGACGAAAGAGTGACCGGTGAAATAGCGACATGGCCGACGATGGTATCGCCTGCTACCGCCACCAGGGAGACGGTCAATTGATCGTAACGCCGCAGGGCAGTGACGATGAATTGCTCAGTGTGGCTGGAGTGCTGTTGGTTTTGGAACGCCGCTTCGGTAAGCCGTGTGATGGTGTCGATGTCAGCAGCTTGTTCATTGCAGATTGTGATGTTCATGTTACCGCAATCTCCAACACCCAAGCTTATGCAACGAAAAGAAGAACAGCCAGAGATTTGAGCAGGGAGATTATAAGCTAGTGCAACTAGAGGCTCAATCGACACGACTCGCACATCGACGGACTTGGCACGTCAACTCCCCTGGTCCGGACGCCAGTGGAGCCGACTCAATCAACGTCGACTTCAACTGTAATAGGACTTACGCAGTTGAACGTGGTTTCAAGCCGAAATTATGCCTGATTCGTACTCAACTGCGTAAGTCCTATGTAAATTATCGCGGAGAAGTGGGTCTGCGGCGGAGTTGATGATCGCGGCCCGGCCCCACCTCGGCGATACTCGCCCCCGGCGTTCACATCAATCTGCTGCGCTGCCCTGTACCCGCCCAATGCGCCGAGGCACTCGCTCGGGGGCCAATCCAGCACGCCCCGAGCGACGGCTGACGGTTGTGGATGGCGAGAAGAACGGCTTGGTCATGCTGACATCGACGCCGACCAGCAGCCGTCTCCATATGGTAGGCCGATCACCGCGCCGCCTGGGCCGTCGTGTCCAGGCGCCGACGCCTTTTGGCAGTGCGTCAGCCGGCGAGCAGGAAACGTCGCCGGAGGCAGGCAAAGCCTGCCCGGCCGAACATACCGCGCTTCACGAGCTTCAGCTTGTTGACCTGGCCCTCGACCTGGCCGGAACGCCAGGCATACGCCAGCGCCGCCGCGACCGCCGCCTGGTCGCGGCGCAGCCCGGTAGCGAAACCGCGCAATGCCGCCAGCTCGCTCGTCTCCGCCGCGACCAGCCACGGCTCGAGGGCCGCGCCGTCGTGTTCGCGGATTAGTCGGGCGAATTCCAGGGCGAGCGTGCGCGCCTCCGCCAGCGCCGGCTGGTCGGCGAGCAGCGAGGTGATGTATGCTCGCTGACCAACCGTCAGGTCCTCGTCGGGGCGACCGAGCCACCAGGCCACCTGTCGCGGCGAATAGCGCCGGGTGGCGGGTTCGGCCGGACCCAGGCGCTGCGGCCGCCGCCCACACGCGGCGGGTTGTTCGCGCCAGGGGGCGACCGCGACCGCGACGCGCTGATAGCCGCCGGGGAAGCCGCGCGCCCGCAGTTCCTGCCAGAGGACGGTCACCCGCTGCTCCCCGGCGGCCCAGCGCTCCCGTAGAGAGGGGAGGAAGGGATCGATGCCGCGGCGGCGCCCAGGGCGTGAGGCGGGCAGTGGGCAGACGGGCGCGGCGACATACTTGCGGACCGTCGCGCGGTGCAGCCCGAGCTGACTGGCGATCTGGCGGTACCCCAGCCCCAGGGCGCGCAGCCGCCGCACCTCCTGGTACCGCTGCTCGCGCTGGGCGTACCGCGCCTCGCGCGCCTGCTCGTGGGCGGGCATGGGGACCACCGCCGGGTCCGCCGCCGGCGGCGGTGGCGCGGGCACAGACAGCGCCGCGAGGGGCAGGCGCTGTTCTACCACGGCACGCGCCACCGCCTCCCCGAGGTTGGCCAGCAAGTGCCACCGATCCGCGACCTGGACGGCGTCGGGCGCGCCCTGCCGCGCACCGTCGGCGTAGGCCCCACCCCGATCACGCGCGACGATCGCCACGCCGGGGTGCGCCGCGAGCCACTGCGCCAGACCCTCGGCGGTGCGATCGGGGAGCAGGTCGACCGGCCGACGGCGCTCGAGGTCAACGAGAATCGTGCCATAGGTATGGCCCTTCCGCAGGCTCCAGTCGTCGACCCCCAGCACGCGTGGCGTCGGCAGCGCCTGCAGGGGCGCCGCCTCGACCGCGCGCCGCAGCGTGTCGCCGCTGACGGCGATACCCACTTCCGCGAGCAGGCGCGCGCCCGGGTGTCCCCCGACCCCCACCGCGAAGGCGAGCACCACCCGCGCGAGGCGCGTGGTCCGGCGACTGTGCATTGCGGCGATCGTGGGGAGGCGCTCGGTGAACACCCGTCGCGGGCACTGCGCGGTGTCGCAGAACCACCGCCGCGCGTGGAGGACCAGCGCGACGGCGAGCCCTTGCCAGGGCAGATCGTGGAGGCGACGCGTGTAGCGGCTATGGACGCGCCGCGCCGGTTGCCCACAGTCGGGGCAGCACGCCTCCTGGCGGCAGGCTCGGACCACCACAGTGATGCTGGCCGCATCGGTGACGATCTCCTCCAGGGTGACCACGGCGGGATCGGGGACGAGCGTGCGGGTGCGCATGACAAACACCTCCCGGCAGCGACGGACGCCGGGGGCGAGTATCGCCGAGGTGGGGCCGGGCCGCGATCACCAACTCCGCCGCAGACCCCCTTGACAACGACAATCTACAATCAGATCTTGTTCCATAAAAAAGTCCCCTGTTCGCACACCTCGACGCATGATGTCGGACACATAGCGATTCTTCGCGTGGCAAGAAATCTCGCTGCGCCGTTACGGTCGATGGGCTACCACTCGCCGTCGCGGCCCCAATGCTTGCCCGGGTCGGTGCAAGTATGTGTCAGAGATCATAAGACGTGATTTGCCTGTTCGCGGCCTGCATCTGGGCAAATAGGTACCCAAGGCCACGAGAAAGAGACTTTCCTTCCTATTCTTTTGATGCTCTTCTCTTGTAGTAGTTCTTATATTATTATGTCAATAAGCAATCGGGGCGTACGTACCCAATACAGCGTGCCTATCCAGTGGTACACTGCTGAAGCGGCGACATGTCAAGCGGGCGGCAGGAGCAAGCTCATGGTAGTAGCAGAGTCACAGCGCACCATCGTCGGCGAGCACTTCAAGGATCTCACCATCCGCATCGACGGCAAGCACTACATCAATTGCACCTTCGAGCGCTGCCGGATGGAGTACGCCGGCGGCCCCCCCCCGGTCTTCGACAACTGCACGCTCATCGACTCGGGCTGGTGGTTTGATGAGAGCGCGGGAAACACCATCGTCTTCCTCCAGTCGATGTTCAACACCTTCGGCCAGGGCGGCAAGGACATGGTCATGCAGATGTTGCGGTTCGTCTTCAACAATGAGGTCGCGCCGGGCACCGCACACAGCAATTCCCAGATGATCCACCAGGACATGAGCCTGACGAGGTCCGGGTCGCCCGATGACAAGCGGTGAGGAGCCGGGCGCAACTCCCCCCACCCCTGCCTCGTCTCCCGCACCATCAGGCGGCAATCGCATCATCGGTCCCACCGAGGTCGGTGTCACGACCGGGGCTGGCTGGACGACCGCGACCTATCAGGACCCCGATGAGGCGGCCCACAAGCGCCAGATGGAGGCCGATGATGCGGCCCATACGCGGAAGAAGGAGGACGAGGAGCGAGCACACTCGCAAAAGAAAGAGCTAGACGAGATCCGCCGACAAACATTCGGTCAGATAGTGGCGCTCGCCCTGGTAGTCGTTGTCGCCCTTGGTTGCCTCTGGGTCATCGTGAGCAACAAATACCCATCTACCACGGTCGATAAGGCCGCCGGTGCCCTACTGCTGATCGTTGGCGGCTTCGTTGGCTTCATCACCGGCCAAGCGACGAAGAAGTAGCTCACGCCCCTTCCGCCACTTCCACCCTCCTCCGTCGCTGCCGCATCTCCTGGCGGAAACCCGCCAGCGTTTCCTCCACTTCCACCTGGGTGCGGAAATACTTCCGCAGGTACCCTTCCTCGATTTCCGCCACGGCTTCCGCGCTGACCGCAGGGTCCGGCACGGGCATCGTCTTCACCTTGCAGAGCTGGGAGGGCGGCCGGTGCCACCAGAGGTCCAGCGGCCAGGGCAGGTGCCCTAGCGGCTTCCGGATGAAGGCGTGGCGCGGCCGGAGATGCTGGAGGTGCGGCACTTGCTCCTCCCACTGCTCGCCCATGCCCGCACCCTCGGTATGCGTCCCCGAGCGGTGGCTGGTGGTGTGCGGCGTCACCCTTCCGAGGGTCTTGGCCGTCACTTCCGCGTCTTCCCGCCCCAAGCGGAAGGCCACCTCGAGCCCGCAGTTCTGGAGCGCGCCCTGCAAACGGCCTGAGGCATGCCCTCAGGTCTGGTGCGCCATCGTCAGGTAGAGCCCGTATTTCCGGGTCATCGACAGCATCCGGGAGAGCGCCTCTTCCGACTGTGCCGTGAATTCCGAGAACTCGTCGATGACCAGGTGGTGGGGCGGCCCGCGCTCGCCGCTCGGCCGGTCGGCCCGAGACAATGCCGCCTGCTCAGCCGCGACGGCGAGGAGGCACCCGATGAGTAGCCTGGCGGTCGTGTCCCCGAGGGCGAGGTTGACGATCAGGGACTTGCCCTCGTCCATCAGGCTACGGAAGTCGAGGGCATTCTCGACCTGGCCGAGCGAGTACTTCAGCACCGGGTTGAAGGTGAGAAGGTTGACGCGGCGCACGGTCGAGCCGGACTGCTCCAGCTGCTCCTTGGGCGGGAGGTGGTCGAACCACTGGTGGAACACCGAGACGACGTCGCGGTCCGGCTCGTTGGCGAGGACCTCGTCCCGGAAATCCTTGTCGGTGAGGAAGTGGTAGAGCATCGGCAGGGGGAGGTTGTTCGAGGCCAGGGCCTCCACGCCGTTGAGGACGAGGAGGTCGAAGCTCGGGGCCACCCCGCCGGCGAGCGAGCTCCAGGCGCGATGGAAGGCTTCCAGCACCTGGCTGGCGACGGCGTGCGGCGTCCCGTGTCGCCCCAGCACGTTGAAGGGCAGGTACATGTTCCGGCGCTCGGCCTCGGGGAGATCAAGGTAGATGACCTTCGCCAGCAGGTAGCCGCGCTCGACGAGCATCGACATAATAAGCTTGGTGAGGTCGCCGTGGGGGTCGATCAGGGTGGCGGGGGTACGCCTCGCCTCGTGATATGGCACGCCGGCATGTAGTCAGCGTGGCAGCAAAACCCTGCGCCTGCGAAGCGTGAAATGGCCTGTGCGCGCCAGATTTGCTCCTTTTACTCCCTGGTCTATCCTGCCAGGTCGCGTACACGCCCGCGTAGCCCATCATGAGGCGAGGCGAGGTGGGGAGGTCGGCCAGCAGGAGATCGACGTAGATGCCCGCCAGGAACCTGGACTTCCCGCTACCGGACACCCCGATGATGTGCAGGTGGGAGAGGGCCTCGCGCCTGCTCAGCCGCAGCGTCTTCTTGCGGTACCAGTGGCCGTAGCGGCCCAGGGCGATGCCATACCCATGGGCCTCGCTTTCGAGCGTCAGGGGCGGGTAGGGGGCTTCAGATAAGGGTCGTCGCTAGTGGTCGCCGAGGAAGAACGCCACGGGGTCGCCCGTCGGGTCAGCGCCGGTGAACGAGAAGAGCTCCGCGTCGCCCTCGCGCCCCGGGTGCGCCAGTTCCCGCGCGGTCCAGTCGAGGAGCTGGCGCACCCGGCGCTCCCCGCCGACCGTCACGACCACGATGACGTGGATCGCCGTGGTGCCGAAGGCCTCCTGGTATGGACCGGCGGCGTAGGCCACGAGGGCGGCGATCTTCCTCCGCCAGTCCTGCTGGAATTCGGTGTTCCGGTCCAGCTCCAGCACCAGGCAGTCCTGCCACTTCCCGTCGCTGCGGACATCCATCCATGAGTCGGGTGCCACGTTGATCCGGCTCCCGTCGGCCCGCCAGGTGGGGACCGGGGTGCGCTTGAGGGCACGCTCCCCACGGAAGCCCACCAGCTCGACGCGCGGCTCGTGACGCCCGAGGAGGGTGGCGGCGATGAGGACATCGACGGTATCCAGGGTGTGCTCCAGGAAGAGGTGCGTGTGCTCCCGCTCCTCGGAGGGGCGGCGATACGGCGAGATCTCGCCGCCGAGCTGCGCGAGGAACCGACGACCCTTACTGGAGACGGCGTAGACGATCGGCCCGGAGCCGACACGCTGACGCCTGGGCAGCTCGATCCGCACCAGATAATCGGCGTCGGCCAGGCGCTTGAGATTGGCCTGGGCGTAGGTCTTGCTCGCCCCGCTGAATAAGAGGCGACAGGCCCGGTCGGAAGTCAGATAGTCGTAATCATGGATGGCCCGCAGCAGGAGGAGCTGGGGGCGGTTGAGGCGATAGATCGGCGGACTTGTCATAACCTCATTATAGAGGATCCTGCTCGCCACGCTACACCCCCTCGGTCATCGCCACCCGCCTCCGCCCGCCGCTCGCTTCCCTGGGGCGCTTGGCAAGGACGGTCCCTTCCGCCGGTGCCGTCATTTCCGAACCTTGTCCCCGTGCCGCGATTTCCGCCAGGACCTCGTCCACTTTCCGCCCGTCACGCTCCATCAGCCGCGCCCGGATCGCATCGACCCTGGCGGTGTCCATGTACTGCCCGGTATCGACCTTCGCGATGGAGACCCGCTGGAGGCTCGTGGGCATCGTGCCCTCCTCGCGGCAGGTGGCCACCAGGAAGGTGAACTTCGGCAGGTCGAGGAGCTTGGTGGCGTTGAGGTAGGTCTGCTCGGGGCGGGTGTACTCCTGGGTGCGGTAGTCGATCACCGCGTCGCGGCTGTAGACGGGATCGTGCTTCTTCACCCGATGGGGGTCGTACGGGTAGAACCGCCCGGCGACCTTCTCGGCCGCCTCCACCTCGGAGGTCGAACCGAAGATCTGGGTCCCGAGCGTCATCAGGAGCTGCGCGGTACGCTCGTTCACTTGTCCCAGTTCTTGATGACATAACGTGACCCACACGCCGTTGTTGCGCGCCAGGCGGTTGATCAGGTCGTGCAGGTCCTTCTCGACCGGGTTCTCCCGGGTCTCCTTGTTGCCCAGCAGGAATGTCAGCTCGTCGATGATCAGCGAGGTCGGCCAGTGCTGGCCCGGCCCGCGCCGCCGGATGAGCTCCATCAGGTGCTGGGCCGCCCACAGGATCCCGAAGCGCTTCCGCTCGTGCCCCTCCACGTTCCGGTAGTCGAAGAGCACGCAGAGCCGCTCCTCCATCACCTCCCGCCCGCCGGCAGCCCCATCGCCGCGAGGATCGCGTTTGCGATGGCGTCGGCACCCTGCTCGCTCGTCGAGCCCTTCTCCGCCCGCTCGATGTTGTGCACGACCTCGTGCAAGAGCACGAACCGGAACCAGTCGAAGTTGTCGTCGCCCGCGAAGGCGAAGCGGCCATCGGAGAGCGCGCAGGCGTTCGGATACTCGGCCTTGAGCCCCAGGTCGTAGACCGCCTTCGGCAGGTGCTCGACGACGAGCCGGTAGATGCCCGCGTCGAAGGCTTCCAGCTCGGCCAGCACCCGGCCGACGCTCAGCACGAACTGCGGCGGCCCCGCGATGGGCAGGTGCTCGCGCCCAGCATACTGCCCCTTGACCGTCGGCGGCCTGAAGGGTGTCCCCGGCCTCCTGGGGGTGACTCGCGGAGGCTGCGCCCGCGCGGTGGCCTCCTCCCGGGCGATGCGCCGTTCGTGGTATTTGACGCGCTCGTTGAACTGCCTGGTGAACGGGGATTGGCGAGGAAGCATCGCGGTCCTCCTGTCGCGCATGCAGGAATTTAGGGGTCGGAGATATCCCGACACGGTGTGCCGGGGACATTGAGACGCGGCTCTGCAAGCCCGGAGTGGGCAGGCTAAGCGGAATCAATTCCAGACTGACGAAGGGGATTACGGCTCAGTTGCGCTGGGACGGTTGCGCCTGATAGGCAGCTGTCTCGCAGGCGCATGGGGTGATCGAGCTTGAAGAACTATAGCTCGTGCGCACCCCACGCAAGAGGGGGTTTGCTACCTGGGCCTTGTGCTAGTTGGGGAAGGCGAGGGCCTTGATCTGGAGGAAGTCGGCCTTCCCGAGCAGGCGGTTGAGATAGAGGCAGAGGGTGTGCGCGGCCAGCTTGGTGTGCAGCCGGGCGCAGAGGCCCGGGAAGGTGTGGGCGTGATGGCGGGCGAGGCCGAACTGCGCGGTCAGCTGGTCGTTAATGGTCTCGACGATCTGCCGCACCGCGTTGCGCCGACGGGCCACGGCGGCGGGCAGCTGCCGCCGCTGGTTGCGGCGCGGCACGGTCAGCAGCGCCACGGCGCGCTCGGCGCGCAGTTCGGCGGCCAGCGGGGCGCTGCTGTACGCCTTGTCGCCCAGCACGACCAGGTCGGCCTGCTCGCGCAGCAACCCGGCCCCCACCGCCACGTCGCTGGCGCTCGCCGGGGCGAGCACGAAGTCGCGGATGACCCCGCCGAGGGTGACCAGCAGGTGCAGCTTGTAGCCGAAGATGGTCTGTTTCTTCGTCGGCACCCTCCCGAAGTCGGCCCCCGCCGTGCGCCAGCCGCCCGCGCCCGCCGCCCCCGGCACCAGATGGAAGGCCAGCACCGGGACCGGCAGGCTGTCGATGGCGCACTGGCGGTCCTGCGCCACGTCCAGCACCGCGAGGACCGCGCGGCGGATGGCGTTGAGCGCGTGCCGCAGGCCCCACCGCCGCCGGTTGAAGCGGCTGCGCTCGGGCAGCTGCGGGAAGAGGTGCCGGTACGCCGCCCACTGTTGCAGCAGCGTTGCCTCCGACGTCCAGCCGCAGCACTCGCCGACCAGCGCCAGCGTCAGCAACTCGCTGTCGCTGCACGTCGGGGCCGGGCCACGCCCGCGCTTGTACGCCGGGGGCAGTTGGCACCACAACTCGTCGACCACCACGTATGTCCACAGGCAGAAGTCCTCGAAGTCCGCTATCATCGCCCCGTCCTCCTCCGGCTTGGGTGTTCCGCAACAGCTCACCCATAGCCGCAGGTGGACTTATTGTCAAACCGCCAAACTAGCACAAGACCCTACTTGTATCGAACACGGTCCGCCCCCTCTCGCATTCTTGCTCTCCCGTCAACCCGGTCTCACTGGTTATGCAAGGAGAAAGGGCGAGCGAGCGGGCGGGGGAGCCAGCGGCACGGAGTGACGCACGGCATGTAGAGTCAGAAACAACGATTTCTGGCGCTGCCGCTGGCTCCCCCGCCCGCAGGGCTCCTCCCCCCACCCAGGATTTCGTCTGGGGTCTTGGGAACCAGGCGACACCGCTGTTCGCGCAGCGCTCCTAACCTGACATAATCGAGTACCGATTGTGCGCGGACTAGCGCAGGCCGAAGAGCTGGCGGGGCTTGGGCGGCTGCTCACCGGCGCGGAGCTTGGCGACCAGGAACCCGGCCGGTTCGCGGGGCCGCTCGTCGCGCCTGGTCGAGTCGAGCCAGTCGAGCCAGGTCGCTGCGAGGTCGGGGTCGCGCGTGGCGAGCTGCTTGGCCGTCGCGGGGGTGATCCCCCAGTTTTCCAAGGATTGGGTGGTCCTGGAAATGAACAACAACTCATCTGGCTCTTGTTGTTGTTCTCTGAGGGTAGTCTCTGTGTTAGTCTCTGGTATTGGGGTGGTCAACCTGGGCCGATCGAGCGATCCCGCGAGGGGCTGATCGAGGTGGTCAATCTGACCAGATCGAGGGGGACTTTCCACGGCAGCGTTATCCACCGCCACGGCGAGCGCCTCGTAGTCGATCGTGTACCACTTCGTCTTGTCGAAGGCCGAGGCGTTGTAGTTCGCCGAGAGGATCAGCTTGCCCGTCTCCAACGCGCCGATGATCCGCCGGATGGTCTTGTTCGACCAGAAGGGGAACTGCCGCTCCCACTCCTCGTACGAGTTGTAGATCCATCGCCGCCCGTCGCGGTCCTTCCCGGAGCGTCCCAGCCAGTAGTGCAACTGCTGCAACACGATCGCCTCGTTCAGCCCGATGGCGGCCGCCAGTGAGGGCAGCACCATCAGGGGCGGCTCGTCGATGAGCAGGCGATGGCCGATGGGCGGCATGGGCTACTCCGAGCCGAAGAGGCGTTTGTACCACGGCACCCTGACGGGGTCCGACTCGGGTGTGGGGGAAAGCGCCGCCACCGGCGGCTGCGTGAGCGGTAGGGCATCTGGTGACGCCTGGGGCGTATCCCGGGGGGCTTCGAGGAGGAGGACGCGCTCCTCATACTGCTGGACCTTCGCCTGGAGGTAGCCGATGCGGCCGGCGAGTTCCAGGTTCTCCCGCTCTTTCTTCTCGGCGCGCTCGTTGGCCGCGTCGAGTTGCTGGACGAGCGGCTGGAGGACGACGTTGATCATCTGGGGGGTGAGGACGCTATTCGGAGAGGGCGCTTCCTGAGACTGCGGCGGTGCTTCCTGCGCCGGGCGACTTTGGGCGACCTCATCCTGTGGTTGGGGTGGGAGCTCCGTCACCCGGCGCAGTTGCACGATCTCGGGCGGCCCGGTGTCTGGGAGGATGTCGGGGGTCACCAGTTCGGGCGGGGCGTAGCCCTTTTCCCGCAGGATACCGACCACCGCGTCCTTCCGCACCTTCCGGCCACTCGGCGTGTTGATCGCCGCGAGCGAGCCCTCGTTGATCCAGTTGCGGATCGTCCGGTCGGAGACGCTGGCGAATACCGCCGCTTCCGCGACCGTCATTTCCTGCGCTTCCGTCGCTGCTACCACTTCCACCCTCATTGCCGCTCCTGCCGGAAATTCCGCTCGTGTACGTTCATAGAATACCGGAAATTCCGGAAAGATCAAGAGCCTAGTGATTGAAACTCTAGAGGACTGAGAAGAACCACCAAACCCAGGCAATGCCTACAATAATGTAGATAGCGAAAGTAGCTCCCGTAGCAGAGATGAAACGGCGCCATCCCCACTCATGCCACTCACGACTTTTCATATCGTTCACTTCCCGCATGAGGTTAAGTTCTGGCAGGATACATTTTTCGATCATTCGTGCCCGTTCCTCATATGTTTTCCAGTATTCTTTTGTGCTGTACTCCATGATGCTAAAGAGAACTGCTAGGGAGACACCACCCATCCTTAAAACTTCCGCAATATTGCCTAATACTACAGCGAGAGTTCATGGTACCCGTGGCGTCGCGCGAGGCGGCGCTTGCGATGGGCGTGGTAGGCCACCAGGTTGCGGTGCTGCCAGTAGCGCAGCACTTCCAGCGCCCAGAGCGGATC
>JAABUM010003315.1_pt1 | contig 20059 bp, 30 predicted proteins | sample 5559161 | NCBI WGS metagenome assembly JAABUM01 (sample SAMN10711868, study PRJNA513369) | rock metagenome | isolation source: Antarctica rocks | place: Antarctica: Victoria Land, Siegfried Peak nord
CAGGAACACCTGCACCAGGCCAGATAGGGGCGTGAGCATGTTTCATGACGAGGGCAAGGGTCTCTTAAACCCTAAAAGTGGGACTCCTGGAGTGTTGCACGGCTTGGGCAGGTCCACCGCCACCCAGGCGCGCAGGAACACCTGCACCAGGCCAGCTCGGGGCGTGAGCATGTTTCATAACGGGGGCAAGGGGTTTTTCCCTACCTGACGGCGAAGCGAAAACCTTAGAGCTTCTTTTCAAAGTAGCTAACAAAGGCCTTTTGCTGATAGAAAAGCTTTAGCTTCTTTACTTTTTTCACCAAAACAACGAAGTTGCTTCTTACTGCACAGAGTGGGACTGCGGGAGTGTTGCACAGCTTGGGCAGGTCTATGGCCACCCACGCGCGCAGGAAAACCTGCACCGGGCGATTCGTATGAGAAAGAGCCAAATAAAGGATATCACTGCAACAGGTGGAGATCAGGAGAAGCCGGAGAGATCCTAAACCCTAATCCTAAACCCTAACAGAAGAAGCTGGAGAGAGTCCGGGCAGGTCCACCGCCACCCATGCGCGTACAAACACCTGCACCGCCATTTTGGAGCAACAAAGGCGAGTGGCACGGCATCGGAGCCTGCTGTAGGTCCACGTTTCATCTCCAGGATGCGTCGGTGCGGCGGCTGCGAAAGCATGGCTGGTCTGGCAGAGATGTCAGAGCCTGCAGCCTTACACGATGTGCGGGCAGACGTCTTGCGTCCCAGGCTCGAAATGCTCGCTGTGAGCCAGGCCCTGAGCTTGCTCGGGTGGCAAAGCCTCGCAGCCGACAGGCGCTCCATGCAGCGGGTCATCGAGGTGGGGGGCTAAGAGGTTCCAAAGCTCCAAATGGGGTTGACGACGAAAGGGGGTCGGGCCCTAAACCCTAAACCCTACAGGACGCACCGTATCACTGAGCAGCGGCTTGTCCTCAAAGGTGGCGCGGAAGGCGCCGTCCTTGCCGCCGCCCACCCCGGGGCGCAGCGCCTGCATGCAGCGGGAAAGAGAGAATTTAAAAAAGATTATTAATTTTAATAAAATTTAAAATTTATTTTTTTTTCGCACCAGAGGCATCACCGCCCAGGGACAGCAAGCTTGTGGAGACAACCCCGCACCTTCTTGATGGTGCCGCGGATGCCGGATACAGTGCGGACGGATGCGCCCTCGAACTTAGCAACCTCCAGGCCGCTGTTGAACATGTCGCCGACGAATGCCGTGTGCTTGTGGATCTGCGGAGACAGTGACAACAGCAATGTGCAGCAACGCCTTGACGGTTCAGGACCTTTTGAGAGGACGTTGCCGCCTGCATTGCTGGACTCGTGTGCTTGCGGATAACTGCGGCGGTGAGCAACCAGGCTCGGAGAATCTCAGTGGCAGCCGCAGGAAGAGCGCAGCTGTTGATAGGCACGCAGCCGGCAAAAGTTCGTGCCCTTAGGGTTTAGGGTTTAGGTTTGTGTAGCTTTGCAGGGGCGTGCTGTAAGACACGACACCTTATGTAGTTCAATGCCAGACAGGAGCACTTGACCATCGACAAGGTCATGGGAAGTGGTACCCGCCTTCCATGACCAAAGCCACCGCACCGTGCCTGACCGTCAGGCTTTAATAACAATGACATTAACGGCAACATGCGAGGACCGGCTGCAACAGCACGTACAGCTAGAAAGCACGGTTTCTAGGGTGTCACGAACATCCGCCCCGCTATGAAGGGGTGCCCCATGAGCTGAGAGCTTCTATGATGGCAGGTGCTGCCTTGAACACCGTGCCCGCAGTGCTCGGCTCTGCCCCACCTTGAAAGGGGGGCCCACGGGCTTGGGATTCTACGATCGCGGGCGCCGCTCTCGTCACCTATCCCAATACATTTTCACACTTTCGCACTCCTTCACCTCATATGACAAAAGTGGAAGCCACGAACTCGCCTTGAAGGGGTGACCCACGAGCTTGAGTTTCTTGACGACGGCAGGCGCCGCCTCGACGGCCGTAACAACGCCGGTAGCGCTGACACGCCAGCCCGCCTGCCCTGCCCGCGCCTTCTGCACCGCCAGCATGCCTGCGGCAGGGGCAAGAAGCAGTCGTCGAGCCCTGACACACTTGGGAGGGGATCTTGGATGCCGTGGAATTGATCCGCGACAGCCCGCCTGCCCCGCCTGCGCCTTTTGTGCCGCCAGTATGCCTGTGACAGGCAGCGGCAGCAGCCCAGTCAGAGCCTTTGGAACTTAGGGTTTAGGGTTTACCCTAAACTCTTTGGCACTTTGCAGACGTCTCAACAGCCGTGTGCTGCGTAGCACTAGTGGCGCTGACGCGCCAGCCCGCATGCGCTAAGGGCGGGACGATCACGAGCATGAGCTGCTCGCTGCAGCATTGCAGCGAGGAGCACACTTTTGTATTAAAAGAATTTTCTTTGCGCATTACCGCATGGGACTCTGTGATTGGTTACAGCGCTATCTACCAAGGCGATCGCATGCGTCACATCACCTGGAACACCTGCAATGCCGTGACTGCTGGGTTCTCACCGGTGTTGGGGGGCGCGAGGGCGCCCCACAGCAGCGCGGAACAGTGCATGTGCTCCGGGGTGTACTTCAGCGCCCGCAGCCGCCCGTTGGCGTCCTCCGTCGCGAAAACCGGCACGCTCTGGAAGCGACGCCAGCCTGTGTGGGAACGATATGATGTTTGTTCTTCACGTCATGATGACCTTTAGGCCGACATGTGGGCAGCCGCCCGTCGGCGACCTCCGCCGCGACCACCGGGCCGCTCTGGAAGGGTTTAGGGTTTAGCGAGCCTGTGCAGGAGCCACGGGGTGGGATCGCAGAACGCATGTTGTGTTGTTGTCACGCCCCTTGCTAAACCCTAACGCCCACGCCCACGCTCGAGCGCCCATGCACTGCGGCAGCCGGCCGCTGGCATCATTTTCCGTATCCAGCCGCTGTAGCTTAAGCTTTTCTTTTTGAAGTAGACTATGTTTCAGTTTCCAGGGTCGTCAGATGTACAAACAAGTGCTGCTGCGGGGACAAAAGGTAGTTGGTTTAATTCTACTTAGTAGAATTAAACTTACAACCCCCTAATATTTCAGCGAAGCTAAAATACAAGGTCTGATTGGATGGCGCTGGTGGAGGTCAACACAGGCACCTCAGGCTGTGGCCGAGCCTGACACTCCCAGCCCGCACAGTATTTGATTCCTCGAAATCTTTTGATCGGCACATCCCACCGAACAGACTGTCCAGGGCAAGCGAGGCCGCACCGATGGAAAAGATGAGCGGGTCGCGCGTCTTCAGGGTTTTGGGGAACCAGCGGTGCCGTTTCAGTCGCAGGCGCAGGTAGCCGGTGCCGGCCTCCGCCGGCGCCACCGCTCCCGCCAGCAGCGGCAGCCGCGGGTCGAAGTGCGTCACCAGCTCTGCCGGCATGCCTGCGGGCGACATTGCGAGTTGGAAATGCGGTTCACGAACGAATCGAATTGGGCAGCAGGGACTTGGCCTCTGCGCCCCCTGAGCGCAGCTGTGCTGCAGCTGTCGCTTACCTGAGAAGCGCAGGCGCAGGTACGCCCCGGGGCGGTGCCCCTCCATGGAGACGCGTGTAGACGCGTCCAGCGCGTCCATCGCAACGCGTGTCTTGGCGGCGCGGCCTCCCATCTCCGCCTGCACATTTGAATGCATCCCAGCAAAGCTTGCTGCACTATTTGTGTCTGACAGGATCGAAGCCTTCCATGACGTTTGAATGATCTGGATGCATCGTCGCGAGTTCCGGTTCAACTGTCTGTTGGTTTCACCTGCTTTGTTTCACCTTGGGAGAGCATCAAGGTATGAAACAAAGGACACCTTGATGGCGTCGTAGTAGGTGTCGGCGGCTTCGTCTCCGGCGCCGGCCGCAGCGGCGCCGGCGCCCGCCTCTCTGATGCCCCTGGCGCCGACTGCCAGACAGGGAAGAGTTGCGGCTCAGCCAAGGACGACTGGCGGTCCATTCAGGGGTGCTGACGCTGGCCTCACCCGTCTTGCATTGCATCATTAAAGCTCTGCGCATCATTCGCGTCGTGCTGCAAAGGTCAAATTCAATTCCGGAAGTCGACCAACTTTGGATTTTCATCCCAGGAAGTCCAAGCACCGGCCGGGTCACCCAGCGCTTCCGCGGTGCAGATGTGCCTCTGCCAGCCAGCAGTACTGGCTTGCATGGGCCAAACCCTAAACCCTGAACCCTCGCACCGTGACGCGCGAGTCTGCCGGCCCAAAGGGGAATGTGGTCCGGGAGCAGAAGACGCACCGGAGTCAAGCTCGGAGTCAAAGGCGGCTTTCTTCGCCGCCTTCTCCGCTGCGCGCTTGTCTGCGGCCTCCTCCGCCGCCGCGCTGCGGATGGCTGCTGCCGCAGCCGCTGCCACCGCATCGCCGCCGCTGCCTCCGAACTTTTCACCTGCATGTGCATGGGGTGCAGACCCTAAACCGCAAACCCTAAACCGCAAACCCTAAACGCTCACCTGCATGTGCATGGGGCGCACAGCGCGATACCTCTTGAAAACCGCACAGCTTCACATACGGCACAATATGCACAACGACAGCATATGGTGCGCTTGGTCATCAAATAATGATGCGTGGACAGCGAGCAGGTGTGTTGGCAGGGGCATGCAATGCTGCGATCCAGGTGCCCTGGATGTGCCCGGAGCGCGGTGTGGCAGACAAGCAGATAGCCCTAAACCCTAAACCCTAAATAGTTACACGCACCGGTCTCAATGTCCTCGAATTCTCCGAAGACTTCTTCTGCGTCATCCGCCGCCGGCGCTGCATCCTCCCGTCGCTGCGCCGCCTCCCAGTCGCCTGCGCACGATGGCAGAACCGTCATGGGATAATGAAATAAATAAAATAATATATAATGTTATTATATAATGTTATTATATAACATGTTGTTATATAACATATAACATCATGTTATATAATAACATTAAATAGATAATAAATAATGCGAATTAAGCCTGTCGCGGTTCTGCTGGCGCCATGCAAGCTGCTGCTACCTGTGCCATGGTGCTGGAGCTCCCGCCAACTTTGCGGCGCCACCTGTCAAAAAGCGGTCACGCAGCGCCGTCGGCGTCGCACCGCTTCAAGCCCTAATTGATACTGCCCTAAACCCTAAACCCTGCATTGCACCGCCACCTGTCACAAAGCAGTCGTGCAGCGCCTCCGCAGCGCCGTCGGCATCCCACCACTTCAGACACTAATGACTAGCCTAAACCCTAAACCCTACACCGACACGAACCTGTGACGAAGCGGTCGCGCAGCGCCTGCGCAGCGCCGTCGGCGTCCCACCGCGCCAGCGCGAGCGCCGCCGCCGCGCTGCCAGGCCGGGAGCTGTCCACGGCGTCCAGTCCCGCTGCCTCATCGTCGCCCAAGCCGCCGCCACCGTCGGCGGCGCCTCGCACGCGGAACAGCTCGTCGTCGTCCGAAGACTCGCCCCCCGCCGCCTGCAGCAGCTTCACAATGCGAAGTGTCGGTTGTGATTCCACATATGATGTGGGTCGCGGCGGTCATGCAGAAGAGCCACTCCTCGTCCGAGGAGTCCCCGCTCGCTGCCTGCAGCACAAGGTCGCCAAAGGAACTTGAGAAGAGCACTGCGTCATTGAGACACTGGTCAAAGTTGTGCACGGGCGCTGTGATCCGCTCGAGAGCATTCTCAATGTTGATTGCTTCTACGACGGCCTGGCAAACGACGTTTGTTGTCAAAAGGGCTCTACAGCCTGCCGCAGTCTTGCGCCGTCAGAGACGAGCTCATTGGCCTTGACGCTGAGCTGGCAGCCGGAGGCGGATGCGCACTGCAACACCAGTCGCGGGTCCTGAGTCGAATTTTTGCCTTTCAGATTGCCATTTATTGAATTGTCTTTGATCCTGCAGCCCCTCTGTCGGCCATCGGGCCCAGTGGCTGCTGCTTTCTGTGCGCAGGAGCATTGCGTGATTTTGCGTGATTCTGAGTGAGACAGAAGCTTCTGAGGTCCCTCCAGCTAGAACCTGTGTCGAGGGTTTAGGGTTTAGGGTTTAGGGTCTCGAGTGTCTGCACACCTGCCGGCCGTTCGGCTGTCGGCCCTGCGTCACGACCGCCGGCTGGCCGTACACATAGGCCGCCAGGTCCGCAGCCCGCCCCGAGAACACCGCCGCGGCGTGCTCCAGCAGATTGGCCTTCCACCGCGCGGCGCCGCCCAGGCCTGCGGACAATGGTTTGAGGGTTTAGGGTTTAGGGTTTAGTTTAAACATGATGCTCCGGGAGCCTCCGCCTTGCTTCGGCGGAGCATTCTGAGGCGAGGGCGGCATGCTCTTGCAGGCTTGGCCGTCCGCCGAGCAGTGCCGCCCCGGCTTGCGGGCTGCTAGGTGAGTCCGTGAGGGATCTTTGTTCCGCGGCATGTTTGCCGGCCAACGTGCGAGATGCCACCGCGGCGGGCTAAGCACGTCGGCCTTCCACCCGCGCGGCGGCACCCAGGCCTGCATGCGATGTTCAGTATGTGCCAGCCTGAATTCTGCTGCACAAAGATGGGCGGAGACCGTGTATTGGAATGTGCGGCCTCATCAGAGGATCCGGAACATAGTTCGGGCAGGCAGCAGGAGGGCGCAGCGAGTGCATAATAATGATGACTAATATTATTATTATTACATTTTACCAAATGAAATAATATAATAGGATGCAAGGCAATCATGCAGCCGCGTGAGCCCCTGCATTCTGACGAGCGCGCACCCTCGTCGGAGTCGGCGTCCGAGTCCACGTTTGCGCCGCCGCCGCCGCCGAAGGCCGCCGCCGCATCCTGCGACTCTTCGGCGTCTGAAGACTCGCCCGAGTCCGACGGCGCCTCCAGCGCGACGTCGCCAAACACCGCCCGCCGCCGCACCCTCCCGTCTGCCGCCTGCTTGTGCAGCATCAGCTGGTGAATCCTTTGGTCGACGATGCATGTCTTGGCGTGCAGCCAGACCAATGCGTCTTCATCTCTGCTGGCGGCCGACCGCTGCTCAAGCCTGGCTCAGCGCTCGCTGGCGAACACAGATGACTCATAAGCGCCAGCGATCCCCAGTACACGTAGGACACCGGCATAAGCCTTCTTAGGGTTTAGGGTTTTTCCGGTTGAAGACATTGGCAGGGATGCGATCCCGGCGGGCGCGGACGCACCTGCACAATCGCATCGCGCGGCAGGCGCGTGAGGTATGCGCCACCGCCGGCGGCGTCCGCGCCCACATCCTCGCCCTCTGCATCGCGCACAGCCGCCGCAGGCGTCAGCAGAGCACCGACTCGCTCAGGGTGAGCGGCAGCTGCAGGCTGCAGCGCAGCTGCCGAGAGGTGAACGCACAAACCGCTCCGGATGTAGCAAGAAGGGTGGCGAAGCGGCAGTGCTCGTACATTGAGTCAGACACGATGTGCCACTGCAAGGACGGAATCAGACGCTGCCATGCATCACAGGTGACGGCTCCTCACTGCGACTCGCTGTTCGTGACGGGCCGCTGTACGTTTAGGGTTTAGGGTTTAGGGTAGCGCTGCCGTTTCATGCAGTTTGAGGCTGGCGCCGGACTGCCACAGCAATGAGCAAGCGGGAGGAATGGGCGCGCACCGTCGTCGCTGCTGTCTGCTTCTGAGCCGCCGTCCGCCAAGCCGCCCTCGTCGTCTTCGCTGTCGCGCCCCTCGCTGCCAGAGGCGTCGTCGCTTTCGCCGGCCAGGCCCAGCGCGTCGTTTGCATCCAGCGCAGCATCACCCGCAAGCTGCGCGCCGCCGCCAAACAGCTGGATGCGCGACTCCCTGCGCATTGGGGTTGTGCGGGAGTCGTCCCGAGAGCTGTGTCAGTTCCCGGCAACGCATTGTTTGCGTCCAGCGCAGCGTCGCCGACAACCTGCGCGCGACAAGCTGCGCGCCGCCGCCAAACAGCTGGATGCGTAACTCCCTGTACCAGAGTGATCCGGGCGACCAGCGGAGAACTGCACATGGATCCAAGGAGATGATAAAAGTGGGTTGATTCGACAAGTATACTCTGACAAGTTACTCCGATCTGAATTACAATTTCTGTAATTCCTTAAATTTTCAACTAGAAATGGAACGACGTTAACAAGTCGTTTTCTTTTCTTTTCAACTGAAGCTATGACACAAGTGGCCGGTACTTCAAGGTTAGAATTGGCTCGGTATAGAGAAAGCTTAATAAGAAAAAACGCACCCTTTTTTCTTTTCAGTCCAAGTTAGAAGGCGAGCAGCGCAGCCCAACCTGGCCGTGACGTCAGGTTTCAGTGGACGATTCATGCCGTTCGGAGATTGGGACGAGACGCGGATGATATCGGAAGTCGCACCGCAGGGCGGCGTCGACGCCAGGGCGGGAGGCGTCCTGCAGCTGCCGCACCATGCCCTCGCCCTCGCCGCCTCCCGCCGCCTCCCCCGTGAACTGCACCTGCGGACGCGACAAGTCCACCCGTCGTCACTCTATGCTGCAGCGACTGCAGCTGGGTGCGGCAGTGAGGCGCAGTCCAGCTCGTTTTCCAAGCGGGGCAGATTACGTAATTCTCACCACCGTCACATCTCAAGAGTCTGGCATGTGAAAGCCGGCGGATGTTTGAGAGGCGCCTGCATGCCGGGGCCAGACCTCTCAGTCGGAGGTTACCAGCTGCGGGTGTCCGTGACACATCGCCGCGCAGCTCATTGGCCTTGTGAACCTGCACCGCGATTCCCGCACCTTCCAGTCGGGGATGTCGATGTAGACGGCGTCCTGGTCGTACAGCAGCCCGCCGACGTCCGCCATGGGTGCATACAGCAGGCGGTCCTTGTCCCCCAGGCCCCGCCGCTTCTGGCTGCCTGGCAGCGGGCAGGGGTCCGGCAGCGCCGTGACCTCCGCCAGCTGCAGGTTGCATGGGGAAAGGGTGATAATTGGTTCAACAATGTGTAAACAGCAGCGGGGTGAGCTTCGTTGCTCGACGCTGCCGCGGCGGCGCAGGAGTCCGGCAGCGCCATCACCTCCGCCACCCGAACCGGTTCGGACACTTGTTTCCGGACGAGCAAACAAGTGTCGGCTGACGAAGAGTCAGGGTCGAGATCTCTGGCGCGTGTACTCCGGCACTGCTGGCAGGTATGTGAAACGCCGCCGACGCCGGCAAGGTGCCTACCCGGTGGCAGGCTGACAGATACGCAGGTTCGTTCCCTGAAGGTTTCAGGGTCATGTAGAGGCTCATCCTGTCACATACGCAAGGGAACAACATGTCCTGGACCCGTCACGAAGTTGCCGACGCCGGTGAGGTGCGCCCGCCGGCGTGCAGGTTGCAAAAAGGATGCAGGATGCAGGATGCAGGATGCACCTTTACATTGACATAGACCCAGCAAGCCCTTGATGCGCTCTACTATAGAAGCCTACTGAGAAGTCGCCGACGCCAGCAAGGTGCATGCGAGCGCCGGGGCGCAGATTGGCGCCGCGCAGGAAGCCGTACAGCGCGACATCCCGGTCGCACTTGTCGTCCACCTCGATGCGTTCCGGCGGCGTCAAGTCCTCCAGCCGGTCCGCCACCTGTACAGTCATTAGGTAAACATTAGGTAAACATTAGGTAAACAAGTGTCACGCCGGTATGTATTTGACAAAACGGAGGTGCGAAAACGGAGGTCTCGATCGCAGTTGTATCAGCTTTCACGCACACCTGCGGCGTCACCTGCTTCGAGCAGCCCGCCCCAGCCCGAGAGAAGCCTTCTGATTGCGGGCTGTTAGCTTTGCGAACAGCAGAAAGGGCGCAGGGCTGTTGGCCAGCGCACCAGGCAGCTGAGGGCGGATCCTTAGTTGAGCGACCGAAACTTCATGACGCTGGTGGATGAGAAATGTCGTCCTGTTGCGAAGCTCCCAACACAAGACCAGCACCAGGAAGCCGCGAGCGGTGCGCCAGTTGAGCAGGCGAAACTTCGTGACGCTGATGGAGCGCCCCGGCGTTCCAAGTTTTGGACACATCCTTCGGTGAGGCTCGACAGGGAACACACCAGGTAGCCGTGGGCGGTTCGCCAGCTCAAAGGACGGAACTTCATGACGCTGATGAACCGTCCCAGATTGAGCACCTCCCGGTTGAGGTACTTGCCATGCCGCATGCCGCTCAGGTAGAACAGCTTGGCGCCTGCAGGCGAGAAGCGCAAGAGAGTTTTGACTTTTGACTTTTGCCGTGCCGCATGCCGCTCAGGTAGAACAGCCTGGCGTCTTCTGCGGACGGTCAGAGCCCTCTGGTAGGCGATGCGCGCAGCCATCCGCCCTGCTGATGGGATGAGGCCGCAGAGCAGCCAGCAGTGTGTACCATTCCGCACCATTTCTCTGCACCACATTTCTCTGCACCATTTCTCTGCACCATTTCTCTGCACCATTTCGGGCCTAGTCGGACCATCTGAAGCGGCAGCTGCGGTGAAGGAATGATAGTGTGCACAAAAAAATGGGAGCCGCACCCTGGTAGATCTCCGTCCAGAATCGGTGCTTGAGCGCCTTCTTGACCTTCTTGAGCTTGTCGTCGTCCCGGAAGCCGTCCAGGTGCGTAAGCACACCCATCACACGGGGGAAGCCGTGCACCTGGTGCGGAATTAACAAACATATATAACACTGCATGTCTTGACCGTTTGACACTGGGAGCTGGCACTGCAGCCCGGCAGCACAACAGCCCGCGGCCCCGGTGGCACCTGCAGATGGGCCGTGCAGTGTGTTTTTGTAGGGTTTAGGGTTAAGGTTTAGGGCTAACCACAACCTTTTCACAGCCTTGCAGTGTGCTTTTGTACAGGTCTCGCGGCGTGTCTGGCTCCCGCACCTGCAGCAGGTTGAGGAACTCGAAGGTTTCCATCTCGAAGCCGAAGGCCGCGTCGATGAGCAGCAGCACCAGGTCCGCATATTTGGCCGCGTCGACCATCGCGTGCATGTCCTGCGCGCATAATGGCGAGCGTTGACAAAGTTGACAATGTTACGTGCAGCAGTACCCAGCTTGTCATGCCTGGCGGCGTGCATGTCCTGCGCAGTTTGCGTCTAGGGTTTAGGGTTTAGGGTGTGAGTGTGAGTGTGTAATATGCGTCCCCTGGCCGCGAGCCAGACAGACGCGTTGTGGCAAACACATGCAACTTGGCGGCGGCACCATGGCCGCATACAGTATACTGTACGGTACTCGTACAGTATACTATACAGCAATTGTACTGTATACGGTACAATATACTGTACTGTACAGGACGCTTCCTGGAGGGCTGTGTTGTGCCATCAGGAGGTGCTGCTCCCGGAGGAAAGCATGCTGGGTTGCTGCTGAAACCCATCTCGGTGCAACCTTGTCGGGCTGCGGGAATGCTCTCCCGCACCTGAGACCGCTCGATGGAGGTGAGCCACCGGCGCCAAGGGGAGTACCTTTACTCCCCTTGACCGGCGCTTGCCCGCCACCAGGGGGATTAGGCATACAAACACGATACACATGTTAGATGACTAGCTGCAGTGCCAGAAAGTCCCCACCTGGGGGCACTCGATGAAGGTCAGCCGCCGACGCTTGCCGGCGACGATGGTGACCGGCCCGCGCACGTCGCCCAGGCTCTGCTTGGTGTAGTGCTTCACCAGCGCGCGGATGAGCGTGGACTTGCCGACGCCGCGGGGGCCGTGCACCAGCACCACCACCGGCGGCTCCTCCTCCGGAGCGGCCTCCATCATCGGCACTGCCGGCGGACGACGCAATGTTCAATCAACAAAGCCTGATGTGTCTGTTTATGAAACGAAATCACCACTTGAGAGCGTGATCCGTGCACCGCACCACCACGGGAGGCGGCCAATGTATCCGTCCATGAAACAAAACTACTTGAGAGCGTAACCCGTGCACCAGCACCAGCATGGGGGGGTCCTCCTCTGGCGCAGCCTCCACGAGCGGCACTGCACGTCGAAATAAATCGAACAGTACATACATATGTGAGTGGTGTGTGCATCTGCCGCACAGGTCGGTGCATCTGCACTGCCATCGGCGGCCGTCTCATGACTCTGCCTGCATGAGCGGCACTGCTGATGTAAAGTGTGGATAATCGACAAGTTCCACGCAGTCTGCACCAGCGCTGCTGCCGGCGGCTGCCCCTTGGGTAGGCGCCGCAATCACGAGCGGTCCTGCACAAGAGCTGCAAGCGCGCCTGAGCGCTGCCTGGCACAAAAGATCGCAGGCTGCTTCCAGCCCACGCCAAGCTGCCAGCGCCCGCGTTTGTCCCTGAGATGTCCACAACCAGCAGGTTCGATGCATCAGGTATCCGCGCCATCCTACCGTGCATGCGCCGCTGCTCCTTCTCCGCGGTGCGCGCTGCCTGCTTCTTGGCCTTCCCGCTGCCGCTGAAGATGAAGGCCTTGGGGTTGCGCTGCTTGGAGGCCGCCGCTGCTTTGGCGGGACCGCCGCCGGCGACATCCCTGGCATCGCCGCCGGCGGCTTTCTCGGCCTTCCGCTCCTTTTTGGCGGTGTCCGCCTTGCGCTTCTTGACCTTGGCGCCCTTGGTCTTCTTCTTGTGCGCGCCCGGCATGGCGGCTTGGCCAGCTGGCTGCCGCTAAGGGGGTGCGTATGTCGCGGCGCCCGCGCGGAGTTGATGGCTTGTGCCGCGCTCCGACACAGAAACTTTGTTTCTGTTTGTTCAAGAAGCACTTTGCGCGCGCGAGACGCTCAGTTTCTGGATGTGTCAGTCCAAGCCCAGGAGGGCCAACATGCATGTCTCCACCATTCGTGCTTTCTGCTGCAGGCACGCAACCGAGACAAATGTTAAAGGGCTCCTGACAGTCTCTCCCCTACGCTTGATCGTCAAGAAAGCCCGCTGAGGCGTTTCCGAAAGAGGTGACGGCTGCCAGCAATTGCGATTGGCCTGCGACCAAGCTGCCGTCACAGCGTCATGCTCCAGCGATCCTGTGACCAATAGGCTTGCATCAAAACCTTTGCAAAATCTGGTCTTGCTGGGCCTGAAACATTTCCGCTCGGCTTTTTGAGCCTGGATCTGGAAGCAGAAAGGGTCAAGGAAGGAAGGGAGGACATGGTGGTCAGCTTTGTGTGCTTTAGTTGGTGCTTTACCGCAGGTCGCTCTACGCAAATCAACACGTGTCTCTGTAACGCCTGGAATGACTGTGCCACAGCCCTTGGCAGGGATCTGGCGGACCCGGCAGAGGCAAAGTCCGCCACCGTGCTCACCGCAAACAGTACTGCCGCCCGTCTGCCGCAGCAGCTGCCAATCTGCGGCCACAGCAGCCACATTCATCCGAGGCCGCCGGCCGCAGCTGACGCAGCTTTCATCAGACCTCGTCTTCCACAGCGTCTATCGGGCCGCGGTCCGGGGCGCTGCTGCCGTCAGACCGCCTCCGGGTTAGGGTTTAGGGTTTAGGGCACGCCACCGTCTTGTGTGTCTTGTATGTGTGTGCTACATGGCTGGGATCGCGCCCTAAACCCTAAAAGCCTAAACCCAGCCTCACAAGGCCTGCAGCAGCTCGGTGGCGTACTGGCGGCGGTCGGCTTCCAAAGCATTCATCAGCACAGCCGCCGCAGCCTGGTTGCGGTTGCATCAAGGGTTTAGGGTTTAGGGCCATGGCTCCAAGAGGGGCCCTGGGCCGCCGCTGCGTCAAACAGCCTGCAGCAGCTCGATGGCATACTGGCGGAAATCGGCTTCCAGGGCGTCCGCCAGCGCGGCGCCATCCGCTGCCGCTTGCGGGCCGCCGCGCCGAGCGCCGCCCGAGCCAGTAGGGAACATGCTGACCAAGCCCGCTCCCTCGCCTGCGGCAGAGAAAGTTGGGCAGCTTACCGTCATGCAAGAGGGAGGCCAACGGCAGTTTTGAGCCTACAAGATACACAGATACAGGATGGAAACCAGCTATGCAGCAGCCTCCCCTTCTGGTGAACCTGAAACAGCCAATCTGCGGCCGTATTGCCTTCGCTTGTCAGACATGCAGTGGAGACAAGGCGGCGACTCGCCTGCCAGGCCGGCCTCGCGGACGGCGGCGGCAAAGGCCGCCGCCTGGTCGGGCAGGCGCGCCCCCGCCAGCAGCGCCGCCGTGCCGCCTAGCTCGCCAGCGGCCGCCAGCAGCCCTGCAGCGCGCCACACGCTGCCTTCCACCTGCGGCGCAGGATCACACACCGTAGGAGTGACGACAACTATTTAGGGTTTTACATACGTTGTGGTGCCCATCCTGACCACGATAGGTTGGAGCCTGCCTGGCGCGCCGCCGCTAGTGTCTGGCTTGACAGTGTGCCGTGTCATGCAACAAGCAGCCTTTGCTATCAAACTCGCCTGGTGCACATGCGCGGCCCAGCGATCCAATGCCGCAGCGCGCGGCCCGGGCGCCAGCGCGCCCGCCGCCAGCGTGGCGGCGTAGCGCCACAGCCCCGCCTCCTGCAGCACCGCCACCGCCTCCGCAGACAGGCCTGCGATGGCGTACCGAAATCTGTGCCGTGGGTGTTTGGAGGAGCTGAGTGTCGCAGTCCCGCCTCCTGCAGCACCGCAGACAGGCCCGCCACAGGATCTGTCAGGTCGGGCCGAAAATGCTTTGGAGAAACACGGATAGCGCAGCCGTGCACCTCACAGACAAGCAGCCTCCTCGTGCGGGTGCGGACGGTCTCTGTGACATAGAGCGTGTTTAAACGCCGATGCTGTAAGCAGCAAACCTGACGAGCAAAGCAGCGGCACGCCCAGCAGCGCATCCCCGACGCTCGCCGCATTGGCCGCCACCACCTGCCGCAGAGCAAGTGCACGTTCACCACAATGCCGTCTCGCAGCAGAACGCCACTTCGCACCGTGCAGCTAGCAGGCCCAGCGATGTAACCTTGACAGGAAAGGCGGGCGCCACAGCTGGGCGACCCTACATCTCACGGCAGCCAGAAGGCAAGTGGGCAGACGCCCTTGTGGGCGGCCGACTTCCAGGGTTTAGGGCTTAGGGCCCACCTTTGCGGCCTGCCACAGCAGGCTACTGGCCGTCGGCGGCGTCGGCGCCGCCGCCGCTGTCGGCGACGCAGGCTCAGCGTCGTCCGCGGGGTTGCCGGCGCCGAACCCGCTGCCTTCCTGCTGCTGCTTTCGCGGCGATCCGCTTTCTGGAACGGACGCCGCGGCGTGCGCCAGCGCCAGTGTGCACAGGGCGTCTCGGTAGTAGCGCGCGGACCGCTCTGGCGGCGATGCCAGCAGGAATCCCACGGCGGTGTGGTAGTCCCCCAGCGCCACATACTCGATCATGCGCCGCTCCTGTGACCAGGCGGTTTTCAAGTCAGCTCATGATGAACAGCGGACCACCGCAGCATCCTGCGGCAAGCATGTGCGCCCCAATTCCTGCGCAATTGGTGGAGCAAGGGGTGTTAATTATGCTGCAGCTGTTCTAAGGTGCACGCCGGACCTGCTCACTTTCAAAAACGGCAGGACGGGGACATTGGAATGATGCACCATACCCCTGACACGTGTTTCATCATGAAATACGTGAGCCACACCCGGCATCTCAACTAGGCGAATCCACCAGGCGAATCGTGCGGCGGCGGCCTGGCAGGTGCCTGGCCCTCCTGTTGAATCACTTGCAGGGGTGGAGCATAGGTGAGCTGGCCACGCTGGCCAATCAAGAGCCGAGGGTCATCACACGATCCCACACGGCAGCGCTCAAGTGCCATCCGCATGTCGAAGATGAACAGGCTGATTTTTGACGCGAAGGGTGTTGTGCACGAGCAGGTCATCAGCGGACTACAGCCACTCAGAGGTAAAACTCTCTTTTTATTATATTCAGTACCGGAAAACCCTACATGCGGATATTGGTTTGAAGGAGTGTTTTTAGTGACCAGAGTCATGCGCTCTGCCATCTGCCCCCATTTCACTCAGGTTAAGACGTGGCAAGTGTTGGGAGTCAGCTTTGCCGAGCCGCAGGCACCTGCAGCTTGTCGGAGGGCGAGGCGTTTCGGTCCGCCATGGCTTCATGCCACGCGACGCGTTCCCGTGCCTCTGCGAGCGTCACGCCCGCCTCCCACAGCGGCCTGTGAATATGCATACATCTCCTTGCCGTCAATGCAAGTTCCACTTGCTAAACCCTTGGTCCTTGCTGGTGTCACGCTGAAGTAGCCCGGGCCGCCGGCAGCCGGGCCGCACAGTTGATGCATGGCGAAGTGGAGCCTTGGCGTGGAGTCCGCTCAATCATTCATGTGCATTCGTGCTCGGCCAGCACACCGCGACAGAGCATAAGTCCAGCAGACGCCGCCTCAGCCAGCCATTACGGCTGGTGCATCTGCGCAGTGGCCCTGGGCGCTGCAGAGAGATCCTGGATCGTTCCCACAGCCTGATGTGCTGGTGCCTATCCAAGAGCAGGACACTGACAAAACCCTAAACCCTAAACCCTAAAATGAATCATGTCAGTGTCCACCTGGGCGCCGCGCATATTTCAGCCACCCCACTGTGCCGTTCGGATGGCGGGTCTCAGTCTGCCGCAATTCGGCCGCAGTGTCGAAACGTGCCCCACCTGACAGAGGCTGATGCGGCGGCTTGCGGCGCCGCTGCGGGGCTCGCGGCTTCTGCGGCATTTGAGCATCCGGAGGCGGTGGGCGCCGGTGCAGTCGCAGCGGCCACGGCCGCAAGCGTGACGGGCAGGCGCTGCCAAAACTGCGCCTCCTCCTGTGAGCATGCAACTCCATCAGTCAGGTGTCGTACTTGAGAGCCGCTGGGAGGGTTTAGGGTTTAGGGTTTAGGGTTTAGGGTTCCTGTCTTAGCTGCAGTCTGGATGCCTGCACCTGACAGCCTGCCTGCTGACTAATGACTGACTAATGCATGTAATGCCAAGCAATGGCAGGACCGCCTTTGCACGGGTGCTGTGCAGCCTGCGGAATGCATTGCCAGGACAGTGGCTGCCCCTTGAAAACGTCATCGCACTTGAGGGTACAATCTCAGGCTGAGAGTACGTTCCAACGTGCTGCTCTACGTGATGCTGTGATCGCACATTGGGCACTTTTGACCAGCTTATCTGCAGTGCTCGGGCCGGGGCCGTGTCCAAAGCTGTGCATCACACACCTCGTCATCGTGCATCACACACCTCCTCCTCAGTATCCGCTGTCTATGCTGCAGGCAGGTACGACCCCGCGCGGGCGCAGCTGCAGGAGGTGCAGTTGTCGGATCTCGCGATACTCCCAGTTGACCTCTCTCGAGACTATCATAGCTCGTCACCGAGCGCTTGCGCCGCCGGCGCAGCTCGCGCCGCCGCCGGGCGCCGTGACTGACGCCACGAATCCGACAAGGAGCTGTGCCCACCTGTCTTTTGCATGTCACCTCCCAGAAGCTAGCCGCGATGCGCACCTCGTCACCCAGCACTTGCGCGGCCAGCGCCGCGCGCGCCGCCGCTGCATGACGCGAGCGGCTCGCCGCTTCTGCCGCCGCCCACTCGCCCGCGTGCAGCAGGCTGCCGCACCGCGCCGCGCCCAGGACTGCAATGACGGTCGCCAGCGTCGGTCCCGCCTCCCCGTCACCTGTCCGATGACAAGATATTTAGGGTTTAGGGTTTAGGAGGTCGGAAATCCGGTCGGAAGGAGGTCGGAGTAACCAAACCGTCCGTTAGGAAGTTGGAAATCCGGTCGGAGTAACCAAACTGCAATACCACCCAGCAGATCAGCAGGCCGCCGCCTCGGGCCGCGCCCAGCATGGCGATCGCGACCGCCAGCGTCTGCCGCGCCTCACCGTCGCCTGTCAGACAACAAGCCACAGGTGGATGTGATCTCATTGCGAACCGGGCCGGCAGCGCAGCGCAGCAGGCCGCCGCCGCGCGCCGCGCCTAAGATGGCAAGCACAGTCGCCAGCGTCGGCCACCGCCTCCCCATCGCCTGAGAAGAGACGGTTGACTAATTTTATGTTTGAAAAAAAATCATTTTTTAATAACAGAATCTTGGCCGCAAGTTCAGTTTCAAGCATCGTGAGCGCCCGGGTACGTAATCACGCTCGACATCATCGGTCCCGCCTCACCACCTCCTGTGCACAAAAGACGGTTTCCTATCCATTTCCAGCCAAACTGATAACCAGGTGATACCAGGAATACTCGCCACGTGTCAGAAACATGCGCCATGCGCCACACCCACATCGCCACGCCATCGCCTCCAATAGAAAGGGTCGACAATTCGCATGTATTCTTCTGTGCGGTTCAATCCCGGTTTCACGCTCTGCATCGTATTGAGTCGCCAGCGTTGGCCCTGCGTTGCCGGCGCCTGCCACTGCAGCATGCCTACGATGTCGATTCAGCAGTGTATTTACATGCTTTGCAGTGAGGATCGACTCGATGTCGATTGTACTCAGGGTCTCGGCCAATCTCAGTCGAGCTGCGACTCCCAGTGAAGCGAGCTCACGCGCATCACAGAAAAGTACGGAGTGATCTCAGTAGCACTGCCCTGTAAGAACGGAATGAAAGCTGTCACTGAGCACCGGGGATGGCCGTCAGCTGGGTGTGCAGGCGACACAAGCGTCTTCGTGGGAGACAGTCGGGCCGCGAGCTTGCGCAAATCCACATGAATGTATAGACCCTCGCTGTCGCTTGCATGGCGGCAGGACGGTTGCATGGCGCGCAGGACGCATGAGATGCATCAATGCTAATCTCAATCCTAATCCTGGTCTCTATCTCCTCGGATGCCTGCATGGTGTCCTCTGGCTCCTGCTCGAGACCCTAAACCCTAAACCCTAAACCCCAGCAGAGCAGGCACGTGCTGGCTGTTGCTGCAGTGGCGGCAGCCGCCGAGGCGCGGTTGCAGAGAGTCACAGGCCAATGAAGCCGTCAGACTTGAAAAGGCCGGATCATGAGAGCAGCACCTGGCAGCAGGTCGGACGCGCGCCGGCTGTCGGTGCGGACCCGGAGAGTTCCGCCGCCAGGGTTTAAGGTATGTCTCGGCGCCCCGGACGACCCAAATCCGTCTGCAGAGGCGGTGCGGCCCATGCTGGCGCGCAGAGTGAAGCTGGGCTCGGATGACCGGCGGCCGACGGCGGCGCCTTGGGGCTGCAGGAAACATTCAAACGGCGTTGGTTGCCAGAGTCAGCGGGACGAATCAGGAATTGGGGCTGTCCAAGCGGAAGAACGCGCGGCGTGCGCTGCGACTGTGCATGTTCTGCAACCAGTACAGCAGAGCTCCGGCTCGGCTGCTCGACTTGCAAGGGCGAATCTTCATGTCCCCTTCAATTGGCAACGGCACAGTCGGCCGTGGCACGCTCACACAGCCGCAGCTGCTCCAGTCGAACGAAAAGCAGCACATGTTTTGAAACACCTGCACAAGGGACGTGCCGGCGTGCCGAGCAGCCTCCCAGGCGCCACGGCAACCCGCTGGCAGCGCCGCCCAGACATCCGCCTCCGCCGCCGCCACCTCCGCGCTTGCGCCACAGTTTCCGCTGTTCAGCTCGCCGTGGGCGCCAGCAGCAACCAGTGTCCTCAGGGCTCCGGTGGGCACGCCCTGCATGGAACACGAAGGGTTTAGGGTTTAGGGTTTAGGAAGCGCTGCTCAATGGGCACGGCGGTGGAGGTGCGAGAAAGAGCTTGCCAGCTTCAACACACTAACCGCCCAGCATCAGCGCTTTCTCCAGAAGGCCGCTCTCAATGTGCCCTCGAGCAACCTTCCTTGCCGTCGCGGCGCTCGCACCTGCTGAATCAGCAGGCGCAGCAGCAGGCCCCAGGCATGCGGCAGCAGTGAAGCGGCGCCAAGCGGCGGCGGCGCCGCCAGGCCGCCTGTCGGCAGATGCCACCCGCCGCCGACGGCCGCCTTGAACCCCGCACCCCTGCGTGTGCGACGCCATACATGAGTAATCCAGGCGAGCAGTGAAGCAGACCCTAGAAGCAAACCCTAAATCCTAAACCCTGGCAGCCTGCCTGGAGGCGCCAGCTGCTTTCAGTTGCCACCTTGAGCGCTGGGGCACGAGAGCGGGCAAACGTCAAATATTGAGTACGTTCCAGGCGTTGCTGTCGCCGAAGCAGTTGCTGGAGGGCCAGGCCGCCCGCTAGGAAGGTGCCAACTACTGCCGCTTGCCCCGCATTGAAGCTCCCTGCCGACTTTTGGACAATCCGCCACGAAATACACTCAAAACTCATGGTCGTAAAGCACGCTGAGGCAGCCACGCCGCCCACCAGGCATTGCTGGGCACCACTGACGTCTGTCGGC
>JAABUM010003317.1_pt1 | contig 20033 bp, 25 predicted proteins | sample 5559161 | NCBI WGS metagenome assembly JAABUM01 (sample SAMN10711868, study PRJNA513369) | rock metagenome | isolation source: Antarctica rocks | place: Antarctica: Victoria Land, Siegfried Peak nord
CTGGCGACCATCGACACGGCGGACGGCAAGAAGCAGGTCACCCTCGACGGTTGGCCGCTCTACTACTACGCCAAGGACAAGGCCGCGGGTGACGTCACCGGCCAGGGCGTCGGCGGCGTGTGGTACGCCCTCGACAAGAACGGCACGCCGATCAAGGCCGCTCCCTCAGCCACCACGACCGGCTCCTGACGTCTCCACCTGCGGTCAGGTATCGACGTATCGCCCCCTTTCGGGCTCGGCACGGTGGTTCTTCGATACCTGACTCGGCGGGGCGGGGCGGGCGGGCGCCGTGGACGCGGGCTCAGGCCTGACCGGTTCGGCGCAGGACCTCCTGGAACCATGGGACACCGGTGTCGAACGCCTTGCCGCCCGCGATCCGGTCGAGCTCGATCGACCGCAGCTCGTCGCCGCGTTCCTCGTCGTGGCCGACGACACCGGCGGTGCCTGACATCGCCGCCTCCACCGCGACCAGGACCATCTCCCGGATCAGCGCCAGATCGGTCTCGTTCGCCGGCGCTGACCGGGAGAAGTACCCGCTCTTCTGGACCATCGTCTTCTCCGCCCCGACAAGCCCTCCGAGCTGCTTGGCGAACCACTGCCCGGGGTTGACGGCATCCAGCTTCACGTGCCCGAACGGGTCGCGCGGCACGTCGTCGCCCGATGCCTCCAGCTGCTCGACGATCTCGCTCACCCCCGCGCCCTCGGACAGGAAGATGTTGACGCAGCCGATCTCGTCCATGACGGAGCGAAGGCGCTCGGCCTCGGCGGCCATGTCGATGCTGGCCTCCGGCACGTAGACCGCGTGGATGTCCCATCCCTCAGCGGTCAGTCCGATGGACGGCGCCCACTCCCGACCGGCATGCCAGCGCTGGTACTCCCGGGCCGCCGCCCCGGTCAGCCAGCCGCATCCGCGCCCCATGACCTCGTGGATGATGAGCATCCGCGGGTTGGCGCCGTGCTCGGCGAGGACGTTCTGCGCGAACCGCGAGGCCTGCTCGGCGGCCGTCGCTGCTCCGAGCGACTGACGGATCGGGATGATGTCGTTGTCGATCGTCTTCGGCAGGCCGACGACGGTGAGGTCGTAGTCCCGCTCCCGGAGGAACGCCGCGAGGTCGGCGGCGGTGGTGTTCGTGTCGTCGCCACCGATGGTGTGCAGGACGTCGACCCCGTCAGCACGCAGCCGACTGGCGGCGACCTCGAGCGGATCCTCACCTCCGCCGATGAGGCCACGGCTGACGAGGTCCTCGGCGTTGGTCAGCTTGACCCGGCTGTTGCCGATGGGGCTGCCGCCGAAGGCGTGGAGCAGGTGCGCCCTCGCTCGCGCCTCGTCGTCGACCACCACCTTGGCGCCGGACAGGACACCGTGGTAGCCGTGCCGGTAGGCGAGGAGCTCGACGTCAGGCAGCAGCTCCGTGTAGCGCTCGATGAGCCCTCCCACGGCTGAGGAGAGGCAGGGGGCATAGCCGCCTGCGGTGAGCAGGGCCACGCGGCGAAGGGTCCGAGCCATGGTGCCGAGCCTAGGACCGTATGCCGGGTGCAGCGCTCCGCTCGTCCAGCACCTGGGAAGAAGACGGCCCAAACACCGTCGAGCCAGGGTGGCGCCCTCACCAGCGTCACTCTTCGTGGCAGAGGCACTCGACCTGCGCGCCGAACGACCCGGTGAGGAGCCGGTCGTCCGCGACGTCGTGACGCGGGCGTTCGGCGACGAGCATGTCGGCGAGCTGTCCGGCCTGCCCGACTGACTTGTCTGCGGCCGGCCTCAGCAGCGTTGGAAGAGCTGGACGCTCGCGACGGGCCGGAAACCGGCACTGAGGAAGGTGCGCAGGGCTCGGGCGTTGCCGGGCGCAACCGACGCCACCACGGGCTCGCCAGAAGGCCCCAGCATCGCGGCCTCCCGGAGCAGCCGGACTGCGTCGGGACGGCCGTCGGTCTCGATGCCGAGCTCGGTGAGCCCACCCAGCCCCCGTGCGACGGTCACGAGCGACTGGTCCCGCACGTTTTGGTGGCCGAAGACCCGGACGTCGTCGCGCACCTTCGTCGCCAGCTGCGCGCGAGGGTGGCCGGCCAGGTCTCGGCGTTCCACGAGCGTGCACGCGCGCGACGTCGGTGGGGCGCACAGGAGGACGGCGTCGAGGGAGTCGATCCAGCCTGCCGCGCCGGCGAGGGTCAGGACCACCCGCGGGTCATGGGCACCGCCGTAACCGTCCACGCCCAGCTCGGCGAGGTCGTGATCCTCGACGTCATCATCGACGGCCATGACCGCGTGGCCGGTGAAGGCGATGACCGCTCCGAGCCCGGGCCGCCAGGGGGCGATGCGCGTCCACCCGCCGTCGACGGGCGGAAAGCTGCCGCGGTGAGCGTCGAGGAGCAGGGAGCGAAGGGTGGCTGCCGTGGTCACGCCACTCGGCCTCCCGGGCGCCCGCCGGCGCTCAGCCGCGGCCGCTGTTGTGGTGGTCGACGACCTGGCGAGCCACCTCGGTCAGCTTGAGGTTCATGTCCTGGGAGGCCTTGCGGAGGATCTGGAACGCGGCGTCGTCCGAGATCTTGTGGAACGCCATCATCAGCCCGACCGCTTTGCCGATCTCACGGTTGCTGTCCAGTCCCTTGGCCAGGCTCTCGGCCCTGTGCTGGCTTCCCATCGCCGCGAGGGTGACGGAGGCGAAGGCCGCCAGGATGATCCCCTGGTCGGCGGACGCCTCGGTGAACGAGCCTGGCTGGTCCGAGAACAGGTTGAGCGCACCGACCTTCTGGTCGCCCACGACGATCCGGAACCCCGCAGCGCCGCGGACCGGGGTGGTGCGCACGATCTCGGTGGCCAGCTCCGGCCAGTCGCTGGTCGTGGTGAGGTCCGACTGGATCTGGGGGACCTCCTCCAGGATGGCGTCGATGCAGGGCCCGTCCTGGAAGGTGCGTTCGAGCTCGTCGACCCGTCGGGCGATCTCGTCCGTCGCGGCGACGGTGATGTACCGCTGCTGGCGACGCAGCATGAGGCTGGCGTGGTCGCATCCGTCGACGAGACGGGTCGCAGAGGAGCAGAGAGCCGCGTAGACCTCGTCGTAGTCGACACCCTCGTAGATGATGCCGGCCAGTCGGTCGAACATGGCGCTGGGGCGGTCTCCAGCGGCCTCGCGGGATGCGGAGGTGTTCATGGGATGGCCCGGGGGCGCAGCCTCTTCCTGTCAGGTGGAACGCGTGGCCGATCAAGTCTGCATCACGACCAGTGTTGCAGCCACCCCCAAACCGGTGGCCAGCAGTGCGACGCGCGCACATCCGGTTGGCGTAGAGGGGCGGTTGACGCGAGTCGGTGAGTAGGCTGCACCTAATCCGGCGTGTCGCGGGGTGGAGCGCCCGGGTTGCTGGGACCGTCCAGGTCTCAGTTCCCCAACACAGGAGTGCACATGATCGTCCTCGGAATCATCCTCGTCATCGTCGGTCTGCTGGTGAAGTCTCTCAGCATCCTGGTGACCATCGGCATCATCCTGCTGATCATCGGCGCCGTGCTGTTCCTTCTGGGAGCCACCGGCCGGGCCGTCGGAGGTCGCAAGCACTGGTACTGATCGACCGCGTCAGCGACGGGTCGCCCGATGGATCGGGCGGCCCGTCGTGACGTCCGCCCCGGCGCGCGCGACGCGTATGCCGGGGCGGCTTCGGCTGCCATCCGGTGCCATCCGGTGCGTTCCGGTGCGGCCCCGCCGCCGTCGGGCGAAGGTTTGCCCGCCCTGCCGCAGGGGTAGGACAGTCGCGTGGCAGCAGCGCACGCCAGCGCGTGGTCACGGGGAACCGAGGTCGGCGTCCGCCACGGCAGCGCCCAGGAGGGTGCCCCGCGACCCAGGCGGTGACAAGCGGGCCGCCCACCCTTCGTCCCCAGCAGCCGGGACGGGCGACTGGCACTCGGGCTGGAGGCCCAGCATGAAGCGTCTGGCAACCCGGAGCGTTCGTGAGCTGATTGCCGAGCTGGCCACGATCGAGGATCTCCTCAGGGGCAAGGCGGGGTGCCTGGAGGTCTCCCGCGCCGCAGGGGAGCGGCTGCAGGCCCGAGCGCAGAAGATCGTCGACGAGCTGCATCACCGCAGCGCCCTGCGGTCGTCCTCGCCTGCTCGGACGACGGTCCCGAGCCTGGTCTCTCCGGGCCCTCAGCCGCCGGTGTCCTGACCGGCGACCCGACCAGGGAGCTGACCGAGGACCTGACTGCCCGCAACCCACACGCCGGCCGTATCCGCGACGGTGCCGAGCGCGAAGACCTTGGCCAGGGCGTCGTCCGGCGAGGCCGCATGCCGCAGGACCGTCTCGAGCGTCGCGCCGGGCGCCGGCCGGACCCACACCGCGTCGAACGCCCGGCCCACGGACAGGTCGCCGACCTCGTCGGCCAGCCCGAGCGCCTCGGCGCCCGCCCGGGTGGCGAGGTAGAGCAGGTGCGTCGAGGTCAGGAGCAGGCCCTGCGGGCCGAGGAGCTGCTGCATGAAGTACGCCTGCAACCCCTCCTTGAGCAGGGAGAACCCCGTGCCGGCCCCCACGTCCGAGCCGAGCGCCACCGTCACCGCGTGCTCGACGTGCCGACGCAGGGGGAAGGGGCCGCTGCCAAGTGCCGAGTTGCTCGTGGGGCAGTGCGCCACGGCGGCCCCCTGGCTGGCGAGGAGGCACAGCTCCCGGTCGCTGACGTGGACGTTGTGCGCGAAGACGCTGCGGGGCCCGACCAGCCCGTGGTGGTCGTAGGTGTCCAGGTAGTCGACCGACGCGGCGAACTGCGCGGCGACGCGCCGGATCTCGGCAAGGTTCTCGTTGAGGTGCGAGGTGAACCAGGCACCTTCGACGTCCTTGGCTAGTGCTGCGCACGACTCCAGCAGGGCGTCGCTGGACGAGAGCGAGAACCGCGGCGTCACGGCATACCTCGTCCTGCCGATCCCGTGCCAGCGCTCGGCGAGGGCCCGCCCCTCGTCGTAGGCCCGGGTCGGCGTCGTCAGCAGCTCAGGGCGAAGCACCCGGTCGCTGACGACGAGGCCCGCGGTGACCCGCAGGCCGAGCCGGCTCACCTCGGTGAACAGGGCGTCGACCGCGGACCCGAAGTGGGCACCGAAGACCAGAGCCGTCGTCGTGCCCGCCGCGACGAGCCCGGACACGAGCTCGCGGGCCACCTCTGCGGCATACGCCGGGTCGGCCAGCCGCGCCTCCTCGGGCAGGGCCGAGTGCTCGAGCCAGTCGAGCAGGGGCATGCCGAGGGCGCCGATGGCGCGGACCTGAGGGTAGTGGACGTGCGTGTCGACGAACCCGGGCAGCAGGACACCACCGCGAAGGTCGACGACCGCGTCGTCCGGGTGTGCCTTGCGCACGTCGGGGAAGTCTCCGCGGGCACGGATGACGCCGTCCTCGACCCGGATGCCGGCGTCCTGCGCTGAGCGGAGCACCCCGCCGGTGAACGGGTTGTCCGGGGTGTCGAGGGCGGTGGCGCGGTAGATGGTCATCGGATCACTCCCGGCGTGGCACGATCGCGTTCGAACGTCCGGACGAGGTTCGCCGCGATGCTCAGGGCGATCGTCGCGGGGTCCTTGCCGGTGATGTCCGGCAGGCCGATCGGCGTGATTATCCTGCTCAGGTCCGCCGCCGGGTGTCCCTCGGCCGCGAGCTGCTGCCGGAAGCGGGTCCACTTCGCCGCCGAGCCGATCAGCCCGATGCTCCCGAGGTGCGAGCACCGCAGCGCCACGTCGCAGAGCGCCGCGTCCTCGGCGTGGTCATGGGTCATCACGAGGACGTGGGTGCCGGGCGGTATCTCCCCGAGGACCAGCTCGGGGACCGGCGCGTGGTGCGGGTGCACCTGGGCGCCGGCTCCGGTGACCTCTGCGAGGCGTTCGGCGCTGACGTGGTCGGCCCGCGAGTCCACGAGGTGCAGCTCGATGTCGTGGCGGGAGAGGATCCGGGCCAGCTCGAGACCGACGTGCCCCACGCCGAAGACCGCCACCGACGGGACGACGGCCAGCGGCTCGAGGAGGATGGTGACCTCACCACCGCAGCACTGGAGCCCGTGCTCGGCCGGCGCCTTCTCGCTGAGGGACAGGGTCAACAGCTCGGGTATGCCGTGCCGCCCGGTGAGCATCTCCCTGGCGCGGGCCAGCGCGGTCGCCTCGAGGTTGCCACCGCCGATGCTGCCCCAGCAGTCGTGCTGGGCGACGACCATCTTGGCGCCCGCTTCCCGTGGCGCGTGGCCGCGCACCGCCACAAGGGTGAGAACGACGCCGCGACGGCGCTCCCGTCGCAGCTGGCCCACCGCAGCGATCCAGCTCATGTCAGGCCTTGGCGGGTTCGGGCTGCTGGGCCTGCTCGGAGCGCGGGCGGATGGGGCGGGCGTCACCGCTGGGCTGCTCCGGCTCGATCCCCAGGCCGCCCTGCTCGAGGTGGTCCTGCCCGGCGTGATCACCCTCGGTCCCGGCGCGGGCCCGCTCGATGGCCCAGTAGACCGCCTCGGGGGTCGCCGGCGAGGCGAGGTCGACGCTCGTCCCAGCCGGTCCGAAGGCGGCGGCCGCCTGCCGCAGCGCCTCACGCACCGAGAAGGCGAGCATCAGCGGTGGCTCGCCGACGGCTTTCGAGCCGTAGACGACGCCCTCCTCGTGGGCCTGCTCGAGGAAGCTGACGTGGAAGACCTCGGGCATCTCCGAGAAGCTCGGCAGCTTGTAGGTGCTGGCCGCCTGGGTGGCCAGCCGGCCTCGGCTGGGCCCCTGGCTCTCGTCCCAGCGCAGGTCCTCGAGGGTCAGCCAGCCGGCGCCCTGGACGAAGCCGCCCTCGATCTGGCCGAGGTCGATGAGCGGCGAGAGGCTGTCGCCGACGTCGTGGACGATGTCGACCCGCCGGGTGCGGTAGGCGCCGGTGAAGCCGTCGACCTCGACCTCCGTGGCCGCGACACCATAGGCGAAGTACTTGAACGGCTCACCCTGCATCCGGGAGGAGTCCCAGTGCAGACCCTCGGTGCGGTAGTAGCCCGCCGCGAAGAGCTGCACCCGCTGGAAGTAGGCCTGTCGGACGAGCTCGTCCCAGGGGACGCTGTCGCTGCCGTAGCCGATACCGCGGACCTGCCCGTGGACGAACCGGACGTCCGCCGCGCTGATCCCGAGGCTCTGCGCGGCAACCTCAACCAGCCGGTCACGTATCTGCTCACAGGCGTCCTTGATGGCGCCGCCGTTGAGGTCGGCGCCCGAGCTGGCCGCCGTCGCCGACGTGTTCGGCACCTTGTCGGTGCGGGTCGGCGCGAGCCGCACCTTGGCCAGCGGGATCCCGAGGGACGTCGCGGTGACCTGGAGCATCTTCGTGTGCAGGCCCTGACCCATCTCGGTGCCGCCGTGGCTGACCAGGACCGAGCCGTCCTTGTAGACGTGCACGAGGGCGCCGGCCTGGTTGAACGCCGTGAGGTTGAAGGAGATCCCGAACTTGACGGGCGTGATCGCCAGCGCCCGCTTGGTGGACTCGTGGCCGGCGTTGAAGCGGGCGATCTGCTCGGTGCGGGCTACGAAGTCGCTGTCGGCCAGGACCTGGTCCCAGGCGGCGACGGCGCGTTCGGCATGACGCACCGGCTGGCCGTAGGGAGTGGCCTGGCCCGGGCGGTAGAAGTTGCGCCGACGCAGCGTGGCGGCGTCGAGGCCGAGGAGTGGGGCGCAGCGCCCGAGGATGTCCTCGATGACGAGCATGCCCTGGGGACCGCCGAAACCCCGGAAGGCGGTCTGGGAGGTCTTGTTGGTGTGCGCGATCCGGCCGTTGACCCGCACGTCAGGGATCCAGTAGGCGTTGTCGATGTGGCAGAGCGCCCGGGCGAGCACCGGCTCGGAGAGGTCGAGGCTCCACCCGCCGTCCGAGGTCAGCGTCGCGTCGAGTGCCTGGAGGCGGCCGTCGGCGTCGAACCCGACCCGCCACTGGGCGTGAAAGCCGTGTCGCTTGCCGGACATCGTCATGTCCTGGTTCCTGGTGAGCCGCAGCCGGACCGGCCGGCCGGTGAGGACGGCACCGAGAGCCGCGACGGCGGCGAACCCGTGCGGCTGCATCTCCTTGCCACCGAAGCCGCCTCCCATCCGCAGACACTGCACCGTGACCTCGTGGCTGGGCCGACCCAGGACGTGCGCGACGATCTCCTGGGTCTCGGTGGGATGCTGCGTGCTGCTCTGGACGAAGACCTGCCCCGCCTCGTCGACGAGCGCGAGGGACGCATGCGTCTCGAGGTAGAAGTGCTCCTGCCCGGCCAGGTCGAGCTCGCCGCTGAACACGTGATCGGACCGGGCGAGCCCGGCCTCGACGTCGCCGCGCTCCAGGTGCGGCTGGCCGCCCTGGAAGCCCTCGGCCGCGATGGCCTCCCGGACGGTGATGAGCGACGGCAGCGGCTCGTAGCCGACCTCGACGGCAACGGCGCCCAGCCTGGCCGCCTCGATGGTCTCGCCGAGGACCCAGCAGACGGCGTGGCCGACGTACATCACCTCGTCCGGGAAGAGCGGCTCGTCGTGCTTGACTCCCGCGTCGTTGACGCCCGGCACGTCGGCCGCTGTCAGAACCCGGACGACGCCGGGCACGTGGAGGGCGGGCGCGGTGTGCAACCGGGTGACGCGGGCATGGGCGTGCGGCGCCTGGACAGGATGGGCGTGCAGGACATCCTTGGTGCGGACGACGAGGTCGTCGGTGTAGAGAGCCAGGCCGGTGACGTGGAGGGCGGCGCTCTCGTGCGGGACGGTTTCGCCGACGGTGCCTGACGCCGGGCGCTCGGACAGCGCGCTCACGCCCCCACCTCCTCGTCGTGGCCTGCGTCGGCACGATGCACGGCACGGTGCTCGGCGTGCAGCTTGAGCAGGGACGTGCCGAGCATCGCTGCCCGGTATGCCGCGCTGGCCCGGTGGTCGTCCAAGGGCGTCCCCTCCACGCGCAGCGCCACGGCGGCGGCTCGGACGGTTGCCCGGGTCCACGGTCTGCCGGTGAGCGCCTGCTCCGTGGCGGTTGCCCGGAGAGGGGTCGCGGCCACGCCACCCAGCCCGATCCGGGCCTTGGCGACATGGCCCCCGCGCAGGTCGAGTGCGTAGGCGACCGCGACACTGGAGATGTCGTCGAAGCGGCGCTTGGAGATCTTGGAGAAGGCGGTGGTCCCGCTCAACGGGAGGGGGATCCGCACCGCGCGGATCAGCTCACCCGGGCGCTTGACCGTGGTCCGGTAACCGGTGAAGTAGCCGGCAAGCGCCACCTCACGCTCACCGGCTGCGCACGCGAGGACGACGCTCGCGTCGAGGGCGAGCAGGACGGGCGTGGTGTCCCCGATGGGGGAGGCAGTGCCGAGGTTGCCCCCGATCGTCGCGCCGTTGCGGATCAGGCGGGACGCGAACTGGGGGAACAGCTGGGCGAGGAGGGGCACCCGCCCGGCGAGGTGGCTCTCGACCTCGGACAGGCTGAGGGCGGCGCCGATCTCGATCCGGTCCTCGCGGAGGTCGAGGGTGCGCAGCTCCGGCAACCGGTCGATGCCGATGGTCAGCGGAGCGCGGACACCGCGGATGTTGACGTCGACCCCCCAGTCGGTGGACCCGGCCACGAGGCCGGCGTCCGGGCGCTCGGCCAGCAGGTCCGTCAGCTCGCCGAGGCTCGTCGGCCGGACGAACTCGCCGTCTGCGGCCGCGACCCGTGTGCGGCGGACGGGCGGGGGAGCCTGGCCGCGGCGAGCCGCGAGCGGGTCACCGTCCTCGGGTTGTCCGAGGGCGTAGGCGGCGTCGCGGATCGGCCGGTAACCGGTGCACCGGCACAGGTTGCCGCTCAGGGCGTGCAGGTCGAACCCGTTCGACCCGTGCTCGTGGTCGCCGTCGCCAGCTCCGGCGCCGACGGACGGCATACGGTCGCTGCGGTAGAACTCGGCCGCCATGCTGCACACGAAGCCGGGAGTGCAGTAGCCGCACTGTGACCCGCCCCGCACGGCCATCTCCTGCTGCACCGGGTGCAGCCCTCCCGGCGAGCCAAGGCCCTCGGACGTGACGACCTCCTGCCCGTCGAGAGCTGCGGCCGGCACGAGGCAGGCGTTGATCGCGGTCCACTGGGTCCGGTCCGCACCGTCGGGTCGGGCGACCAGGACGGAGCACGCGCCGCACTCGCCCTCGGCGCAGCCCTCCTTGGCGCCGGTCAGGCCAAGGTCACGCAGCCAGGCCAGCGCGGTGGTATGCGCGGCGATGCCATCCAGGCCGCACGGCAGGCCGTTGACCATCACCTGCTGGTGCGAAGGGTCCATGTCCCGCTCCTGTCACGCCGCCGTTGGCTCTCATCATCCGCCCGCCGTCCGCGCGACGACAGGAGCGGCATGGTTTGGGGGTGACGCGGCCCGGTGGTTGTCCATGCAGAACACCGGGTCGTGGACGTGGTTATGGGCGACGATACCGAATCAGCGAAGTGGTGACGAGGGCTCCCCGCGGTGGCACTGGAGGTATGCCGGGACACCGGTTGAGGCCACGGCTCAGCTTCCTCGGTAGGTCGTGTAGCCGAAGGGGTTGAGCAGGACCGGGACGTGGTAGTGCTCGTCCGGGTCGGCCACGGTAACCACGATGACGACCTCGGGATAGAAGCTGGTCCGTCCGGTCGTCGCGAAGTAGGCCCCGGAGTAGATCGTCAACCGGTAGGTGCCCGCCTCGAGGTGGTCCGGCCCGATGGTGGCCACTCGCCCGTCGTCGTCGGTCACCCCCTCACCGAGCGGCTCCACGGGCTGGGTCGGTGCCGGCGACGCCGTCGGGGACGGCGCGGCGTGGAGCTGCACGCGGACCCCGCGGGCCGGCATACCCATGCTCGTGTCCAGGACGTGTGTGCTGAGGGTGCTCATGTCGCTTCCAGCACCTTCTCGAGTCGCAGCAGCGCGATCTCGCGCAGCGCGGTGATCGTCTCCAGGCGCTCGGCGGCGGCATCGTTCTCGAGCCGCCGGTCGAGCTCGGTGAGGATCTCGGACGCCGACCGGCCCGCGGCGCGGATGAGGAAGACGCGGTCGAACCGCTTTTCGTAGCAACGGTTCCCAGCCGCCAACCGGGCGGCAAGCTCGGCATCGGCAGGGTCGACGCCTGCCTGCTCGCGACGCGAGTGGTCGCCGTCGTGGCCGGCGGACGCGGGCTCGCCGATGCGCGGGTGGCGGGCGAGCGCCGCGTCGAGCTCCTCGTCGGTGAGCTCGGCCGCGCTCGCCGCCGCACGCTCCCTCAGCTCCGCGAGGTCGGCGTAGGGCCGGCCGTCGGCGACGTCGTCGACCCAGCGCGGCACCGCGAGGCAGGTGGCCAGCCGGGCCCGGACCTCGTCGAGCGGCAGGACGTGGAACACGTCGAGCCGCGCTTCGTCCGCGGGGCCGTCGGCGATCGCCGGTGAGGCCGTCATGTCACCCCTTCCTGTCGTGGGCCCGGCGCGGTGAGCCAGGCATCCTCGGCGTCCGGGGCGTCGTCTCGGGTCACCGTCGCCTCGATGAGGCCGTACGGGCGGTCGGCCGCGAGGAACACCTCGCCCGGGTTCTCGACCCCGAACGGGCTGAGGTCGACGAGGAGGTGGTGCTTGTTCGGCGCGGAGAACCTGATCTCGGCGATCTCCGGATGCGCCTGCAGCACCGCCGAGCCCATGGCGTAGAGCGACTGCTGCAGGGCCCGGCTGTAGGTCGTGGCAAAGGTCTCGAGGAGGATCTGACGCACGCCGTCGAAGGTCGTGGTCCAGTCACCGCCGGGCACGTCGGTGGAGGTGTAGCGCCACCGGGCGGCCAGCGACGTCGCGAGGATCCGGTCGTCGGCCTCCGGAAGAGTCGTGTAGCCGTCGCGCAGGAAGCCCGTGAACTGCGACCCGGTCGACTTCAGGACGACGAGGTCCTTCAGTCCGGAGACGACCCAGGCACGCCTCGTCGCGCCCGCTCGCTCCATGGTCACGGCGGTGGTGCGGATGTCCCCCCCGCGTCGCACGAAGGCGTGGTCGTGGCCCTTCCCGTGGACCGAGATGCGGTCCCAGGCATACTCCTCGACCTCGATCCGCGCCCCGGTCGCCGCCGAGGCCGCGTCGAGGAAGTGCGCGGCGAGGGCCAGCGCGTAGTCCTCAGGTGAGCTGACCCCGTGCTCCTTGGCGAATGCGAAGGCGGTGTTCTTCTGGGTGTCGGTCGGCAGGACGGCGCTCTGGTCACCGTCCACGTGCGCTGCGGTGAAGTCGCCGCTGAGCGAGGTGGACACGTTGAGGTCCCGGATCTCGTGGCGGTCGGTGTCGCGGTAGATCCGCACGACGCGGTTCTCCGCCTTGCCGTACTGGTTCGGCCCCAGGACGATGCTCATGTCTGGCTCGGCTTCTGTCGGTCGGCTTCACTCGCCGAGTGGCTCAGCGAGGTGGTGCACTACCCGGGGCACCGGGGGGCACCCGGTATGCCGGGCCGTCAGGTGGGCGATGGAGCGGAGTCGCGTTCTACCGGCATACGGAACTGTCGTGCGGAGAACGGAACCACATCGCCCCACCTTCCGTCAACAGTCTGTTGAGAGAAGTGGCCCCCATCATGCTGGTGCGCCCGACGACCGGTTGAGGTAGTTGTAGACGGTGAACCGGGTGACCCCCAGCGCCTCGGCGACGGTCTCGGCCGACTTGCGCATCTCGAACGCTCCCCGCTCCTCCAGGAGCCGGACGGCGCGCTGCTTGCCGGCCCGCGGCAGCTCGTCCAGGCGGCCGCCTAGCTCCTTCTCCACCTCGCCGATGAGCCGGGACAGCCCGTCGGAGAGGTCGGCCGGGGCGGCGGCCTCGCCGACGCGCGGGTCGATGCGCACGTGGAGGGCCACCTCGCCCTCCCACTCGACCGGGATGTCGCCGGGCAGGACCTCCGGGCCGTCGACGACGACACCACCCACCCGCTCGAGGATCGGCGCGAGGGCCATGCGCAGCGGCGACCCGTCCTCTGGCGCGCCCAGCGCACGACCCGCGCTGTCAGCGCGCGTCATCGACGCGCTCCACCTGCAGCGTGAACCGCGTTGCACCGGAGGCGAAAGCGGCGAAGGCGACGTCGCTCAGCGCAGGGATGACGACTCGCGCGTCCCCCTCGACCGCGGTGCCGAAGGGGCCGAGGTCGGCATCGAGGCCCGCCTCGGTCAGCAGGGCGGCCGCATGCGTGACGTGGGCCGGCGGCTCACCCTCCCCGGAGAAGGGCTCGGTGGTGAACTCCGCTCGCACGCGCATGGCGTCACCGTAGACCGGATGCCCGGTGCACGTCAGTGGGGCACGTGTCGGGGCCACAGTCGACGGGGTGCGTACCCCGAGGACGCGCTGGTCTCGGGCTCGCCGGCTGCACCGCTGCCCCCGACGGACCGTGGTGGCACGATGACCGGGTGGAGACCCGTGGGTACGTCACGGCGGACCAGGCGGCGGCCCTGCTCGGTGTCCGCCTCCAGACGATCTACGCCTACGTCAGCCGGGGGCTGCTCACCCGCACCTACCTGAGCAACGGTACCGGCCACCGCGTCTCCGGGTTCGCGCGGGACGAGGTGGTGCGGCTGGCAGCCGAACGTACCCGCGTCCGCCTCGGCTCGCTCGAGGTGCTCGTGGAGACGGACGTGACCCTGCTCGACCCCAAGGGCGCGCTCGCCTTTCGCGGACACCCCGCTCCCGACCTCCTGGCGTGGCGGTTCGAGGACGTGGCCGAGCTGGTGTGGACGGGCGAGGAGCGGGGCGCGCCACACCGCTGGCTGACCAGCGACGCGGACGTCGAGGTCGTCAGCACCGCCGTGAGGTCCCTGCCGGTAGGCGCCTCGGGCGTCGACCGCATCCGGGTGGCGGTCATCACCCTTGCCGCGACCGACCCGGATCGGCATGACCTCGGCCGCGACCACGTGCTCTCCGTGGGCCGTCGGGCGATCCTCGGGGGGATCACCGCGCTGCCCATGCGCGGCCGGCCAGTCGAGGAGAGCGTCGAGGCGGCGCTCTGGGCCCGGCTGACCGACCGCTCACCCTGGCCGCTGGAGCTCCGGGCCGTGCGGACCGCGCTCATCCTCCTGGTGGACCACGAGCTGGCCGCCTCGACGATGGCCGCCCGCATCGCGGCCGGCACGGGCGCCGACCCCTGGCTGGTGGTGCTCACCGGCCTCGCCGCGCTCGGCGGCCTCAAGCACGGCCGCAGCAACGTGCTGGCCCAGGAGCTGCTGCGCCGCGTGCGGCGCGACGGTCCGGCGGCGCTGGAGGTGTATGCCGGCCGGCCGGACGTCCCGGGCTTCGGCCACAAGGTCTACGCGGATGCCGACCCCCGCGCCGAGGCGCTCCTCGACCTCGTGGCCGAGCTCGATCCGCAGGGCTGGCCGCTCGTCGAGGAGGTCCTGCTGTCGGTGAGCCGCACGCACCAGCAGAGCCCCAACGTCGACCTCGCGCTGGCCGCACTGGTGCTAGCGGGCGACCTTCCCGAGGGGGCGGGGGAGACGATCTTCGCCGTGAGCCGGATGGTGGGCTGGATCGCGCACGGGCTCGAGGAGTACCCCCAGGGCCTCCGGTTCCGGCCGCGCGCCGTCTACACCGGCGACGAGCCCTAGCGTCCGAACGATCGGCGGTCCTGGCCACCGCCGACTCGGACGCAACGGGTGAGGCGCTGAGCCGGCATCCCCGCGCGGCTGGACCTACCTCAGCTGGGCCGCCCCCTGGCAGTCGGCCGAGCCATGGCAGGCCTGTAGCGCGCCGAGCGCGTGCTGCAGGGGCGCCAGCACCGATGGGGTGCGCTCGAAGCGCGGTTGGCCAGCTGGTCGGGATCCGCTCTCGTGTCGTAGTACTCGCGCTCCCCGTCGGCGTACTCGACGTAGAGGGCGTTGGCTGTCCGGACCGCCTCGTAGCTCGGCGGGTTGCCGCTCATCGGCGGCGGCTTGTCGGGGTCGTCCGCCGTGGCGTCGGGGCCGTGGTGCTCGATGAGGACGGCCTGTCGCCAGTCGCCCGGTGGCGGCCGGCCCTGCCACAGCGGGACCATGCTCGCTCCGTCGGTCGTCGCCGGAACGCCGGCCCCAGCGAGCGTCTCGAAGGTCGGCGCCAGGTCGATGCTCGAGGTCATTGCCGCCTCCTGCCTCCCGGCCGGCACGCCCGGTCCGGTGACCACGAGTGGCACCTTGATGTCGGTGTCGAAGGCCGTCTGCTTCCCGGGACGGAGACGGTACTCACCCATGTGGTAGCCGTTGTCCGAGCTGAACACCACGTAGGTGTCCTTCGCCACGCCGGTGGCCCGCAACCGGTCCTGCAGGTTCCCGATGAGGGCGTCGACGGCCTGCAGCGACTGCACCCTGAGCCGGAACTGCTCGTCGATCTGCTGCTGGTCCTTCTCGGCCAGCGGTGGGATCGCCGCAAGCCATCTCGGCGCGTCCGTGGGCGCCTTGTCGAAGGCCGCGGCGCGGGGCGCGACGATCCCTGGGAAGCTGTTCGCGTCCCGCGGTGCCGGCGTCGCGGGCTTGTGCGGGGCGAAGGTCGCGACCTCGAGCAGGAACGGCTTGCCCGACGCCGCAGCTCCGTCGATGAAGGACGCCGCCTTGCCGGACAGCACGTCGGTCAGGTAGTCCTGTGGCGTCTTGCCGTAGCGGTGCTGGGTGCCGTTCTCGTTGAGCGTGTAGTCGAACTCCGGGTAGCCGTTGCCAGCGACGTCCCAGGTGTTCCAGCCCTTGGGGACCGGGTCGCTCGGCTGGTAGCCGTTGAGGTACTTGCCCATGAACCCCGTCACGTAGCCGGCGCCCTGCAGCGCGACCGCGAAGGTGTTCGCCTCTTCCCTCTCGCGGTGAAGGTCTGGTAGCCGCCGTCCTTGCCGCCGTTGGTGAACACTCCGGTGTTGTGCGGGTACGCGCCGGTGAAGATCGAGGTCCGGGAGGGGCAGCACAGCGAGTCGACGACGTCGTAGTTGGTGAACGTCGTGCCCCCCTGCTGCATCGCCTGCAGGTGCGGCAGGTAGGGCACGAGGTTCCACGACAGGTCGTCGGTCAGCACGAAGACGATGTTGGGCCGCCCGGCCGGCGCTGCTGTCCCCGCCGTGGGGCCGGTATGCCGGGCCGGCTCGCCCGTGCATGCGGCGAGCGCCAGCAGGGCGGGCAGTGCGCCAGCGACGACAGCCAGGCGGAGGCGCCGGCGCTTCGCGGGCCGGGCCCCCGGCATCCGCGGCTTGGCGATCATCGGGTCGGCGTCGTGGTGCTGGCCGGCGCGGGCGTGGCCGCGGCGATGCGCTCTGCCTGGATGACGCCGTCCTTCTCGGTCCCGGTGACGACGACCACGGTGCCGACCGGGAGCTGGGCCCGCTGGGCGGGCGCCTGCTTGGTGCCGAACTTGGTCCCCTTGCCGATGCTGACCGCGACGGTCTTGCCGGAGGCGGTTGTCAGCGTCCACGACGCTTCAGTCTCGGCAGTGATGGTGCCGCGCACCCGTGGTGCCTTGGTCGAGGAGGTGGAGCCCGGTGTCGCGGGTGCGGCGGTGGCCGCCGGGGTCGGGCCGGCCGTGGCCGGGATCGCCGAGCTGCTCGAGCGATGGGCCGACGCGAGCACGGCCCAGCCGATCGCACCGGTGAGCACGAGCAGTCCGACGGCCAGCGCGACGGGCAGCCGCCAGCGTTGCAGGCGGGACCCTGGGGCGGCGGGGGGCCGCGGAGCCGGAGGGGGTGGCGGAACCACAGGGGGCGCCGGCGGGAGGCGGCCAGCAGGCGGTTGGGTCATGGGTCCAGCGTCTGCCCGGGAGGTCAGCGGATCGTTTGCCCAAGATCAGAGTCGTGTCAGGGTGCCGCCGGCTCCGCGCCGGGCGGCTCAGCCGGACCAACCGCGCCCGGCGCCGGGCGTGGCGGGTCAGCCGGTGACGGTGCTTTCTGCCTGGTCGGTGCGTTGGGCGAGCGGTGGGACGGGCTGCGGAGGCGGCGGACCGGCATACCGGGCGCTGGGGCGGATGATCTTGCGGTCGTGACCCTGCTCGAGGATGTGCGCGGTCCAGCCCATGACGCGACTGAGCGCGAAGGTGGGCGTGAACATCTCCCGCGGGATGCCGCACTCGTGCATCACCACCCCGGCATAGAACTCGACGTTGGCGCGCAGCACCCGCCCGGGACGGGCCTCAGCCAGTGCGGCGTCGATGGCCGCCTCGGCCGCGACCGCGAGCTCGACGAGCGGGCCACCGAGCTCCTGTGCGGTCTCCTTGAGCAGCTCGGACCTCGGGTCGGGGCCGCGGTAGATGGCGTGGCCGAAGCCCATGATGCGGCGGCCGGCGGCGAGCTGCTCGTCGGCCCAGGGGCGGGCCCGTTCCGGCGAGCCGATCTCGTCGAGGGCGTCGAGCGCGCGGCTGGGGGCGCCCCCGTGCAGCGGACCGGAGAGCGCGCCGAGGGCGCCCACCACGCAGGCCGCGACGTCCGCCCCCGTCGAGGCGATGACCCGGGCCGTGAAGGTGGACGCGTTGAAGCCGTGGTCGACGGTCAGGCAGAGGTACCGCTCGACGGCCCGAACGGCGCGCTCGTCGGGTTCGGCACCGGTGAGCATCCAGAGGTGGTTGGCGGTGTAGCCGAGGTCGGCGCGCGGCATCAGCGGCTCCTGGCCCTGGCTGCGTCGCCAGGCGGCCGCGGTGAGCACCGGGACCTGTGCGGCGATGCGGATGAGGTCGTGCTCGCGTTCCGTGTCGCTGAGGTCCCAGATGGGGCGCAGACCCAGCTCGCCACCGAGGGCCGACAGGCTCGTCCGGAGGGTGGTCATCGGGGAGGCATGACCCGCCGACGCTGTGGCGGCGAGCGGCTCACGCACCGCGTCGGGAAGGATCTGCGCAGCGCTGATCGTCGCTCGGAAGGCGGCCAGCTCGCCCGCCGTCGGCAGCTGTCCTCGCAGGAGGAGGTGCCAGACCTCCTCGATGGTGCAGCTGCGGGCCAGGTCGACCGCGTTGTACTGGCGGTAGTGGTAGAAGCCCTCCTCGCCGCGCACGTCGCTCACGCCCGTGGTCGCGACGACGACTCCGGCGAGACCTGCTGGTACGGGGCTAGGGCCTGTGGTGGACCAGTTGGCCGGGCCATGGGTGAGAGTGCTCATGGCGCCACGCTCCGCCGAGGCGCCCGGTGGGTCAACGTTGACGACGTCAACGTCGTCGCGGCCTGCCGACTCGTCAGAACCCGCACCATTTCCGGAGAAGGTGGGTGCGGGTGGGCGGTGTCGTCATCACCCGCACCATGCCGGAGAGCGTGGGGGAGCGTTGTTTCTCCGCGCGCCCACCCCGGCGTCGGGCTCGCAGGCGCGGCATCTGCGGATCTGCTGTTCGTCACCCGCCAGGCGCATGAGTCTCGAGCCCCGCACGATCGGCGGCTTCGAGGAGTCGGTGGTCGTAGGCGACGAAGGTGCCCAGATCAGCGCCGAGGGACAGTGCGCTGGCCAGGTGTAGCGCGTCAAGGCTGCGCAGCCCGGGGTCGTCGAGGTCACTCGCCAGGCGCACGACCAGCCCGGCAAGGGGCACGAGGTCTAGCTGACCCAGGAGGGTCCTCGCGTCCGGCTGGGCCGCCGCGTCGATGCGTCGACAGGCGCGCAGCACCTCGACCGTGGCCAGCTCGCTGCTCACGGTCGGTATGCCGCGTCGAGCGGTCAACCAGTCCTGCAGAGACTCGCTCTCGGGCTCCTCGAACAAGAGCTTGAGCAGCGCGGACGAGTCGAGGTAGATCACCGGTCCTCGCGCAGCTCCCCAAGCACGGCTCCGCTCGTCGACGTTGCGTGACGACGCGGCGGAAGTGCGAGCGGCCCGTCAGCCGCCATCAGACGACCAGCGGCGATCAACCTCTCGCGGGCTGTGGCGGCGGGTAGCGGTGGGACCAGCAACGCCACCAGCTCTCCGCGCTCCGTCACCGCCACGGTCTCGCCGGCCTTGACCTTGTCCAGGTACCGGCTGGCGTGCTGACGCAGCTCCCTGACCCCGATCCGCTCCATGAGCTCAACAGTAGCACTTTGTGTGCTACGTGGTCTCGACCTGGACAGTCAGCTGTTGGCCGGTGGCCGATGCCAGCATCGGCACGGGCCATCGTCGTGCCATGGACGTGGCATAATCGTGGCATGGCACGAGTCCGGGTGAGTACGACCGTCGACCAGGCGCTGTTACGCGAGGCCAGAGCCCGCAGTGGACGGCCGAACGACTCGTCCCTGCTGGACGAACCGCTCGAAACCTTGATCTCCCGGCATCGCAGCGCCGAGGTCGACGCCACCTACGGCGCCTATGACGAGCAGCCGCTCAGCGATCCTGATGCCTGGGGAGAGTTGGCGTCCTTCCGCAAGGCGGTTGGCCGGTGACCCCTGACCCCCTGCGCGGCGACGTGTGGTGGTGCGAACCTCCGGAGATCGGCCGTCGGCCCGTCGTCATCCTGTCCCGCGACGCGGCCATCACGCGACTGGGACGTGCTCCGGTAGGGCCGTGACCACCACGACTCGAGGTCTACCGAGCGAGGTCGCCTTGACGCCGGTGGTGGACCCGGTGCCGAGGCAGTGTGTCATCAACCTCGACTCCATCGAGAGCGTCTCCACCGCACTGCTCGTCGAACGCCTCGGCCGCCTGAGCGACACGCGGATGCGCGAGGTCTGCGAGGCCATCGCCATCGCCGTCGACTGCTCCTGACCGTTCGCTCGCGGACCTCAGCGCGGCGGGGCGATGTCCTGCTGGGCTGGAACCTGGTCCTGGCGGAGCAGGCCCACCGGGCAGGTCATCCCGTTGGGTCCGTGGTTGCAGTAGCCGCCGGGGTTCTTGTGCAGGTAGCCCTGGTGGTAGTCCTCGGCGAGGTAGAACGGGCCGGCGTCGGCCGCTGGCCGGATCTCCGTCGTGATCTCGCCGAAACCGTTGTCGGTCAACACCTTCTGGAAGGCGTCCCAGGTCGCCATGGCGGCCCGCTCCTGGTCCGGGGTCGTCCAGTAGATCGCCGAGCGGTATGCCGTGCCGACGTCGTTGCCCTGCCGTCATCCCCTCTGCCGGGCGACCGCTCGTGGACCTCAGCCCTGATCCACCGAAGCGATTTCGAGGGCGGCTGTCCACGGTTTGAGTTGATGATTCTTGGTCGGTTGGCGTGAAGGGTGTGGTGGATCGGCCGGTCGGTCCGGCTCTTCCACGTGGGGGCG
>JAABUM010003318.1_pt1 | contig 20033 bp, 29 predicted proteins | sample 5559161 | NCBI WGS metagenome assembly JAABUM01 (sample SAMN10711868, study PRJNA513369) | rock metagenome | isolation source: Antarctica rocks | place: Antarctica: Victoria Land, Siegfried Peak nord
CACACACACACACACACACACACACACACACTGCAGGCTCGCCGTGTCTGCTGAGTGGCAACCACCCTGAACGACGCCCCTTTTACTCGAGCTCGCCAACAGCAACCTCCTCAGCCGGCGCTTTCATAAGCACCTGCTGGCCCTCTGCTACCAGGTTCGCTGCCGGCGTCATGCTGAGGCCGCTCCGCAGGCGGGGGGTCACTTGGCCTCGCCAACCGCGATGACCTCCGCCGGCGCCTTCAACATCACTTGCTTGCCCTCCGCCTGCTGCTCCGCCGCCTTGTCCCGGGCTGTAGTCACAGCAGAGAGGTAGATCAGTGCTGCAAGTCACTTTGATTTCAATGAATCTAGAGTGCTGATGCAGGTGCTGCTCCGCTGCCTTCTCCCAAGCTGCGCCGCGGCAGAGACGCTATGCGCAATCCAGGGTGATTGCGCGACTGCACGTTTTCCACAGTCCTGTGCAGATGCTGCATTCCTGACAATTCTGGCGAAACATGTGTCAAAGTGAGGCTTCTCCAGCTGAGATTCTGCTTGCAAAGCCGCACCCAGCAGCGCAGCCTCGGCTCGGATCACGTTTGTGTCTGCGTGAAGGCAGGAAGTCCAGTCAGCAACACATTCCGCTTATGAGTAATTACGCTGAATTCCCAGGCTGATGCATCATCTCGGAAGAACCTTCAATGTTCAATGGCAATGCATGTGAAAATGGTGCTGCAAGATGACTGGTCTGAATCAGCGCCATGACCATGCACCCATCATGACACGAGTATGCCTGCAGTGCAAGGTTCATTGCTGCCAGGACGCACTGGCAGCCTCCAGCTCGTCGTCGCTCACGACCGACTTGCCCTTCTTGATGTCTGCATGAGAACAGACAAAAGATCAACTGTGCAGATATGAGAACGCCGCTGGTGTGTTTGCACCAGTCGCATCCAGCGTCATCGATAAAAGGTTGGGACAACTAGAATGTTCAGCCTGCCATAGATGCACAGAATTGCACCACAGCGACGTTGAAAATTGCATTCACGGACAAGAGCTAGCGGGCGGGATCCTTCGAGACACAGGTGAAGCAAATGTGAAAAGGAAAGAAGGAACAACTCACTGGAGGTCTCCGCCAGCTCGCGCAGGCGGCGGGCGTGCATGACCGCATCGTCCAGGTCCTTGTGTCTCACGTCCGCCGCGCGCCCGATGGGGCCGGGCGCGGTCGTGCTTGGGCACTGCGCCACCCGCACCTGCCAGCACAACAACAATAGTGTTGTTGATTATTGCGCGGCGGTTCTGTGACCTTATGCCCCTGCTCGCTGCCTGTCACTGCGGCTATTACACGGCAGAGCATCGTGATGCCAGCGCCGTCTTGCATTTGAGCTGCGGCCAGGAGTGTTGCTGCTGGCGGGCGCTCTGGCGGCATCGTTGGTACCTCACAGCTATGACATAGAGTGCAGTGATTGAGTGCGGCGAGGGACAGTACAAGACTGCATCTTTGTTCTCAAGGACCACCTGGCTGCAAGCTTGAACTGCCACCTGGTGAGCTGTAGCAGTTGGTGAGCTGACACACACTTGCAATCCAAGGCAGTGCTGGCCGTGTGCATCTGATGCCTTCGAACGTGTGCACACACGGTCTGCGTCGTTCTAAGGTCTCCATGCTACGTTTGAACATGCTTTTGTCCTGCTGCACCAGTAGAGGATCTTGCCGGAACGCTGTCTGGCAGGCGCATCGTCACCTGGGGCATGAAGGGAATGGCGAGCTTCGACGCCATTGTTCAGTGTCGACTGGAAATTTATTGTGCATGATAGAGAGAGAGAAAGAGATATGTTACACTGTTCCAGCCTCACTCAGGCTGATTAGCGTTCATAGAGGTCAAAGTTGAGCATCCCGATTCATCCCGATTCGGTCAATACACAGGCAGCAAGTGTTCGTTTCAGGTTGCCGCGCGAACAGATGATGGGCCACCGAATAATTCACTGATGGTCCTTGGAAGATGCACTCCCTCATCTCTGTTCTTTCAAAGTGGATGGAAATGTGTGACTTTCACCTGCGCTAGAAATCGCCAATGATTTTCACACTTTGATTACAATTGCTCATAAGGTACCGGTAACTGAGCCACATATGGTCGCCCGCCACCGCCAGTCCGTCCATGACCAGCGTCGTGGCTAGCCTTTAGCACTTCCTGCGCTGCCATCAGCAAATGGCAGCATCTCTTCCTGTATCATCTTCACACATATCTCCTGCATGTGTCAGTTCTTGCACGACCTTGTGCCGCCGCTAGTACCCGTCTGGACAGGTCAGCCCAAGCGCCTCCAGGGCGTCTCTGAAGTCTTGTAGGAGCGGCGCTGCACAGAAGAACAGAAGCTGCATGAGACATGCAAGACGGCCAGTTGAAAGGCGCAGGATAGCTGTGCAGGTTCTCGATTGATGTATCCAAGACATGTATTCAGGACTTGTATTCAGTCCACAGGACACGTATTGAGGACATGCTATGCGTGTAGTATCAACATGACTGTCTTTGCTGACCTTTGAAGTGCATGCGCTCGCTGGTGGCCGGGTGATCGATCTCCAGCGACGCCGCGTGCAACGCCTGCAACAGGCAGCACGTCACCTCAACTCAACCAGGCTGGGCATTCACCTCTTGACAGGAACCCCTGTGCTGCGACGCTGGCGAACGATGACGTGGAAACGATCTGACGATGAAACATGTACAAAACGCGCAACAGTGGCGTCACCTGCCGCTCAATCCAGGGGCCGCAGACTCCGTAGAAATCGTCGCCCACGATGGGGTGCCCCACATGCCCCAGGTGCACCCGGATCTGCGGTAATGGCAGAATGCATTATTCAGAACTCAAAAAGAACTTGGCACCTACAGCCATGGCCATGGAGCGGCGTCACAGAGGCAGCGGCATCGCAACCGCATCGCAGAGGCGTGCCGCCGGTGTCCACAGGAATGAACGCCTGGCAGCGTGCAGCAGAAGCAGCAAAGCTCAAGGCAGTGAGGGCGCCACTCTCACTGTCATAACCTGAAGGGCTTTGCGCAAGTCTCACCTGGTGTGTACGCCCGGTGAGGGGCGCGCAGCTCAACAGAGACGCGCCCCTGTGCGCAGCAGACGCCGATGAGTCACGCCATAAGTCGAAAGAAGGGCAGCAGAAAGCGCCATGCAGCAGAAACGAAGCAGAGAGATCAGTTGACATGCACAGAACTGCCGAGCACTGTCAGATTCCTGACCGAGAGCACATTAGTTTCTCAGCAGGAGCGGCCACCTGTATTGGGCGCCAGCAGGGCCCATGAATTGGCCGGGCCGGCCGCCGCTGATGTCCGCATCCGAATTGGCGCTGAGGATGCGGAAGGCTGTCGATGACGGCAGGCCGCCTGGATTCGTGGTGACGCGCGCAATTCTGGGCAGTTCAAAAAGCTTACAGTCATTTTCCAGACTGGACCGGGCACAAAACAGATGAACACGTGCTGACTGAATTGGCTGCTGCCTTGATGCAGACGCCTCAGCCCCAGCGAACACCATTGCAGCAGGCCATTGTTGCCAGAGTCCTCGCCGAAAGTACAGCTGCGCCACGATCTCAGTCAGGGCAACCGCACTTGTCGTGTTCGTGCCGGTCGATGGGCACGATCAAGAACAGCTCCCCAACGATGGAACAGGCCGCTCGATACTCACTTGTCGTGTTCGTGCCGGTCGATGGGCGCCTCCACGACGAAGACTTCATCTTCCGGCACGCCCGCCGCGAGCGCGAGGTAGGACTTGCCGACGGTGCGGCGGCGGAACTGGCGGTGCACGTCGCGCGTCGCCTGAAGGGATTTGCCAAACACGACCACGCCTGCAGCCATCCACGTCGAATCACGTCATCTCTCCAAGACACGTGGAAAGCATTGCAAAGAGGATGCTATGAGTGTCTACCGTGGGCAGGAGTGCACATCAAGGGAGTGAGGGCCCATCCGATCTGCAGACCTCCCATGCGCCAGAGAGCGTGTGACAAGCCTTTTGCAGGTCACGTCAAAGCACTCGACGAGTGCATCAGGTGCAACCTGCTGTCTGGGAGGCAAATATCGCACCGCTAGTGTACATGTCCAGTCGGTGCAGGACGTGGGGCTGTTGCCCCAGGTAGGGTATGAGCCGATTCACCATGCTGCCGCCCTGCCCCGCAGCATGTAGTAGAATCACATGTGATGAGCAGCACCACGACAGCATGCTCGGCTCGTCGATACTGACTCTCCTGAAACGCAAACTGCAGTTTGCTCACAGATGCACGCCATGGCGGTATTGGAGCGCAGCCTTGCGCGCCCACAGTCGGCTGGAGAAAACGGCGACATGAGGTGGCGGATCATGTGCAGGATCAGCAGTTGAAAAGTGCGGCGACAACTCACAATGCAGCGGTGCTTGGGGGCGGTCAGCAACCCCGGGCTTGTTGGCGGCACATTGAGAAGGCTCATTCCGGAAACAAGGGATGATGGACTCGTTCCGGAAATACGGGATGATGGTGGATTTTCAAAGTGAGACTCACAATGTAGCGGTGCTTGGGGGCGGTCAGCAACCCCGGCGGCTTGTTGACGGCAATGAGGTGGTCGTCCTCGAACAGGATGTCCAGCGGCTGCGTGTCGTGCCGCAGCGGGATGGCCTTCATTGCCAGCCGCAGCATCTTCTTCGCCCTGTGGCGATAGAGATTAGTGCGACAAGAGCTCAGTGCGATGAGCTCGACGGTTTATGCAGTGTCGGCTTTGGAGAACTGAAGCGCTTGCCGGCCCGCCCCTGGTCTCATGGAAGCGCCTGCCGAGATGCCGTCGCGCAAACTGGCACCAGATCTGAGAGTCAGCTATTGTCACAGCCCAGCTCTGCATGGCGTGCCAGCATGATGCGGTGACCTGCATGATGCGGTGCCGCACCTCTTCTCGGTGAGGCCCATGATGGCGGCAACCTCCGCGGTGGAGCGCCGGATAGGGTTTCCCTCGTCGTCCAGTTCCCGGAAGCCCAGGTTCATCTGTAGCAAAATTAGGGTGTAAGCTTGTGTGGGATCAGCGTGAAACTGGATTCGGGGCCCAGCAGGCGCTGGCTTAGAGTGGAAGACACACTCGGTACCAGGTGTGTACCACGCGCAAGCCTGCGGCGCTTTTGGTGTGAACATCGTGGCTTGCGCTGCATGTAGCAGCTGGAACGTGCAGCGTGGCCAGCCGAGAAAACGAGATGGGTGTCAGTCCCATAGCTCACCGCGCGCTGCTGGTTTGTGTCTTCCCGCATGGCCGCCTGCCGCAGCATCAGCCGCAGCGCATCTTCCTCAGCGTCCAGCGCCCTCAGGTCCTGCGCGAGTGCAAGCTTTGGACTCAGCATGCAGACCTGGACCTCGTGTCTCATTCTGCTTGGTGACTTGACCTGGCGCATCAGCTGGGCAGCTCCACCAAAGCAGGATCTGCCAAGTCTGATTGACGGCCATTACAGCCGCACCCATTCAGTGTCCCCAACCTGGCACACTCAGAGTGCAAGTATGTGGCTTGCCTGCTGCGACATGAGGTCGGGACAGCAGCCCAGCAGGTGCCGCCCCAGCACATCGAGCTTGTAGATCGGCTGCCGGCAGGCGGGACAGGCGAACGGCTCCTTATGGTTGAGCACTCGCCACAGCGCCCTCCGTGCCTGCGCGTTTTCCTCCCCCGGCGGCGGCTTTGTGTTTGGCGGCAGCGGCTCGAGGTCAGCCCACCCCGCAGGAATGCCGCCCTTGGGAATTGCAAACGCTTTTTGCCGGATGTTGTCTATCGCCGCCAGGTGCGCGCCACGAGACTCCTCCGGGCTGTAGGCGCCACGCGCTGCGGCGTCCGCCACGGCCTTGGCGGCCGCAGCTGCGGCTGCGATGTTGGCGGCGGCGGTCTGAGGCGAGTCCTGAGGCGCCGCCGGCTGTTCTGTGCTGCATGTGGCGCCTGCCGCAGCCACTACCGAGCTGTCCCGGGCCCGCAGGTCTGGACGGGCTGCTGCCGTTGCCAGGCCGGGATGGCGCGTGGCTGCCACATGTGCTGCGCGGCAGCACGATGCGAAGCAGCGCGGCGCGGTTGCCACTCTGCATTGCGTGCCGGCAGGCGGTCCAGCCCTTGCAGCGAGGCCGATGATCGGCCTGCGATGCCGCAGCAGCAGGCAAGCTGCCGTGAGGCACCGTGTGTGGCTGTGCAGCGCCATGCACTCGGATGGGGCGTGCGAGCCCTCGGCACGGTCAGAAATGCGGAACGCTGCAGCTGCCGGCGCAGCGCACAGCTGACCAGCAGTCGAACAACTCAGAAGCTGTACAGAAGGCCTGATTCCGACAGCTGTTTTGTCCCAGACCGTGAGGGAGCGCTGTGCAACTGGCTGGGCCGCTTGCAAGCTATCAACTCGCGGAGGGGGCGGCTTGAGCGCAGATGTGCTCAGGCATAGGTTACAGTGCTTCGAGGCTCGGTTTTGACAGGCACGCCGGCGCTGCACCTCCAGTGTCTGCTGTGCAGATCGAGATCCTTTTGCCGGGAAATATGGCTCTGGAACAACTTAAATGGGCGAACTTTGCCACATTACCGTCACTTCCATACACTTGCGGTTGCATGCGCTTGGCACCTATCTACTGGCCCCAGCCTCGTGAGTGGACGCACGCGCAATTAGCCTTGATCCGAGTTTCTCCGACACTTCAATACTCATCACCCGTCAACAGGTTGTGTCGCGACAGATAGCCAAGCCCAATTCGACCTCGGGTTGAAACAGAGAACCATTGCACTGGGTCTGTCCCCGCATGGAGGTATTTCATGACGCATCCTGGCAGGGCCCAAAGGTCTCGGACAGTAAGCTCTCGCTCGTCAGCAGCTGGTGAGCCACGTGCAACGCCGCTCTGCCGTACTAATGCAATGTAATATCACATTCTAATGTCTTCTAGATGGTGCCATGCTTAGCTTGCCGGATACCAATCCTTGTTGCTGAACATGATTGATGTGCGTGATGCAGGGAATGCCCCTTTGCGCAGGTATGCCCAGAGACTGCGTGCTGCGAATCCGGCTTCATCGTTTGAATCATCCTGTTCAATTTTGTCGAAAAGGCATGACGCAGCTGCGTTGTGCTCACCATTTCCTGCAGCGCGTCTGGATCGGATTGGGCGAGAAGAATCTGGAATTCGATAAGCATGAGATCAACCTTCGCGACGAGGACGGTGCGTCTTATCAACCGATCTGGCAATATAGGTCTGAAGGACGGGGCTGCATCGAGCGGGCGCAGAGCCGCACATGTGCATGCTGCATCAGATCTGCCGCAATTTTCATTGATGAATAGTTCATGTTCCTGCAACACAGGGCAGTACGCGCCGCACAAGCGGCAAGAGTGGGTGCTGCGCCTCAATCCGGGCGGAAAGGTCAGTGCCCGCTGTGAAGCTCCCATCGCACGCCGTCACAGCTCGTGGCATTCGCCGCCGACTCCTGTGGCGGCGCTCGAGCGCATCACGCATTGTTATGCATCAAAGCCATCCGGATTCTTTTGGCGGCATTCATCCAGCTGGAGTGCTGCAAACGTTGCAGCGCTTGCTCTTGATTGGCTGTACGTCCTGATGTGATGCGCAATGTGACCTGCGTGTGGCAGGTGCCGATCCTGTGCCTGCGCCGCGGCGACACCATCCACTCGGCCTTCGAGTCCACTGTCTGCAACGAGCTGCTCGAGGTTTGCTCTAGCTCCGTAAATTACCTGCATGTTTCATGATCATGCAACATGCAGATCGCCGCCGACAGACCATGCTGCTGCAGCCCCGAGGCACATGCACGTCACGCGCACAATAACGGCATTCAAACCGCTTGCTGCAAGTGAGAGCTGATCACAACGACAGAATGATGCTTCCAGCATTCCTTCATCGGGATAGGCTTCAATTGCAGCATCGGCACAGCAGAAGCACTTTTTGTCGACATTGCCTGTCGGTTACAGCACGAAACAGCTCGCAGAGGTGTTACGGGAAGCGAGAAATCAAAGCCGTCAACCTTTGCACACAGGACCTGCAGCCGCAGCCGGCCCTGTGGCCGGTGGGGAGGCCGGAGGACGGGTGGCTCAAGGCGCGTGGCCGTATGATCATCTCCACCTTTGACGCCGGCTTCCTGCCCCCCTTCTACGGCCTGCTGCTGAGGTGAGCTCCATTCAAATCAAACAGTTCTGTGCCAGCTCAGAAATGAGCTGCCCTTGCCGCCCTACGACCTTGCTGCTCAGGTGAGTCTACACACCACGATAACATAGAGTATGGTGCTTGTGTGAACGCAGAAATTTGAATTTCACATGCCCTGTGATGCCGACACATGCTGGAGACACACATGATCAACCGGCATTCGCAAAATGCGAAAGCCAGCACCGGCTACCACAATGCGTCTTCTGCAGGCAGGAGATGGCGGCGCAACAGGAGTGCCGAGAGCGGCTGGCGGGCGTGCTGGAATGGCTGGACTCGCAGGCGGACGCCGAGGGGCCTTTCTTTTTGGGGCGGCAGGCGAGTGGCGCCGCAACATGCTTTGAGAATACGCAATTGCTGGCCGGTTCTGTATGCGTGAAATCGCTGCATTCCCATCGTCGTGCCGGCTCGTCAGTGGCCAACAAGATGCAATGCACCTTGCCAAGGATGTGGGCAGGTGCATTGCATGTCGATCTTCTGACTAGCCGGTACATGTCTACCCGTGCCGATACATGTCTACGCGAGCCGATACATGCATGAAACTGCTGCCTCTGCCATTGCCAAGGATAAAGCCTGTACTTTCTTTGTCCGTTCTGCACGCTGTGCATTCAGTCAGACAAGTGCTTCTGCAATCAGCAAGGTCCGATTGAAACCCTGGTGGAGACGGCGCTTTCCTCAAACATCGATGAAACAAACAGCCACTGTTTCTCAGTGAGAATCCCAGGTTGATTCCCGCAGCTCGCACTGGCGGCGCCGGCGTCCCTCTGCAGATCAGCACGAGCAAATGTCATTAGTGATATCCGAAGTGGTTGTCAGTTCGTATCTTATGTGTTTGTCGTTTTGCGGCTCCTGCAGTTTACGCTGGTGCATCCGGCGCTGGCGCCCCTCGACAGATCAACACGAGTCATCATTGACGTTTCAGAAAGAAAATGCCGCTGTTTATCTTCGCCATCATCTTCGTCGTGTTCCTGCAGTTCACGCTGGTGGACGCGGCGCTGGCGCCCTTCTTCCTGCGGCTGCCGGTGCTCAAGCACTACCGCGACTTCGACCTGCCGCAGGTGCGCCAGGGTTTGAGCTTCAGAGCATATGTGCGGGCTTGCTGTCAAAGATCTCACTGTTATCACCAGGCCCCAGCCTGATGCAGCAAGTGCGCCCCGGTTCAAGAATTGGGGCCGTCTGTGCGTGCCGCAGGTGCTGCAGGGTCTAGGGCATTCTTTTACGTGTGGCATGCAAGCTGCATCCGCCTCCGTTCTGATCTGCAGCCCCGGGTGTTGATAATGCTCATGAATGAGCGCCCACGAACGCCGATGCAGTTGCACATTTCATAGGTAGCTTGTGCTATCTGGCGATGCTTGATAGGACTGAAAAATTGCAATTCTGCATTTGATGATCCTTGAGCAGCCGCAGTGCACGACAATGCGCGGCTATGTGACAACACGTCCTCTTTTGCCGCCAGTGGTACCATTCCTAGGATGCGGGATTGCATGAAGCCGCGCGTCTGACACTGAGCCGCATGTCGAACATCAGCCATATGAGAAGCAGGGTCCTTTACATTGAGCACCTGCGGTGCATGCGCTGCAGGACTGCGTGAAGCTGCGCGACTGGGGCGACAACATCGCGCAGCACAAGTCGGTCGCCGCCACCTGCATCTCCCCCAAGCCGGTGCGCACAGGCAAACGCAGAACGCTGCATCTTACAGTCTTTATTTGTCTCCTCCTGCATAGCCGGGTCTCTGCACACAGATCGGTCGTAGCCACCTGCGTCTCCCCCAAATCGGCGCGCGCACAGCCACGCAGGAATGGCTCGCATCGCGTCTCCTCCCGTTTATTCCCGCACAGCGGGGTCTCTGCACAGCAGCCGCCGGCGGATCCGACTTCCAGCTCCAAAGCTGTCAGCTGTAACGGCCGTGTCCCATGTCTTTCGGCTCCTGAACTCTTTGCTGTTTGGTTCCCAGGAAATGGACTATGGGCAGTACCTCCGGTGGGTGTACGAGCGCTACGCCATGGGCGACGCCATGTCTACATCCGCCGCAGACTACCGGTGAAGCGCTCGCTGCACGGCACGCAGCAAATGGATGGATGCACAAGGTCCGGCACATCGTGCCGTGCGTTCTGCAGCTGCCGCATCTCACCGCAATCGCCGGCGAGGCTGCCGCCAGGCGGCTGCCTGGTGCACGGCAGAGCTAGGCAGCTTCCGCAGCGGCTGGTCCAAGCCGTGAGTGGCGGCGGGCTTGGCACTTGCTGATGATGTGTCTTTGCATCAGACAGAGTCACGGGTGGCTGTATGCTCGCCAGAGTGCAGTTTGGAAGTAGGTCGACAAACCCTCGCAGAGGTCATGGGCTTGAGCTTTGATTGCAATTGCATGTCACAGGCGTACATCTCGGTCGTTGAATGCATCGTTACAGACATCCTACGAGGGAACACGCGGACGACTCTACAGAGGAGAATAGGCATGACCTCCAAGGCATGACCACCCTACACTGTGCAGTAACAATAGTAGATCAAAGAATCAAAGAATCCCAGGCAGAAACCAGAGCAAGAAATGCAGACCGACAGCAGCACATCTGTTCATCAACCAGATGATTGACCTCCATTCCGCAGTGCAATACCTTTGCCATGCTACAGCAAGACAGCCTGACTGATAATGCCGCTGCCCAGTGGTCCAATGCAGCGGCCCAGCCATCCTGCCGCAGTTGCTGCTCACATGTGCGCCCAGGCCGGCGCGCCATAGATCGCCACCCCGGCGAGCCACGTCGCTGCAAAGCTGACGAAGATATAGGTGTGCGCGTGGAAATGGTCCGGGTACACCTCCAACATTGCGTGTATCTGCAGCAGAAGAACCGCCAGGTTTCAGTCGCAATTTCCCACTGTCTGCCAGCTCCGCAAGGGACGAACGAGTCCAGCAGCAGGGAGCGGCGGGACGTCGCATCTGGGTGAAGCCAAACGGCTGCCGAGGGGCCGTCAGGCGGCCGGCGGACAGAGGGCAGCTGGCAGAAGAGGCCGAACAACGAAGGAACGACACGCGGAACAAAGGAAACGCACCTCGTTGACGAAGGTGGACACAGTGCTGAGCGCGCCGCAAAAGCCCTTTTGAATCGCCACCACCACGATGTCCGGCCAGTAGTCCAGCACCGTGACGTCCACTGGGACCTGCTCAAATCAAGGTTCAGCGGCTCTCTGGATGCAGCCTTTCTCAGAAAATCTGCACAAGTCCGCAAAGTCGCATTCCAGTCTTGCTGGGCCTCGCCATTGCGCGGTCCTCCACCATTGTGCGCTCCATCGGCTTCCAGCTTTACGGACGCCAGTCGGCTGACGAAGGTCCGTGGTGTGCTGCAAAGAAACAATGGTTGGCGGCAGCAGGGAGGGCGCACCTCGACGGCGAAGATGACGACGCACGCCAGGAAGTTGGCGGCAAAGGTGCCGGCGGGAAACCAGCCGAGTCTCCCCGGCAGCGCCGAGTTCCAGCCCGCCAGCTGCCACCGCAGCAGCGCGCCAAACGGGCCTGCAAAAGCAACGGCTTCGAGGAACTCAGGAACTTGCAATGAGTCTGCGCCTTCAAGCCGCTGTCGCAGACAGGCCTGCAGAGTGGCAGTGCAATCGCAGCAGCGCGTCAATCCTTTATCACGGTGCATTGATCTAGAACGCCATCGAATGCGATCAACACGCCGAGGAGCACAGCGCGTCATTTGAGGGTATCGAAGGCCACACCCATGAGCACGCCGAGCCAGATGGCGCGGCGTGAGGAATGCTGCCTCCTGGTGTCGACGATTGTGAGCACGACGAACAGCGCCGTCAGCGCCACTCCCAAAAGTGCCACCGCAATGTGCGTCTTCCAGCCATGATGCCACCTGCAAAGAGTCAAACCCGACTTGATAGAGATACGACTGCAACGCATCGAACGGGAAAGCGCCTGACAGCACGACGCTGCTGTGGTAAAGCTGCAGCCAGTCACCAATGCGGTGCCTTTGGGCCGCAATTAGAGGGCTCTGTCAGCCACCAGCAGATTTGCAGCGCTGGCACTTCTGCACACTTTGCAACATTTCCACTCTGTGTTCTTTCACGTGCCATTCCGTGTTCTCATTCTGAGTCTCCTGCAGGCGACTTGCCTGTGGTTGGCTGCGGCAGCTTTTTGCTCCAGGGCCGCCTCCTCGTTCGCGCCTGCCGGCCCCTCCTCGTCAAAGCCTAGCTCCACTTCGTTCTCCAGCTCCTCCGTGGACGGCCGCCGCCTTGCCCGCCCGGGGTTTAGGGTTTCTGGTGTTCGCCGCCGGCCAGGCCCCCTCGCTGTGCTCGCGCCAGGGCCGTCCCCCTGCGCCGCCGCTGCCTTCGCTGCCGCCGCGCTGGCGCCGCTGCCCGCCGCCGTGTCTGCTCCATTCTGCGCCGCCGCCGTGCCGTCTGCCGCATCAGCGGAACCAGACTCCCAGCCGAGCTCGCGCTCAGCCTCCTGTTCCGGTGCGTCCAGCTGCGGCGAGTCCGCCCGCGTCATTGCGTGGCCGGCAGCCGCTGCCTTGCCCTGCGGCGGCCAATGCCAGATGTGGCGTTGATAGCGCGCAAGCAGGGTGTGTTTTCCGATCAAATGCGAAGTGTGCGCCACGGCACGCTTGGGACAGGACACTGCGCGCCCTGGGACCGACGCAGCGATGTCTCCAATTATGCCCTCCAATTATGCATGCTGTCACCAGGCTGAGTGCGCCGCCTTGGAACGCGAGGCAACAGCCGACTCCGATCGCAACCCAGCAGCTTAACCTGAATCGCAAGCCAGCAGCGGACACAGAGGCCTGTGCACTGACCATTTTGACGCCCCGGACCGGCCCCTCTTTGCGTTGCCGCGCTGCCATGAGCATCGCGCGGCGGCCGCGGAACTCGCTGGGCACCGCCGTCGGGTGTGCGCCGTCGGGCTTGCTGTCTTGCCGCCCCTCCGGCAGCAGCCACCTGTGCGATTAGAGGTTCCTACATCGACAAGTGCAATGTGATTTCCCAGGCACCGCCATTGGGTTTGCGATACCTTGCCGCCCCTCCGGCAGCAGCCCCTTGTGCAGTCTAGAGGGTTCATCGGCTTGTCGCATGGATTCCTTGGGGCATGGTGAGCACGCCATGGGGCCTGCCGTGTCTTGCCACCCGTCAGGCAGCAGCCGCCTGTGGAACAGGAGACAAGTATCGTCCCGAGCCTGCATCGACGCGCCACTGTCTGATGCTCGCGGCCTGCCCTTTTCAGTGGACAGCTGCCTGGTGCAGTTGTGGTCTTGCGATTGTTCTGTCGGCGTTCCTGTCTGCAGGCTGTCAGCTGGGCATTGCTTTGGAGCGCGACTCCGTGAATTTAAGAGCTGAGGGCGCGGCACTGTCCTGCACCTGTGCACGGCCAGCGCCGCGTGGTGGCCCATGACGAGCGACGCGAGCGACGTCTCCATGCCGATGAAGATCGCCCACAGCGCCTGCACGACAGACATTCAGCCATCGGCCAGCCAGCCAGCCAGCCAGCCAGCCAGCCAGCCCCTTAATCTATGCAGATCTGAGATGCGCATCAGGCAGGTTCTTTCCATCGAACAGTTCAGCTGCAAGCGCGCCTGGGCCCACTGGCCGCCGTCGCGGCCGGTGCCGCCAATGAACAGCAGCATTTCCTGCAGCTGCCACGCGGAAAAGGTGGTGAGCGAGCCGCAGTAGCCGGTGCGCAGCCCGGTCTGCAACGCCGCGTTGTTTTGCCAGGGGTGCCCAGCCGGCAGGAGCGCCACCGCCTGCAGACGGCAGCCCAGCAATCGCCCCTCCGATGGACACTCGCATGTAAACCCTCTGGCGCATCACCACGGCAATGCTTCCAGCTGCTTGCCACAGCGCAGCCGCCCGCCAAAAATCGCTCTTGCCGCTGGCTTAGTAGTTTCAAAATGTCCAGCGCTCCAGCCATCAACCCAACAGCCTCACAGTTCAACAGTGCCTGACGGTACTCCAACACCACGACCTGGCCTCTAGCGAGGTCAGTGCCCCTGGATCAATCCCCCCTCACCTTGTCGACGGCCAGGCCCAGGGCGGCAGACGTGGCGAGGGCGCCCATGAAGAAGGAGCCCAGCATGTTGCTGGGTAGTTCCGTGAAGTAGGCGCCATAGGATCGGGAGGTCTTGCCGGCGGAGGTGAGGCACAGGCCCCACCCCCGGCTGCAGCCGTCCTGCAGGAGGTGCGACAGCGGCTTGAGCGGGCGGCGTGAGTGGGCATGACGCGCCGCGTTAACGTTGCATGTCGCATGTAAGTTCCCTAATGCAGTGCAGACTGGCTTGACGCCGTGTGCAGCAGGCTCGCCTGGAAGAGCTTGTCCAGGTACAAGCGTGTCAGCACGCCGAGTTCCGCAAAGACCCCGACATGCAGCGCCGTCAGCGCCAGCGTCGTCGCCTTGCTGCGCTTCGCCATCTTGCCTATGCTGCAGGCTCGGCTGGAGGCTTTAAATTCATCGCTGCAGGTGGCGAGGCAAGCGGTTGCCAGCGTTAGCTTCGCAGCACGCAGAATGCCTGGACGCCAAGGGAGACGCCACTTTGGCAAGGTGCAGCGGCCGAGCACCGATCGTGTCCAAAAAGTTGCTCTCTGCAGTTGCAGCAGTCTTCGGAGAGAAAACTGTCCAAAATGCTTGCAGTTATGTCATCCCGACGCAGAGATTGGCGCAGAGATTGGCGCCCAAACATGTATGAACAATCTGCACATGTGTCCGATTCACATTTCAAGGGATGCCTGCAACTGGTCACGTGCGAGTGTGATCGCAGAACAGACACACACCATTTCAGAAGTCACTTCAACACCTTTGAATTGGCAACAACATTTGCGGGTCTCGCAGAATTGAGGTCTTTGCTCACAACCACCAGGTTGCGTATGCCTGATGTCAGAACGGATCAGCCGAGCACAACTCCCGCTTGAAGTGCAAGTTGCGGTCATGATGACCAGGCTGGCGCGTGCAACACCCACCCTTGGCAGTGGGCTTGTAGCAGGCACCGCAGAACGTGCATGACAGAATCCAGGCGAACAGTCGCCTGTCTTGGAGCCAGCCGATGCCCTGCAGCTCCCTGCCATTGTGGGCTGAAGCGCGCACACCACTCGAAGGCGGTCGCAGGCACTCGCCGGCAGTCCCTCCGCAACGGCCAGCGCCCTCACCATGGCGGCAGAGCCCCCTGCCGTGGCTGCGCAGCGCTGCCGCCCTGCTGCTGCTGGCGCTGCTGCCGTCAACTGCGGATTTCCTCTTCGAAATTTACCGCAGCGGCGGCGCCATTCCGGCACAGTATGAGACATCGACGCAGGCGTCTGTCGGCGGCGACGTCAGCGGCGGCAGCAGCGGTGGCAAAGCGTATAGCCCGGAAGTCATAAAGCTGTTGTCGCCTATCGACAGGGACCTGGGGCCTTGGGAGGAGGATGGCATCCAGCTGAGAGCGGTAAGGCACCGCAAACCATCTCCAGAGGCCCCAACACAGTCGCGCACGCTGCAGACACATGCAAATGTTTCGTGGAAGTCTGACGTTGACAGGTGGCTATCAGCAACGCGCTTGAACGTGCCTGCTAGCATTATCAATTTCCTTTCTAGAGTGAGCGTGTGCGCAACAATCATGTGCCGCCCAGTGGCATGCGAAGCACGCGGGCACACGGCTGGGCAACTGCACATCCTTGCTGCATACCTCAACATCTATACTTGCAGGTGGAGCAACTGTACTGCGGAATGCAGCGGGACACCTTCCGGGTGCAGATCGTAGCCGGGCGCGCATACATCGTGGGCGAAATGCGCTCCTACCAGACGCGGCAGTGGCACCTGAAGATCCAGATCCAGGAGGTGGGAGCAACGCACGTGGCTCTTCAGTTGTCTTCGTCCAGAAGCTGGCATGGAATCAGGCTCCATGACGAGGTCTTGACCCGGCTGCAACTTGTATGCAGATGCTGCGGCGGTGGCCCGGCTCGATTCCCGACCTTGACCTGATGATCTACGCAGACGACATCCCCCCGGTGAGCAACACGACTTCTGCACCTGTTCCATCTCTGTACATGCTGAGTGCAACTTTTGTGAGCTGCCTACTTGCTGTGGGGATTGCCCTCCTGCACGCTCGTGCCGCACATGCTAGAGTGGGACTGTTGGGCAGGCCACCCTGCAGATGACCGAAATGCTGGCCTTTGAGAGGATGCAGATAACACAAAATGCCAACTTATCATCCAGTTTGCATGCTGTGCAGGGCCCGCAGGGCAACCCGAGGCCCTGCCACCCGCAGTGGGGCCCACTGCTGACGCTGAATAAGCTATATGTCAGCAACTCTCACTGGAATGGGCCGCACCCCTTTGCCGCCATGATGCCCTGCAACACCTTTGTTGAGTCTTCCGATGCGCCTACATCGTTTCCCTGATGTACTGCCGTGGCACCTTCCTGTTTGTGTGAGCTCATTTGAGCTGGATCACTCGCATGGCCTTTCGGTCTGGTGCTCCAGGTCATGTCTGCATCCCTCAATAACCGGAGGCCACACGGAAGCGTTGCTCTTTGTTCGTCACTGCATTGCAAGGCGCTTGACGTGTTGGTTATCACAATGCTGCAGGCGGGTTTCCAGAGTCCAATGTGGGCAGTTGGCCGGAGATGCGGGAACGAATCGGGGCGGTGGCGCGCAACGTGACCTGGGAGGACCGAATACCAAAGCTGCTGTTCCGCGGCGGCCGCACCAGTGAGGAACGCAAGGTGGGTCATTGACGTCTGTGGCCCGTGCTTCCACCCAGCACACCCTTGTTCAGCGGTGTCCGCATTCAAAAGGCAAGGCGTGCCGGGATGAAGAGGCGCGGGCGATGGAGCATTGTGAATGTTTATGAAATCGTCACATGCATTGCCATATCCATAGTCATCGTTTCTGAGTCGATGAACGTAATGTGGAGTTGCTGTACGACAACGAGGAGGTGCAGTCGGCGGTGCTGGACATTCCTGGTTCTTCTGCCATATCTTCGCTCTGAGAGGTGCCGTGGCTTCCCAAGGTGGACTGCACGATGCGCAGATGCTGTACGACAACGAGGCGGTGCAGGCATCGAGGCTGCTGGATGTGGCGGCGGCAACACAGCGATCCTCCTGCTGTGCCTCGTCAAGGGCTTCGACCCCGCTACCTGTACTGCGTCTTTTCTTCTTACAGTCGTCTACACAATGCGCAGATGCTGTACGACAACGAGGAGGTGCAGGCGTCGGACCTGCTGGATGTGGCTGAGGCGACGGGAGATGACCCGCTCGTCTCGACACGCATCGAGCTGCAAGACCACTGCAACTACAAGTACCTTCTCCACCTGCAAGGTGCACAAATTTTTCCTGCATGATGCAGTGGAGCATCATGGTCATGGTCATGCAACATGCGTTGCAGTACCTTGTTTGACTGCCGCACATGCACCGACTGTGCGCGCAGCATCAATGTGTATGCCCCTGCGCCTCCTCCTCGATGCCACCCCATTGGTTGGCGCAGGCAACACATATGCGACGCGGCTGAAGTGGCTCATGGCGTGCGGCTCTGTGATATTGTTCCCGGTCGACAAGGAGTACTTCCACCAGGCAGGCATCGGATCCTCTTTGCATGGCGCGCCTCATCTCACGCTTGGGCTCCCGTGACTTTGCTCCCCTTGAAATTGATGACGGTTCCAGGCCAGCGGCGTACGTCCGGAGTGGCAAATGCGTCAAAGGTTTTTAGATAAACACACCCTGCGCAGGCATGTACGCATCGGCATATGCATGCAGTGTGGTGCCATGTACGGTCATCAGCACCCATGCCCGCCGTTTCACAGGAGTTTTGGTACCACATGCTGGAAGACGGCGTCACCTGCTTGTAAGGTTTCAGGGTTGAGGGTTCATCCTAGCGGTGCAAAGGCGAACTGCAAATTCGCCCCCGTTGCAGGAGTTCTGGTACCACATGCTGGAGGACGGCGTCAACATCCGCTTCCTGCCGCCCATCAACGCCTCCAACAACGGCAGCCACCTGCTGGACGCCGTCCGCTGGCTGGAGGCGCACCCGGACGAGGCGCGCCGCATCGCCGAGGTGCGACAGGATACTACAGCTCGAGCACTGCTTTGCTGGAACCTTGTGGCATGCGGCGCGCTGGCTGGCGAAGGACGTGATGTCATCCTTCGCCTGCTGCACGCTGGAGGCGCACCCCGCCGAGGCGCGCCGCATCGCCGAGGTGCGACAAGATACCCAGAGTTGCTGTAAGCTGCTTGATGCCGTGCTGTTCTTCTCGAGCGTTGTTCATGGACGCCGTGCGCTGGCTGGAGGCGCACTCTGCCGAGGCGCGTCGCATCGCCGAGGTGCAAGATCACCCTCTCGAGAGATCCGCTGAAGTGATTTCCTGATCCTGCATCTCTTCAAAACGATCAATTCTGAAGAGTACGCTGTGATCAGGGCGTGGGCCACCCGGGCTCACCAGCCAGCTTTGGCTGTGACGGTGGGCGGATGCTGGTGGTACTAAGCTGATACCCGGAACGCCACGGGCGCCTCCTGACGGTTTTACAACTATGAATCGCGTTGCGGCGCAGGACGCACAGCGGCTTGTGGAGCAGGTGCTGACGTATGGCGCCGTGCTGCTGCACTGGCGCGCTGATGGCCTATGCATTTGACAGTTTTGATGCTTGATTGGTACTTGTTTGGCTGCGCAGGGCGCGCGGCGGCTCGTGGAGGAGGTGCTGACGTATGACAATGTGCTGCTGTACTGGCGGGCGCTGTTCACCAAGTACGCCTCGCTGCTGCGCTTCAAGGTGCGCGTCCAACACGCGTTCGTCGTCAATAGAAGCCGGTGTGACCTCAAGCTCCCAGCCCTTCCCCTGCCAGTTCAAAGGTGTCAGGAGGGCTGTGCCTCCTGTCATCAAGACACGTTTCCGAGACCCCTTTCTCAAAGCAGATTTTGTTGTCTGGCGGCAGGTGGAGCTGCGCCCCAATGCAGTAGGTTGATTACATCTTACTATGGTAAGTAACCAGAGTAGACCATCTTCACCTCTGAACATTCATTTGCGGTTTGCGCCTGTGTGCGCAGGTGGAGCTGCACCCTGACGCGCTGCCACTGGACCGCAGCATCGCCATTGGCCGCGCCTACACCTGGCCCGACTGGTGTGCCGGTTTTTTCGTCTTTGCGTTTTTGCATAACGGCGGAGCATCATCCAGGGTGTCATTGGGCCCCGCCTGCACCCAGTTCCCTGTGCATTGGAGCAGTTTTGTAACGATGCTCATGCAGCAAAGGGGACTTGACGGTGCACTTTGCTTGCCTATTGTGAGATTTTTCGTGAAATTTGCGAAATCAGTGCGAGTCAGGCGACCACGCCCGAGAAAGCACGCCACCTTTATATCGGCTGACACGATGCGGCACACCGCTCTGCACACACAGGTGGGAGTGCCCGCGCTACCGCACCTGCGGACAAGTCTGCCCGCTGTGGCCCGACCGGCCTGTAGCGCCGCACATGTTCCACGGGCCGCGGTACCCATTCGAGGGCTCTCCCATGGCAGAGTCCAAATGCATGACGGACATGTCGTTTGGGATTTGAAGCGGCAGCTCGGCGTGCAGTGGGAGCCGCCAGTGCTTGCTGTGCCGCCGGCGGCGGAGGTGGAGCGAGATAATATTTGAGACAGCCATGACAAGTCGCCGGTCGACCGGCGCTTGGTTTTGTGACCCTCACGTGACCGCAAGCCATTGCAGTGTGAAACCTTGTCTCAGCGTTCGAGATTCGTGCAACGAGGTTTTGCTCATTGGTTTGCACTTGATAGGAGCAAGTTTGCTGGTGTCGACTGAAAGGAATTCAGCCTTTCCGCCGATCATGGGTGGTTCCAGTGTGGGCAGATTAATTCACTCGGTGTGTTTGTAATTAATTAATTAAAAACACGATGTTATTAATTATGTTACTAATCCCTTCCTGACCGCCACTGAAGCTGAAACACCTCGGGAAAAGTCG
>JAABUM010003319.1_pt1 | contig 20031 bp, 21 predicted proteins | sample 5559161 | NCBI WGS metagenome assembly JAABUM01 (sample SAMN10711868, study PRJNA513369) | rock metagenome | isolation source: Antarctica rocks | place: Antarctica: Victoria Land, Siegfried Peak nord
GCAACGCAACTGGGAGTCCAGCATTTCTACGGACCAGGCTTCGGCGGTCTCGCCGGCGCCGTCACCGCGGCCGCAGCGGCCGCCGTCGCGCACAAGCTGCCGGATGGTCCGTCCTGGCAGGTCGCCTATCTGCCGGCGTTCTGGGTGCTGGTGCCGGGCGGCTTCGGCCTGTTGAACACCGCCGGCATCGGCTCCGGCAGTGGAACGCCGGCGCTACTGACGGCAGTCTTCGCGGTGGTGGGCGTGTCGGTCGGGACGTTGATAGGGGCGCCGTTCAGCAGGCTCGGTCTGCGCGACGACTGATCCGCTGCGTCTGATCCTGGACGACTGATTTCATCTTCGAGCACACAGCTGACCGGCCACCGTTGCCGACAGGATGGCACGTCCAAGCAGACTGAACACGACGCCTGCACGCCCTTCCACCGGCGCACGTTCGGATCGTGGTCCTGCAACTGCTCACTGATCGCGTACCAGAGCAGGCCTGCCCCGAGCGCAATAGTGATCACCCAGAACCAGCGGGTGCCCCGCCGGGGCGCGCGAGCGATGAGCGAGGCAATCGCGCCGAGCAACAAAGCCAGTTCTGCGGTATCCGTCCAGGCGACACCGGCGCGAGGCGTCGCCCGTTCCAGTACCTACGCGGTAGCCCCGATCCTCGTACGTGGGATTCCAGCCATCCCCGCTGTAGAAGGAACCGGTCCGCACGACACCCTCGGCCAAGAACGGTCCCGGGACAGTCTTGCTCTTCGAGTAGTAACCGTGACCGTTGTCGGCGGACCACAACAGGTACCTACCCGTTCCATCGGTCGAGTTGTTCTGCCAGAACAGGAACATCGGGCTGAAGCTGAGTCCGGGCGGGTGCGCGCCGACTCTGTCGATCTCGGGGATCCGGCCGGAATCAGCTGCTCTCAGCGCCGTTTTGGAGGCGGCCAGCGGCGAGGTCCACAACGACATCCCGAAGTAGATCGTTCACTGCACAACGAGGATCAGGCCCACGCCATGCGCGAGCGCCCACCGCCCGTGGATCGCCACGGGCGGCAATGATCTGGAGGTGGTCCCGATTACCCCGTCGCTCTCATGGAGGACGACGATACCGTTGCCGCTACGAGGTTTCCGGCAGTTCTCGGGTCGTACGCGATTCTGCGGCTCGAGCCGCGAGTCGGTCATCCGGCGGGTAACTGATCTCCTCGAGGCAGAGCCCGTGCGCAGGCATCACTTTCACCGCAGGATGGCGCCGGAGCCCGCCCAGCACCTGAGCCGGCCACTCGATTTTTCGGCTACCGTCACCGACCGGTAGAACCACACCGACCAGCGACCGCACCATCGAGTGGCAGAACGCGTCTGCGCCGACGCTGGCGACCAAGGTGCCGTCCGCGATGCGCTCCCACCGATAGTGCAACAACGTCCGCACCGTCGTCGCGCCATCGCGCCTTTTACAGAACGACGCGAAATCGTTCAGACCCACCAGATGCTGCGCGGCTTCGTTCAACAGCCTCGGGTCCAGCGACCGTTTGATGAATACCGTGTCGTGCCGGCGCAGCGGATCGCGAGTGCTCGGGTCATCGCATATCCGGTAGCTGTACCGGCGGCTCAACGCCGAGAACCTGGCGTCGAACCCTGGCGGTGCCTCCCGTACCCGGTGCACGACGATGTCCGCCGGCAACACCCCGTTCAATCGGCGGGCGGCGGCGTCGGCAGGTTCCCGACCCGAACGGGCGGGCAGCGTTTCATAGGCTCGCGGATCGACGTCGAGGTGACACACCGCACCCCTGGCGTGCACCCCGGCGTCCGTCCTACCGGCGATTGTCAACCGCGGCACCTCGGAGCGCAGGATCGTTCCGCAGGCCTCGCTCAGAGTTTGCTCGACCGAGCGGAGACCCGGTTGCGTTGCCCACCCGATGAAGTCGCGACCGTCATACCCGAAATCGACCCGTAACCGCACCAGCGAAGGTTAGCGAAGGCGCGTCCAAGATTGCCAAACCCCATGTCGAGGAGCCAGTTCGGGGACTACCCATCATCCAAGCTGAGCGCCGGCCTCGTAGACCTCTCGCATCAGCGTCTCACCGGCTCGTAGGAGCCGGCGGTACCGCGTGCGAACTTCTGTGTACTGCCCCACCCCGCCTGGATCAGGCTCGAACCGAACGCCGGTTGTCACCATTGCCGCCACCGCTTCGTCCCAGCCGGGGTGGATTCCGGCACCAACGGCGGCGCAGATGGCTGCGCCCAGCCCGGCGGCGTCGTCCATCCCGGTGCGCACGGTAGGCCGGTTGAGGACGTCGGCGAAAATCTGCATCATCAGGCCCGATTTGGCGCCGCCACCACTGACGATCAGCGGTTCAGAGCCTCGACCGAGTGCGGCCTCCATGGCCTCGACGTGCTCGGCCATCGTCAGGGCGATGCCCTCCAGCACGCATCTGTACAGAGCGCCGCTGCCTTGGGTGCCGTCGAAGCCGATAAACGCACCTCGCCGGTGCGGTTGCCTGGTCGGCGCCAACCAGTCCATCACTGCGAGGAGACCGTTGCAGCCCGGCGGCACCAGCCGCGCCTGCGCCTCAAGAGTCTGCTCCACGCTCACACCGTCATCGTCCAGACCGCCCGAGGGTGCTACGGGCTCCAGCAGATCCCGAATCCAGGAGACCGTCCACATCCCACGCCTGATGCCGCCGCTCTCCACCAGGTAGTCGCCAGGTGTGGCGGCGAAGTTGACCCAGTACTTCCCGGTGTCCCACTGCGGCTGAGCAGTTACCGTCATCGCGGCGATGTAGGTGCCGAGCGATAGCAGCACTCCGTCGGCGCCCGATCGAAGCCCCGCTCCGAGAGCCTCGACCGCCTTGTCGTTTGCGGTGGCGTAAACGGGGGTTCCGCACGGGATTCCGGTGGCCACAGCAGCCACTGCCGTCACGGCGCCGAGCTGGTCCCCCGGCGCCGCCAGGTCCATCAGCTGGTCGCGGCGCATCCCAGTTCGCTCGAACTGCATCCGATCGCCTGACCACTGCGTGGTCGACTGGTCTATCGGCCAGACACCCTGATAGTTGGCTGCCGCATCCCGGAACTCACCGGTGAGTCGATGCCCGATGTAGCCCGATGATGTCGTGACGTATGCGGCGGGCTCGCCACCCGCCGGATCGTAGGGGCGCGACACCCGTTCGTCCATCCAACTGAGCACCGGCTGGAGAAGTCTCCCGTGATCGTCCAGCATCGCTCGGCAGTACCGGATCGTGCAGAGGCCGACCGCCTCGATGGTCTCCGGCCGCCCCTGGAACGCCGCAACCGCAACACGGCAGGCTTGCTGTACCGAATCCCACAGATCGTCATCGGGATGTACGACCTGCCCGGGAACCGGAGACACCGAAGGCCGCAGCGGCTGGCGACCCGATGCGTGCACCACCCCGTACTGGTCGATCACCGAGACCTTCGTGCTCTGCGACCCGTTGTCGATGCTGAGCACGAACCGCAGCCCAGTCCTCATCGTTGTCGAGCTCATGCCTGCAAGCGCGGTACCGGATCGGTGAATTCAGCCACGGGATAGATCGTGGCCGCGTTCATGATGCCGATCGGATCGAACTGCTTTTTCAGACCTTCCAACAAGAAGTAGGCACTGCCGTGTTCTTCATGGACCCACGGCACCCGGTACTTACCGACTCCGTGGTGGTGAACCATGGAGCCACCGACCCGCAACGCCTCTTCGACGATGATCGCGTTGAGAGGCTTGTGGTACTCCTCTAATTCTTCGCGCGGTTCGCAGCAGATGTCGTAGTCGTAGACGAAGTACAAGTTGGTGCCGGTCTGGTAGCTGTGCGAGGAGTGCCCGCCGAGCAAAGTCAGGTCTGTAGCGTGGGCGAACTCGACGGGAATCCGCCGCATCACCGCGTCGTACAGCGTCCCGACCTGCGACCAGTCGACCGACACCTCCGTGGTGTAGCCGAGGTGCGCGTCGTCCAACATGGCCTGCTTCTCGGCCTCGATCTTGTCCGCGCCCCAGTTCAGCCCCTGGAACCACTCCTGGATCAGCGCCGGGTCCACGGGCGTCGCGTCCGGCATCGCGGCGAATTGCTGCTCGATCGCCCCAGCCGTCGCGGCGACGATCGGCGCGGGGCCCTCAGCGACCAGGGCGACCACGCACCTGCCGTCCGCGAAATGTGAGAAATGCTGACCGGCGTCGCCTGCGGAGTAGGCGCGGCACACCGACGGGCGGTACCCGGCGGTCACCAGTTCACGCAACGAATCGATCGCGGCTGCGAAGTCGTCCATCAGGTACCCGAAATAGCGGTTGTTGTCGGGGTAATGCCGAAACACTGCCACGGTGACCTCGGTGATGAAGCACAGGGCACCTTCGTTGCCGATGATGATGTGTCGGATGTCGGGCCCGGCCGCGCGCCTCGGCACGTTCTTGATCCGGGTCACCTCTCCCCCGGGAAACACGGCCTCCAGCCCGATCACCATGTCCTCGATCCCGCCATACAGCGTCGAGAACTGCCCGATCGACCTGGTCGCGACCAACCCGCCCATCTGAGCGAGCAGCTTGGACTGCGGGGAGTGCCCCGTCGTCAGACCCTGCTCGCGCAACCGGTCCTCCAGGGCCTGCAGCGGCACCCCGCACTGCGCCGTGGCGCGCATATTGACCGGGTCGATGTCCAGGATCGCATCCATCGCCGAACCGTCGATGACGAGCGTGTCCTGGACTGCCGTCTCCAGACCGCCCTCGGTGCCGGTGCCGCCGGTACGCGGCACCACGTTGACCTGGTGCGCCTGCGCAAACCGCAGCAGTGCCGCCACCTGCTCGGTGCTGGTCGGACGCACGAGCGCCGCCGGCTGCGGACCGTCGTAGATGCCGTGGACGGACGCGTACTTCTTGAACCGGTCGACACTCACCTCCTGCAGCACGCGGGCGTCGGTCACGACCGCCGAAGCATCGACCATCGAGCAGAGATGCTCAACGATCTCGGGCCGAGAGAGAGTGGAACGAGACGCAACCATGAGACTTTCCTGTGGGGTGTCGGGGGGCGACGTGCTTCAGCGGACGAGGTAGCCGCCGTCTACGACCAGCAGGTGACCGTTGACATAGTCCGAGGCGCGGCTTGCAAGGAACACCATCGCACCCATCAGGTCCGCGGGGTCACCCCATCGCCCGGCCGGGATGTGCTCGACTATCTGGTCGGCGTGAGCCGCGCGAGCGGCAGCGGTCACTGCGGTCGAGAAGTAACCGGGTGCGATGGCGTTGACCTGCACGTTGTACTGCGCCAGTTCGTCACAGTACGCCTTGGTGAAACCTGCGATCCCGGCCTTCGAGGCGGCGTAGGCCGGGGAGTTGCGACCCCCGAGATAGGAGAACAACGAGGCGATGTTGATGATCTTGCCGTGTCCTTGATGGCGCATCATCAGCCCTGCCTCTCGGGCCATGTCGAAGGCGGCGGTGAGGTTGACCGCGATCATCGGGTCCCACTGTTCGCGGGTGAAATCCTCCACGTCCGCGATCAGGCAGATACCCGCACAGTTGACCAGGATGTCGATCGACCCGAGTCGATCGATGCACGCCTGGACGACATCGAGGCACACCGCGGGTTGCGTGATGTCGGCCTTGATGAATTCCAACCGGCGACCCGCGCCCTCCACGAGGGAACGGGTCGTCCCGTCGTCGTCGGTCAGACCGACAACCAGGACGTCGGCGCCGGCTTTCGCCAGCGCCACCGAGAACGCCCGACCGAGGCCGGAGTTCCCACCGGTCACGATCGCGTTACGCCCCTGGAGAGAGAAGAACTGCAGCCCGAATTCCTCAGTCCTCACTCAGAGATCGTTTCCTGCAGATGGATCCGTTGTCATGCCACGATCACCGCATCTGCCACGATCAGAGCCTGCGAGCCGTCCAGCACGCTGAATGATGCAGGTGCAGTGGTCGGGTCGACCAGCCGCAGCTCATGACCGATCAGGTCTTCGTAAAGCTTGAACGGGCTCATCTCGCCGGCTCGATCGCCGTAGGTCGCCCGCGCGCGCCGGTACACCTGTTCCACCAATGCGGACACCTCCGCGGAGACACCGACCGAACGGGCCAAGTCGATAGAGAGCCCCAGGTCCTTGCAGGCCAGCGCGAGCGCGAAGCCCTCGTCATAGTCGCCGGAATCGAGGATCGAGCGGACGTCGTTCTGCACGAAGTTGCTGTTGGCGGGGCTCGCGATGAGTGCGTTACGCAGCACTGCGAGGTCGACCCCGGCCCGCACCCCGATCGCCATCACCTCAGCCGTTGCCACCAGATGGGAGAACCAGAGCTGGTTCAGCATCAGCTTCACCGCGTAGCCCGCGCCGTTGCCGCCGACGTGCTGAATCCGCTCCGGGTCGCCCATTGCCTCGAAGACGGGCAGCAGCCGGGTGAAATCGCTGGCATCAGCACCCACGAAGATCTGCAACATTCCCGTGGCCGCCCCGATACTCATCCCAGATACAGGTGCGTCGACGCAGTGCAGTCCACGGTCCCCGAACAGGTCGCGCACCTGGTTTGTCACGTCGGGCACCGAGGTCGACATGTCGATCCAGGTGCCGCCGTCGGGGATTCCCTCCAGCACGCCCCCGCGGCCGAAGATCACCTCCGATACGTGGCGCGGGGTGGGCAGCATGGTGATAACGATGTCGCTGCGCGCAGCGACCACGGCGGGCGACTCACACCAGACAGCTCCGCCCGGCAGCAGATGCGCAGCGGCTTGGGTGTCGATGTCGTTGACCATCAACTGGTAACCGTTCTTCTGCAGGTTCGCGGTCATCCCCGAACCCATGTTCCCCAGCCCGATGAATCCGATGGTGGGAAGTGCAGTGCCGGTCATATCAGCCTTCCTGAGCGTCTGTGGCGGTCGGGGTGTAGAAGGGGTTGGAGAGGTTGTGGCGCGCATCCAGGACGTCCTGGATGGCCGGCAGCTTCGATGCTCCATTACGCAGCGCCTCATACGTCGCCTGGCGGTTGTTGCGGTAGATCGTGTCCATGTCATCGGCGGCAGGGTTGACCCACACAGCCACGATGAGCGCCAACTCATCGGTCTGTTCAGCATCGATGATGCTCTCGGCAACGGCATCCGCCACCCCACCGGCGACACCGGCTTGCGCCGGGCCCCAGATGAGCCGTCCGTGCTCGTCGCCCACCGGGGCAACCTTGGTGACGAACAACGTCATCGGCTTCACCGGCAGGGACGGCCGCATGACCGCCACGAACGGGACATGGCCCGGGCTCGGCGACGCCAACGCTGCGGCCCAAGCCGCACCGGCGGGGCCCTCGCGGTCGCCGAGGACGGTATTGATATGAGCGGCGTTCACGCCGGCTCCGGTGAAACACTCCCCGATCTGAGTCGGGGACGCGTCGGGAGTACTCACAGGCGACTGGCTTTCTCTGGGTGGATCCCCTGATAGGACTAGTCGACCATAGTGATGCCTCTGCTGCATGTAGTGTTTCCACTATGGCAACGTTTCCACCACCCGGTGCGCCAAAGAAGTCTCGACGGAACTCCAGCGGGCTGGCCCGAGACCTGGAGATCCTCGACTTCCTCACCGAGAGCGCAACTGCAGTGGAGGGGTGCGGCGTGGTGGCCGTTGCACGGGCGATCGGTCGCGACAAAGCTGCGGTCTCCCGGGCTATGGCAACTCTTGCTGATGCCGGAGCACTGTCACGCGATGCCGTGACCGGCCTGTACCGCATCGGCCATCGGGTCTTCGCGATGGCGGCTCGTTCCTCTGATGCAACGTTGGGCAGACTTGCCCGCCCCTACCTGCGCCGGGTCGCGGCGCACAGCCGCGAAACGGCCCACCTCTGCGTCCTGCGGGGCGGCATCGTGTTGACAACGGTCACCGAAATGGGTCCCCACGAGATGCATACCGCGCGGTGGGAGGGTTACAGCACAAACCCGCTCCGCACCCCCTCAGGCCGGGTGCTGATCAGTGACTGGCCCAAATGGGAGCTCAATCAACTGTGGTCCGAGCACGCGCCCCAAGCAGCAGAAGCTGCACCCGTCCATTCAACGGCGCCGTACGAGTTCTCGACCCTGCTGGATCAGATCGAACACATCAGGCGTCGCGGCTTCGCTGTTTCGGACGAGGAATTCGAGACAGGCGTCGTGGCGGCTTCTGCCCCGGTTCGCGACCACCTCGATCGCGTCATTGCAGCTATCAATGTCAGCGCACCCAAAGGCCGCGTCGTGGGAAACCTGGACCGCCTCGGCCTCTATGTAACCCACATCGCGGCTCAGTGTTCTACTTTCCTCGGGGCGGCGGGGCCGGCCGAATGAATAGAGGTCTCTGCACGCCACCTACGGCGTGCAGGAACCGCGAGGACAACCTGGGTTCGGGACCGGTCAGCCGTCCGTCGCCATGTCGGCGTCGGATTCGGCCTCGGCATCTGCTGCAGTCGCCCCGGCCGCTGTAACCTGCGCATCTTTTGCGGCTGCACTCGTCGTCCCTGCGGGTGCGTCCAGGTCGCGCTCACCGGAGTCCTGCACTGCACCGTCATCAGCTGTGTCGTCACTCATCGAGTCCTCCTGCGTTGCCTGATCAGTTCTGCAGTGCAGCCTTGCACAGCGCGGCCCTGCCCGCTGACTGCGGATACGCAAAGGCCCGCCCCGACATGGTGTCGGAGCGGGCCTTCGAACTACGAAGGGTCGATCAGGCCTCGGAGTCCTGATTGCCCTGGTCGGCCGCTTCGGACGCTTCCTCGGGCGAGCCAGACTGAGCCTCCTCGCCACCGGCCGGCGCGAAACCTGCCGCGGCCGCCGCCTCGGACGTGGTGAACCACACCTCAGCAATGGTGGACTCATACCAGCGCGAACCCTCGACGTGGTATTTCATCGAGTCCTCGTTGCCCTTGACGGTGAACTTCTCGGCGTCGGGGGATGCTCCGCCGTCCAACGGCTGTGCCGACTCGTCTCCGTACTTACCGGCGGTCGAATCGGTGCTCTCGGGCGCTTCGGCAACTGTCGCGGCCTGGTCAGACGCCGAGCGACGCGTGGCGCCTTCTGCCTCGGCGACGACGGCGCGCTTGGGCTTGGCCACGACCGACTCGCGGACGAGCTCGATCACGGCCATGGGTGCGTTGTCGCCCTTGCGCGGCGCGATCTTGGTGATCCGGGTGTAGCCACCCGGACGCTGCGCCATGTCGGGCGCGATCTCGGTGAAGAGACGGTGTACGACGCTCTTGTCGTGCACGGTGGTCATCACGCGACGACGTGAGTGCAGATCACCACGCTTGGCGAAGGTGACCAGTCGCTCTGCGACGGGGCGCAAACGGCGGGCCTTGGCCTCGGTCGTGGTGATGCGGTCGTGCTCGAAGAGCGCCGTGGCCAGGTTGGCCAGCATCAGCCGCTGGTGCGCAGCACTGCCGCCGAGGCGGGCGCCCTTGGTGGGGGTAGGCATTGAATCTCCTTGGGGTACGAACCCGTCACGGTAGCAACGGGTTCAGCGGCTCAGTACTGCTCGTCCTCAGCGAAGCCGCCGTCTTCGTCGGCCGCCTCGTCATCGTCGTCGTAACGGTCAGCGATGGCGCTCGCGTCGAACCCGGGGGGGCTGTCCTTGAGCTGCAGGCCCATCTCGACCAGCTTCTCCTTGACCTCGTCGATGGACTTCGCACCGAAGTTGCGGATGTCGAGCAGGTCCGCCTCACTGCGACCGACGAGTTCACCCACAGTGTGGATGCCCTCGCGCTTGAGGCAGTTGTACGAGCGGACCGTCAGGTCCAGGTCCTCGATCGGCATCGACAGGTGAGCTGCGAGCACTGCATCGGTCGGCGAGGGACCCATGTCGATGCCCTCGGCCTCGACATTGAGCTCACGGGCCAGACCGAACAGCTCCACCAGGGTCTTACCAGCAGAGGCCATCGCATCGCGCGGGGCCATTGAGTTCTTGGTCTCGATGTCGACGATCAGCTTGTCGAAGTCGGTGCGTTGCTCCACACGGGTGGCCTCGACCTTGTAGGTCACGGACAGCACCGGGGAGTAGATGGAGTCGACCGGGATACGACCGATCTCCTGGTCGGCGTACTTGTTCTGCGCAGCTGAAACGTAACCGCGGCCACGTTCGACCGTCAGTTCCATCTCGATCTTGCCGCCCTCGTTCAGGGTGGCGATCTGCAGATCGGAGTTGTGTACCTCGACACCGGCGGGCGGCGCGATGTCTGCTGCGGTGACCGCACCCGGACCCTGCTTGCGCAGGTACATCACGACGGGCTCGTCCTGCTCAGAGGAAACAACGAGACTCTTGATGTTCAAGATGATCTCGGTGACATCTTCCTTGACGCCGGGGATCGTGGTGAATTCGTGCTGCACGCCGTCGATGCGCAGGCTGGTGACTGACGCGCCGGGGATGCTGGACAGCAGGGTGCGACGCAGGGAGTTACCGAGCGTGTAACCGAAGCCCGGCTCCAACGGCTCGATGACGAAACGTGAGCGGTTGTCTGCGACGACCTCTTCGCTCAGGGTGGGGCGCTGTGCGATAAGCACTGTTTCTTTCCTTCCCACGGGCATCCGCTATATGACGCCTCGTGAATGCAGGGTGCGCGCCTCTGTACACGCGCACCATTCCCACTTCCGGACATGCGCAACAAGGCAGAGCTGCCCCGTTGCGCATGTCCAGAAAAGTGGTTAGTTCTTGGAATACAACTCCACGATGAGCTGCTCGGTCAGCTGACTGTCGATCTGCGCACGAGTGGGCAGCGAGTGGATCAGGATCTGCAACGTGCCGGGAACGACGTGGATCCATGCCGGAACCGGACGGTCACCGAAGGTCTCACGAGCCAATTGGATCGGGAAGATCTCTCGGGACTTCTCGCGCACCGTGATGATGTCGTACTGCTCGACGCGGTAGGACGGGATGTCCACGGCCTTGCCGTTGACCTGGAAGTGACCGTGGCTGACCAGCTGGCGCGAGGCGCGGCGGGTGCGGGCCAGGCCTGCGCGGTAGACCACGTTGTCCAGTCGGGACTCCAGGATGGTGAGCAGGATTTCGCCTGTACGACCTTGCCGGCGGACCGACTCCTTGTAGTACCGAACGAACTGCTTCTCCATGATTCCGTAGGTGAAGCGGGCCTTCTGCTTCTCCTGCAGCTGGAGCAGGTACTCGTTCTCCTGCACCCGACCGCGGCCGTGCTGGCCGGGTGGGAAGGGGCGCATCTCGAAAGACTTGTCACCCCCGACGAGGTCGGTCTTGAGACGACGCGACTTCTTGGTGATGGGGCCGGTGTAACGGGCCATGATTCAGATCTCCTTGAAAGTAAGTCGGTCGCTCAACTACGACGCTTGGGCTGACGGACGCCGTTGTGGGCCTGAGGGGTGACGTCCTGAATGGCGCCGACCTCGAGACCGGCGGCAGCGAGGGAACGAATCGCGGTCTCTCGACCGGAACCGGGGCCCTTGACGAACACGTCGACCTTCTTCATCCCGTGCTCCATTGCGCGCCGAGCAGCAGCCTCGGCGGCCATCTGCGCGGCGTAGGGAGTGGACTTACGGGATCCCTTGAATCCGACCTGGCCGGAGGACGCCCATGCGATCACCGCACCGCCCGGGTCGGTGATCGAGACGATGGTGTTGTTGAACGTGCTGCGGATGTAGGCGTGGCCTGCCGCAACGTTCTTCTTCTCCTTGCGACGCACCTTCTTGGCGCCGGGCGCCGTGCGGCTCTTGGGAGGCATTTATAGATCTCCTGGTGACTTCAGCGAATGGGGGTGGCGTGATCCGGTGGTGGGGGTCACTTGGCCTTCTTGCGACCGGCGACCGTGCGCTTGGGACCCTTGCGGGTTCGCGCGTTGGTCTTGGTGCGCTGGCCGTGCACGGGCAGGCCACGACGGTGGCGCAGTCCCTGGTAGGAACCGATCTCCACCTTGCGGCGGATGTCGGCGGCCACCTCACGGCGCAGGTCACCTTCGAGGCGGAAACTTGCCTCGAGGTGGTCGCGGAGCTGAACCAGCTCCTCTTCGCTGAGGTCACGGACACGGGTGTCCGGGCTGACGCCGGTTGCTTCCAACGTCTGAGCGGCGCGGGTACGTCCCACGCCGTAGATGTAGGTGAGTGCGATCTCTACGCGCTTTTCACGCGGGAGGTCGACACCGATGAGTCTTGCCATCTGGCGGTTCTCCTGGTACTCCATCGGAGGTGTGGTGCAAGTACCGATCCCATGACCAGCCGGAGCGGCTGTGATGGGTCCCCGGCCTCCGAGCCGGGGGTGACATCTGAAACCTTCAGCTGAGCGAACTCACGCGTGTTTCAGGGTCGGGCACCTGCAGATGCTCACGGCATCTGCCGCGAACGTGACTGTGTGTCGTCGTAATGAAGTTGTGTTGTCTGCGTCCTGTCAAAGAACACAGACCACTGCGGGTGGTTGTGGGTCAGCCTTGCCGCTGTTTGTGGCGGGCGTTCTCACAAATCACCATGACCCGACCGTTACGGCGGATCACCTTGCAGTTGTCACAGATCTTCTTGACGCTCGGCTGGACTTTCATCGCACCCTTTGTCTTTGAAGTCGGCGCCCACAACCCGTTGAAGGTTCTGGGCATTGATGGATCGTACTGTTTCGTGCCGTGCTCTTCTGCCGGTCAGCGGTACCGGAAGACGATCCGACCACGGGTCAGGTCATACGGGCTGAGCTCCACCACTACCCGGTCCTCGGGGAGGATTCGGATGTAGTGCTGTCGCATCTTCCCCGAGATGTGTGCGAGCACCTTGTGACCGTTACTCAGCTCAACCCGGAACATTGCGTTCGGGAGAGCTTCGGCAATCGTGCCCTCGATCTCGATGACACCGTCCTTCTTGGCCATGTCCTCCAACTCACCTGCGATGCGGATCGCCCTTGATGGACGAGCCTCCTACCGGTTCAGGGGCTTGAAATCACCAGTCGCCCTCAACTCAATCAACTTTCCGCGCACCCCACTGATTGAGCGGGCAGCGCGAAGGAAGACTTCGAAGTAAGGATGGTGTAGATGTACAGGTCGACACGAAGCCGACGCAGAACACACCCGTGAACCGACACATCAGCTTACCTGTCAGCGGTTTGGCGCCCAAATCGGCAGATCTCGCAGATAACTACTTCGAAGCAGCCGGCGGGTTCTTGGTGATGGTCACCGTTGTCACCGGAGCCTTAGCGGTCAGCGTTGTCACCGGTCCCTTGACGGTCAGCGTTGACACCGGTCCCTGGACGGTCACGGTTGTGGTCGGTCCTGGGACAGCTGCAACAGGAGGCTGGGGCGGTGCACTCACCGTGCGGGTCACGGTTCTCGCCACAGTGGCCGGCGCAGCGGTCACGGTCACGGTGCGCTGCGGGGGCGGTGGGGCAGTAGTGGTGAAGGTCCCGTATGCCGTGCTGGTTCGCACCGATGTCTGGGCCGGCTCGACGGTCGTGGAGGTTTTCGTCGACGTCAGCGTCCGGACCTGGCCTGGGCTCGCGGGCTGGACCGACCGGTTACCTCCGGATCCGATGACGAATCCGGCTATTCCGAAGATCGCTGCGCCGAGGATCGTCCCCAACGCAATCGGAAGGACCACATTGCGGTCTGCCATGCCCCGTGGCTCACCGGGTCCCCGATCCTGTGGCTGCCCTTCACTCGGAAAGAAATCGTCGAAATTGGTCATCGTTCTGTTGCTCCTTCCGAGTGCATCAGCGGGGGGTGTGCTGCGAGCTTCCTGGGACGATGGTGCCACTCAGCGCGCCTGTCGGCTTCCTCTATCGATCGATTCGTCGGCGAAGACAGCCTCAGGGCCCGGTAGGTTTGACGCAGCCTGCGCCTCTCCCGCAGAGCGAGCAGACCACGAGGAGGGCAGACCACGAGGAGTACGGCGTGACCGCAACCGCTCACGGGCACAAGGTATTGGCCAGCGCAGACAGCGCATCCTTTGCATCCCTACGCCGGCGTCCGACGTCCCGGGCCGAGCGCGGCGAGATGGGCAAGGCTCTTCGTCAGCAGGTGCCGCGGGGGTCGATGGCGGATTGGCAGCCTTCCTCGGATCGACCAGATCCGGTCACTTTGCTGAACGCATCACACCGGGGCCGGGTCGATGACCTGATCCCGGTCAGAGTGGGTCGAATGATCTCCTCGCCCTACGGCTTCCTGCGCGGCACGGCCGTGGTGATGGCCGAAGATGTCGCCCACCTGGCCTCAACCGGCATCCAGCCGGTCATCTGCGGAGACGCCCACCTCGGCAACTTCGGCTTCTACGGCTCTCCCGAGGGTGAATTGGTGCTCGACCTCAACGACTTCGACGAGGCTCACCCGGGCGGTTGGGAATGGGATCTGCGCCGGTTGGTGGCCAGCGTCTGGGTGGCCGGACGGGAGAACGGGCTGAGCGAGGAGCAGTGCCGCGCCGCTGTGCAGTCGTGCGTATCGGCATACCGGGACGAGGTGCGCTTCTTGGCCCAGGAGCCACTGCTGATGCGCTCCTACAACCGGCTGGACGTCGGGCGGCTGCACGAGACCGCCACTGAGAAGTCACTGCGCGACGAGATCGAACGCTCGGTCAAACGCGCCAAGAAACGAACCAGCGATCGAGCCCTACCGAAGTTCACCCACCAGGACGGTGGCGAGCGTCGAATTGTCGAAGAGCCGCCGCTGATCCGCCGGGTCACCGACCGTAAAGCCGATCTGCTCGCCTCGGGCTTGGACCGCTATCTGCCGACATTGGCTCCGCACTGGGCGCGGGCTCTCGGCGGTTACACGATCCAGGACATCGCCCACAAGGTCGTCGGGGTCGGCAGCGTGGGGCTGCGCGCCTACGTCGCATTACTCGAAGGCTCCTCCGATGACGACGTGGTGTTCCTGCAGATGAAGCAGGCTCGGCGGTCGGTGCTGGCGAAGTACGTGCACGGCAACTCCGCCTGGCACCACCACCAGGGCCAGCGGGTGGTGGAGTACCAGCAGGCGTTGCAGACAGTGAGCGATCCTCTGCTGGGTTGGACCACCGTCGACAACCGGCAGTACTACGTGCGGCAGTTCCGCAACATGAAGGGCACGGTGCCGCTGGACTCGATGACCGGCCTCGCCCTGGCCGACTACGCCGGCATCGTCGGCCACCTGCTGGCCAAAGGACACGCCCGCACCAGCGGCGCGTCGATGATCGCCGGATATGTGGGCAAGGGCGACAGGTTGGACCGCGCGATGGGCGACTTCGCGCATGCGTACGCCGACCAGACCGAGCGCGACCACGCCAGACTGGTCGCTGCCGCCCGAAGCGGTCGGGTTCCGGTGGCCGACGGTGCACTGGACTCGATGGGCTCCGCCTTCCGGCCAGGCACGTGACGGCTCTCCTATCGGACGACAGATCGACCCCGGTCACTTTCTTCCTCCCGTCCGACCGCACCATGGTCGGCCCTGCGCACCTGGTCTGCGATGCGAACTGGACGGGTGATGGCCCGAACCACACTGGTACGCCGTCCCCCCTCGGGTTCAAACCGCTGAATTGCCCGGTCCCGGTCACGGCCGGCGAGATGGAGACGAGCACCCCGTTGCGGAACGCAAGTGGCCGGTGACGTGCGTCGATGATGGCGTTGGATCGCCGCCGGTCGGGCATCGACCGCACGATGGGTGTGTGCCCGGGGCTCGGGATGCCGCTGCACGGCGACGACAGCCGTATCGCTCATGACAACGGCATCTGTGGCAGAGCAGAGAGCGATGTTGTCCTCCAGGCCGGCCGGCTTCCTCGGATACTCCAGGTCGGGGCGATGTGAGCACGCTGTAGGCCGCGGCGCCGGGCGTGCTCGCGCCATCGGGGTGACCAGGTAGGTGGTCCTGACCGCGGGTAGCGCAACCCCCGCGCTACCCGCTGTGGATACCCCGTCGTCAAGCGAACGCACCGGCTCCCCGCGCACGTCACATGTGTGCGAGGCGCGTCGCAGGCGTTGACAGCACACTCCGCATCTGGCCAGTGCCATCCCTCTCCTGCACCAGAGCCACAGTTTCCTCGTCCCGGACACGGCCGTGGGACCGCTCGGAGACCGGATCGCATCCGGACCCTGCGGGTACGGCCGCTCGTTCGGGTCGGCCTCGTATCCGGTGATGATGGGTGGCCTTGCGACCCGGAGGCCGGCGCCGTCGCACCGGCCTCAGCGCACATACGTCAATGCCGTACTGACACCGACTTCCGAAAGACTCTGAGGACCGAACAACAGGCCGGTCGCCGGATCACCCAGATCCCTGTACCCAGAACCTATGACGTCACCACCCTCCGGGCCAGTGACCGACCACGATCGTCGACCATTGTGGACGTCGTAGGCCGTGTATGTCAGGCCGTCTGCCGCGATCAGCTTCGACCCGCCGCACCAGACCTTCAGACCGGGATTACCGGACAGCGGTATGCCCCAGATCCGGTCGCCCGTCCGGGGGTCGTACCCGTTCGTCCCTGATCGCGACGTCGCGATCACTACACCGTCGCAGTAAGCGAGCGGAAACTCTTCTGGCCCCGTCGACCCGCGAGACCTGCCCGGGTCGGACATCGAACGAATGGAGAAGGAGCTGCTGGGCTGCGACCCGTCGACGGGTCCGTCGGTCGACTGCTGCGCGAGGCTGGTAAGTATGGGTTGGGCCGCCGAGCGGTCATCGGCGATAAGGCCTGCTGCTATCTGATCCGCGATGGCGGTACCGCCGACGTCCAGTCCTGCAGTTCCACGCTGGGTGATGGCCGTGTTCGACACCACCGTCACCACATGACCGGGCCCACCCCCGGTCGACTTCCCGCTTTCGATGTCGAAAACCGCCTGACGGCCAGCGACCTCGGCGCTCGTCACGTAAGCCTTCCCGGTGACCTCGAACACCCGGGGCACTGGAGTCCGGCGGTGGGTAAAACCGGGAGGATCTGGTGCACCCTCGATGCGGGTCACGTCGTGTTCCCATGTCAACATGCCGTCTGCCGTGTAACGCGATATCCGTAACCGCGTGTTCTGGGGATCGGTGGCGCCCGCCACGATGTAGAGGCCGTCAGCAGCGATACCACCGACCTGGGCGCCGCCGGCTGACCTCGGGATCGTGACGGCGTGCAGCTCCGCACCCGTCCGTATTTCGATCTCGGTGAGCGTCGAGGCGGAGAACTGCGCGCTGGGCTTCGTTAGCACGTCGGGCAACTGCGGGTACCCCGGATCGGACGTGACTACCGAGTACTCCAGGGCACTGGTCGTGCACCAAAGTCGCTTCTGCACAGCGAGACAGTCGTACGTCGATCCTGCGGGTGCACTCCGGTGCCAACGAACGGTGCCGTCGATCGTAGACAGCCCGACCAGCTCGGCGCGCTGTTCGCGCTGAACGCTCACTACCACGGTGTCATCGGAGGCCACTGAACTTGTGACAGCGCACAGGTCGACGCGCACGTCGAGGCTTCGCGGATCTGAGGGAAACCCAGGACCGGTGCCACTGCGGCGAGCTGTACCTGCCAGCGAGGTCCTGGGTCGCTGGAGAGTCTCACGACCCCGTACGCCGCGCCGTCGGTTTTCCTCGTGTCGTCGCGGCTGGTCACGTACGCCGTCGTAGCAGCTATCAATGCCACCAGGACACCGCCAGCCACCAACTTGCGCTTGCGCCGTCCGCGTCGCGCGGGTGCAGTACCGAGGTCGGCCGCATCGCGCCCGCCTGCGTCTGCGCCTTCGACGTCCGACACGATCGATCTGTCGGGTTCGGGGTCGATCACAAGATCTGGGTGCTGCGTAGATACCGCTGCTCCAAGGTCCCCGTCGTGATGCGCACGCACCGGCTCGCCGCACATGTCGCAGGCCTGCGAATCACGAGCCAGGCGTTGGCGGCACACCTGGCACCTGGCCATTCCCATCCCCTTCACTGCACCAGAGCCACTGTGGGCATGCTGGAGCCGAAATCGAGCTCCCCGGGCCCGGCCACCAGAGCCGTCGCTGGATCACCGAATCCCCCACCTGTCAGTCGGGTGCTCCCCGGCAACAGAACCGACCACATGTCATCACCCGTGGCCGTCTCGAAGGCTGTCACCCGCACGCCGTCACTGATCAACACCTTGGTTCCATCGCACCGAATATCCAGACTGGAACCTTCGTCGAAGCCGATCGTCCACGACCGTTCCCCGGTGCGCGCGTTGTAGCCGCTGATGCCCCGCAATGCATGCCCGATCACGACACCGCGGCAGTAGGCGACAGGCGATTCTCCAGCTTTCATCGTGCCGGACGCGGCCTTGGGGTCTGTCGGAGATCGGATCGTGTACGGACCCTGCGGGTAGGGCAGATCGTTCACGTCCGCCTCGTACCCGGTGATCACGGGCTCACCGACAGAATGATCATTCGCCGACAACCGGGCGAGGAGGTTTCCGCCGATCGGGATGTCGTGCACCATCAACCCGCCGCTCCCTACCTGGGTCACGACCGTTGCCCCCACCACTGCCGCCACGTGTCCCTTTTCGGCCCCGACAGGCGCGCCGGACGTCGTATCGAAGACAGCCTGATGATCACCCATCTGGGCAGCGGACACATAGGACCTCCCGTCGCGCTCACTGACCCGCACCGGTGGTGTGAGACCGGAGCCGACGGAAGGGCCGTTGTCACTTCGCAACACCACTGGGTGGCTCCACTGCAGCTGACCCAGTGCGGAATATCGCAGGACGGTCGCGCGCACGACGGAGGATTCAGCGACGACGTACAGGCCACCATCGCCGACCCCAGCGAACTTCACGGAACTGGAGAATGCCGGCATGTTCCGGCTTCGCGCCGTGGCACCGGTCCCGGGGATGATCTCGGCGAGGACGGCGGTTGCAGAACCACCTCGCCCAGGTGGCACGAGATTCTGGTTGGTCCGGCCCCGATCGCGCCCATCGGGCAGGAGCACGACGTAGCTGGGCGATGGCGTGCTCAGACACCAGAGCCTGCCTTCCGTGGCCAGGCAGTCGTAGGTGAAACCCCAAGGAGCAGCTCGCCGCCATCGGACCGTTCCGTCCTTACGGCTCAGGCCTGCCAGCATCGCCAGTCCGCCACGTTGCACGACGAGGACTACCGTGTCGCTCAGCACGACGCTATCGGCCACGATGCACGGATCCGAATTCACCGACGACGAGCTCTGGCACTTCAGGTCCGGCGCGATGTCTGCCACGGCCCGTTGCCAACGAGCACCCGGATCGGGTGCCATCCGCACCACGGAGTAGGCGGCTCTATCAAGAGAATCACCTCGCAGCAGGAGGTAGGTGCCCACTCCTGCGATGGCAACTGCTACACCTGAGGCAAGTGCTGCCCATCTAACCGGACGGTGACCCGCCGTCTTCGGCGAACGCGGCGGTGGACCTTCCCGTGGACCGCCCGCCCCTGACGCCGCGGTGCCCGTCGATGCTGCGGCGGCATCGCCTGCCTCCGCGGCCGGCGTCAACCCCGCAACCTGGTCGGACGCAGGAGCAGCGGGTTCACCGCAGACCGGGCACTCTCGTGCGGCGCGAGCAAGGCGGTGCTTGCAGACACGGCACTTGCTCATGGTCGAAAGTCAGTCCAGCGGGGCGTACGGCGCCCCGATCGCCGCCAGCTCCGCCTGGCCACCATCGATCGCCGTCAGCACCCACAGACCCCCCGGTGTCGCCGCCACCGTGTGCTCCCAGTGCGCTGCGCGGGACCGGTCGTCGGTTTGAACGGTCCAGCCGTCCTCCAGTTCGTGGGTCTCGTACCCCCCGAGCGTCACCATCGGCTCGATCGCGACAGTGGCGCCTTCCCGAATCTTCGGCCCGGACGCTCTCATCCGCTCGTTGAACACAGTGGGTTCCATGTGCATCTCGCGCCCGATGCCATGACCGGTGTACCCGTCGACGATGCTGAAGTCCAGGTCAACGCCACTTGTCTGCCACTGCTGGGCACTTGCCTCGATGCTCTGCTCGATGACAGCGCCGAGTTCATAGATGCCGCGCCCCGGGCGGAACGCGGCGATACCGGCCCACAACGCATCGTGTGTGGTCTGACTCAGTGCTTGATCCTGCTGCGTGAGGAAATCCCCGATAGCAAAGCTGATGGCCGCGTCGCCGTGCCACCCGTCGACAATTGCGCCGCAGTCCACCGACACCAGATCACCGGGCAGCAACTCGCGCTCGCCCGGTATCCCATGCACCA
>JAABUM010003321.1_pt1 | contig 20024 bp, 16 predicted proteins | sample 5559161 | NCBI WGS metagenome assembly JAABUM01 (sample SAMN10711868, study PRJNA513369) | rock metagenome | isolation source: Antarctica rocks | place: Antarctica: Victoria Land, Siegfried Peak nord
GGGCGGGCGCCGAAGCCGTGTCCCGGATGGGGGAGATCTCCGACACCATCCCGGCGCAGGTGTTGGCGGAGCGGGACCTGCTCGACCGCACCCAGGCCTACACCGGCATTCACCTGCCCACCGACCCGGCCAACGCCGAAGCAGCGCGGCGACGACTGGCCTACGACGAACTGCTGGGCCTGCAGCTCACGTTGCGCAACCGGCGGGACGCCGATCGACCCGAGGGTTCCGCGGCGGCGGCACACACCCCGACCAAACACCTGTCCAACCAGCTGATCGGATCGTTGCCGTTCGAGCTGACCGCTGCGCAGCGCCGCGTGGCCAACGAAGTTGCCCGGGACATGCGGGCGCCCACCCCGATGCACCGCATGATCCAAGGCGAGGTCGGGTCGGGAAAAACTATGCTGATCCTGATAGCGATGCTCATGGCGGTGGAATCCGGGCACCAAGGCGCGATCATGGTGCCCACCGAAATCCTCGCCACCCAACACCACCTCGAAGTCCACACCAGGATGGCCGGGCTCACCAAAGCCGACGGAACACCGGTGCACATCGCGCTGCTCACCAACAAAGTCACCGGCCCCGCCCGACGATCGGTGTTGGCCGGTCTCGCCGACGGCAGCATCGACATCGTCATCGGCACCCACACCCTGCTCGCCCCGGTGGTCACCTTCGCGTCACTGAGTCTGGCCGTCATCGACGAACAGCACCGCTTCGGTGTGGAACAGCGCGCGACGCTGCGCCACAAAGGACCCGACGGGCGGACACCGGACATGCTGGTGGCCACCGCCACCCCCATCCCCCGCACCGCGGTCATGAGCATCTTCGGTGACCTGGAACATTCCGTGCTCGACGAGATGCCACCAGGGCGCAGCCCCATCACCACCTGCAGCGTCGACACCACCGACGCCGACTGTGCCGACGACGGTGCGCTGCCGTGGCAACTGATCCGCGAACAGGTGGCCGCCGGACACCAGGCCTTCGTGGTGTGCCCGATGGTGTCGGACTCGGAAACCAAGACCGCCGCCGCCGCGGAGAACACAGCGGCCGCCCTGATCTCCGGTGCACTACGGGGGTTGCGGATCGGAGTGGCCCACGGCAAACAGAAAGCGGACGAGCGCACCGCGGTGATGGCCGCGTTCACCGCCGGCGAGCTCGACGTCCTCGTCGCCACCACCGTCATCGAAGTCGGGGTGAACGTGCCCAACGCCACCGTCATGGTCATCACCGGGGCCGAACGCTTCGGGCTGGCCCAAATGCACCAAATGCGCGGTCGGGTCGGACGCGGGCAGTGGCCAGGTCGCTGCATGCTGGTGGGCACCCCCAAAACGGCGGACGCCGCCCAACGCATCGACGCCCTGTGCGCCAGCACCGACGGGTTCGCCCTGGCTGAGGTGGACCTGCGCATCCGCGGGTGGGGAACCCTGCTCGGCGCCTCCCAGGCCGGCGCCGCCACCGAGCTGCGGGTCGCGGACATCCTCACCGACACCGACCTGGTGTCCTGGGCGCGCAGCGACGCGATCACCATTCTCGAGGCGGACCCGCACCTGGCGCGGCGGCCGGGACTGCGCGACGAGATTCGTCGGGCGGTCGGCGAGGACGCCGCGGAATGGCTCACCAGCGCCTGAGCCGGGCGGGTTCGTCAGATTCCTGCAGGGCACGCCGCCGGTCGGTCGGTCCCGGAAAGTTGAGGCCGTTGAACTCCTCGATTATGTACACCTGGTGAAGCAGTTACACAGCGCGGGGGCCCCACACCATGTCGAGGGCGTCCAGCTCGGCGATCTTTACCGCCGTGAGCGTGCCAGCACAGCGCTCGCTTCGGCGTCTGCTCACCCATCTCCCGAGCGTGAATACGTCGTCGGCGACGTCGCTTCGCGGCACATGCGCGTGGCCCTCCCGGGCGATGTAGGCCCGGAGGTGGTCCACCCCGGCCCGGTAGTTGGCCTCGCGGGAGGAGTCCCACACCATCCCGAGGGTGTTCAGCTCGGCGATCCTTACCGGTGTGAGCGTGCCGGCCTTGCGCTCACTTCGGCGTCTGCTCACCCATCCCCCGAGCATGTACCCGTCGTCGGCGACGTCGCTTCGCGGCACATCCGCGTGGCCCTCCCGGGCGATGTAGGCCCGGAGGTGAGCCACCCCGGCCCGGTAGCCGGCATCGAAGGGGTCCCACACCACCCCGAGGGCGTCCAGCTCGGCGATCCTTACCGGCGTGAGCGTGCCAGCCTTGCGTTCACTTCGGCGTGTGGTCACCCAGGTCCCGAGCGTGAATCCGTCGTCGGCGACGTCGCTTCGCGGCACATCCGCGTGGCCCTCCCGGGCGATGTAGGCCCGGAGGTGAGCCACCCCGGCCCGGTAGCCGGCGTCGAGGGTGTCCCACACCATCCCGAGGGCGTCCAGCTCGGCGATCCTTACCGGCGTGAGCGTGCCAGCCTTGCGCTCACTTCGGCGTGTGATCACCCAGGTCCCGAGCCTGAACCCGTCGTCGGTGACGTGGTTCAGGGGCACGTTGGCGTGGCTCTCCCGGGTGATGTAGGCCCGGAGGTGAGCCACCCCCGTCTCATACCTGTCGGTGAGTGCTTCGACGACGTGTAGGTGGATGGCTTCGGCGAGGCGGGCGGCCATGCTCCGGTCGACACCCTCGGGCATGTCGAAGTCGATGGGCGGGCGGGCGTCCGGCTTGTCAGGTGTCATCTCGGTCCACCCGGTCCCGTCGGTGGTGTCGATCTCGGTGAACCCGGGCAGTGCGGTCACCTTCGCGGTCTGCGGGCTCGTCAGCCGACGCTGGCCGGGTTCGACGGTGACACCCTCCACAGCGGCAGCCTCCTCGACAGCGGCGTCTTCCTTCACGGCGGTGGCTTGGCGGACGCACCACCGACCCAGCCGGGCGGTGTCCGGGTCCTCATCCTCCGGGGATGGCACCCGGCCGGTGGTGGCGGTGTGGGTGGTGACCTTCTGGTAGGTGACCTCCCACGGCTCGGCTGCGGTGGTGAAATAGGCGTCCAACGTCTCGTCCATGTCCCGCATCGCCATCATGGTCTGCACCACCCCGGAAAAATCGGAGCGGGCCACCACCTGCGCGGGATCCTCACCGGGGGCCAGGTACACGGGCAGCAGGATCACCGAGGGCTCCTCCGCGGGCGGTGTTGGGGCGGATGGCGCGGCCCACCATCTGCACCACATCGACCGCGGAGGAGCGAGGTTCACACACCACGATGCCGTCCAGGGTGGGAACGTCGATGCCCTCGGTGAGGCATTTGACGTTGGACACCACCGTCCACGCCCCGTTGGTGTCGTCGGTGTCGGTCAACGCCGTCAACGCGGCTTCCCGCTCGGCGGGGGCCATCGACCCGTCGACGTGCCGCACCGCCAGCGGCCCGGTCGGTTTGTGGGTGCCCGGCAACGCCGCCTCCACCAACGCAAGGTGGGTGGTGAAGTCCCGGGAATGGGCAATCGTGTTGTGGTAGGCCAAAATGCGGTGCAGGTGGTGTTGTTTCGCGGCCCGGTTCACCGCCACCAGGGTCGCCGCCTTCTTGGCGTCCAGGTCGTGCAACCCGGTGAGGCGGGTGTTGGAACGGATCAGGGTGTTGATGGCGGCGGCGTCGACGCCGATGACCACCAGCCGGTAGCGGGCCAGCACCCCCGCCTCGGCGGCGGCGGCGAAGGACAGCTCGTGGAGTCGGGGCCCGAACAGGGTGTCATCGTCCATGGACACCACATCCTCGGCGGCTTTGCCGCGGGTGAGACGGTGCAGCCGTGGGGTGGCGGTGAGGAACAGGCGTCGCCGGGCGGGGACCCGGGTGTCGTCCAGGGCGGTGGAGAACAGCCCTGCATTGGGACCGGAGGTGCGGTGCGCTTCGTCGCACACAATCATCGACCACCCACCCAGCTCGGGGTGCGCGATGTGCATGTCGGTCAGCTTGTTCGAGGACTGGTAGGTGGCGAACACCACCCGACGACCGGGAGTGTTCGCCAACCAGTCGGCGAGCACATCGGGGTCGGTGGTGTTGGGGATGCCGAACTCGGTGGTGTCCAGCTGGATCTCGTCACTGTCCCGGGCCTTGCCGCGGCCCACCTGTTGCTCCGAGCACAACGCCAGGGCGGTGAACTCGACTTCCCGGTAGGTCGCCCACGCCCGGGCGTTCTGCGCCAGCAACCCCAGGTTCGGGAACAGGACCAGCACGGTGTCAGCGTCGGTCCCGGCGAGGGCTTCGGCGATGCGTTGGGCGACCACGGTTTTCCCGGTGCCGCACGCCATGATCACCTGCCCTCGTGTGGTGTGTGCGAGACCGTTCACCGCGTCGGCCACGGCCGGTACCTGGTGGTCGAACAGGGGGCGGGGTGCAGCCGATGCTTTCGATGACGCGGCCTTCGAGGATGGGGTTTGTGCGGGTGAGGGTGTTGGGCAACTGTTCGCCGGGGCGTGGATCGTGGTCGTCATGAGTTGTATGTGTGCGGCCGGGCACCCGTCGCCCACGATCAGTCTGGTGTGACCGCCGAACAGAGGCACGGACTCGTCCTGCCCGCCAGCAGCGGAGGCATCGTCGGGAGGAACGACTTCCAACCCGTCACTGATAACTGATATGTTTGCAGCATGGACGGATGGACCATGCGGGAATCGCGTCGGGCGAGCGGGTTGACGGCAAAACAGGTCGCCCGTGCCACCGGCACGTCGGAGACCAATGTCGCCGCCTACGAGCGCGGCGACAAAGTGCCCAACGGCACAACCCGATCGCGCATGGAAGCTGCCACCAGCGCAGGTGCCGCAAGTCCGGTCTTCGTTCACAACCTGCTGACGGTGCCCTCGGCCGCTGCCGCGATACGCAAGGGGCTACGGCACGGCTGGAGGACCAGCGATCTGTTGCGAGTGATTCGGGAGTCGAGGTCCAACGCGAAGTGGGTGGAAGACCGCAAAGACCTCGCGGTCTTCTTCTCCCCACCATCGACGACCGGAGACCGACGTTGGGACGCACTCATCGCCGGATCGACCGAAGATTTGTCCTTCAAGTACGAGCGTTCGGCGCCGGAATGGACTGTGGGGCACGTACTTCAGACATTTTGGTTCGTCGGATCGAACAGGGCTTACGACGCATACGCTCTCGCTCACTCGCCGGCTTCGCTGAAAATCCGCGGCGTGATGATGGACCCATCCGACTTGGACTCGGTGTGAATGTGTGTCTAGGACACACATTCTGTCGTTCATCGAGAGCGGGTGCGACACCGTGCGGCAGACACGGCCAAGTCGGCATGGAGCATCAATTCGCTGACTGTCATTCTGGTCGGTCGAAGACGATCGTGGAGTGCACTGTCGTGGCGGAATGGATCACCAGCACCTGACACTCATCCGCGTCTCCGCTGGAGTCTCCGCTCGCGTCGCGCTCGTACGGCCAAGACCCCGACAATCACCTCCGCCACGACAGGATCCTCCTCCATCGCCCACACCCACGACAGGAACCACGCATCCTTCGGCGGTGCCGCAGACATCGGGTGGTCGAGTACCACGTGCGGTGCCCCCAACATCTGCTTGATCAGGCCCCGTTTCCACCCGCGGGCCAGCAACGCCTCCCGGGTGAACACGATGGCACCGCCGATCTCGACGGCATCATCCCCCAGCGCGTCGAGCATCTCCAGCGGGAGGTGCACAGTTGCGCTGTCGATCTCCGCCGCCGCCCCGTCCCCCAAGGCGTCGAGGCGGAGCAGGTGACCCGCACGGGGCCGCCGCGGCCCGCCAGTGCCCCCGTGCACGCGCATCCACGGCGTCGCTGCGCGCACCTCGACGCCGTAACGCTGCGCCATCTCCTCCAACGTCGCCGCCGGGGAGTTGGGTCCGTGTTTCCGGACGATGGGGACGTAAGCGGGGACGGGTTGCGTGACCGGCGTCGGCTCGGGCAGTTCCGCCAATGCCGCCCGGAACTCGTTGGCCTTCGGGTGGGTGACGGTCAGGTCGGACAACACCGACAGCCGGGCCGCGCTGGCCTCATTGAGCTGTGTGCGGGCGGACGCGGTGCGCAACGCGTCCACCGGGATACCGGTCACCTCCGCGAGCGTCGCCCACTTGATGTCGAGGAACTTCCGCAGCATCACCGCGCGCTGCCCGGGACTGGGGTTCGGTGGTTGCTTCGGCGGTTGCAGCGGCAACTGCTTCGGCGGTGGTTGTGGTTGTGCCCGGGTGATTTCCCCGCCGATCTCGGCCAGCAGGATCGGCCGGCGGACGAAGCTTTTCATCCCGGCCAGGTCGCCGTGGTCGAGCCTGCCCCGCAGGTCGGTGAACCGGCGCTGCTCAGCCACGGTGAGCCGCCTGGCCCGCTTCACTGTGGAGAACGCCTCCCACGGCACGCCGAGCAGCGCCGCGAACTCGTCTGTGTCCAATCCTGTCTTGCCCAACAGCAGCGGGGGCATCGTCGGGAGGAACGGCTTGTTCACTGCCAACTCCAGTCCTGGTGGCACGGATCGCACTCGGTGAACCACGGTGCGCACGGGGACCCGCAGCTCACACAAACTCCCGGACCCGAGCGGCGGCGCTTGCCCTTCTTCCGGGTGCCAGTTCCGGTCGTGTTGCCCTGATTCACCAGGGTAGACAAAGTCGCGGTGACCTCCGCGAGCGCCTCGGCGAGCATGTCGGTGCTCACCCCACCGAAACCGTCCCCGAACGCGACCACCGCCGCCTGGATGTCGCGGAGTTCCTTGGCCCGCGCACCGGCCCCGGGCAGATCCCGGTGGTAGCCGGCCCCCACCCTGGCGCGCAACGATTTTCGGCACAGCGCCGCTCCCACGATGCCGGTGAAGCTGGGGGCCCCGGCATCGACCGGCAACATCATCAGCGACCACACCGCCGCCGGGTCGATCCCCCAGCTGGTGGTGAGGTCCGTGGTGGACTGCTCGCAGACCTGCGCCACCCGCTGCCACTTCTCGACCAAGGTGTCCACCTGCATCGGGACGAGCACCGGGCTGGCGCTGGCCTGCGCGGCGGCGAGGTGGCGCCAGTGGAGCAGGGCGACCCCGAGTTCAGCGGCGTCGGTGACCCCGAGCCCGGACAGTTTCGGCCCGAACGGGACACGAGGAATGGACAGTCCGTCGTGGCGGTCCCCGGACGCCGCCGCCACCCCCGCCTTCACCGTGTTTTCGTCTGCGTCCAGACCGGGCATCGCCGAGACGTAGATGCCCGCTGTGCCGTCGTTGCCGGGACCGCGCCCGGCGCGCCCGGCGATCTGCGCCATTTCCCAGAGGTGCAGCGTCCTCCGGCGGGTGCCGTCGAACTTGGTGGTCTCCGCGAACCACACCGCGTCGACCGGCAGGTTCACCCCGTGGCCGATGACATCGGTGGTGACGATGACGTCGAGTTCCCCGGCGATCAGCTTGGTCACCTGGTCGCGGCGGGTTCCCGGGGGCAACGCCCCGTACAGCATGCCGACCCGGTGGCCGTGCTCACGCAGCTCGCCGGCGATGGCCTGCACCGCTTTCTCGCTGAACGCGATCACGGCACTGCGCTTCGGGATGGACGCCGGTGAACTCGGCCCCACGTAGGTGAGCCTGGACAGCCGCGCGCAGTCGTGCACCGAGCACGTCCCGGCGTTGGCATACACAGCCTCCAGCACCGGACGCACAGCGCGGGAGCCCGCGACGTGCACCTCGCGGTACTCGCCCTGCAGCAACGCCGTCCACGCCGGCCCGCGCTCGGGGTCGCCCACCCAGTGGGCTTCGTCGAGGACCAGCAGGTCACCGGTGTCCGGGGCCGACTCGGCGGTGCAGCACAGGATGGGTGCGTTCTCGTTGACGCGTTCCTCCCCGGTGATCATGCCGACCGCTTCGGCGCCGAGTCTGGCTGCGAGCTTGGCGTGCGCCTCCCACGCCAACATCCGCAGCGGCCCGGCGTACACCCCGGAGCCCCGCTCCGCCAGCGTGTCGAGCGCCGAGCTGGTCTTGCCCGAGTTGGTGGGACCGAGGTGCAACGTCACCGCATCCGGTGCCCGGCCTGGTGCTCGGACGATCGCCTGGACCCGGGACCGGACCTCCTGGGTTGCCGCCGCGGCACGGTTCGCTGCTTCCGCAAGTGCCCGCTCGCCCCGTTCCGTCTTCGTCTCCCGCCGTCGGGTGGTGCTGGCCAACGCGTCGGCCACCGCATCCTCCGCTTCCGCGGCCCACACCCGGTGGGAATACCAGGTGCGCATGGGTGCCGCGGTGCGGTACACCGGGTTGTCGAGCAACACGTCCGGCTCGCCGAGAACCTTGGCGACGAGTCCTTCCGTCCACCCCCGTTTCTTGAGCGTGGACAGGGCGGCCAGGACCGCGCCGTTGATTTCGGTGGCCGCTCGCTCCCCCATCGCGTCGAGGTGGTCGAGGTGATTCTGGCGCGGTCGGGAGACGCCGCCGGTGCCCCCTTGGACCCGCATCCACGCCTGGGCGGCCTTCACCTCCACGCCGTAGCGCTGGGCCATCTCCGCGAAGGTCGCGGCGGGCGGGCGGGGGTTGGTCGTCGGGGTGGGCACCGACTGCACGAGCGGTGACGGCGGTCCGAGTGCGTTCACCGCTGCGCGGAAATCCTTCGGGGCGGGGTTCTCCGCCACCAGTGCGACCAGCTCGGTGAGGCGTTGCCGAGCGTCGGCGTTGAGCAGGTCACGGGCCTTCGGCGTCCGCAGCGCCTCGACGGGTATGCCGGTCAGCTCGCCGACACCCACCCAGGTGGCCCGTGCGGCGTCCTTCACTGCGGTCGCGAGCCCGGCGGTAGAGGACGGTCGGGGTGCGGACGGAGTGGATCGGCGGGTCACTGCGCGAGCGGCAGCGTCGATCTCTCCCACGATCTCCGCGCGCAGAATCGGGCACCGGTCGTAACTCTTGAGGCCCGCCAGGTCGCCGGTCTCCATCCGGGCCGCGAGGTCGAGGAACCGCTGGCGGTGCACCGACGGAATCTCCTCGAAGGTTTGCGCGGTGACGAACGCGCGAGGCGGCAGGCCGACCAGCGCGCAGAACTTGTCGATCCCGAGACCTGTTTTCCCGACGAGGGCGCCGGGGTTCGTGGCCGGCCGGTTGTTGGCCATCAGGCCCTCCGTTGGTGTGGGTGTTGCCGACTCGATGCCATCTCGCCGAGCAGGGCCTCGGCGATCATCGCCTCCGCCTCCACCCAGTTCAGGGCGCGGGGGCCGGCTATCCCATGGTTGTACGGCTGGTTGAACACGATCGTCGGGCATCCCACGGCGCGCAGCGCCGCGATGTTGTGGGGTGCGTCGTCGATGTAGATGTCCGCCCCGACCTGGCCCTTGTCCCCCACGAAGCACAGATCCGAGTAGGGGACACGGTGCGCGTCCAGCCAGGTCACCGTGTCCGACACCGCCCGTCGGTGCCCGCCCCCGGTCATCAAACGGTGGGTGATGACTCGGATGTGTACGCCCGCATCGGACAGCCGCCACAGTGCCTCGCTGACCCCGGCGATGGGCGTCATCGTCGCGAACATTCCGGCGGCGACGGCCTCGGCGTGGGCTGCCCGGAACTGGGCGTCTGACCGGAACCAGCCGGAGGCGACCAGCGACCAATGATGCGGCTCGGGCAGCTCGAGGTCGTACCGATCGGGGTCGAGCCCGCGGCTGGCGCCCACATGGGCGCGCAGCGCGGCGCTGTAGTCCGCACACACCCCGTCGAGGTCCAACCCCAACACCGGTCTGGCAGCCATCAGGACACCGTCTTGTCGGTGAGGGCGGCGGCGAGCTGGTCAATACTGCACTCCGCGGCCGTCTTTTCGTCGGTGCGGACCCGCACGATGCGGGGCTGGAACAGCACCGGATGCGCGGCGTTGGTGATGTAGAGGAACGCGACCTCTACGACCGCACCCACCACGACCCCACTTCGACCGATCGTCGAAACTTGGCCGATGGTGACCTGCTCGCCGTCGTGGTCGTAGACCGCGAGGACCGCGTTGGCCTTGCCGCCCTTGCCGACCTGAACGACCTCGGCGTCAACCTCCTTGAGGAACTTCCATTTGAGCAATCCCTCCGAACGGTTGCCCGGCTCGTAGGGGGAGGTGATGTGCCGGAAGATGACACCCTCCTTGCCGTCGATCTCTGCGTGGGCCAGCAGGTCGCGCTTCGCGTCGGAATCCTCGGAGTAGCCGAGCACCCGCACCGCCGGGTCGGAGGGGTCCACCAAGGCGTCCACCGTGGTGACCAGGTTCGCGTGGCGGGTGGTGAAACCGGACCGCTCGGTGTGGAACCGACCGGCGGCAGGAGCGTCGAACAGGTGCACGGTGCGACCGATGATCTCCCCGTCGAAGACCCAGCGGCCCTCGGTGAGTGCCCGGAACGGGGCGAGCATGGCCTCGGAAACATTCTTGGCCTTGGGCTGACCCGCCCGGTTCAACACCGACACGGCACCGTCGGTGACCTCGATGAGTACCCGCTCGCCGTCCAGCTTGGGTTGGACAACCCACATACCGTCCTCCATCAACCGATCGACGGTGGTGAGGGTGGCCACCCGAGCCAACATGGGGATGCTCACCGGGGGGTTGGCGTCCACCGAGAGGGTCGCAGCGTTGGAAGCGTCAAGGGCCGCGAGCACCCGAGCGAAGGTGGCTGCGTGCGCATCGTCGGCGGGGGCCGAATTGGCGGCGGTGACCACTGCGGAGGGCTCACGCTGGGCGGGCATCGCCACTGTGGACTCACCTCGGGGCATCAGGTTCGCCGCGGTGTCCAGCTCGTTGTCGGTGGGGTCGTGGTCGAAGGTGAGGACGCCCGAGCGCACCGGCTGGTAGCCCTTCGCCATCTTGGCGGCCACCTGCTTGTCGGCTGCCTTGGTGGCAGCAGCAGCGTCGTCGAACTCCTTGCTGGAAATCGACCCGAACGTACCGTTGCGGCCGTACTGGACGACCATCGTCGTACCAAGGGTGAACACTCGGTAGAACTTGTCCGAGGTGCCCTGGACAAAATCGAGTTCGCGGACTGTGGCTTCGATGTGGTTGCTCATACCCTCCATGTGTGCGGTCCAGGGGGCGTCCACCGCGAAGGCCTTTACTCGCCGACGACGGCGTGCAACATCCACTCGGCGCAGTGCGCACACCAACGAACCCCCGGCACATCCGCCACTATTGACCGGGCCATCTCGACGACGAACGGGCCGGCAAGGATGTCGTCCAGGAAGCTGCCCGCGGTGGCGAGCACCTCCTGCGCGGGCTCGGGTGCGGCCACGACGACGGCGCGTTCGATGATTCCTGCGTTGCTGTTCATACCCATGATGTGTCCGGCGGAGCAGGTGTCACCCCAGCCGGATCAGACGCCCGCCCAGATGCTGTGCTGCACCACCGGAACCGCAAGGGTGATGTCCCCGCCGGCCCGCAACCACTCCACCAGAGACACCGACGCACCACCCTGGGACAGCTCCGCCTGTGGGCGGGTCAACAACCCGCAGACGCTCAGCGGGTGCATCCCCACAGGTACCAGCCGGATGATCCTGTCCATGCCCGGGATCAGGCCGTCCTCGTCGAACTGGAGAGCGGGCAGCAACCACCTGCCGTTGTCCTTGATCGCCCACAGGTGGCGCTCGTCGATGCGCTTGCGCACTGCCGCCACATCGACGTGCAGCTTGCTTCCCACCTGTTCCGTGGTGAGCCCGCTCTCAATCAGGCGCGCGTAGTCGGCGACGTTCGCCAGCACCTGCCAGCGGTATGCGTCATCGCACTCGAGGAATCCGGCTTCGTCGTACATTTTCGCCTCCCTCTCGGGAAGCGGGTGCCTGTTGTTCATACCCATGATGTGTCCGGCCACCGCGGCGTCACCCCTGCGTCGAGTCGCACGCAATTCAGCGGGGCCGCACCCGAACGCCCAGACCGGCAGCACCGACCGCAACATCCCGCCCGGACCGGATGGCGGCGGCCGCGTCCCGAGCCCGCAGATCACAGACCTCGTTCAGCAGGTTCCCGGAGTGGCCCTTCACCTTGCGGAAGACCACCTCGCGCCCGGTCAGCAGCTCGTCGACGGCACGGATCAGCGCGACGTTCTTGACCTGTCCTCCGGTCTTCGTCCGCCACCCACCCATTGCGCTTCCACCCGTTGAAATCCTCCCCTCCCTTACGGAAGGGGTTCCTAGACCCCCGCGTGAGCGAGACTAGATGGTTCGCAGTTCATCGCAGATGCCGTCGACACGGTGGTGTCAAACCCGCGGATGCGGGGGTCGGTCTCACTCTTGCTCCCTGCTGGGCCACCGGTGTTGCCACCGGCCGATTGCTCGGATTCCCTGGCCCATAAAACACATCCGTCGTCAAGAATGTTCTTGGCGGCGTTGGTATCAGCGTTGGCCGTGTGGGCACACTGTTGGCATCGGAACACCGCTTGACTTTCGCGGTTTTCCTTCGCCGTGTGCCCGCACTGGTGGCAACGCTGAGAGGTGTAGGCCGGGTTCACGGCCAGATAGATTCCTTCGGCTCGAAGCATTTTCTGCTGCACCAGAGCGGCGAGCTCGCCGAGCCCGGTGACCAGCAACACCCGGTTGAGCCCTCGTTTCTGGGCGGCACCGGGGCCTGTGGTTTTGCGGGTCATGTTCGCCAGTTTCAGGTCCTCGAACACCACCAGGTCGCAGTCCCGCACGATCGCGGTCGAGGTTTGCTGGCGCCAGTCGCTCATGATCCGAGCGGCCTTCGCGTGCGCAGCACCCGCCGCCGTCTTGTGGGCCTGGTAGCGGGTTGATTCCCAGAACTGGCGGTGTTGGCGGGACTTTGCCATCTTCCGCTGATGAAATACCCGGGACTTGACCAGGGCGGTGACATTGGGTGCGTCATAGAACCGGCCGGTGGAATCGGCGAGGGCGTGGGTCACACCCCGATCAAACCCGCGGGCTTCCCCGGTGTGCTCCCGTCGGGTGACCGGTAGGGAAGCGTTGACGAACACCAGCTCGCGGCGGGTCCAGTTCACCCGCACAGAGGTGTAGGCCCGGATCGGTTGGGACAGCCGCACGTGCAGCACAACCTTGAACCAGCACCGTTGTGCCGGGCCGCGCTTCGCGGCCGGGTTTTGGCCAGCGATGGTCACCACCCCCGAGCGTTTCCCGGTGCGGGCGAACACCGCGTTGGCCCCGCCGTTGAACCAGCACACGAACCGTTCGACACCGCGTTTACGGCTACGGAACCAAGGCATCGCCCCCGCCCGTCGGCCGGCGGAGACGTTGGTGGCCCGGCGTTTGGTGGCAGCAAACCAGTCGGTGCGCTCAACCTTCTCCGCCGCCTGAATTGCCATCGCCGGCAACGCCGCCAGGTGCGGGTACAACAGTCGGGCGTTCTTGTCGGAAATGTCGGTGACACTGGACCCGATCGGCACCAACACCGGTTTCCCGGCCGCATTCAGCACCCGCTCACCATCTTGGTGCACATATTTGCAGCGGGTGGAGCGGTGCTGGTTGAACCGGGCCTGAAACCCCGAGCACAGCCAACTCATCACCACCGCCGGGTCGGCGGACCACTCGTCAGCGGCCTGCCCGGTAACAGGGTCGTCCACGACGCCCAGGTACACCGAGCCGTGCACCCGCACCCGGCGGATAGCAACCTTCTGACTCATAGCCCAAGGGTAGGGTTGGGCACCGACAATTTTGACGATTCCCGCACCAACGCCAGGTGAGCCATCGACACTCCTTCCACACTGGATGGGTGCCGCGACTCCTCCCCGCCCTCACGGACGAGGCTTCCGTCGCTCGCCCACCCGGTGATCCAGCTGCTGAAGCAGCTGATCGAGTACGCCGAGTCCGTCTCGATCACCAGCGGCATGTCGGTGGGGGTGAACAGCAGGGCCTGGCGGATCGCCTGGAGCTCCATCACATTGTTCGTGGTGTGCCCGTCCCCGCCGGCACCCCACACCTGCGGGGACACCGCCCACGCCCAGCCGCCGGCGCCCGGATTGCCCAGACAGTCTGTGATTTCATAGTCGTCTGTTGTAACGGCTGCTGATCACTTTGTGAGCGCGAAAGTTGTGCGCTGCACTAGCCCGTCTGTTTCTGGGCGTGGTGGTGCTGGTCGCTCCGTGGGTCGGCTGCGCAGCTTCTCCGCTCGGCCGGGGCGTAAACCCCAGTGAGCCTCGAATCTGGCGTCGGCTTTCCGGAGGACTGTCTTCCGGCCGAGATGGGTGTCCGCTTCGCGCACCGAACGTCGGTGGAGGAGTACACGGGAACCGTTGGTGTCGGCGTTGAGACGTTTGTGACAGAACCGGCACCGGAAGTGCTGGCCCTGACGGTTGCGGGGGTCCACGTAGTGGCAGCCGGAGCATTCACGGCTGGTGTGGGCCGGGTTGACGGCGTGGACGGTGACGCCGTGGGTTTCGGTGATGGCCGCCAGCTTTTCCTTCACGGCTGCGCGGCCGGCGCGCGCGAGGATCCGGTTCATCCGCCTGGACATGCCACCGTCGCGGAAGTCGAGGTCTTCCACAGTGACCGAACGGATGTCGTAGGTCTCCAGCAACCGGTTGACGACGCGGCCGACCTCGTTGCGGACATATTCGCGGATACGACGCTGGAAATTGCGGTACCGCGTGTTCCTGGCCAGTTTGATGCCCTGGCGTTGCAGGTCAGCGGCCAACGTCGTGAGCTGGGTGTCCAGCCGGGCAAGCCACGGGTACAGCGCGGTGCCGAGCTGGTCACCGAGGCTGCTGGCGAACATGGAATGCAGACCCCAGTCCAGGCCCAGGTCGATTCCGCCGGTCCGCTCGGGTGCGGGGTCGCTGCATTTGACGAGCGTGATCTTCACTGTGTCGTCGCGGGCGACGGTGACCTGCGCGAAGTTGGACAGTCCACCAGCGGCGGCGTCGAGGAAGTGGTTGCTGTGCAGCGGTATTTGCACTGTCTTACCTGGGGTGACGGTGGAGATCCGCAGCCAGTGGCCGAACGTGGAGCCGGGTGAGCGGCGCCGTGGGCTGGGTTGCGGCAGCGGTTTCGGTGTCGATGACTCGAGTTGGGCGACGGTGCCGTCCAGGGTCATGGTGCGGGTGCGCCACAGCGTGGGCACGGACACCCGGTGGCGGCGGACGTGTTTGGTGATCCGCCGCAGCAGGAACAACGTCTCCGGTGGTGCCGGGCGGCGGGCCTTGCTCGGGGTGCGCACACCACCGTCGTCATAGGCCCACACCGGGACCATCGCGGTGCCGTCGGTGCGGTGGTGCATGGAACTGCGGTTGAGCCAGTGCAGGTCGGCTCTTGTCTCCGCGTCCAAACTGGATCGGGTGACGGTGCGGGCCACGGAGTCCTTGGTCAACTCCAACCAGGAGTCGAGGCCGGCGACGACCTGGTTCTGCGCCGAGCGTTTGTACCGCTCCGACAAGGTGGAGGAGATCAGTGCAGGGTCGCGCCGGTTCCAGAACTGCTGCCCGTTCTGGCACCAGGCCCGCCACTGGGAGCGTTGAGCTGAGCGCATGGTGGCCTGGTAGGGGGCGAGCACCTGTGCGACAGCGGCGATCTTGTCGGTGTTGCCGTGCTGGGCCACCCGGTATGCCCGTTTCACACTCGGGCGCGGAACCGGGGTCGCACGTTTCGCGCGGGTCTGCGCCGCTTGTTTGCGCCGGGACACTCCTTCGGTGGGCGCAGTCACGGGGTGGCACCGCCATCAGGTGTGGGTGCGTCGTCCAGCTCGGGTAGTGGTGCCGCCAGGACGGCCTTGACCTGTGCGGTGCGGTGCTTCGCCGAATGCAGACCGTACATGCGCGCGGTGAAGGAGTAGACGATCGCCGTGAGGTCGGCCATCAGACCGGAGGTGTTCTCCTGGGCGGGGTTGGCCACGTCCACCCGGCGCCCCTGCCCGGCGAGGAGGACCTCGAACCAGCCGAAACCGACCCGGGAGAGCCGGTCCTTGTGTTCGACGACCAGCGTGCCCCACTCGGTGTCCCCGAGCAGCTTCGTCAGCTTTGGGCGGTGATCGTTCACCCCGGAGGCGACTTCCTTCACCACGGCGACGACTTGGAAGCCGCGGGCATTGGCGTAGGCGACCAGCCGGTCGGCTTGCCGGTCGAGGTCAGCTTTCTGCGGGTGGGATGACACCCGCGCGTACACAGCGGCCATCGGTAGGCGCACGCTCATCGGGTCGGGCACCACCACGTGGCCGGAGTCGTCCATGTAGGCGCCGTGGATGCGGCCCTTCTTGTACCGCATCCACGCAGCGCGGTACAGAATCCCCTCGCGCTTCGCGTACACCGACAACTTCACCAACTCAGTGTACCTCTAAGAACGACAAAAATGGCATGAAAACCAACATATGCTAGGAACTAGTTATAACACGAGCCGTCGGTAGCCACGACCAGCGGGCTCATGCGGCGCTCGCCGTTCGCCCGGTGCGCAGAAACTCCAACGCCACATCCAGGTCGGCGGTTTTGCGGGCGAACCGGTGCAACGCACTCATATAGGTGTCCCTGCTGCGGGCGGCGTAGCTGAACGATCCCGTCTTCAGCAGCCGGGGGTCCAGCACCGCAACCATCCCCGAGTCACCCACCGACCGGATCAGCCTTCCCGCGGCCTGCTCCAGCAGCAGCGCCGCGTCGCTGGCGTAGACAAGGCTGTCCGCAAGCCAGCGATCGCCCACCGCCCGGGTCAACGCCTCGACCCGGGCGTCATCGACCGGGTTGCCGGCGGCGCGGGGCACCCGGTCGATGACCACCAGCGAACAGGTCTCCCCCGGTGCGTCGACCCCCGTCATCAAGCTTCGGGTGCCGACGAGCACCGACCCCACGTCGCCGCGCCACGCGGCGGTGACCTGCCGCAGCGCACCGCCATCCCATTGGGAATGGATATGCGGCCCAGTGCCGCCGGCGCGGAGCTGTTCGGCGTAGGAACGGCCGGCGGCCGCGGTGGCCGCCAAGATCAGGGCGGAGCCGTTGTTGGCCTGGACGAGCGCCGCGATCATGGACGCCGCCCAGGCGGTGTGCCGGGTGGTGTCCAAGCGCACCTTGCCTCCGGGCCATCCACCGTTGAGCGCTGCCACGTCCTCGGGTGCGCTCGCCCGTGGCACGAACAGCAGGGAACGCCCGTAGGCGGTGTCGAAGGGAGACTCATAGCTGCGGGTCGGGCGGTGCAGGCCGGCGTCCCGCCCGAAACCGTTGGGCAGGGTCGCGGACATGGCGCTGACCGACAGCGCGTAGCGCGGTGCCCCCAGCGCTCCGCCGGCCGAGGAGGTGATCTCCTCCCCCTCCTCCGTCCGGGCTTCCTGTTCCTGCAGCGACTCGGCGGCCGCGGACTGTGCTGTCGTGGACAACCAGTCGGTCTCCGGAACCGCCGGATGCCCCACCAGAGCGCCCGGCACCTCCGCGGAGTACACATTGAACGCCAAAGACCCGCCCACCTCCACCGGGGTGGACTTCGCCGACGCGGGGGTACCCCGGGCGAAACGGCTGGACGGTTCGCTGCCCTTCTCCACCCAACGAGCAACCCCGTTGCGGTGCTCGCGCACCGCGGTGAGATCCGCTTTCAAGCTGGTGACGGCGCTGGTGACCCGCATCTTCTTGATCTGTGTCTTCTGGTCGAAGACGGGGACGGTCCCCACCATCGTGCTCACCCGACCCAACCATCCGGTGAGCAGGTCCCCGGTGCTGGCCAGCGGGTCCATACCTTCGCTGCACCGCAGCACGGACTCCTTTTTCGGTGTTGTCGCGGCCTGCTCGGCCAAGCTCTGGTCCACCGCATCCTTGATGACGTCCCCGTCGGTGAGCAGGGCCTTCACCAGTGGGTCGTTGCTGTCGAGGAGGGCGGACAGGCCACGCTGAATGCGGGTCACTCGTCGCCCCGATACTGCGGCGGCACCTTGCTCCCGGACCACACCGGGCAGTCGGTGCGCCTCGTCGACGATGAGGTGTCGGAACAGCCCGAGACGTTGGGAGCCGATGACGACCGGCGCCGCGTTCGCGGCTTGCACGCCCAGCATCGAATGGTTGGTGACCACGATGTCCGCTGCTGCTGCTGTGGTGCGGGCGGCGTCCGGGCGGCACACGTCGCCGAACGGGCACTGGTCTGCCCCGACGCATTCGGTGGTGGACACGCTGACCGTCGACCAGGATGCTTCGCTGACGGTGCCGGTGTAGGAGTTCTTGTCACCGGAACCGTTGACCGCTGCTTCGGTGAGGGCCCAATGAAGCAAGGGGATGGCTTCGGCGCGGGGGATCACCGCACCGTCGATGTCTACGGTGTCGGTGTCGGCAGCTTTCGCGCGCGCCGCGGGGCGCTTATTCTTCGCACCTTCAGGGGGTGGGGTGGGGAGTCGTCGGGCCAGGTCGGTCAGCGCGGCGGCGGGGTCGGGTGGCGGGGTGTCGTCGTCCGGTTCCCCGAGCAGGGTTCGGGCACTGTGCGTGGCCCGAAGAAAACACGCGTAATTGCTCCAGCCCTTGAGGACCGCCACCCGCGGGGCGGACCCAAGCACGGCGGCGGTGGCGACGCCCACGGTAGGTGCGTCCTTGTCGATGATCTGGCTTTGCAGGGCGAGGGACTCGGTGGAGATCACGGTGCGCTCCCCGGTGGCCACAGCCATCACGGCGGCCGGAACCAGATGCGAAAAGCTCTTGCCCACACCGGTCGGGGCCTGGGCCACCACGCGGTCCCGGCGGGTCATCGCATCGAGTACATCGTGGGCCAACGCGCGTTGACCGGGACGGGGCTTCGCCGTGGCCAGGCCCGTGGCCAGGTGCACCGCGGCCTCCAACACCCGGTCCACGGTGTCCGCGTCCGCCCCAGGCCTTGCCGGTGGCGGTCCAGCTGGTTTCAGCTGCCTAGCAAGAGGAGGACGAGAGGAGGTGATGCGTTCAGTGACGGCCATGCACTCCGTTTGCGTCCCGCGAACAACCGGCCCGCCACCGCTGTGGACCTCTCAGGACTTACCTCCTGAACGCCTGCGCAGCGAGCCGCGCAGCGGATGGGACATCGGGTGTGACACCAGGGCGGTGAGAGAGCGCAAGGCTGGTCCCACGAGTGGCGTGCGGTGCGTGTCCGGGCGTTCCACCACCCAGAACTGGTGCAGCGCCCACGTGGTGGCGACCAGTGCCGCCGGCAGGAACAGCGTCGGGTTGACGATGTTCACGATCAGCCAGATCACCAACCACCGCCAGGACCGGCGCCGCGATGAGGGCAGGTAGAGGGTGGTGATGATCGCGGGGGTGATGAACAGGGCGATCAGCGCCACAGTGCCGGCGGTGCTCACCAACTTCAGCACCACCACATACACCCAGGCGGCGAGCAGGCACCGTAGCCACGGAAACAGCCACTGACCGAACCCGGCCTTCTTGGTGGCGGGCTGCCCGGCACTGCTCTTGAGGCCGGCACTGCCGGTGAGGTCGCCGCGCCCGCCACGGTGACGCTGTGCTCGACGCGATCCCGGTTCCTCCTGCAGCCCGCCACGGTTGCGCTCACCCCAACCGGCGCGGCGCAGCCTGGCCCACGAAGTCGGTGGTGCGCAAGCTGCGCCGGGGGTGTCCGAGCTCAGCTGCGGATCCTGCCCAGCGGGAGGTGGAGGTGTGGAGGTGGTGCGTTTAGTGACGGCCATGCACTCCGTTTGCGTCCCGCGAACAACCGGCTCGCCGCCGCTGTGAATCTCAGAAAACGTAGTGGACGAGCGCGTGATCTTTGATGGCCCGGACAAGTTCTTGAGTGCTCATGTCCAAGATGTGTCCGGCGTCGTGGCTGTTGCCCGTGCCCGATCGGCAGGTCACCCACGAGAGCAAATCCCAGGCAGCCTGCCCGGGGGCCTTCGTGTGCTCATCGGTCGGGTCGAGGCTTTCCTACGCTCATACCGCCCGACGCTGGCGGCGTTGGTGGCAAATCCTTGCGCTGCCCCCTGTGGCTACCGCTGGATGCTGGCGATTGGTGTGGTGGGTCATCGGGCCCCCTGTACGTGCAAGAGGTCGCGGGCGGGGTGGGCAAGCGTTCCCGGGGTCCTCCATGCCTGATTCCACCCCCGCTTCGCAACGATGAATTCCCGCACTACGATGCGTTAGAATGTGTGAGTGCGACGAGAGATCGGCTGGGACGACGAGTCCGAAGAGCACATCTGGACCCGTCACCAAGTCACGCCCGCAGAGGTGGAGCAGGTCGTCAACACC
>JAABUM010003322.1_pt1 | contig 20023 bp, 32 predicted proteins | sample 5559161 | NCBI WGS metagenome assembly JAABUM01 (sample SAMN10711868, study PRJNA513369) | rock metagenome | isolation source: Antarctica rocks | place: Antarctica: Victoria Land, Siegfried Peak nord
ATGAACGCTAGCCTCAGAAAGGCCTGAGAAACGTTTTGCGATGCTGTTCAGCATGCTCAGGACCCTATCACGTGCTGACACGTGTTGAAATAGTTTAGCGCACACCGTTAAACGTTTAGCGTTTCACCCTTTTAGTTTAGCGTTTAGCGTTTCCTCGAAATAGTTTAAGCACGAACCCTGGCTTCGATCTCATCTTGCCGAGGATTGAAGTACCTTGCCGCCCTGCGGACCTGCTGATTATAGTCAGCAGTGACTATAACCACCAAGCCTGCTGCACATCCACGCCAGTGCGGCGTCGGTTCTGAACCATCAAACCCAATTGGAATGTCAATATGATTTGCGCCGGCAATGCGCTGGCCATGAGAAACCAGCTCAAACACACAGGGCACCTCGCAAAGCACTGCTGAACCTGAATGTGCAGCACACATGAGGTGTTCATCGCCCGATTTGGCTCCGTGCTTACTCCCCATACTGTCTGCTCCCCTACATCATTCGCCCTGCCTCCACATCTTTGTGCGCGCAGGGCAGGCTACTCAGGACATCCATCGCCGTGATGCACCGCCATCCGATCGACGTCGCCTTTGGGCCGTGAACACGAGCTGCCGGTCATATCGTTCACCGCTCCTTGTCGGCCGCCGTCGGAGTCGGCGGCGCATTGCCCCGCTACCGCCGCATTGGCAGCTCGTAGCTTCCCGCGCGACCCGACTCGCTGTCCGCAGCATCTGGCGAGTCGTCACTGCCCTTGTTGCGGCAGTCAGTGCCGCTAGCGCCGCGATGGCACCTCGTAGCTTTCCGCAACGACCGGCAGCGACAGCGCCGCCGCCTCGCTGTCCCCACCGTCCCTGCAGCGGCCGCCAGTGCCGCTTCCGCCGCCGCGGCAGCTCGTAGATGTCCTCGGCGGCCGACTCCGGCGTCTGGCGAGTTGTCACCGCCCTTGTGACGGCAGCGTGTGGCCCCGCTACCGCCGCAGCGGCAGATCGTAACTTTCTGCTGCAGCCGGCTGCGGCGCCGCCGTCTCGGCATCCCCAGCGTCTGGCGACTTTTCCACCACCAACCCGTCCACCATCACCACCGGCTTTGACGCCGACGCCGCCGACGCCGCCTTCTGCAGGATCCCCAGCGGCTGGGATGCCTCCTCCGCCATCCGTTGCAGGATTGCCGCCGGCGACGCCGCCACATGGTCGGCCTCGACGGAGAGGTGACTGCAGGATGGCGAGCGACGAGGGATCTCAGCATTAGATGATGGCGAAGAAGTGGGAAGCAAAATAAAAGTGGTTCTGCAGGTCCAAAAGCCTTTGCGGCGCCGCCAGCAGGACAAGAGCATCTCGAGACCCCTTGCCGTGGCGCCAATGCGGGTCGGCAGCAGTGCTTGCAAACTAGCTGTGATGCAAAAACCGTGGGTACCAAGGGACAGTATGGAAGGCTCGGCACATTTGGCCACCGAGGCTCTTGCAGAGTCTGTTCAGTGCATCCAATTTGCAGTGCAACAGGCAACAGCACACCCGGCTGCGGAGCCATGCATTGACGGTAGCGTCAGCTGGTGTCCAGCATTGCAGCCTCGACACGACTGCAGGTAATGGCACCAACGGAGCTGACACATGCGCAAACATCAGTGTGAGCTGCGTAGAGATAGCGCCGCGCTGAAGGCATCGACAGCTTGTCGCGATTGCTTGCTGCCGACATGAGCGGCGGGCCTCTGGAGCAGAGGTCGCGACTAGCTCACAGCCTGTGGCCTGTGGCTGGCAGCCGTGAGCCCTTGTTCATCAGACACGAATCTCTGAATGTTCCAGATTGACAGCGGCATCAGAACCCTCAACCAGAAGAGCGCGCCAAAACCCAGCGGCACGCGCCTGGGCAGGAAGGTGTGGCCGATTGACTCGCCTTCCAACACAACCAGCGACGGGCAGCAGCCGTGCCACAAGCCACAGGCCACAAAGTACACCCTACACCCTGTGTGCACCTGGGCATGAAGGTGTGGCCGATGGCGGCGTCCTCCGGCGCGACGGAAGCCCCGGCAGCGGCCGTCGCCTCCCGCACGCCTTGCTTCTCAAACGTGATCCTGCAACAAATTCGCCAACCATCAAACGATGCACTCGCATTAACTGCTGCAGGTCACCACATTCACGGTGCTGCTCCTTCCGAAAGATGGCTGAAGCCAAACCGCTGGCATTGTGACGTCGCTATCGCGAGCTGTGCGCTGGCCACGCAGCAAGACGGAAAGGAAACACAAGGATCTGGTTTGCAGCCGGGGCCAGCAGCCGCACCTGAATTTGTGGATGTGGTCCGTCTGGTTGATGACCTTCCACCCATCGTCGGGATCCACACGCGCAGGCACAATGCGCTCATTGACGATGTGCGACCCTGCAGCGTCGATGACAGCGCTTCAAAGATGAATGTTGTTGAAGCTTCAGTTCTGATCGTGGTCCACATGCGCAGGCACAATGCGCTCGTTGACGATGTGGGAGCCTGCAGAGACGCTTAGAGATCTCAGGTGCGACAGGTCCACAGCAGTGCCAGCAACGCCACGGCTTGTCAACTTCAACCGACTGGCTGAGGACATTTCACTGTGTGGTTAGCTGTAAGCTGCACTGAACAGATCCGTCACTCGCACACAAGTCACTGTGCAACATGCACCTGAGAAGCCGCGGTCGCTGAGCACGTCCAGCAGCATGTCGGGTGCCATCGCGTTGTCGGTGAACACCTGAGGGGCGTTAGATCCCAGTAGGACACTGGAACGTCGCTCACACGCAGCAGAGCTGTGCTAGGGTGTTCTGACGAAGGGTGGGACAGCTGCTGTCACTGATGCTCCCCAGCGGCACTGGCAGACGCGTCTGGCAGCAAAATCGTGCGTGATCTTGCCCCCCCAAAATCATGCCGTCATGCCATGCATGCCGTCAGACAACTGCTCGCACCTCGTCCTGCGTCTTGAACTCGGCGTGGCCGGCCAGCGAGCACTTGCGCAGCAGCGGCACCACCTGTTGGTTTCAACAACCCACCTCGGTATCGACAACAGTCGACTGAAAAGCACAGATGAATTCATATATAGGCGCGGGGGCAAGGAGATCCTCACTCCCTGGGGCGTCTTCATGTCATGAGCGCAAGTCAGACTTGAGACACTGCGAAGCTCACCTGCACGTCCACAATGACGAGCAGACGGGCGCGTTCTTCTTGCTCATGAAATGATCCCCATGACGCTTAAACCCTAACCTCTGAAAGACACACCTGCGCGTCGAGGATGGCGAGCACGCGGCGGAAGACTGGCGCGTTCTTCTTGCTCATGTACGAGTCCAGGCGGTGCACCAGCTGCTGCCGCGCCGCCCGCACCAGGTCCCGCGCCAGTGGCAGGTGCCTGCACAAAGTGGATATATGTTTCATGAATACGTACTAGGTATTCATCTCCGTGTATACAGTGGAATGTGCGGCACACAAAAATGGAGGGGCGGTGCATCAGCTGCTGCCGCGCCGCCCGCACCAGATCCGCGCCAGCTGCAGGTGCCTGCAGAGGTTTGGAAACAGTGCAGGTCGTGCAGTTTTCATTTTGAGCAAAAACGCGTGGCACAAGTGAAGAGGTCTAGGCGGTGCACCAGATGCTGGATAGGTGTCGGGAGTACAGAACACTGCAAGCAGGGTGAAGAAGGGATCATGGACAGCCCACTTTTGCTGCCGCGCGGCATTGCAATTATGCTTCAGATCAGAAGTATCCAAGGGCTTGGAACATGTAAGAGTGTGCGCGTCCAGGCCCATGAGGGACTGTAGCTTTTACGTCTTTTTGAGTGTGTTTAGATGTGTGGAGTGCGCCTCCAAAAGGCTCTCTTTCTTTTTGGCACCTGATGGCGGCGTAGGTGTGCTCGTCCAGGTCCATGGAGGACTGGTACCGCAGCTCTCAATTCTGCTCTTTATGACAAACAAACCAGGATAAAACATGTCAGATTCTCACCTGATGGCGGCGTAGGTATGCTCGTCCAGGTCCATGGAAGACTGGTACCGCAGCTCCCGGTTGATCTGGCGGCGGCAGTCGTCCAGCGGCCCCATCGCGTCGATTAAACTGAAGGGAAAGTGCTGCGAACACACGAGGAGACACATCAGGGGATTCACTGTGCTGATTTCTGCTCCTGATTGATCTGGCGGCGGCAGTCGTCGGCGGCAGTCGCCCAGCGGCCGCACCGCGCCGATCAGGCTGAACGGGAAAGTGCTGCGGAGAGAGAGATAGGGGCATTGCATCGCCGGGCAGGATGGGACCAAGCCCTGTCACCCCCAGGGTGTGAGTCCGGGATTTGAGTGCCGCCGTCGCGGCGCGTTTGAACAATTGCGCAGCACCGTATGCGCCTCACTAAAGAGTAGATGCTGCAGGGGCGTCATGCGCAGCGAGGCGCAGAAAACACGATACAGGCGCACTCCTTTGGATACACGGTTCTGTGTCGTGCGCGTGTATATCCCACGTCGAATGGCGACTGTGACAAGCATTTGGTGCCTCACCTGCTTGAGGCGCAGCAGTGTGCCATAGTGCTCCCTGCACGGACACAGCACCACCAAAGTCACATTGACGCGAGCTGCAGTGTGCAGCACACTGAGCAGATATTGCAATGGCAGAGTCTCATCCGGTTCGAGAAAGAGTGTCAGCCCGATGCGGCAGCGCAGCCAGGCCGCCTTGGTGTTCCTGGGCGTGTCAGGACGTCACAACAAGAGACGGCAAGTCGCCAGCACTCGACTCGATGCAGCTGAAATCAAGCAGACCCAGGGAACGGTTCACTACTTGAACACTGTGTAGCGGCCGCGGCACTTGGCCTCGTCGATGTCCGTTGTGCGCAGCTCCCGCAGGTTGTCCTCAGTGCCCGCGTCCAGCGCACGCCTGCGATGAGTACACCGCTGAAATGTGAACTATGTGAACAAAGTAACAGATGAGCACTGACTATTGGCTGTGACACGCGCTCTCGTCGATTTCCGTCAGCTCCCGTCCCGCATATTATTTTCCGCGCCCGCGTCCAGCGCACGCCTGCAGAACTGACGAGTAAACCTTGATGAGTATATTATACTTCTTCGACATTAGGCACTCTTGATCGCGGTGCGCAACTGACGCAGATTGTCCTTTGCCTGCGTCCAGCACGCGCCTGCAAGTACATGGCAATCTCGAATTTGTGGAAATGTCATGAGAACCCGGGACGCCGCAACATAACCTCTGCCTCCACACCCCAGCTGCACCGCCTCTGCAGCTTGTCGCAGGCTACCACTGGTGCCCGGTTCCCAGAGAGATGTCCGCATCGGACAGAGGGCATGCAAGCTACCAAGAAACAGGACAAATCAGACAGCCACAGCAGGGCAAGGGTGTGCGTGCGAAGCAGAGAACGGTGTCTGTGACTGTGCAGGTGCGCCCTGTAGCTGGGGGATCATACTTTCAAAGTCACTGAACTACCTAATCACGGTCACCGGACTCACGTATTGTGCAGGGCGGCGAGCTGCGCGCGCGCCATCTGCCGCTTGACACTCTCCTCCTGGTTCACATACAGCACCACCACCTGCGCATTGGATCAGGCCTTGTCATATGGCCTGCTGAGGAAGAGAGTGCCCCCGTGTGCTCTTCTGCCAGTTGACACTATCCTCCCAGTTCTCACAAAGTACGACCACCTTTACAGCAAGGAGTTTGTGGAGCAGCCCTATCACAACTCCCTGCCCTTGTGAAGCTGCGCCGGACCTCGAAGGTTCATGCAACCGGAAGCCAAGCTGCAAAGCCTTTTGAGAAACTCCGGGGCGGCTGTGTGACGCTGTGGTGCAGGCAGCCGCAGAGAGCGGCGTGGAAAGCGAGGCTCCTGCGGCGAGTCCGCGGGTGCTTCAAAACTCATTTTCCACTGCATCTTGACATTGGAGAATCAATTGACTTGTTCAACACGCACCTTGAAGGACGGGCGCAGCAAGCGGGGCTCCTCCGGCGAATCTGCATCTGTCACAGCGGATCACAGCGCAGGTGATTGAAGGCTTGATGGAATTTGGCGTACCTTGATGGGGGTGCGCAGGAAGCGGGTGCCCTGCGGCGAGTCTGCGTGGCGCACGACCGCCAAGTCCCAGCAAACTTGTGCGTCCGAAATACGCAAGTTGGACGAAAATGCAGTCCGAAGCCTGGCTGGGCGCACCTTGAAGGAGGGGCGCGTGAAGTGGGGCTCCTGCGGCGAGTCAGCGTTGGCCAAAGCATCAGAGTAAGTGTTATGGGGTGCAGGCTTTATAGGGTCTAGCGCACCTTGAAGGAGGGGCGCGGGAAGCGCGGCTCCTGCGGCGAGTCCGCGTAGCGCAGGTGCAGCTCCAGCAGCTTGTCGTGCAGCAGCTTCAGAAAGTCCACCTGTGGAAAAGCAAAACGGCCATGAAACATCGCAGAACGCATTTGCAGAGCCGATGCATGGCGCAGGGCCAGCTTCAGCTTGTCGTGCAGCATTTTCAGGAAGTCCACCCGCAGGGCGGTGTCAGACCACATGAACGTTTCACACAAAGGTTCGGTTCTATATGGGGAGGAGCTGATCCCCGCATTGCGCCACGGCACAGGTTCCGACTCCGATGACACTTTTGCATGGGGCATGCAGAGAATTCTTCCTTGAGACAACTCGGTGCCGGAGTGCGCCGGCTCGAAATGTGAAATTTGCTGGATCTCGAAAGAAACGTGTCGAGTTGCTTTTCACCTGCAGCGCGGTGAGGAGCAAGCCGCCGATGAGGACGCCCGAGCCGTCTGCGTGCGCGCTGCCATGAGCAATGCAGGAAGCCTTTTTCGCAGACGAGAGTTTCTTTCGGGAAGGTCAGACCTGCAGCGCGGTGCGGGGGAAGCCATCGATGAGGAGGCCCGAGCCGTCCGCGTGCGCCGGGTCAAAGATGTTATTCAACAAAGCGTCGCCGACCATAGTGTCCGGCACCAGCTCTCCCCGATCCTTGATCACCTTGATCTCGTCGCTGGAGTCCAGCAGCGATGACCTGCACAGCGAATGTATCGACACCTTGAACAGAGTGATTAGGGCCCCCATGGTGTCTAGCACCGACTTTTCGAGATCTGTCACGGCCTTGATGTCGTCTGGAAGTTCGGCAGAGAGGATCTGCATGTTGTGTCGACTGCAAAACCAACTGTCCGAGCATGACCACCGCAAAACGGCATGGCGCGGAAAATGCCGCGGCTTTCCACAAAGCAGGGCGCGTTGGCGCCGTTGCAGAATTGAACAAAGTCAGAGTTTGAGCAACTCCACTCAAGTTTCGGGGTATTCTCACATGGTGATGGCGCGCAAGATGCCGCGGCTTCATCATGACATGCGTGTTTTGCATTGTCTTGGGTCCAGAAGCTGAGAATCTCAGAGGTTTCGTAGGAGCGCCAAGGGTGTGCCTACGTGGTGACACCGCGCGAGATGTCGCGGCTCTTTCTTCTGTGCTTGCCAGTGGCTCTCCCTCATGACAGTGTGTTGGCGCCCATGCCCAAGAGCTGACTTGCAGAAACAAGGCTTGCAAGAAATACGGGCATCACATAGCGATGGCGCGCGGGATGCCGCGGCTCTCTAGGATGAAGGGTGTGTCGGCGCCCTGTCCTAGTTCAGGAAATCGAGGGTTTAAGAAGGTAACAGGAGCGCTAGGAAATACTCTTACATGGTGATGGCGCGCGAGATGCCGCGGCTCTCCATTATGAAGGGCGTGTTGGCGCCCTTGCCGGCTCCCGGCGCTCCATTCAGCCACACCACCTCATCCGGCGCCTGCAGCGGCTGCGTATGCATAATCGGCATGGTCAGCAGAATCAACGTGAACTCCTTGTGATCCGAAGCACGCTGGGACGGCGTACCCGGCGCTCCGTTCAGCCACGCCCCCTCGTCCAGCCGCCGAGATGGCTGCGAGCACAAGCAGCAGCAGCGACAGGTCAGCACACAGCGTCCGCATGATTTGATTCCACTGTTGCGATATGCGCACCTTGCCCAGCGGCCGGCGACTCCTCTAGTCTGCGCTAGCAGGCATCCAGCGCCATGTAGTAACAAGGCATTCCAGGGTCAGACACTCGGTGTTATCTGAGTTACATGTTCTCAAATGCCGCACCTTGCCCACAGCGGCCAGCGACTCCTCCACTTTGCGCCATCAGGCGCAAGACACCATATGATTGAGGGGCTTTCCAAAGGTCAATGTCATATTTGTATTTCAGTCAAACTCGTGAGAATGTCGCGTACCTTGCCCAGGGCGGCGAGTGACTCCTCCAGTTTGCGCCAGCAGGCATCGAAGACCACCTGCGCCTTGATGCTGACCTTGTCCGCGCCGCCCATGTGGAACGCCCGCGGCGCGGAGTGATCCGCCGACGCCCCCTGCAGGCAGGCACAGCGTTATGTCATGTATCATGCTGCTGTGTATCCTGGATGCCGTAGATGGGGAACGCCCACAGTGCCGAGTGATCCGCCGACGCCCCGGCAGGCAAGAGCATGGCAGCGTTTCAATGTCACCATATGTCCTGGTGTCGCCTGTGCTGAACGCCCACGGCTCCTGAGATTCCGCCGGCGTCCCCTGCAGCCTGATCAGCGTCCTTGCCGCCTGTCTGTGCTAGCCGTCCAGTTTGGCAGTGCAGGCTATAGATACTCATGTCAGTCTCCTGGAGCCTGCCACATTCCCGAGCTCACCTGCTGCGACGTGTTGGCAGACGCAGACGTCCGGTGCTGCAGGTTTGCGCCGGGCTGCTTCTTCGGAGGGCTGCCGCCGTCCCGCGTTGAGGCCCTCTGGCCATCGCCGTGCGCCCATGGCCTCGCGGCGACCGCCATCAGGGAGTCGTACCAGTATCCGCGCCGCTGCTGGCCGCCCGCAACGTTCAGCACCTCCTGTGAACACAGAAGAAGAGGCTAAAGTCCGAAGCCTGGAGGTCTGACAGCGAAACCTGTGGTGTGCATGCAGGCTTCATCTCGGGCTGCCGCCCGGCGTTGATCGCGTTACAGCGCACGACTCAGTGCAGCAGTCAGATGCTCAGGCATGAGCACCTGTGAAGCAGGCCTCCCCTGTGCAGCGGACAGGCTTGGATATCCTCGCATTGCCGTGGCGCTGCTGCTGAGCCGCACACCGCCCGCAGATCCGGCAGCTGGCGTCGCCTGCACCGCCGCGCCGTTGCTGCCGCGGCACGCGTTACAGGACCCCGGCAGGCACCCCGGCAGGCTGCACGAGCACGGCATCGACAGCGGCAGGGTGGCAACAGCCCATCGCCTCGCGGCGGGGTTTGCCACTAGGCGGAGAGATCGTCCCATTAGCGGGTCACTCGCGCGACCGGAGGAACTGCTATATGACTAATCTGCCACCTCTAAGACTCGGTCTCGCGTCAAAGAAACACTCCCCAAGATGTGCACCTCCCGAAACCAGGACAAACTACGTATGCACGCCTATAGGAGGCTCCGTAGGGCACGGCACCCTTCTGCGTTCACTAGGCTGGTGAACAGTGAACGGTGAACGGTGAACGGTTGTAGAAGGAAAATGCTGTATTCAAGATGCGTATCAAGTATATTGCTTCGTGAAAGCACTGCTGAAAGCTAATGCCAAACGAATGCAAGGAGCAGTAGAGTGACTCGCGCTATCGGTAGACTAACTAGCTCGAGAGTACGCCTGTGCGCTCGACAATCAGTAAGCACTGGTTTGTGGATTGTGAAACCACGCAGCCGCATCAACCAGTTCAGGAGCTTTCCTGTGCAACAGGGGCAGATTTCCTTCGACGAGGTGTGCCTTCGAAGGTGGCCGCCCTGGGGCTGAATCAGATGCGCTTGCACAAATGGACCTGCTGGCCGGCTGCTCAGTCTATCTTGTTTTGCCATCAGCAATCTCAAGTGCCACAGCTATTCATGCCAAGCGCACAGACGCATTTTCGCGAGAACTGACAAATTTACCCTACTGCCGGAACAGGGCAACACAGCAGAGGTGCAGCCGCTGAACATCGGTGGATTTGTGCCGGAACCTGTTCCAAACGCCTCCGCTTATCCATCAAGAACACCCAGAAAGCCAGCATGGTGAGTTCGATGGCAAAATAGCCTCGCCGCGCATGTCCGATGTTTTGACTCAAAAAACCAGAAGCTCGACGCACACGTATGCGACCGCTGCTGCCTGTGAGCCTATGAGCCTTTTCATGCGGTTCAGTACACTTTTGCGCACCGTCGCATGCCGTCCCTGGAGCATGCGTGCTGCACTGACCGGTCAAGACGTCGCATCAGGCACAGCAGCGCCGCCGTCGAGCACGGCATGCATGCCGCTCGTGCAGTGTCCCTGCACGCGAAGCATCCAATCAATCTACTTACAGATGGAGATCCGGCTGCTTCCCGATGTCGTGAGCATGGCGCATCTCGGTAGCCTAGTGGCGGTGGCAGTGATTTCGTGGCCATAGAACTGCGCCGAGCGTTAAGTGACCCAGCTAAATGACAGAGCCTTGATTCTAGGTTGCATCAGGTGTTGATAATCCTGCTGGAAGTTCCCGGCGGGATCGTCCGCGGCATTTATCTAACCCGGGCAATGCATGATCTCTGAAACCCGCTGACAGATGCCTGTCGTGTTCTCGCGTGCAGCTGGCGCTGCAGAACCCGGACATCATGCCGGATAGACTGATGGCGTGAAGCTGGAAGCAGCGGTCGATACAAGTGAATGCTATCGTCAAGACCTACTCATCGACACCTTTTCTTTTGTCGCACTTACAGACGGCGCTGCAGAACTCGGGTATTGTGCCGGACGTCATCGATGGCGTGAAGCTTGAGGAGGCGGTCAATCATGAAGACCTCGCATAGGAATCTTTCTTCTTTGGCACTTCCAGTCGGCGCTGCAAAACTCGGGCATCGTGCCGGATGTCATCGACGGCGTCGAGCTGGAGGAGGCGGTGGCAATGGCCATCAAGTACCCCAAGCACGCGGTCGCCAACGGCAACCTCATCCTCAAGGAGGATGTGAGCGTTGAAAAGTAACGTGCTGTTCGCCTCAAATTTAACAGCACACTATCACACTTTAAGCGCTGCTCAAGCCACGAAGCGTCTCCGCAACAGGGGCTGTTCTGACACCTGCCTGCCCGTGTCTGTTGCACAGTGCTAAGCAGGCCCAGCACACTCTCTTGCTCAACAAGTCCCAGGTCAACCGAGCGTTTCATTCCACCTTGCATCTGCAGGCGCAGGAGGAGCCCAAAATCGAGATCGTGGGCAAGGGTCTCTACACCCTGGTGGGCGCCTGCAGTAAAATCCTGCAGCAGCCGCTGACGCCTCATCTGCCAGAGCGGACGTTGCAGCTGCATTTGTGTGCCCTGCCAGTCAGCAGCTCTCTGGTCGCCTGCCACGACGGCATCCGCAACGACTCATCATGGAATGTATGTGCACAACAGATCATGAGCGACCCGGACGCGCCCTCGCCTGATGACCCCAAGTGGGCGGAGTTCCTGCATATGTGCGCGTCGCGGCTCTGCCTTCGAACTGTGCACGAACCTTACCCTGAGCCTGGGCATAATTTCCTAAGAAACAGCCTCGCATGTTGCCTCAGCCATCTGGCTTGATCCTGAGCGACGATCCTTGTGGTGTTTCCTGAGCCATGTGCGATGTGTGCAGGCTGATTATCAACATCCCGGACGGTGATCTGTCAAAGAGCAAGGTGCGCTGTGCCATTTGGGGCTTGTACACCATGTCGGCATGATTGCAAGGCGTTTCAGCGTCATGACACCATCAAGGGCGAAAAGCGCTGATCCTGCAGAGGTCGTGGTAGCAGCAGTGCTGGCTGTCGCTGTCTGCACAGGTGGTGGTGCCATACATGGGCCCCGCCCCGCCCAAGGGCAAGCACCGTGAGTGGCATTGCCTTTGCCCTTTCCTTCTGCGTGGCGTGAACTATCGTTTCGTCTGGCATTGAGCTCGATACACGACCACCAGGCTCTCTGTGCAGCAGACGGTTCGTGTCCTGCTTTCTGCCTTCTACGTTCCTGATGGCGCAATTTGGTCGGTGCGCAGGGTATGTGTTCACGCTGTGGCGCCAGATGCCGCCCGGAGATCCGAGCAAGATCGCCAACGAGGACGCTGTGGAGGTGAGGTTAGGGCTTAGGGATCATCCTCGAAAGCACAGTGATGCGCTACGACACATGTCATGCTTGATGCCGTCAAAAACCTACACCCTATCGAAAAACTTGGCGCAGTGCCTATTTTATGCCCTTGAGATTTTCGCTGTTAGTTAACAGCACCAACAGCACCAACCTTGAAGTGCAGAATCTGCTCAGCAATGTGCGAACTTTCCCTGACCTCGGCATGCACTGCCTGCATGTCCGTATCCTGTTGGCCACCTGTCAATATTTTCTCACTTCTGGCCGTCTCTGGCGCAGGTGTCAGCGCCGGACGACCGCAAGTGCTTCTCCGGCCACAGATGTGAACAGACAGAGGTGCAATGTATAGATATCCCTTACATCTCCGTGAAGTACCTACATGTTTCTGGCACGCAGGCGTCGGCGCCAGAGGACCGCAGGTGCTTCTCCACCCGCAAGTTTGCCGCTGAGCACAAGCTGCGCGGCCCCGTGTGCGTCAACTTTTTCTACTCGGAACCCTGAGCCAGCTGCGCCACAGTCTGGGAACGAAAGCCAGGCGGGATCAACTGGCAGGGGTAAGTCAGCAGGGTCAGAGTTTTCTAAAGGGTCAGAGGTGGCCCTTGCAGCGCCTCAGCGGCAATGTATCGAGCAGAGCTTAAGGGGCGAGCGGCTCGCGCAAGGGCGCGCTTGTGGCACATGTATAGAATGTTGCAGCCTTTCATTGTCAATGCACTTGAGTTCGAGACAGATTGGCGATTCGTGTGGAGCATTTGCTTGCCGGGCCGCAGAGACGCCGAGGTGTGAAATGTAAATCAGACTCGGCTGAAGTGGGTGCCTACCACGAATTGCACGTTCATCGCAAGTCGCAATTCAATTCGGTGCAAATAAGAAAATTAAGCCAAGTGGTGGAAAGTCAAAAGGCAATCAACAACTATGCGTGGGTTCGTGGCCAGGACCGTATTGCAAGTGACTTGTTTGCCACCAGGTGTGCTGCGAGTGGCACACTTGTGCGGCCAACCCCCATCAGCATACGCGCTGCGGAGCGCTGGCCCAACACGCAGCGCCCTCTCCTGTCTCCACCGCCATCACCGCCCATCCCCTCCAGGCCACAGCGGAAGGGGTGAGTGCCAATCCGATTGTCACGCAGCAGCTCAATTCCGCCCAGAAGCTCATTCCCCGCCCGCCAGCGACCGCCAAATTGCCGGCTCAGGGTTGAGGGCCGGCAACGCAGGTTCATTCATCGTCCAGCGGCGGCATTGTGGACAGCAGCAGGCTGGGCCCGACGCCGCCCATCAGAGCTTGCCGCCACCATCGCCGGGCTGACTGGCTGCGACACTCTCACACATTCTTAGCTTGCTTTATTCGTCGTCCGGCGGCGGCACGACGGGCAGCAGCAGGCCGAGCTCCACGCCTCCCGTCAGAGCTTTGACGCCAGACACCGCTCCAGTCAGGCTGGCTGAGAGACATTCTCTTGTTTCACTCGTCGTCCGGTGGCGGCGGCACGATGGGCAGCAGCAGGCTGAGCCCGACGCCTCCCGTCAGCACCGACGCCACCACCGCCAGACTGAGTTGCGTGCTGATGCCGACGCCGCTGAATTCCGCCACCATCTTCAGGCCTGCAGACAGTCTTTCAGCCATGATTGTCCACGCAACTGGGGTGCACTGTCCGGCACAATCGAGGCATCTGCAAGCTGCCGCATGCTGATGGCCGCCAAATGTTTTCGCCATCCTCACGCGTGCAAACATGGGCGGATATCAATAACAACGACCTGCACAGTCGTCATGAGCAGACACGCGCGAGCACAGTGTTGGGGGAGCGCCGCTCGTCCATAGCGTTTCTCCCAGCCTTCGAGGTAAAGATGTTGAACAGGGCTCTGAACGTTGAAATGACATGATCACCGACGATAAGCCCAGTGCAATGGCCTTGTTCAGGAACACGGCTTGACCATGATGCCCGATGAAACTTCGAGATCTGTCTGTTTCGAACAAATGTTCAAGTTTTCAGCGACGAATCCGCGGACAAGCGCGACCGCCTGATTGAGGAAGCGCAGCTCGCCCGTGATGCCCGCCACCATTTCACAGGGAGGAATTCGAGGGTGACGCCATGATAGGACAAAGTGCTCACCTACGAAGCCCAGTACCAGAGCAACCGCCTTATTAAGGAAGCGCAGCTCGCCCATGATGCCCGCCACAAAGGAGTACAGCCCCCGCAGGCTCAGGATCGCAAACAGGTTACTGGTGTACACGATGAAGGGGTCCTGTGTCACGCCAAACACCTGCGCAGAACGAACAAAACGTGTCAGTGTGAGCTGTCCAGGTAACATTGATTGAACGAGCCGGTGTACACAATGAAGCGGTGCTGTGTGGCGTCCCGAATCTGTGCACAAGGGACATGCAGTGTTCAACTTTCTGTGTAATACCCACATGCAGCCCAGCAGCTGAAAGCGGCGCAGGCAGGGCCATGCCAAATACGGAGCGTCGCAGCAGCAGCATGGGCAGTGTGAGAAGTGCCAGGCATGCACGTGACATGCCACGAGGAAGATACAAACAAGTGTGTTTTCATGGCCCGACGCTAGCACTGAGTCGACAGCAAACACAGCGTCCGCCAGCTCGCTCGCTAGCATCGAGCTGGCACACATTTCCGAGGTGAGGTTCTCTGTGAAACCTCACCGCCGGCACCAAGCCGACTGCTGAAACCACGTTAGACAGCTCGACAACGGCGAGCGCCGGCACCCGCGGCAGAAGCGTTTTCGAGGTACCCCATCTTGCCATTCCATGTGTGAAGGTAGGAAGTCCTACCGCTGGCACCGAGTCGACAGCAAACACCACGTCCGACAGCTCGATGACGGCCAGCGCCAGCAGCAGCGGCGTCGCAATGCGCGCCCCATTCTGCACCGTGAAGAAGTTGCCGCTGTCGTACCCATCCGACACCGGGATGAAACGCCTGTACACAATGAGATTGAATGAAACGTTATAAATACACAATGTCACTGGGATGCTGTTTCATTTGCTGGTTTCAACCTAATATCTATAAGGAGGCTGTCGTTGGTCGTCCTCCTCCTCCTCCCTTGCCCCTAGATATGAAGCAGCATTCCTCGGTGAGATGCAGACACGCGCTTTCACCTGCAGGAGAGTGTCTGTCAAAGCTGCATCTTCGTCCTTCTGTCCACCGTCAACACTATGCCACTTATTGTCACCGTCTTTTGCAGACTGTGAATAGGTTGTCTGTGAGGTCCTTATCTCCGTCCTCGTCCCGAGCCGTCAGATTTATCGTATCATCATTGCATTTTGTTTGCAATGTTTCGATGTGTTCATACCTGCAGGGTTGGTCGATGAAGTTGTCTGTCAAGTCCTCTTCGTCCACCTCGACTGCCGTCAGCAGCTTCTCGGCGGAGAGGATGAGCACGCCGACGAGAATTTCAGTGTTTGTCAATCATTATAACTGTCGTTATGTTAGATTTCATATTGATTAGCTGCTTGCCTGCAGGTTTTGACGATGAAGTTGTCTGTCAAATCCTCATCTTCGTCCTCCTCGCCCGCCGTCAGCAGCTTGGCAGCGGAGAAGATGAGCACGCCGGCAAAGACCAGCAGGATCGGCTGGAAGTTCTCGATAAGTTCTGCGCCAACGAGGATCATAATGGCGCGCAGCACCGCCGCCGAGATGAGGCCATAGGACAGCACCTGCACAAGGTTCAGTCAGACATCATTCGGAAGGCGTTCATGTCAGATGGCTCATTGGAGGTAATCGATGAGCTCGGCACCGGCGAGGATCTCCATCGGCCGCCGCACCGCCGCCGCGGTGATGCCTTAGGACAGCACCTGCGACATACCGCACATCAGTTGTTTGACGATCGATTGTGCACTGCTGACTGCGGCTCGACACAGCCCTGGGCCGCATGGGTGGCACCCTGCGCCGTGGCGCCATCAGCAGTGTGTTCCGGTGCGCGTCTTTGAGCGCGGATGCCGGAGCGACATCGGGAAGCATCAAATATCAGCCCGGCCAGCTCTTCGCGGCGCTTTTACATGGCTCGGGGCCAGTGGCCTGCCAACACGCCAACCACAGAGCATCATTATGTTTAAATTGCAGATTACTTTTGCGTTTTTGCGCTCACCTTAGGCTGGTCCTCGGTGGGGACCTTAAGGTAGTTGAAGACCAGGATGAAGACGAAGAGGTTGTCGACGCTGAGGCTCTGCTCCAGCAGGTACCCCGCAAAGTACTCCGCACCCTTCTCCGGTCCCATGATGTACCACACGCAGGCGCCAAAGGCCACCGCGGCGGCGACGAGCCCAAAAACAAGCTCCCCCCGGTCCTCTATGATGCTCTCGCCGCTGGCCACGCTCTCTAGCGCCTCGATCTCTTCCGCCGTGGACATGAGGGCGGGTCGCGGGCGGCTGCCGTTGCTGTGCTGGGAGCGTGGCAGCGGCGCGTCCGGCGCCGCCGGTTTGCCGTCAGGGTCTACCGGCGGAGTGCTACCGGCGGCTGCCGAGTCCGCCTGCCGCTGCGGCGCGGCGGCGCAGGCCAGCCGGCTGCCTGGTTGCTGCCTCGCGGCCCGGGCCTGTCGCAGAGAGCTAGAGTGCGCGCTTTGTCAGGATGACTGGCAAGAGGTCGAAGAGACACAGGGGTTCTGCAGTGGCCGTGTACCCGTCTCAGACAGCATATAGTTACGCTGGATAGATTCAGTCAAGCGGCCTCGCAGTGCGTGCATCCGCACGTCCACTCGCCTGGCTGCAGATTAGGAGTGGACCACTGGTCGTACACGGCCGGCTGCTGCTGCGACTGAGTCCGGAGTTGCAGCATTGCTGCATCTGGTTTTGCGAGGCTGATGGCAGGCTCAGCCTCTGATGGTGCCGCAGCAGCATCGCCGCCGCATTCGTCGCAGACAGGGCAGCCATCTCAGCGCGATACAGCCTTTCAGCGAATCAACCTGCGAGTGCTCCCTAAAGTAGAAACGTCCAAGCAGTTTGAGCACACAGATGCTGACATCTCCCTGCCAGCAACAGAAGTGTGGATTCTGAGCAACTTTATCGGGCTGTCATCAATGCCAATGGACAGCAGTAAAGCTCACGTGACCTGCCTGGGTGGCTTTATGAGCCTCCCAAGATTGTTGCACGCGCAAATTGTGGTTAGGATCCCCCTTCAGACGTGTCTTGGACTCACGATCGAGGCTGCAGCATCGTGCAGACACCGACGCTGCCGCCCAAACCTTTGGACAATCAGTTGACGCCGCTACCGGCGTTGCCGGTGGCACAATTTTCGAAAAGGGATGTTCAGCGACGTCCCGCCGTCCAAGGTCGCAGAGCTGCTGGTGCAGGAGTGCCTTCAGGGCACAGTGTCCAATGCGCTGGGCCTGCTGCAGACAGTGTCAGCAGAGCCGCCGCTGCTGGAGGCGGCGATCCAGCTCAAGACGCACAGCGGGTGGACCCCGCTGCTAGCGGCGTCACAGAAAGGCATACCGCAGCTGGTAGCTGTCCTGGTACGTCAGCTAAATTTGTTCTGAGACAGCCTTTGCCAAGATGTGCATGTGAGGCCCGAAAACGGCTGCCGCATCGTGCATGAGCGCTGCATTAATAGTGGCGGCGTCTCCGGTGCCAAGGATCAGCTGTGCCTCAGCACCACCGCATGGCGTTGCCACACCCTCGCTTGCTGAATCGCCGACACTAGCGTCCCATGCAGCTTCGCGCGAAGGCAGACGTGCGCACTGGACGCGAGGGCACCGGCAATACTGCCCTGCACTGTGAGCATCTTTCTGTCCATCGTGCAAGTCCGCTTGCTGTTCGGTTCGCATGTCTGCGACAGTGACCTTGACTTCAAGCAATACCTGCAGAGTTAATGGTCAATCTGCGTGTAATCTACAATTGTGCCATGCGCAGATGCGGCTCTGGGAGGGCACGTGAATGTGCTCCGGCTGCTGCTGGGTGCGCCCCATGCGGACGCCCGCGTTGCCAGCAACACTGGTGAGTGGATATGATGCTCTTGACGCAGCTGAGACCTGAAGGGGCATGCGGTACCGCTGCTGCTGCTGCTGCTGCTGCTGCTGCTGCTGCTGCTGCTGCTGCTGCTGCTGCTGCTGCTGCTGCTGCTGCGGCCGCGGCTTGCACCACTCAGGCTGATAGCTTCCAGTATAAGCCACCTCCACATGATCGTGAGCAACGGGGTTGCTCTCAACGCAGGTGACACGCCGCTGCTGTTTGCGGCGTCCCGTGGGCAGCTGGGCGCAGTGGCACTGCTGGCCAAGGTGCGGCCCTTTTCGTAGTTGATTATATAAGCAAAGTCCATTCTGAAGCATTGTGAAGCTTCGGGTCCCACCCTCGCCTCGCCAGAATTGCTGCAAGACGACGTTTGCTGCCCTGCCCCGCTGCCGGCTTCTTCAGCTGAAACGGCAACGAGCGAGCGGTTGGTGAAGCATTGTAGAATCTGCGGCTCTTGGCCGTTGCGGTGCACAGATGGCCGCCTCGCTTGAACATAAACAAGCATATAAACAAGTATATATAGATATTTAGCTGTTTAAGTCCCCATGCAGGAGGGCGCGGATATGCAGGCGCGCAACGCACATGGCATGTCGCCGCTGTCAGTCGCTGCCGGCGGCGGCCACGCGGACTGCCTGCGCCTGCTGCTGAAGCTCTCGGCCGAGGACACAGCGCAGGCAGGACCCCGCTCAAGCCCCTTCTGGCAGATGACGCTTCTGGCAAATGTAGCTGCTGCTGTTGGTGTTGCGGCGCACGCCCCTCCCTCCCAGCCTGTGCTAACGCTGCATCACCTCCGGCCCTTCGAGACCAAGGGGATGTGGATGCTGCTTATGGCACATGTGACGGCCTGCCATGGATCAAGAGGCCTCAGGCGCGAGGCGAATGAGCTGCCTCATTTGCAGGTGTCAGCGGCAGACAAAAACGGGCACACGCCGCTGCACGGCGCTGCCGAGGCGGGCAGCGCGCCGTGCCTGCAGCTGCTGCTCGAGGTGCGAAAAACGCTTCAAAAACGCTTCAAAAGAGAATCTGCCGCCTGACAAGCAACTGCCATCGTGACTCAAGGGACAATATGAATAGAACAAACCTGCTTTGTCCTGCAGGCGGGCGCCGACGCGTTTGCCAGAAATGCAAAGCAGCAGACGCCGCTGCACATCGCCAGGCAGCAGGGCAGCCAGGATTGCATCAGGTACGGCAAGTCAAGAGTTGGCGCATCATTCGAGAACACGTGCGATGGTGGCTGCTTCAGGGGAGGATCTGGGTGGCTGCATGCTGGCCCGTCGCGCCTGAGCAAAACCTAAGACATCGCATTTGAAAGGCGATCCTTTGTCAGATATGCACCGGTCTCATATACGCCCGGTCTCATGTGCTGATGCTCATGCGCTTCCAAACGTCTCCACCTGTCGCACAGGCTGCTGGAGGCGGCTCAGCAGCGGAGGGCCTTGAAGGCCAAGCGGCTTGCGGATGGCCTGTCGGCCGGGGTTCTGCCAACAATGGCTGCAGCGCCTCGCAATGGACAGGCTGCTAAGCAGCCGAAGACACAGAAGCGCGCTTCTCGTCAGCAATCGGCCCTGGCGGCAGTAGCGGCGGCACCTTCAGCTTGTAGCTCTTCCGCGGACGTGCCTTCAGCATACATGCCGTCAGCTTCCAGCCCTCTAGCTTCCAGCCCTCCGGCGGCGGCGGCCTCAGCTGCACACGACGCCGGCGGCGCCTCGCCGAGCCCAGCCGTGGACGTGTCGTCTGCCAATGCAGCCGGGGGCGCCGGATCAGCTTGTTCGAGCATTCCCAGTTGCAGCCTCAAGGGCGCGGAGACCGGCGGCGGCGGCGCCGGCAGCGAAGGCGCCGCAGCAGGCGGCGGCGGAGCAGAAGCCAGCGATCGCACAGCCGCCGGTACCCGCAGCGCTGAAGACACGCAGACGCCGCTCCGGGAGCACGCAGCAGCCGATGCCGCGGCGGCTGACGCGGCCGCGGCGGCGCAGCAAACAGCGAAATTTAGCCAGGCGGGCGAGCCGGCGTGGCAGCAGCAGCGGGGACGCAGGCGCGGCCGCCAGGCGGCGGACGC
>JAABUM010003323.1_pt1 | contig 20016 bp, 22 predicted proteins | sample 5559161 | NCBI WGS metagenome assembly JAABUM01 (sample SAMN10711868, study PRJNA513369) | rock metagenome | isolation source: Antarctica rocks | place: Antarctica: Victoria Land, Siegfried Peak nord
CTCCGATGTCACTTGGCCAGCCTCTATTTGGCTCCCCTTTTGGGCCACATAGTAGTGACCCCGCCTCTCACTCAAGGAACGGAGAAAACCTTAGCGTGCGATATATTCCGTTTTCTGAGCTGACCCCTACCTGTGGCTGCCCTCGGCTGAGTTGGCGGTGGCGCGTGTGGCCGCTCGGGTGCGAGCCTGAGGGCACAACATCCCGCCTCAGGTCATCCGCCGCCGCTACCAAGCGGGACGCTTGAACTTCCGCGACCTATATCAAACCGAGGCCGACACCTGGCATGCGCTCGACACTTCCGATGCTCTGCGCTTGGTGGCTTGGGGTGGACGCGGGCGTCGAGTGGACATACTGGATGAAGAAGCCTGGAAGGAGATCACAAGATGAAATCACCCGAGCCCCTCTCGCCCAACGACACCCAAGCCATTACTCAGGTCATGGCCGAAGCTGTAGACGATGCTATCGAAACCCACCGCCGTATGAAGGAGCCGATCGTGGTGGCGCGCGACGGAAAAATCGTGTGGCTGCACCCCGAGGACATTCCTCCGCGCCCCTTGCCAGGCGACGACGAGCCGCTGCCCGAAGACATCGAACTTTAATCTTGCGAGCCGCAAGTACTTGCAGCCGGCCGTAGCTGTGGAGGAACATCGCGGAACCCGAAGCAGTCGCTCACGCATGAACCACAGAAACCAGACGAACCGCTTCAAGCGGTTGATCTCGCTGTGCCTGCTGCTGCTCGCGATTTCAAGCGGGAACCGGGCGCGGGCAGGCTACATCCACGAGTGGACATTCCACGAGCTGGCCCAGAAATCCGATGTGCTGGCCACAGCTCAGGTCATAAGCGTCACGACCCTGGGCCCTGATGAAAAGGCCTCGCCCGGCTACCCTCAGCTCAAGCGCCGCGCCACTGTGCGCGTGCTGCGCGCCGTGGCGTCTCGGGGGCAGGCGGTGCCTGCTGCGGGCCAGGAGCTGACCGTCGAGTTCAAGTCCTTCGACTACGCCCGCATCCACGTCTTCATCAACACCATGCCGGGCGAGATGCCGGATCTGGCGCCGGGCGAAATCTGCGTTTTTCCTTTACGCCGCCCGGCTCAAGACGCTCAGGCGAGGGCAGGAGGCGAGTGGAGAATCCTGGAGGGCAGCGGCATCAACTTGCTGACCCCGGCTTTGGTGCAGGAGCCGCCCAAGCCCGCACCCTCGCCCGGCACATCGGCTGGATTCGACTTCCTGCGCTGGGAGTTGGCTGGAGTCTTCGCACACGGCAATGACGAGCAGATTCTTCAGGCCACAGAGCGCTACTACTTCGCCTACTGGGTTGGAGGCTCGCCTCTGCTCAACTCGTTCGACCTCATCGAGCAGAACGTGCACGATGAGGAGCGCTGGCTTTCCGTCGCCGCCTCGGGCCTGATTGCCTCGGCCCAGAGCACGCCGCGCGTTCCCCTGCGCAAGTTGCTGAGCCGGCCCATCCAGAGCAGTAAGTGGAGCGAGGGCGAACGGCTCGAAGCCCGCATCTTGGCTCATGTGTCCAAGGAGAACATCGAGGCTCGCCTGGCCCAAGCGGTGCTGCGCATCAGTGTCACCCCGGACGGGAAGCAGAATTCGGGAGCCTCCGTGCTCTTGCTGAGCGATCTGGCGGATCAGCCTCAGGTGAGGCCCGCGTTTGAGGCCGGGCTCAAGCGCGAGGATCAGGGTTGGATCTACGCCACGAACTGGATGAGCGACAAGCACAACCCTCTGGCCGATGTCGCTCTGGCCTGGGCGATGCAACACCTGAGCGATAAGGTGCTGAGCCAACCCTGGAACTACTGCCCGATCATCCGGCGCTGGGGCAGCCCACGCGACATTGAGGCTTTGGCCGCGCGCATCGAGAGGGCGAGGCTCTCGAACGCCACGGCTTACAAATCCCTGCTCAACGCCAGCACCAGTGAGGATTGGAGCGGGCGCGGCCAGCGCCAGAAGCCACTGCCCCCGAGCGTGTGGAGCCACGTGCTGGATGACACCAGCGAGTACCAAGCGGACGCCCCAGGCTGGCGCTGGTGCGACCAGGCTGCGGTTGAAATCGGGCGCGCGGCCAACCTGGGCTTCTCCATCCGGCGCGGCTCCCAACTGACCAAGCGCGACCAAGCCGTGGCCAAAGCCCGCGCCTGGCGCCCCGGTCGGCGCGCACATCTCAAGGCCGCGCTGGGCACATCGTAAACAGCGCCTGCAAGTACTTGAGGCCCATTTATGGGTGGAGTTCGCTCATTGGTGTAGAGTCGGTGTAAGATCCTTCGCACACCAGGCGCGAGCGCTCGCACTTGAAATCGTAGCGTGTGCTCCAGGGTTCTTCGAGTCGCCACAACTGTCCGCACAGTGGGCACTCGTTGCCCCAGCGCGGGTGCCACTGCTGCAGGAAAACGTAAACCGGCTTGCACATCTTCTCCTCCAACTGGCTCGCGATGCGTCGGCCTTCGCGCATCAAGTCGCTCCATGGGCTCGATAGTTGTTTGAACGCGAACCTCTCACCCGTGCTCGAATGCAGGAACAGCCAGTCCAGAGCACGGTAAGTTTCGGCCCACGCTTGGAGCGTCCAGTGTGCCTTCTTGAAAGGCTCGCCTGTGTCGTCCACGAACGGAAGTCGATACAAAGGCACCGCGTGCCCGCAGTCAATTGGAGAAATCGCGTCGTGGTCGCGCAACGCGGGGAAGAGCACATAGCAACTCGGCTCTTCGCAGCCACACATCGACTTGCCGAACTCAGCTGGAGCCACCAGTCGGAACTGCGGCCCGCGCTCGCACATCGCCTCGACTTCCGCCAGGTCTTGCAGCGCCACGGGGCTGAAGAAGACCACGTCCAGCGAGCTTACTTCGGGCGCCAGGACGCGCGCCTGCACTCTGTGGCCAAGCTCAAGCACGTGCCAGTCTGGGAGGATGTTGCTGTTGCACCACAACTGGCCCAAGAACTCTTGCAGCCTGCCATCGAATTCATACCACTCTTGTCCGCGCTCCTCAGCACGAGGGAAGAAATCCAGCTCGAACGAAAACATCGGCCTCACCTCGCTGCAAGTACTTGGGAGTCGCACGCCTCTTCGCATGATTGAGAGTAACATCCGTGGTGATGTCGCTTGCCTTCACCAGTTTGTAGGCGCGGATTCGTTCACCCCGATCAGGTCGCACAAACATAGTGGGCCGCAGTGAGAAGCACCACAAGTCGCGCCCTGCCGAACAGAGCGCGCTTATCAGCCGACCACACGACGCCATGAGATCAGCGTTGTGCCTCAAGAGTTGCTGGAGCGCCTCCGGGGGCTGTTCGGGAACAAGCGAGGGCACCGGGGCCGGAGCCCAGCGTTAAACTGAGACCTCTCCACAAGCGCGTTCGGACTCAGGTCCAGCCGCGGCGCGGAGGCTCACGATGCCATTACCACTCGCGTTCCACCTCACCTCTCCTTTGCGCAAATCCAGCCGATTCCTGGCTCTGGCCCTGAGCCTGGTTAGACACGACGCCCGAGCCCAGCTTCCCGCGCCCGCCAGAGCACGATCCTCCAGCCCTGCTCCCGCCCCGGCTCCCGTGCGCCACAAGTCCACATCATCCGCTCCGGCTCTGCCCGCACCCGCTCAAGGCACCTCGGCCTCACCCGAAGCGGTGCCCTCATCCGCAGCGCCTGAGTCCAAAGCTCCCGCGTCAGCCGAGCAGAACAATGATGGCGTGATTATCGTGCCCCAGGACGCACTTGAAGTTCCCAACACGTCGGCTCCAGCCCCTCAGCCCGCTCCGGCCAAGCCGAAGATCGTGGCGCGCGTGGGCGGCGTGGATGTCTCGAGCGGAACCGAGACTGCGGCTCTCAACAAGCTCAGGGCGGCCCACCTCAACAGGCTCAGCCAACCCATCGTGCTGCGCCTGGGCGCGCGCGAGTGGTGGACGACTCGCTCCGAGCTGGGCGCCAGCCTGCCTCTTTCAACCCTGCTGCGCGCGGCTCGCGAGCGGGCACGCCCTAACAAGCCCTATGATGTCGCGCTGCGTTATGAGCTAAACGAGGCCATTACCCAGAAGTACTTGCAGAAGATCGCGCCCTCGGTGCGCCGCGAGCCCCAGGCCATTGGCGACGGAGCCACGGGTCGCGCGGGAGAAGAGCTTTCGATAGGCGGTTCGTTGGCCCGCATCAAGGCCATCGTCGAAGGCGGAGGAACCCAGGTCGAGCTGCTACCCAGTGTTGTAGATTTTATTCCCAGGCCTCAGCCCAAAGCCGCGCCGCGCGCCGTGGAAGGCGGCCCGAGCAGCGGAGACGCCCGCTTCCCGATTCTGCTGGGCGAGTATTCGACGCACTACAATGCGCGCCTGGAAGACAGAACCGAGAACCTGCGCATCGCGGCCCGCGAGATGAACGGAACCATCCTGCAGCCTGGCGAGGTGTTCTCGACGAACCTGGCCATTGGCCCGCGCTCCACTGACCGAGGCTTCCGCGCGGCGCATATCTTTATGGGCAAGAAGGTCATCGAGGGTGTGGGAGGCGGCATCTGCCAGAGCGCGACCACGGTCTACAACGCTGCTCTGGGAGCCAGACTGCCCATCGTCGAGCGCCACTCGCACTCGCTTCCCGTGAGCTACGCCACGCCCCAGAACGACGCCACCATCTACTGGGGCCAGCTGGACATGAAGTTCCGCAACAACACTGGCGCCCCGATTCTGGTGCGCACCTTCCTCAAGGGCGGGCGCTTCCACGCCCAAATTTTGGGCGCTCGCTCGGCTGCTTCAGTGCGCCCTTAGCCCGATCATCGCGCGTCGCAAAGCCAAGAGCAAGTACTTGAAGCCAAGTACTTGCTCTTCGCTTTGGGTTCAAGCTCGATGCAGCCGCGCATCCAGAACACTCAGCAACTGGCGGATGTGGCGCGCGTTCTCTCCGAAATCCCCCTGCCCAACGCGTGAGGCCGAGCGCACATCCACCCGTGAGCCGCTCCCGTCAGGCGCGATGGTGACGGTCAGATCGTCGGTGAACATCAGCACGGGAACCTCGCACGCCACCACGATGCTCGGGCCGACCTGCCCACCCACCATGCGCCACGCCTGGCCATAGGTCGAGAGCCTGGGGATGTCCTTATGTACTTGCAGCCACACCTGATCGGGCGGAACCGCGTACAAGCGCGTGCGCAGCGAGGCATCGGCGCTGTCCGCGCTTGTGCTCGCCTGGTTGACCGCCTGTACCCCCAGCAGCTTGAGCGCAACTGGAATCGCAAGAAGCACCAGAGGCAGCAGGAGCCAGCGGCGCTTTTTGCGTGGGGCGGCATCAAGGTGAGGCATATCGGAGGCGCAAGGCATCAGGAGGTGAGGCAATGGCGCACCATGTCGCGCAGGCGGTCGGGGTCGAAGGGCTTGGCCAGGACGGGGCGCTGCGTGCCCGAGAGAAACTGCCGCGTCGAGAGCGAAACGGTGTCGCCGGTCACGAACAGCACGCGGCGCAGCAGGTCCGGTCTCTCGGTCTGCAAGATCTCGTAGAAGGCCGGGCCGCCCACGGCTGGCATCCTCACGTCCGAGATAATCAGGTCGAAGTCTCGCATCTGAGTCCAAGCCAGCGCCTCGGCTCCGTTGAAGGCTGGCGTCACCTGATAACCGTCCATGGTCAGGATCTCGGAGATCAGCGTGATGACCGGTTCCTCGTCGTCCACCACTAAAATCTCAGCTCCAGCCGCGCCAGCCGAGGCCCAAAGTCCTTTGGCGACGTCCACGCCACGCGAGCCATTGCAAGTACTTGCAGAAGTCGGGGCAGCAGAACTGGAACGCGCACCAGAGGCCAGCGCGCTCGGAGCGGCGTTCGACAGCAGCAGCAGGTCGGCGGCGAGCGAGGCAGAACGCGCAGCGTCGTGGGCCAGGGTTTGGAGCTGGCGCAAGAGGTGGGGAGGCCAATCGGGTTGGTTTTCCAGCAGCTGAGCGTAGCCCGTGACGGTGGCCAGAGCGTTGTTCAGGTCGTGCGCGATGCGGCGCACGGACTCGGGCGAGAAGAGCTCGCGCGCTGCCTCGGGCTGCGCGCCCGCCTCAAGTACTTGGGCAGAATCAAGCGAGCGACTGGACGACACTGCGGCGGGCGGCACATCAAATGCGGGCATAAATCGGCTCTGACCAAATCAGCTTCAACGACTGCAATCACTGCGGCCTGAGCCGCCGCAAGCTCACGAGCTCAGGAAATCGAGCACGGTGCGGCTCCACTTCTCGGGGTGCTCGGCGTGCGGCAGCAGCATGGCGTCGTCCAGGACGGCCAGGCGCGCGTCAGGCTTGAGCGCCATCCACTCGGGCGCTTCGTCCAGCGGCGACAGGCGCGCGTTGCGGCCCCACACCAGCAGAGCAGGCTGGCTCAAGCGGCCCCACGCAGCGCGCGCGTTCCAATCCAGGCTGCCCGAAAGGAACGAATACAGCGCGTAAGGCGCATCCAACTGATGCGCGTTGGCGTAGAACCGCTCGACCCACCCTACACTCATCTTCGAGGGATCAAAGAACAGCTGCTCGCGAGCGAACTTGTCGATGCTCGCACGCGAAGCCAGGCTCAGATACAACGCCGTGTTCAAGCCTGGAACACGCAGCAAAGCCCCCGCTCCAACACGAGCAGGATCTACTGCATCCTTCTCGCCACCCGAAGGACAGACCAGGACGAGTTTGGAGACCAGGCCGGGCTTGGAGTCCGTGACCTCGATGGCGATTGGGGCGGCTCCGCTGGAAGCGATCAGGGCGCACGGCTCGCGCACGATGTCTTCGAGGAAGAAGGTAATCAGCTCGATGTATTCCCTGGCCGTGTGGTGAGTTCTGGGCTTGTCAGACAGGCCCCAGCCCGGAAAATCGAGCGCGTAGACAGTGTGGTGCTCGGCTAAGGGCTCAATGACGCTGGCCCACTCGATCATGGAGTTGCCCGCGCCCCAGCCGTGCAGCAGCAAGACGGGCGGGCCACCCCCCCGCACGGTGAAGGCCACGTCACCCAGGCGCGCGGGGTAGCGGTCAAAAGAGCCGCCCAGCGCGTGCGAGGGCTCAGAGGCCAGCCGAAACAGTAGAGCGTTGGCCAGAGAAACCGCTCCAGCAGCGGCGCCCACAAGCAACAGCGTCGTTTTCAAGGCGGATCCACCTAATGACCCCGAAGATGATGATGACATAAAAGAACCTCAAGTACTTGCAGCGCCTTAAGCCTGGCCCAGCCCGGATGGAGCAACCAGGGCGCGCTCGCTGATGGTGTTCGCGGGGCTGACGATGGGCCTGACGTAGGCGCGTTTGATTCTATCACCGGCGCTCTGCAGCTTCGTGCTTGGCAGTTCTGGGCTCGGCGCGGCAGACGCGTCGGGCAAGTAGCTTGAGGGGAGCGGAGCAATTGTTAAGGCAGTGGCATTAGCTTTGCATGGAGGTCGCGCACCGCCGTCGCCGGAGCTGTTGTGGAAGGTATTTGCACGCCAGAGCTTCCAGATGTTTCCGGAGGCGTTTAGCGGTGTGGCGCGGCGTGAAAAGGAGCTTGAAATGAAACTGGCTATTGCACGCAACGGGATGGGCTCACGTCTGGGGGGCCGCACCCTGGCCCTTGGGCTGGCAACTTCGATGGTCGCGCCTGGCCTGATGGCTGGATGCGGAGGCGGAGGCAACAACCAACAGGCCTCCGCCCCGCCGCCCCCGCCCGCCATGCAACCCAGGATGCAGCCCGTCCAGCCCAGGATGCAGCCTCAGCAACACCAGGGCATGACCCGCGGGCAGAAGTTCCTCCTGATCGGTGGAGCAGCCCTGGCTTACTACCTGTGGAAGAAGCACAAGAACGCCCAGAACCAGCCCCTGCCCCAAGGCGTGCAGATGTATCAGTCCAAGAACGGCGGCATTTACTACCGCGACCCTCAGACCCATGCGCCCGTGTATGTGGTGCCGCCCACATCGGGCCCGCAAGCGAAGCCGTTCACGCAGCAGATGCAGGTCGACCCCGCCGAGGCGCAGGGCCTGAACTTGCAGCAGTACCAGGGCTACAGCGGCGCGACCAGCGGTACTGGCCTGGACGCCGTGCGCCAGATGCTTCCGCAGCAGATGAGCCAAGCCACAGCGCCTGCCTCATCTGAGCTGGGGCGGGCGTTGCGGTGACAAGCAACTATTGAGATCGATAATAAGTACTTGAAAGTACTTAAGGAGGATCAGATGAGCCTACCGTTAGATTTCCTGTTCAACCAAGTGTCGCAAGCGATTCAATCGCACGCCTCGCCCGACACTCCTGGCCCGTCCTACAACGCCAACCCCTTGCTGGGAGCGATCCAGGGCGCGTTCTCCAACTTCGCAGGGCAAGGTGGCGGTCAGTTCAACCCGCAGCAGGGCTACGACCACGGCCAGCAGTTCCAGCAGCAGTACGGCAACGTGCAGTCGGCCTCGCAAGACCCTTACGGCGACCCCGCCGATCAGGGCGCGGCTCAGTATGGTAACGTCCTGCCCGCCTCTGCCGACCCCTACGGCGACCCCGCCAATCAGGGACGCTAAACCGAAGTCTCGACCAGGACCCCAACGAAGAAGCCGGCCAGTACTTGAGTGCAAGTACTGGCGGGCTTCTTCATGCCTGCCGCCAGTCTAATTCACATCCACGATGGCCTTGACGCAGGTTCCGCGGTGCTCAACCACATACTCAAACGCCTGCGGCACTTCGCTCAGCGAGAAGCGCTTCGAGATAAGAGGCTTCACATCCACGCGGCCCGAGGCCAGCAGGTTCACGCCCGTCGGGAAGGTGTTGTTGTAGCGAAAGATCGGGCGCAGCTTGACCTCGCGCACGATCAAATCGTTGATGTTGATCTCAGCCCTGTCACCCGGCGGCATTCCGATCAGAACCACCGTAGCTCCCGCGCGCGCAGCCCCGATGCAGGTGTTCAACGCGCTTGGATGCCCCGCAGCCTCGATGCACACATCGGCCCCGCGCCCGTTTGTCACCTCGCGAGCCGCTGCCTTCAGCTCGTCTGCGTTGCCCTTGATGGTGTGCGTGGCTCCGATTTTCCTGGCCACTTCCAAACGTGAGGCCACGGTGTCGGAAACCAGAATGTGAGCCGCTCCGGCAGCTTTGGCCGTGAGCACGTTCATCAAACCGATCGGCCCCATGCCCGTGATGGCCACGGTGTCGCCCGTCACAATGGGAGCCACGCGCGAGGCATAGATGCCGGTGGAAAGCGGCTCGATCATGGCGCCTTCTTCCAGGGAGACGTGCTCGGGCAGCTTAAAGCAGAAGTCCGCGCGGTGGTTGACACGCCCACAGAACGAGCCGTGATCGGGCGGCGTGGCGAAGAAGAAGATGTCGGGGCACAGGTTGTATTCTCCGCGCTTCATGTAGAAGTGCGAGGCCGGAGTCGAGAGGCGCGGCACGCCCGGCTCAATCGCGACACGATCACCGATCTTCAAGTCCGAAACACCCTCGCCAACTTCGATGATGGTTCCCGCGCACTCGTGGCCCAGGATCATGGGAGAGCGCACCACGAAGTCGCCGATGCGTCCGTGCTCCCAGTAATGCACGTCCGAGCCGCAGATGCCGACCTTGTTGATCTCGACCTGCACCTCGCCCCGAGCCGGGCGCCCAGGAGCCGCCACATCCTCGACGCGCAAATCCTTCACGCCGTGCAGCACGGCAGCTTGCATTGTTTCCAGTGCCATAATCTTCTCCTCGGTGAGTAAGAACAGTAGACGGCGAAGTGGAGCGCGCTGCAAGTACTTGTAGGAACGCTCAGGCGCGCGGAGAACTGTCTACTTCCGCTGCCGCCACTGATCAAAGGCGACAGAAGCCACGATGAGCACACCGATGAGCACCATCTGCTCGAAGGGGTCGCGCCCAAGCAGGGTGAGCCCGTTTCTCAAGACCGCGATAATCAGCGCGCCGATGACCGTGCCCGCGATCGAGCCCACGCCTCCCAGCAGCGAGCCGCCGCCAATCACAACAGCGGCGATGGCATCCAGGGGAAAGGTGTCGCCGGTGTTGGGCTGAGCTGAGTTCGAGTTGCGCGCCACTTCGATCAAAGCCGCCAGCCCAACCAGAGCGCCCGAAGCGGCGTAAGCCCCGAGCAGAACCAGACGAGGCTCGATGCCCGCGTAGCGAGCCGCCTGCGCGTTGCCCCCAACCGCGTAAATGCGACGCCCGAAGAGGCTCTTCTTGAGCACGAACGAACACAAGGCAGCCCCGACAAGCAGAATCCAGAAGGGCACGGGCAAGCCCAGAGCGTTGCCCGCAGCAATCGAGTTGAGGTCGGAATGCACATCGACGGTGGTGCCGCCGCACAGCATATAGCCCAGGCCGCGCGCGATGCCCGCCGTTCCCAGCGTGGCCACGAACGCGGGCAGCTGACCCCAGCCGACGAGCAAAGCGTTCACGCAGCCCCAGGCTACGCCGCACGCCACCGAAAGCAGAATCGCAACAGGCAACGCAAGCTGAGAATCCGAGGGGATGATGCGCCCTGAGTTAAGCCCAAGAGCCGTGGCGATGCCGCAAAACGCCGCCACCGAGCCGACCGACAAGTCGATCTGCCCGGCGATGATAATCAGCGTCGCACCAAACGCGATCAGGATGATGACCGACTGCTGGCGCGCCAGGTTGAACCAGTTCTCGACTGTCCAGAACTGCTTGGACTCAAAGCCAAAGAACAGGCACATCGCGAGCAGGCCCGCCAGAGGCAGCAAGCGCCGCCAGCTATCGCGCAGCCCGGACGCGCCCGCAGCACGAGCAGAAGTATCAACAGGGGAAGAAGGTGTCGCGGAGGCCATAAGGGTTGGGCGGGGAACACTGCAAGTACTTAGGTGCGGGACTAAAGATGAAGAAGCTGCCGCTGGATGAAGTTCACGTTGACGAATTGCTTGTGCTAACGCTCGGGCGAGGCTGCGTTGAGTTGCACCTCGAAGCTGGACGCGCACCCGCTGTTCGGCGCGACGGCGAGCAGCAAATGGACGAGCTGCCTTACGAAAGTGCGAGCGCCGCCAATGTGCAGTCGATGGTGTACGACATCATCTCGGACGAGCAAATTATACGATTCGAGAACGAGATGAAGCTGAGTTTTGGCCACCAAGTGCGAACTGTAGGACGCTTCCTCGTGTTAGTCATGCGCGATGACAAGGGACAAGTCGCAGCCAGCTTCCGCATGGTGCTCAACAGCGAGGCCCAAGAGTAACGCGGCCTCAAGTACTTCGGTACAAGTACTTGAGGCCGCTTCCCTGTTCCTTCGGCGCAGTGAGCCCTGGGCTGGCCACTTTAAGGTGAGCTGAGCAGCTTCTTGTTCTCGGGCGTGTCCATGTTGTCCTTGCTAATCAGCGTGACGCCCGTGTCCACGCGCGGCGCGACCTTCTTGCCGGCCTTGAGGTCGGCGATCAAGTGCACGCCTGCGTAGCCCATTTTGTACGGGTTCTGCACCACGATCGAGTCGATGTCGCCCTTGCGCACGGCGTCCACCAGCACAGAAGGCGTATCGAAGCCGATGATCTTCATGGTCTTGAGCTTGCCTCGGGCCTGGGCCGCGCCCATCGAGCCCACGGCGCTGCTTTCGTTGGGGCCGAAGATGCCGTTCATGTCTGGGTTGGCAGTCAGCATATCCTCGGCTGCCGTGCGGCTCTTGCTTCTGTCCGAGTAGCCGTAGTTGCCGCGCACCACCTTCATGGCCGGGAACTCCTTCTTCAAGGTCTGCTCGAAGCCGTTCTCGCGGTCGCCCGTCGATTGCGAGTTAGGCTGGACGGGAATCATGCCCACCGTGCCCTTGCCTCCGAGCAGCTTGCCCATGCGCTCGGCTGCGATCTGCCCGCCCTTGAAGTTGTCCGTGGCCACGAACGAAGCGCGCTGCGTTGTATCGGCGTCTGAGTCCACCAGCACAAGCGGAATCTTGGCCGCAGCCGCCTTATTGATGACATCGACCAGGGCCTTGCGATCGACGGGAGCGAGCAAGATGCCATCGACCTTGCGCGTGATGGCGTCCTCCACAATCTGCACCTGGCGCCCGACCTCAGCTTCCGAGGCTGGCCCATTCCACAGGATCTGCGCCTTCACTTCCTTGCCCGCGTCCTCGGCTCCCTTCTGCATTCCCTTCCAATACGAGTGCGAGAGCCCCTTGGGAATCACAGCGATCGTCATCCCACCGCCCGCAGCAGCGCCCGAAGTACTTGCACCCGAAGCACCGCTCGAAGCAGCGGGAGCCGCCAAGCTGTCATCAGAAGTTTTCTGCCCGCCGCACCCGGCCAGAACAATCGCGGCAGCCAGAGGAAGGCCCAGCAGAACACGCGGCAAAGCAACGGGCCGCACAGAAGAGAAGCGCATTAAAAACTCCTTAAAATCACGGCTATTGTACCCGGAACTCGGCGTGCGGCATCATCGCGCCGCGCTAAGCGGAGCTAAAGCGTGTGGACAGCGGTTCGGGCGGGGCGCCGCCCGTATACTGCGCCTGTGAACGAGACCGTTTCCTTAGACGACTTCGGCTTGGGCTTCGACCCCGCCGATGGACGCTCCACGCGCGAGGCTCTGGAGCAGCTGGGCCACACGCCCAACCGCACCATGGGCCAGAATTTCCTGGTCAACAGGCAAGCGCGCAACCGCATCTGCGACATCGCCGCGCTCTCCAATGCCGATTCCGTGCTCGAAATCGGCCCCGGCCTGGGCTCGCTTTCGGCTGAGCTGGTTCGCCGCGCCGCCCTCACCGTGGCCATCGAAAAAGACCCACGCTTCGCCGCTTTCTTGAAGCAGAAGCTGCCCTTGGCTCGCTTCCGCTTGATTGAAGGTGATGCCCTGCAAGTCGATTGGGACGAGCTTGGCTTGCCCGCTCAAGGCGTGAAGGTGGTGGCGAACCTGCCCTACTCGGCCTCGAAGCCTCTGCTGAGGCGGCTGCTCGAAGAATGGCGCCCGCACTTTTCGACGCTCACCGTCATGGTGCAGCGCGAGGTCGCGGATCGCCTGACAGCCTTGCCCGACGGCGAGCACTACGGCCCGATGGCGCTGATGGCCGCCCTGCACTCACACGCCAAGCGCGAGTTCGACCTGGCTCCGGGCTCCTTCCTGCCGCCTCCAACCGTCACTTCGAGCGTGGTGCACCTCCAGATTCGCTCAGCTCCAGCCGTTGAGATGCGCTCCGAACCCTTCTTCTGGCACGTGGTGCGAGCTGCCTTCGGGCAGCGCCGCAAGCAGCTGGGCAACACCCTGCGCGCCGTGCAGAGCGACCGCGACAAGCTCAGGGCCGCCCTCGAATCCTGCTCCATTGACCCCCAGAGGCGCGGCGAAACTCTGTCCCTCCAAGAGTTCGCGGATGTGTCGCACGCCCTACTGGATGCTAATTTGTAGCAGCTCAACAGGCACAAGTACTTGCAGCTTAAAAAGAGTTGTAGAAAGTTCCCTCCTAAACCTTGACTCAGTTCATAGCGACAGTAATAATTGAAGCGTCTTGATGATCATCAAGACGCGAACGGGCCGTCGTCAAGCGGTTCACTTCGTTTAGTGGAGGTATTTCCATGAGGAAGTCGTTGCTCGGAAGTCGTTGCTCGGAAGTCGTTGCTCGGAAGTCGTTGCTCGGAAGTCGTTGCTCGGAAGTCGTTGCTCGGTAGCTGCATCGCAGCTGTATGTGGGTTGACGGTTTGCGGAACTGCTCACGCGGGTTCCTACCAACTCACGACTACCAGACCCCTGTTTGGGTACAGCGGGCCGTCTACCGGTAACGGTAACGGGTATCAGTTTCAGTTGACGGCTTCGCAATCAGATTTCACCAGCAGCGTCAACGTCTCGGTGTTGGGGCTGCGGCACGTCAACATCCCTGCGGACCTCAATGATCCAAAGCCCAGTGGCTATGGCGGTCAGGTAAAGACGTGGACTTGGCAGCGTGCCACGTACCAAGATATGCCAGTCAACACGAAGGTTCAGCGTGCCTATACCTATACCGGCAGTCTCAGAACAAGGTGTGATGGAGGAGCCGGAGATTTCGCTCGTGCGAAGGTCACCTTCAGCGCTACCGACAGCCCGACCATCGCCCCGTTTGAGAAGAAGGGGTTGCCTGGCCAGCCAGACGACACCCAGCAGTTAAGCAACACGCCAACGATCTACGAGCTCGACGCAATCCCAGACGCCAACGGCCAGATTACAAAGACTTTCGTTGTCTCGGCTGCAGGAGAGGCAGAAGCCCAGACATTGAACAAAGCGGCCGGCAGCGCCGACGCAAACTCTGGGACCAACACTATCTCAATTTCGACATTCGCGCTCGCGAACTAACTGCGTACCCAAGCGCTCGATTGGAACAGCCCAAGTTTCTAATCGAGCGCTTGTTTTCTTTGTGGCTGCGCTTCCAGCCTTTGAACGGCATCGCCATGAAATACATAAAGCACCTGCGTGCTTCTGCCTCCATTGCTTCGGTTTGCCTGCTGGCGAGTTGGCTGTACGCTCCCGCGCACGCCGCCCCTATTGGCCCGACTCTGCACAAGGATGTGGAGTTTGAGTTGAAGCCTTCGACTCCCGATGATGAGCTGATCGCCGTTGCAGAAGCCGCCGACATCAACATCGTCGCTGATGCCACTGACTTACCGACTCAGAGTTCCCTGGTGGAGACGCCATGGCACGGCAAGCTGCCGTGGAAACTGTGGAACTTGGTCAAGGAGATCACGGCTGGGCGCATGATGGCCTGGGATCCCCAACCAGACGACAAGACCTTCTTGTTCTGGAAGCAGCCCAGCACGGAGACATTGCGCGCGGCTTTGCAGCAGCCACAGGTCGTTACAAGCATTACCTCACAAGCGGACGATCTCAGCATCCGGCGGCGCTTGAGCGAGTACTTGCGCGACAGGCACGGATGGGATGGAGCCAAACCGAACTTCGCCGTCTCAGTTCCGCTGTCCCAACTTCCCGAAGACTTGCAGCGCGAGATGATTGCAGCGGCACAAAAGGCTCCTGCGCTTCTGCCGACCGGGTTCCTGCAAGCCATAACCAACAAGGACTCTTGGCAAACCGCCCGCTTGAAGCTGGTCATGCCCAAAAATCGAAGCCGACAGCCTATTGACGCGCAGTATCCCCAACTCGTCCTGTCATTCAGCCAGGGCGGTTCGACCGTGGGCACTGTGCTGACCGAACTCAAGCCGCGACAGTGAGCGATGCCAGCCGTTCCAAGAGCAACATCATGCACTCCACTTTTTCCTCAAGGCCGCTCCGGGTGCTGCCATTGTTGGTGCCACTCTGTGGCCTTTGTCTCGCCGTGATGCTGCCGCCCGCTAGCGCTCAGCAAACTCCGGCGCCAGCGCCAGCCGTTCCCGCAGTGCCAGCCGCCCTTCAAGATCCCGTTTCGCTGACGGCGCGACGCCAGCCGCTTGGCGAACTGCTGCGCGAAGTACAGCGGCAGACCGGCGTTGAGGTGCAGGCCGATGCACCCGGTCTGGAGGCCAAGCTCGTCACGCTGCGCGTGAAGAATATGCCGCTCGCCAGCCTATTGGCAGCTTTAGGCAAGTTGTATGGCACGGAGGCGCGCAAGGACGACAAGGGGCGCTACAAATTACAGCCCTCGTCGCGCACTGCCTTCGAGCGCCTGCTGCCGCAGCTTGGAAGCGCCCAGGCCAACTACGACGAAGCCCAGATGAAGAATCCGGTGGACTGGGCCGCTGAAGTTTTCGGTAACGTGAACCCAGCCGCCCTGCGTTCCAAGGAAGGTGTAGCGCTCACCGACCTACCTGAAGATTTACAGGCCCAGCTGCGTGAGAAAATTGAGGCCAGCAACCTCTTCTTCGCAGCCAGCCTGCTTCGCTTGCAGACCCCTGAAGGCGTCTCCGAAGGCGTGCTCAAGGCTCACACCTACAAAATTATCACGTCCGATCCACAAGGATTGCAGCGCCAGATCGAGAAGGTGTCTCCCGAGGTTCTCAGCGTGCAGATTTTGGATGAGCAGTCAACGCCCCTCATCGACTTCCAACTCAGCCAGGCCAAGCCCGAAGCCCACCCATGAACATCTCCTACCGCAGCCGCTTCTCCTCGCGGCACGCCTTCACGCTGATCGAAATCCTTATCGTGCTGGCGATCATCGGCATTCTCGCTGCCATTCTGCTACCAGCCTTCAGTAACGCGCGTGAGAGCGCCCGCCGCGCCTCATGCCAGAGCAACTTGAAGCAGATGCACCTGGCGCTGCAGCTGTACCTCCAAGATTTTGGGGGTGTTTATCCTCGACCCTGGCGCTACAGCAGCGGCGTTGGCGTAACCTGCTCGTGGCCCGACCGCTTATGGCCCTACCTGCACAATACCTCTATTTTCCTCTGCCCAGACGCCGACGCTACCCGCTACCAATATCAGCCAGGCTGCCTGCCCGATGAGCAGACTGATGACGGGCCGATCCTCTTCGACGGCAGCTACGACATCAATAGTTACGCAGCTCCCGGAGGAGGCTCACGGGTAATGGACTTCCACTTCCGCCATCCCTCGAGCACTATCTTGATCGTGGATGGCACTGGTGATTCCCTGACCTTCGGCTCGCCAGGGACGCAGACCGCCACCGTGAAAGACTTATTGGATCTTGGGCTGCAAGCGCGCCACAACAACGGCGTCAACGCCCTGTTCGCGGATGGGCACGTGCACTGGCAGAGCGCCGAGTCACTCACGCACAAGGGGCTGTGGACGCTCAAGCCCAACGATTAAGCCGCCCAAACCATAAAACGCCGCTGGAATCCACTTCCAGCGGCGTTTTGGCTTTGCACGCGCGCTGCAAGTACTTGGGGTTGCGGCCATGCATCGGGCATCCTGTATTCCCAGCTATGCAACATTCGCTGCGCGCCTCTTCGTGCGCCAAGATCAACTTGTCGCTGGACATCGTGGGCACGCGCGCCGATGGCTACCATGAGCTGCGCTCGGTCGTACACACCATCGCTCTGTGCGACACCTTGAGCTTCAGCTTCGACAACAGCGGGCTCTGGCGCCTGAACTGCGACGATCCCGAGCTGCAAACCGAGGACAACTTGTGCCTCAAGGCCGCGCGCGCCTGGACAAAACTGGCGCGCGCCAACGGCTGGAGCGGGCCCAGCGGAGGCAGCATCTCGCTGCTCAAGCGCATTCCTTACGGAGCGGGCCTGGGCGGAGGCAGCGGCAACGCCTGGGCCGTGCTCCAGGCCTTGAGCCGGGCTTACGATCCTCAAGGCCGGCTCCTCTCGCACTCGCGATTGGAAGCGTTGGCCAAAACCTTGGGGGCGGATGTTCCCTTGTTCGCACGCGGCGGAGCCATGCTCATCGAAGGCATCGGCGAGCGCGTTTCGGCTCTGCCTTCGCTTCAGGGTTGGGTTGTGCTGGCTCAGCCTCGCGCCCGCGTCTCGACTCCCCAAGCCTTTGCCGCCTGGGACACAGCCCAAAAGCCTTCAGGTGAGGAGACTTCGCTTCTTCTCGAAGCGTGGTCAAACGCAACTGAGGCGGGGAGCGAGGAGGCACAGCGGCTGAGTTTGGTGGCGAAGCGGCTGAGCAACGATCTGCGCGAGGTGGCGGGCGCGCTGGGCGTTCCTGTACACAAAGGCATCGAGGCGCTGGAAGAAGCGGGGGCTCTGGGCGCGGAGATGACGGGCAGCGGCTCAGGAGTGTTTGGCCTGTGTCGCGATGAGGCTCAGGCGCGGCGGGTTGAGGCGGCCGCGCGCGCGCTGCTTCAGGCTCAGCAGCCTGGCGAGTGGAGCTTGTGGAGCGCGCCTCTGTGCGATTACGGGGCGCGCCTGGGGCTTGAAGAGGCCTCAAGTACTTGAGGCGCAGCTTGATCGAAGGACAAGATGATTCTGGGAGCAGTGGAGGGCGAGGATGGAGAGTAGCGGCGGATATGTCGGGTTGCTGTCGTTTTGTTCGTTTGCCTTCAGCGTGATCGCGGCTGTGCTGGCCATCGACCTGTATGCTCTGTTGCGCACGGGACGCTCGGGCTCGACGTGGCGCGTTCTCATCATCGCGAGCGTGATGTTCGCCCTGATGCACGCGCTGCGCCTGGCCGAGATCCTGAACTTCGGCCTGTTCCCAGGCGCGCACCTTTCGGAGATCGTCGAGCTGATGTTCGTGATGGCGATGGCCTACGCCTTCTACCTGCAGCGCAAGGTCTTCGGGCCGCGCGAGCGCCTGGGCTCGCCGCGCTCTACGGAAGAACCGCGCCGCGCCCCGCGAGCGCCGGATGAGGCCTCCGACCCCGCACCCGCCAACGCAGCGCGCCCTGATAAGCGAAAGGAGGTCGCGCCTTCAAGCGCGCCTGCCTCAGAGAGTGCGCGTGTGGAACTGGACTCGCAAGATGATGAGGAAGCCGCGGCCTCGGAGTGGGCGCGGCTCAACGGCCAGTCCGACCACCCCGCGCCCAGACGAGCCCAGCGCGTCAACGAGTGAAGCCGCCCCAAGAGAGGCTGCAAGTACTTGCAGAGCGCCTGGCCCTGCGCAAAAGCGCTCGTCCTGTCTACACTGGCTGGATGCAGCAGAACCTGACGCCTGAACAAGCGCTCGCTCTTATCTTCGAGCACCTGGCGTCCTCCAGTTCGCCCCATTCGACCGAGGCCGTGCCACTTCAAGAGGCGTTGGGGCGTGTGCTGGCGCGCGACGTGGCCTCGCCTCTGGATCTGCCGTCCTTTGATAACTCGGCCATGGATGGCTACGCCCTGCGCTCGGTTGATCTCAGCGAAGCCAGCGCCAAGTCTCCGCTTGCCTTGACCTGCGCTCAGACCATCGCTGCGGCCCCAGCTTCAACCCAAGAGCGGATTCCAGCCGGACAGTGCGCGCGCATCATGACCGGAGCTCCGCTGCCCCCGGGCGCGAATGCTGTCGTGATGCGCGAGGACGTGGACGAAAGCGACGCTGAGCGCATCCTGTTCTTCGCGGGCGCGCGGGAAGGCCAGAGCATCCGGCGGCGAGGCGAGGACATCAAACGAGGCGAGGTCGCGGTAGCAGGCGGCACCAAGCTGCGAGCGAGCGAGATCGCGTTGCTGGCGGCCTGCGGGATGCCTTCGGTGGAAGTCAGCCGCCGTCCGCGCGTGGCTATCATCGTGACAGGAGACGAGCTTGTCCAGCCAGGCCAGCCGCTGCAGCCAGGCCAGATTTACAATTCCAACGCCTTCGCCCTGAGCGCTCTTTGCCAGGAGTCCGGCGCTCAAGTCGTGCGCCGGGAGCAGGCCAGCGATGATCCTCATCAACTGGCGCGCCTGATGCTCCTTTGCGCGCGCGAGTGCGATGTTCTGCTCACCTCGGGCGGGGTTTCGGCGGGCGACTTCGATCCCGTGCGCGATGTTCTGCTGGGAGCTCAGGGTCTGCCTCGCATCGCGCAGCCGCACTTCTGGAAGGCTGCAATCAAGCCAGGCAAGCCCATCCTCTTCGCGAGTCTGCAAAACTCAAGCGCCCGCGAGGAGGAAGAGAATCTAATCAGCGTGCCAATTTTCGCCTTGCCCGGTAATCCTGTTTCGGTTGCGGTGTGCTTCGAGCTGTTCGTGCGTCCGGCCCTGCTGTGGATGCAGGGCGCGCGCGGTGGGCACAGGCGCAGCGTTGTAGCTTCCGTTGATTGTGATGGACGCTCGCCCGAGAACAAGACCGAGTTCGTACGCGCCCTGGTGAGCCGCATTGAAGGCAGCTCGAACGAGTGGCAAGCTCAGGTGAGCGGAGCCCAGGGCAGCGGGCGTCTCACCACGATGACACGAGCCAACGCTCTGCTCGTCATTGGGCCTGACATCACGCGTTACCACGCGGGCGATAAATTCGAGGCGCGTTTGTTGGATGGCTGATCTGGATTGAGGATCGGTGCTGAGACGGGCACCGCGACTGCAAGTACTTGTGACGTTGTTCAAAGGAGTTTTATGCCCGGAACCCCCGAGCTGCTGGTTATTTTCATCGTCGTGCTGGTTCTGTTCGGGCCGGACAAGATCCCCGAGCTGGCACGCAACATTGGCCGCGGCATCCGCGAGGTGCGCAAGATCGCCACGGACCTGCAGAATTCCATCAAGCTCGAAATCGACGACAAGGACAAGTGACTACTCCCCAGCCATAAATGGCGGGGCTTCTACGGATTGGATACCGATTCGTTGTAGTCCCAACGAAAGAATATTCAGAGCCGCGTTTAAGTCGCGGTCAAGCGAAGCCGCACACATGGGAC
>JAABUM010003324.1_pt1 | contig 20014 bp, 17 predicted proteins | sample 5559161 | NCBI WGS metagenome assembly JAABUM01 (sample SAMN10711868, study PRJNA513369) | rock metagenome | isolation source: Antarctica rocks | place: Antarctica: Victoria Land, Siegfried Peak nord
CGCGACGTCTCCTTCGACGAGGACCGCTCCCGTGTCCGAACCGGCCAGACACCGCGCGTCATGGCCTCCCTACGCAACGCCGTCATCGGCATCCTCCGCCTCGCCGGCTGGAACAACATCGCCGCAGCCCTACGACACCATTCCTACAACCCAGAACGTGCCATCACATGCGCTCTGACCTGCTGAGATACGACCTTTCCGGAGCCCTGAGCGGATGGTCAGGTCCCGGACCAGAACGTGGCGCTCCAGCGGAGCGAAGATCAGCGGCTCGATCGCCACCCCGACTACGAGGATCAGCGCGATCGACGTGATCACCAGCGACATCTGGGGACAGGTCGCGGCCGATGTTGAGCGGCTGGCCGAGGCTGGGCGAGTAGGTGGTCAGCTCGGTACCCATGAGCCAGCGCCAAACGAAGGGCCAGCCCTGCCGGAGACCGCCGAGGCAGCCGGGCAGCGCCGCCGGAGGCAGCACGTACCGGTCTTCCGGATCGTCAGGTCACAGGATCAGCCCGCGCCCGTCGATGACCGGACGCCCGTCGAGCAGGACGGACCCGCCGTTCCGCAGATCCTTGACGATGTCCCAGTGGACGGCCGACTCGTTCACTCCGCCGCACTCCGGATACGCCCGCCCGAGCGCGATGTGGACGGTGCCATTGATCTTCTCGTCGATGAGGATGTCGTCGCAGACGATCTCGATGAACGGGTTGGTCCCGACGCCGAACTCGCCGATCAGCGTCGCGCCCGGATCCGTGGCCAGCACCGACCGCAGGTAGTCCTCATGGGTCGAGGCGCTGGCCTCGACGAGGACCCCGCGCTCCCACCGCAGGCGCAGGTCGTGCATCTTCCGGCCACCGAGCACAGCCGGGTTCTCGAACTCGATCCAGCCGTCGATGGTCTCCGTCACGGGGGCCGTCATCAGCTCGCCGTCCGGCATGTTGGTCCGACCGTCGGCCACGATCCACCGGCGACCCTCGATGGAGAAACGGAGGTCGGTGCCCGCTCCCTGGATCTCCACGAGCCGGCCAGACGCGTTCTGCTCGGCCCACGCCGCCCACTCCGCTGCGGCCGCGTCCCAGTCGATCAGGCAGCCGGCGAAGAACATCTCCGTCACCTTCTCGAGCGAGATTCCGGCCTGGTCGGCGAAGGCCTGGTTCGGGACGCGCGCCAGTGACCAACGCGTGTTCTGCCAGCGCAGGGTCGAGACCCGCCCCTGGGCCGCCTGGTTGACCGCAAGCCGGTCGGAGGGGATGTCGGCGTGGACGTCGAGATCGAACCCGCCACGGAGGGCGATGTAGACGTCGGCCCACTGCATCCCGTAGGCCTCGATCTCGGGCACCCACGCCAGCTGCCCGGCATTGCCGTGAGCGAGCAGCGAGTGCCGCAGCCCCTCGGAGAGGAACTGCACCTGGGGGAGGCCGCCCGCCTGCACCACCGCCTCGAACACGCCCTTGGCCAGCGGGTAGGAGTCCACCTCCCCCATCGCGATCATCACGCGCTCACCCGGGCGGACCTGCGTCGAGTGCTCGACCAGGACCGCGCCCACCTCACGCCATCGCGGGTCGGAGTCGTAGGCCGTCACCGCGCGGAGGCCTCGCGCTCCCGTGCCTCGCGGGCCGCCTTCATGAGTTCGGCGACCCGGGCCTCGTCGACCTCGTTCCAGATGTAGCCCTCACGCTTGAACGCGGTGCCAACGACTGCACCGTCGGCCACCGCCAACTGCGCGGCGACCGTGTCCGCCCGCACCCCCGTGTTTGCGAAGACCGGGGTGCCCGGAACGGCAGCCTTCACCGAACGCAGCGTGTCGGGCGACGTGTGGGCTCCGGCGGTGAGTCCGGAGACGCACAGCGCATCCGGCTTGCAGTTGAACACCGTGGACTTCGCGATGGATGCGACGTCGCGGTCGTTCACGTAGACGGCGGCCTCGGGCACGACATTGTACAGCAACTTGACGTCCTGGCCGGACACCGTCCGCTGGTGCCGCGCCGTGCGACCGGCGTTGGTGTTCCAGAGCCCGAAGTCGCTGGCGTAGACGCCGCTGAACACCTCCCGCACGAAGCGGGCGCCGGTGGCGACGGCGAGGTCGATCGTGGCCGTCGGGTCCCACAGCACGTTGACCCCGAGCGGGACAGTGATTTCCGAGCGGAGCTCGCCGATGATGCGCGCCATCGTCACCGTCGTGATCGGCTCGACCTGGGTGAGGTAGGGGAGGCTGGCTTCGTTCGAGAACATCACACCGTCGACGCCGCCGTCCTGGAGGGCGCGCAGGTCGCGCCGGGCCGCCTCGAGCACTCCTTCCACGCCGGCGTCGGCGTCGTAGCCGGGATCACCGGGCAGCGGCTGCAGGTGGCACATCGCGATGATCGGCTTGTCGGCCTCGAACACGTCGTGGATCCAGCCCATTTTTCTCACTCTCGGTTCGGTCCGTCCGGTGACGGGATGGTGCAGGTGAGCAGGAGTTTAGGAGGCCGATCGCACGGCGTGGACGACGGCCATGAGTCCTCGTCTTGGTGGCCGGCGCCGGCAGCGGCCGCGTACTCCTCCTCGGCGCCGGCGACGACCCGCAGATCCAGGCCGTGGGAGGCAGCGACAGAGCGGGCCAGCCGGACGTCCTTCAACGCGTGCCGCAGGGGGAACCGGGGCGCGTAGTCCTCGTCGACCACGAGCGACCCCTTGCCATGCCAGAGGGGCGAGGTGAAGTCGATCGCGGTGAAGACGTCGAGCATGGCGCGTGGGTCGAGGCCGCCGCTGGTGCCGAGCGTGAGGCTCTCCCCCAGGAGCGCGATCATCCCGGTGACCACGAGGTTGCCCGACACCTTCTTGAGGGCGCCGGCGCCCACCGGGCCCAGGGGGAAGACCGTTCCGCACATCGCGTCCAGCTGGGGCCGGACCCGGGCGAGGTCGTCGGGATCCGCACCGACGACGGCCCACAGGTCACCGGTCGTGGCTGGCTCCGTGGAACCGAACACCGGTGCGTCCACCAGACGCGCGCCGCGGTTGGCAAGTCTCGTCGCGACCGATTCCATGCACGCCGGACTGGTGGTCGACATGTCGACGACCACGGCGCCCGGTCGCAGGGCGTAGCCGACGCCACCGGCCTCGAAGAGCAGGTCCTCGAGCGCGGCGTCGTCCGAGACCATCGTGATGATCACGTCACTGGCGGCCGCCACGTCGGCCGCCGCGCCCGCGACCGTCGCCCCGAGCTCCCGCAACGTCTCGGACTTGCTGGCGGTGCGGTTCCAGACCGTGAGGGGGAAGCCGGCACGGGCGACGTTCGCCGCCATCGGCCCTCCCATCAGCCCTAGTCCGATGAACCCCGTGGCAGTTCCCGTATCGCTCATCGCGCTTCTCCCCTTCCGGCTGTTTTGAGTCCTTCGAGAAAACGCAGGTAGGCGGTCGCGCCCGGGTCCTGCAGGCCCTTGCTGCGCTCCCCCATCCACGAGGCGCGGCCGCGCATGGACTGCAGTGACCGCGTCTCCTCGACCGCCTGGCGCGCGGCTGCCGCGGCGGCAGCGAGCGGGGCCTCCAGGGCCGCCTCGGCCGCTTCCAACGAGGGGACCAGCGCGTCGAGAACGGTCTTGTCCCCGAGCATAGCCTTGCCGCGCGTAGAGATGCTCTCGGCCGCGGCCCGGCCCACCGCCAGCGCGGCCGGTCCGTCGAGGTCCACCGCGTCGGCCAGGCCCCGGGCCGCGGCGAGCAGCGCACCCCCGACGAGTGCCGCCATCGTCGACGGGTTCGCCTTCGCGAAGGCCGCCGCCGAGGCCTTCAGAACCTGGGCGGGCAGCACGTCGTCGGAGAGACCGGCCAGCGCCGCACGCACGGCGCGGCAGCCGGAGGCCACCGTCACCCCCAGGTCACCGTCACCGAGGGCGGCGTCGAGGTCGCGCAGCTCGCCGGCGCAGCTCTCGAGATGGACGAGCGCGCGGTCAATCGTCGTGATCAGTTCAGGAGTCCGCATCGCGCCGTCCTCAGCGCTGCTCGAAGAACGGCGAGCGCGCCGGAGCAGCGAGGAGCTGCGAGGTGCGGTCGTCGAGCCGCACCACGCTGATCGAGGCGCCGGCCATCTCGAGGCTGGTGGCGAACTCGCCGATGTACCGGCGGTCGATCTCCACACCCAGCTCACCCAGGCGGGCGTGGACCCGCCGGTAGAGCAGGTAGAGCTCCTCGAGCGGCGTGGCACCGAGACCGTTGACCAGGACGGCGACGCGGTCCCCCGCACCGAGCTCCAGATCGGCGACGATCGGGTCGAGGAGCCGGTCGGTGACCTCGTCGGCGGTCTCGAGTGGTCCGCGGTGCACGCCGGGCTCGCCGTGGATCCCGATGCCGACCTCCATCTCGCCCTCGTCCAGCTCGAAGGTGGGCTTGCCCACGGTCGGCAGAATCGTCGGCGAGAGACCGATCCCCATCGTCCGGGTCGAGTCGACCGTCGCCTGGGCCGCCTCGGCGACGCCGGCGAGGTCGTCGCCGCGCTCGGCCGCCGCGCCCGCGCACTTGCAGGCGAAGAACAGGCCGGCGACCCCGCGACGGTCCGCCGTCCGTTCCCTCGGCTGGCTAGCCACGTCATCGGTGACGAGGACGGTGCGGATCTCGATGTCCTCGAGGTCGGCCATGTCCGCCGCGAGGTCGAAGTTCAGGACGTCCCCGCCGTAGTTGCCGTACAGGTACAGCACGCCGGCGCCGCCGTCGGAGGCCTTGGTCGCCTCGAGGACCTGCTCGGCCGACGGGGAGGAGAACACGTTCCCGACCGCGACTCCGCTGCACAGGCCCTCCCCGACATAGCCGAGGAACGTGGGCAGGTGGCCCGACCCGCCTCCGGTGACGATCCCGACGCGCCCCTGTTGGGGCGAGTCGGCCCGGACGAGCGCGCGACGGTCCTCGGACGCTGCCCGCAGCTGGTCGGGGTGCGCCAGGAGCAGGCCGTCGAGCATCTCGTCAACAAACTGCCCCGGGTCGTTGATCAGCTTCTTCACGCGGTTCTCCCTGGTGTGACGGTGGGGCTGGTGGGCCGGTCAGTGAACCGGCGCCGAGGCGGCGGAGCCGGGCAGGCTGGGGTCCTTCGGTTTCGGCGGGAGGGGCCCCGCGCCGCCCGGCGGCGCGGCGGCGCGGCCGCGTCGCCGGACCTGGACGGCGTCCAGAACCATGACCAGTACCAGGATCAGGCCCTGCGCGATCGTGTACTCGAAGGGGCTCAACCGCATGATGTTGAACCCGCTGGACAGCATCTGCAGCGTCACCGTGGCGAGGACGACGCCGAGCACCGTGCCGTACCCGCCGAAGGGGTTGGTTCCCCCGAGGATGGCGACCACGATCGCGAGGAGCAGGTAGGAGGACCCGTAGTCCGGGCTGGCGCTCGCCGACCGCGAGGCGATGATGATCCCCGCGCCGCCGGCGAGCACGCCGGTCACCATGTAGGTCAGCATCAGCACACGGCGGTTGTCGATGCCCGAGAAGCGTGCGGCAGTGGGATTGGCACCGATCAGCCGCAGCTTGGTCCCGAGTGCGGTGCGCTTGACGAGAACGGCCAGCGCCAGCCCGATCAATGTGAACACGAGGAACGAGATGGGCACCAGCGCCACGGTGTTGATGCCCAGTGCGAGGAAGGCATCCGGCATCCCGTAGCGCGCCTCCCCCCCGGTCCAGGCGATGGCGATGCCGTTGTAGAGCTGCATCGTCCCCAGCGTGGCCAGGATCGGAGTGACCCCGACGACGGCGACCAGGAACCCGTTGAAGAGGCCGCCGAGCAGGGCGACCAGGAGCCCGGCCGCGATGAATAGGACGGTCAGCAGGACCGCCTGACCCCCTGTCGCCGCCGTGGCTCCGAAGGCCGCGAACAGGGAGGCCGACGTCAGGGCGGTCAGGTTGGCCACCGACACCACCGACAGGTCGATGCCGCCGGTGAGCATGGCGACCATGACAGCGAGGCTGAGCAGGCCGATCTCCGGGACAGTGAAGGCGATCGTCTGGAAGTTGATGACCGAGAAGAAGACATTCGGGCTCAGCACCGAGAAGAGGATTAGCACGGCCAGCGTGAGAGCGACCAGCCGGACGAGGCTCCGCTCCCCCTGCGCCGCGCCGACGAACCTCCGGGTGAGGGCGTCCAGATTCGACATCATCGTCCGACCTCCGCGGTCACGAGTTCCACAGCGCTGCGCCGGGCCTTCCGGCGGGCGCCGAGTGCCTGGATGGACACACCCGAGACGAGCAGCACGCCCACGGCGGTCCGCTGCCAGGTGCCCGGAACCCCCATGAGGATGAGGCTGTTCTTGATCACCGAGATGAGCAGAACTCCCAGCACGGCACCCAGCACGGAGCCGCGCCCCCCGAGGATGGAGGCGCCCCCCAGGACGACGGCGGCGATGATGTCCAGCTCGGTGCCGGCGAGCTCATAGGGATTGGCATTGCGGGAGAGCGTCACGTGCATGATTCCGGCGATGCCGGCCAGCAGGCCCACCAGCGCGTAGATCGTCACCTGCAGCCGGACGATCGGGAAGCCCGCCCGCCGAGCCGACTCGCTGTCACCGCCGAGTGCGAACACCCCGCGCCCGAACATGGTCCGCTGGAGCAGCCAGTGGACGGCGAGGCAGAGCAGCACGACCGGGACGACGAACACGTGCAGCCGTGACGTCGTCGTCCCGGACTGGCGGGTGACGAGGTCCGTGGTGGACAGCGAGGCGATGCCCTCCGGCAGGCTGGCGATGTACTTTGAGCCGATGTAGGCGAGCAGCACACCGCGGAAGATGCCCTGCGTGCCGAGCGTCACGATCAGGGTCGGCAGCTTGAATCGGGCGATCAGGACCCCGTTGACCAGGCCGAGCAACGACCCGACGACGACGGCGACGAGGAACGCCACGGCGACGCCCGGGTCGAAGCCGCCGTTCTGGGCCAGGACGATCGTCGTGTAGCCGGCGAAGATGCCGATGACCGGGAAGGAGACGTCGACCCCGCCCGAGATGATCACGATGAGCACGCCGAGCGCGAACACGACGTCGACCAATGAGTTGCGCAGAATCGAGAACAGGGTCGAGATCGTGAAGAAGTCGCCGTTGACCAGCGACATCACTGCCACGAGGACGACGATCGTGAGGGCGAGGAAACCTTCGTTGTTCCTGCCGCGCAGCCGGTTGACCCAGCCGCGGTCGCCCCGGGTGGCCGTGCGGGACGATGACGGCGCCGTCAGAGTGCTCACGCGCTCAGCCCCTCGGTGATCGCCTGTTCGGTCATGCGGTCTCCTTCGATCACGTCGAGGACGCGGCCCTGCCGCACGACGAGCACCCGATGGCAGACGGACACGAGTTCCGGGACGTCGTCGGAGATCACGACGATGCCCTTCCCCTCGGCTGCCTCGCGCCGGAGGATGTCGAGGATCTCCTCCTTTGAGCCCACGTCGACACCCACCGTGGGGCTGTTGAGGATCAGCACGCGCGGCCCCCGCGCCAGCCACTTGGCGAGGACCACCCGCTGCTGATTGCCCCCGGAGAGGCTGCGGATCGGCGCCTCCACGGAGGCGGCCTTGATGCGCAGTGCCGAGAAGAAGCTGTCGATCGTCCCCTTGAGCCGGATGCGGTCGAGCAGACCGAACCGGCCACGGTGCACGTCGAGGCTGCCGGCCACGACGTTGTCGGCGATGGACTGGTCCAGGAAGAGACCCTCGGTGAGCCGGTCGCTGGGCACATACCCGATGCCGGCTGCCACCGCGTCGCGGACGTCCCGGATACGGACCTCGGTCCCGTCCACCTCCACGCGACCCCGCTGAGCGGGCGCGACGCCGAAGAGCGCCTGGGCGATCTCGCCGCGTCCGGACCCCAGCAGCCCGGTGATGCCGAGGATCTCGCCGGGACGGAGGTCGAACGTGACGTCCTCGAAGGCGCCGTCGAGCCCGAGGCCCTCGACCCTCAGCACCGGCCGGGCGGTGTCGTCGAAGCCGGCGACGTCCCGGGTGTCGCGCACGTCGCGCCCCGTCATGGCGCGCCCCAGTGACGCTCGGTCGTACTCCTGGACTGGGCCGGAGGCCACGACCCGGCCGTTGCGCATGACCGTCACGTGCTGGGAGATCTCCAGCACCTCGTCGAGCTTGTGGCTGACGAACACCATCGCCACACCGCGGTCCCGCAGCGTGTTCACCACGCGGAAGAGAGCGTGCACCTCGCGCTGGGTGAGAGCTGTCGTCGGCTCGTCCATGAAGATCACGCGGGCCTGCTCCGCCAGGGCGCGGCAGATGGCGGTGAGCTGCCGGTCGGCGACCGTGAGGTCCTCGACGTGCGCGTCGAGGTCCAGTTCGACGCCGAGATCGGCGACCACCTCGGCCGCCCGGCGACGGATGGTGCCCGGATTGACCAGCTTCCGGCGATGCGCGACGAGCGAGGTCAGTGCGATGTTCTCGGCGACCGTGAGGTTCGGGAACAGCGCGAAGTCCTGGTAGATGACCTGGACACCCGCGCGGAGCGCCTGTACCGGCGTCATCCGGACGTTGAGCTCTCCCCCGATCTCGATCTCGCCGGTGTCCGCGAACTCGACACCAGAGATGATCTTGATGAGGGTGGATTTGCCGCACCCGTTCTCTCCGGCGAGGCAGTGCACGTCGCCGGCGCGGACCTCGAGGGTCACGTCGTCCAGCGCCTGCACACCGCCGAAGCGTTTGGAGATGTGGCGCGCAGCCAACAGGGTCGTGCCGGTCATCGTTTCCACAGAGACTCCTCCCCTCGACGCCCTGGTTGCCTGCGCCGCCGCGGACGGCAGCGCAGGAAACTACAACCGGGTCGTGATCAGAAGGGGTACTTGTCGGCGTTGGACTTGTCCACGGTGATCGCGGCGTCGCCGTAGAACACCTTCGGGCTGTCCGACGAGACGGTGAGCGACTCGTAGCCCGGTATCCCCAAATTGGTGCCCTTCTCGACCTTCTGACCGGTGGCGAGGCGCTGGGCGATTGTGGCCATCGCCCTACCGGCTAGCGCCGGGTCCCAGAAGAAGATCTTGTCGATGGAGCCGTCGGCCAGGTACTTGGACGCGACCGACGGGATGGAGGTGCCCATCACGCAGACGTCGGTCCGGCCAGCCTCCTGAACCGCCCGGGCGATACCCGCGACGTCGGTACCCGCCGAGCCCTGGAAACCCTTGATCTCGGGGTACTTGGCGAGGATCTCCTTGGCCCGCTCGTAAGCCACCGACTCGTCCTCCTTGGACTCGATCGGGTCGACGACGCGCTGCACGCCGGGTGCGTTCTTCTTCGCCCAGTCGAGCCCACCCTGGACCCACTGCATGTGCGTCTTGGCCGTCAGGTTGCCGACGAAGGCCGCGTACTGGCCCTGGCCGCCCATGCACTGGGAGAGGTTTTCAACGATCTTGGCGCCATAGGCCGCGTTGTCGAACGCTTCGATGTCGGCGTCGGTGTTCTTCTGGTTGCTGGCCTCGTGGGTGACCACGATGATCTTCTGGTCCTGCGCACGCTTGAGGGTCGCCTCGAGCGACTCCGGCGAGTTGGGGACCACGGTGATCGCGGTCGGGCGCTGGGCGATCAGGTCCTGAATGACCTTGACCTGCTTCTCGGGGCTGGCGTCGTCGGCTCCGGTCTGAGTGGCGTCGACGCCGGTCTCCTTGGCGAACTCCTTGATGCCTTGCCCCATGCGGTCGAACCAGCCCACGCCCACGAGCTTCACGACGTTGACGATCCGCAGGTCCTTGGCCGGGGTGGTGCTCCCTCCCGCCGAGGAGCCGCCGCTCGTGCCGCTCCCACAGGCGGCGAGCAGCAGGGTCGCCGTGACAGCGCCCGCCAGCATGCTGGTCCTTCGCATCGAATCTCCTTCTCCTAAGACGCCCCGCGGAGCGTCGGCGGTGAGCAGGCTGCTGGCCATGGCGGTCAGCCATTCGCACCAATTGCACGTTTTCGCGCACCGGTTGGACGAGCCTGCACGGTATAGTGCAGGCTCGTCAAGGCCTACCGGGCAACCGCTGATAACAGTGTCGTAACGTGCAGCAATCTGCGCGAAGGGAGGGGGGTCGTGAGCAAGCAACGCCGGGAGGACATCCTGAGCCGCCTGCACAAGCTGGGCTACGTCAGCGCACGGCAGCTCGCCAAGGATTATCAGGTCAACCCGTCCACGATCCGACGCGACCTCGACACCATGGCTCAACTGGGCATGATCGAGCGCAGCCACGGCGGCGCGACACTCCCCGCCGAGCCGGCCGAGACGCCGTACGACGTCAAGATCGAGAAGAACGTCGCGCAGAAGCGGGCGATCGCCCGTGCCGTGGCCGGCCTCGTCCCGCATGGCCGGTCCCTGCTCATGGACAGCGGTTCGACCACGCTGGAGGTCGCGCGGGCGCTGCGCGGGCACCGCGAGATGACGGTGATCACCAACGACCTGCGGGTGGCCGCCGAGATCGCCAACCAGGGAGATGTGCGGCTGATCGTCCTCGGCGGTGAAGCGCTCCCGTCCGTCTACACCCTCGCCAGCGAACGGGCCGTGCGCCTCATCAGCGAGTTCCACGTCGACTACGCCGTGATGGGCGCGGACGCGGTGACGGTCAGGGGAATCACCAACACCAACAGCAACGAGGTGTCGATGAAGCGCGCCATGCTGCGCGCCGCGGAGCAGGTGCTCGTCGTCGCCGACAGCTCGAAGTTCGGCGAATCGGCCTTGGTCCGGGTCGCCGGACTGGAGGACGTCGACCTGATCGTCACCGACGACGGCCTCAGCGAGGGGAGCGCCGCCGAGTACCGCGTCGAGATCCGCCGGGTCAGCGTCGATTCGCCCGCTGGCCCTCCGCCGACGCTGCCGATGCCGGACGAGGGCCGCCGGATGGCGATGGAGCCAGCCCTCGTGCCAGCGGGCGCTGCCCCCCGGGGCAGCGACATGAGGTTCGTCGGAATCGACATCGGAACGGGAAGCACCAAAGGCGTCGTCGTCGACGCGTCGGGGACGGTCCTGGCCACCGCCACGCGCCCGTCCATGACGTCCTCCCCACGCACCGGCTGGTTCGAGCACGATGCGGATGGGGTGTGGTGGACCAACGCCCGGTCCATCCTGTGCGAACTTCTCGCCGGCACGTTGGGGCCGGTGGCCGGCGTGGCCGTCAGCGGCATCGGTCCCGTGGTGCAGGTGACCGATGCGGACGACGTCCCCCTTCGTCCGGCCATCCTGTACGGGATCGACACCCGTGCCGACGAGCAGGTGACCGCGCAGAACGAACACTTCGGGCCGGACACCCTCCTGGCGACCGCAGGGAATCTGCTGTCCAGCCAGGCGGTCGGGCCGAAGCTGGCCTGGGTGGCCGAGAACGAGCCGGGACTGTTCGCCCGCGCCAGGCGCCTGTACTCGGCGCAGGGATGGGTCGTGAGACGGCTGACCGGCAGCTATGTCCTCGACCACTACTCGGCCAGCGCGTACGACCCGCTCTACGAGTTGAGGGCGCATGCCTGGTGGGAGCCTGGCTGGTCCGGCTTCGACCGGATCGAGCGCCCCGAGCTCGCCTGGCCCGGCGACGTCGTCGGCCGCGTCTCGGAAGCCGCTTCCAGGGAGACCGGCCTGCCGCCGGGGACGCCCGTGATCGCGGGCACCATCGATGCCCTGGCCGAGGCCTACAGCGTCGGCAGCAGCGCCGTGGGCGACACGATGCTGATGTACGGCTCGACGATGTTCATGCTGCAGACCGTCGCCGCCCCGGCCGTCCATCCCGGCCTCTGGGCCGCGGTCGGGCGCACCGCGGAGACCTTCTCCTCCGCGGCCGGGATGTCCACGTCCGGCCTGATCACGAACTGGTTGTCGGACCTCTCGGCGACGAGCTTCGGGGACCTGCTCGACGAGGCCCGCCGCGTACCGGCAGGCAGCGAGGGGTTGCTGCTGCTTCCGTACTTCGCCGGCGAGCGGACGCCGATCTTCGATCCGCACGCGCGCGCGGCGTGGGTCGGGATGTCGCTGCGCCACGGACGGGGTCACTTGTACCGGTCGATCCTCGAGGCAGTGGCCTTCGGCGTCCGGCACAACCTGTCCACCATGGCGGCTGCAGGTGCCCGGCCCGGACGCCTCGTCGCCGTGGGCGGGGGCATCCGGGATGCGCTGTGGGCGCAGATCGTCTCGGACGTGACCGGCCTGTCCCAGGACATCCCGACCGTGACGGTGGGAGCGTCGTACGGGGACGCCCGGATGGCAGCCGACGCGGCCGGCGTCGACACGTCGGGATGGAATCCGGTGGCGCGGCGTACGACCCCCGACCTCACCGTGCGAGATCTCTACGATTCGCTCTACGCGGCGTACATCTCCCTCTACCCGGCGCTCTCGGGCACGATGCATCTGCTCGCCGGCCTCAACCGTTAGCCACAGCCCCGTACGACAGCCCGCAGCCGCCTCCTGCATCGAGCGGTGGTGTCAGCCGTCTCACAGCCCGCCCGCATGACGGCGTCGTGGACCATGACCGGACTTCCGAAGATGATGGGCACACGATCGGTTGAATTTTGGCGTTGACCTGCGCAAACGTGTTTTGGGCGTGGGCGGGTCGTGTTACTACGAGCCCCCGGAACGCGTTGCTGTGGTTCTGGGCTCAGTCGGCGGCTGGGACGGTGAAGTCGAAGAACCGGGGCGGCTCGGGCAGTTCGAGGGCCTCGAAGATCTTCTTCTGCCCGGGTGTGGTCGCGGAGCGTTGCGCGACTCGGCCGTCGGGGGTGGCCAAGGTGACCAGGTGCATCCGGTCCAGCTCGTGGGCAAGGTTGCGCCAGGTGTCGCCGGTGGTGTTCTCGACGACCCGGATCAGCAACAGGGCGAGCCAGCACAGCTGGACGTGGCCGCGGATGCGGTCCTTGCGGTGGTGGAAGACCGGCCGTAGGCCAAGGGCGCCCTTCATGTCGCGCCAGCCGCGCTCGACCGCGAGCAGCTGCTTGTAGGCCGCGGCGAGGTCCTCGGCGGTGAGGAGTGACGTCGGAGGTGCGCAGCAGCCACTTGCCGTCCAGGTGCGCCTCGCGTTCCGCTGCGGCAGCGTCGATGCGCAGCAGCCCGGACGTGGTTCGACGCAGGTAGCGGCGCAGCCCGGGCTTGTTCTTCAGGCTCCCGACGAACTCCGAGCGCCTGCTGGGGGTCCACGCATCGGATCCGGTGATCAGCCGCTGCAGGTGGCTGGTCAGGTTCGCCCGGACGGCGGCGTCACGCTCGCCTTGTTCGGGGTTGTGGCAGACCACGAACCGCACCGCCCGGGCACCCTGGTCACCGTCGCCGTGCCCGCCGGGGGCGACGGTGACCTCCTTGACCCGCAGGTTCCCGGCCACGGTGGCGTAGCGGCCCGGGCGGGCCAGCGCGGCGGTCGCCTCGATGTTGGTGTGGCGCAGCTTCTCGGCGTGGATGTAGTGCCCACCGCCGGGTCAGGTAGGCGGCAGGTCGGTGCGGAAGTCCTTGGAGTGCCCGAACGCTCGCCGACCGGACTCGACCGGGTTCGTGCGCTGGTCGTCAGTGGCGCCTTCGGCCAGCTCGGGGCCCTCGGCCTCCCAGTAGGTCGAGGTCGTGTCCACGAAGACTAGGTCCAGATCGAGGTTCAACAGGTGAGCGACCGAGGAGGAGATCTCCCCCGCGATCTCGCCCAACAGGAAGTCGTCCATGCCGGCATAGGCGGCGTCATCGGAGAACCCCGGACAGTTCGCGAGGGCGACTCTCTCATGAACAGTTCGCTGGCGCCCCCTCCTCGCCCAAGCGGTTACTGGGGACAGAGCGCTGGAGTCCAGACCGGCCAACGAACCGGCAGCCGAAACGGCCGGTGGTTTGCCGCATCTACGTCTGCGTTCGTTGAGGCAACATACTCTCCACGGCAGGCGACTCTGTCAAGGGTTGGGGCTGGTGACAACGCAACAATGGAGAGCTCCTTCTCGCTGCTGCAACGCAACGTGCTCGACCGGCGCCGGTGGACCACCCGCGAGGAGTGCGCATCGCCATCGTCACCTGGATTGAACGCGCCTACCACCCACCAGTCGGTGCCCTGGCCAGTCGCCTGCTGGACCTCCGATGCCGTGGCCACACCAGGCAGAGATGGGGAAGCCGGTAGTCCAGACTGGCGCGGAGCACGGTCCGTGTCCAGGCCGGCGGCGACGGTGAAGGCCGCGCCGCTCGCTCGAGCCATGGACGACTGTTTCGTGGCGGTCACGGTGCCCCGCGCCCATCCGGCGCCCACGTTCGCCACCGGCGGCCACAGCTCCCGGCAGGGATGCGACCGCTCGGTGGTCTGGATGGGGATCTCCACGCAGTCCAGGCCGAGGTCCCACGCTCTAGCGGCCAGCTCGACGGTACGTGCGGGAGGCAGGCCACGCGGGATCGCCATCGGTGGTTGCCCGGCGAAGGTATTGTCGAATCAGGCGTTCAGCTTTTCCATCCCAGCTCCTTCGAGATCGCGGCCGTTGTCGCGAGCAACTCTGACAACAGCTCCGACTCCAGCCTCACCAGGTCGGCCCTCGCCTTCAGCGCAGTGATCGAGACGGCAGCGAAGACCTCACCAGTGGCCTTGCGGACAGGTGCCGCAATGCAATTCACGAAGTCCTCCATCTCACCGTCGTCAGCGGCCCAGCCTCGTCTCCTCGACGCCTGAAGCTGCCTCAGGAACGCCTCCGGGGTGGTGATGGTCGATTCGGTGAACCGCTTGAACTCGCAGCGTCTGGTCAGCGCCGCGACCACTTCCTGCGGCTGGTGACTCAGGATGGCCTTGCTCACCCCTGCGGTGTGCAGGATCACCGGCTTGCCCACCTGCGAGTACAGACGTGGGGCGCCAACGGGATCGACCTTGTCGACGTAGACGATGTCGTCGCCTTCCAATGCCGCCAGGTGCACCGTGTGTCCGGATAGCTGCGCCAGCGAGACCAGGTGCTCGTGCGCCATGTTGGGCAGGTCGAATTGCTCGCGGGCCAACTCGGCGAGCCCGAGCAGTCGGTAGCCGACCCCGTAGCGTCCGTCCTGCCGTCGCCGCGTGAGCCCAGCCTCCGTCAGAGGGTGCAGTAGGCGGAGCGCAGTGGACCGGTGCACGCCGAGGTGGTCCGCGACCTCCGCCAGGGTGCGTGGAGCCGCGCTGGTCAGTTCGATGATGTCGATGGCTCTTTGCACTGTTTGGGACACGGCCCCACCTCCAAGGGATCGATCACAACCTCGCTACCGGCCATGTCGAAGGCATTGTTGCCGTCGGTCGTCGGGCATCGGCCCGGGGGGTAGACGTGGGTGCTGACACGTACGCGCACGGTGAGCAGGTGGCCCAGACCCAGGCGTGCTGCCGGAGGCTCCTGCCGGAGCAGTGCGGACAGGTACCTGGCGACCAAGGCGTCACCGGCCCCTGCCGGCTCAAAGCACCTCCCGCCGAGCGCTGGGACGAACGTCTCGGTAGTCCCGTCGAGCCGATGGCTCCCAGTGCGCCGTCTTTGACGACGGGGACGTTGTCCGTCCCGATGAGTGAGCGGACGTCGCTGCGGTTCGGGTGCCTCACAGCAGCCGCGCTCATGCAGTTCCACGAGCACGATGTCGCTCTGGCGGGGCAGGCGGCGCAGAATCGGTGCCGCCATCCTCCCGGGCCACCCGCCCGGCCAGTAGTTGACGTCGAACGACAGCGCGGTGTCGGTGCCCCGCACGTGGCGTAACAGCGCAGAGCAGAAGGGGACACGCTGGGGATGATGCCGGAGAAGTGCCCCAGCGCTGAGGTGGCCAGCGAGAACGGGTCAGGCAGCTCCGGCAGCTCCGGTCTTGGAGATGACCCAGCCATCGGTCTCCGCCTCTGCTGTGACGCGGCCGCAGCTGCCGCCGTGGACATGCCCCTCCAACTAGGAGGGGCCGATAACCATCGCGTAACGCGCTTGACATCTCCGTAGGCCTTGGTAAGCATAGCGGCACCAGCAATGACGCAACACCGTTGCGCATGTTGCACAGGCCGGTAACGCAGTCCCCGCGGGGCGTGGCCGTGCGAGTACTCGACATACAGCAGAGGAGTTCGGCATGCCTGGAGGCTCACCTTCCCGCCGGCAGCTGTTGCGATACGGTCTTGCCGCGGCGGTGACCGTCCCGATGGCCCCGCTTCTGACGGCATGCGGCAACACCGGATCGACCACCGCCCGGGGCAAGTCCGTGACGCTGCGCGTCTCCTCGTCCCAGCCCGGGGGTGAGGCCAAGAACGCGCACACGGCGATGTTCAACAAGCTCAAGGAACTGGCGGAGTCAAAGACGGAAGGACGGGTGAAGCTGCAGTACTTCCCGGACAGCCAGCTCGGGGAGGAGGCGCAGGTCGCTAAGCAGATGTCGTTGGGGACGATCGACATGGCGATCATCTCACCGTCGGTCTTCTCCACGACGGTGCCCGAACTCGGCATGCTGGACCTTGGTTACCTCTTCGACAACTACGACCAGATTGCGAAGGCGCTCGACGGACAGGCCGGGACGAGCATCCGCCAGCTGTTTGCCGACGGCACCAAGTCCGAGATCCTCGCGTTCGGCTACAACTTCGGCTTCCGCAACGTCTGCGCCATCGCGCCGGTCTCCAAGCCGGCTGACCTGCACGGGATGAGCTTGAGAGTGCTTCCCGCTCCGAACTTCGTCGCGACCCTCAAAGCGATGGGGGCTACCCCCGTCCCTCTGCCCTCCGGCGAGATCTACACCTCATTGCAGACGGGCGTCATCGACGGACTCGAGCACGACCCCACGTCGATCCTGCAGATCAAGGCGTACGAGAAGGCCAAGCAATACGCGCTGACCAAGCACATCTTCAACCTGCTCAACCCGGTCATCTCCCAGGCCTCGCTGAAGAAACTGTCGGCCGCTGACCAGGAGGCGCTGCGGGCTGCGGCCACTGAGGCTGCGCAGTCCCAGCGCCAGCAGGCGGCCGCTGCCGAGCAAGACGCGCTCACGGAGCTGAAGAGCAAGGGCGTGACGGTCCACGAAGTCGACCGGGAGCCCTTCCGCGTGCTGGTCAGCCCGCTGTGGGAGCAGTTTTCGACGAAGTACCCCAAGGCAAAGCCAGCACTCGACGCGATCCTGGCCACGCAGAAGGCGCAGTAGTCGATCATGTCCTCGTCCACCACGGCACCCGTCAACACGACTCTGGGCCTCGGCTCGAACGGCACGGGTCCGATCGACCGTATCGTGAAGGCGCTCGAGCACTTCGTTGCGGCCGTCACCGGTGTCATCCTGGCGGCGGGCATCGCTGTCGTGTTCGTGTCCGTCATCTTCCGGTACTTTCTCAACCGGCCCATCCAGTGGTCGTTCGAGGCGGCCACGTCCGGGTTGGTGGCGGTGACCTTCCTCGGTGGCGCCCTGGCCCTGGCTCGGGACGAGCACATGGGCGTCACCGTGCTCCTGCGGAGGCTCTCTGCCCCGAGACGTCGCTTCGCAGAGGCCGTGTCCGCGGTGATCGTGGCGGTCGACGCCGTGGCCATCACGTTGTCCGCGCGGCAGGTCCTGGCCAGCGTGTCCGGCCAGTCGACTCCCAGCGGGCACCTGCCAGCCCGCATCTTCTACGTGCCCTTAGTGTTCAGCGGCGTGGCGATGATCTGCTTCGCGGTCGCGAAACTGACGCACTTCTCGTGGCGCACGGTCCTGGTCGCCGCTGGTGGAATCCTCGCCCTCGTCCTCATCTGGGTAACGTGGGCGCGCCTGGCCCCCGCAACGCAGCCGAGTCCGGTGGGGCTTCTAGTCATCGGCATGGCGCTGTGTCTCATCATCGGGGTACCCGTGGCGTTCGCGCTGATTACCGGCGCGCTGTTGTACTTCGGCAACAGCGGCTCCGTTCCGCTGAGCCTGCTCGCTCAGCAGATGGAGTCCGGCGTCGAGAACTTCGTCCTACTGGCCATCCCGTTCTTCATCCTCGCCGGCCTCGTGATGGAGTTAAACGGCATGTCCCGTCGGCTGATCTCGCTGCTTGACGCACTGCTCGGACGAGTGCGCGGCGGGCTACCGCTGGTGACCATCGCCGCGATGGCGCTGTTCTCCGGCATGTCGGGGTCCAAAACCGCTGACGTCGCCGCCGTCGGATCGGTGATGGTGCCGGCTCAACGCCAGGCCGGCGGCGACGATGCGGAAGCTGTCGCCCTACTGGCCGCCACCGCCATCATGGGTGAGACGATCCCGCCCTGCGTGAACATGATCATCCTGGCCTTCGTCGCGAATTTGTCCATCGGTGGACTCTTCCTCGCGGGCATCCTGCCTGCCGTCTTTATGGGTCTAGCCCTGGCCGTGCTTGCCGTGCTCGCCGCTCCTCGCATCTCCAGGAAGGGCCCCAGGAAGCGTGCGCCCGCACCGGCACCGGCACCGGTTCCGAACAGTGACGCGGACCGGCTCGTCGCATCGGCGGTCGCGGGGCGCCGGCCGAGCTCCACCGGCGAGTGGATACGGTTGCTGGCGGGTTCCGGCGCGGGGCTGCTGATGATCGTGTTGATCCTCGGGGGAATCCTGCTCGGCTTCGCCACCCCCACCGAGGTCTCCGCGTTCGCCGTCGTCTATGCGCTGCTGGTCGGCGGCATCGTGTTCCGTGAGATGACCGTCCGGTCCGTCGTCTCTTTCTTCGTGCGGTCCGCTGCTCTGTCCGGGATGGTGCTCTTCATCGTGGCAGCGGCCCAGATCGTGGGGTACGTGCTGACCATCGAGCAGGTTCCGCACAACCTCGCCCTGGCGATGACGGATCTGGCGCAGGGCACGGGCACGTGGGCGTTCATCCTGCTCTCGATCGTGATGCTCATCGTCTTCGGCTCCGTGCTGGAAGGCGCTCCCGCGCTGGTCATCTTCGGTCCGCTGCTCATTCCGGTAGCCGTCTCCCTCGGTATCGACCAGCTCCAATTCGGCATCGTCCTGATCATCGCGATGGGCATCGGGCTGTTCGCCCCGCCCGTCGGCGTCGGCCTCTACACAGCCTGTGCGGTAGGCCAGGTACCCATGGAGCGGGTCGCCCGTCCCATGCTCAAGTACATAGCGCTGCTCGTCGCGACGCTGTTGGCCGTAGCATTCGTCCCTGCCTTCACCACTGCTCTGTCCTGAGGAGAAAGCACATGACTCTCGACCTGTCCGGCAAAACCGCTCTCGTCACCGGTGGCGGTGTGGGTATCGGCAGCGCGACCGCGCTGGCATTGGCGCAGGCAGGGGCACAGGTCGCCGTGACCTACCTCAGCCACTCGCCGGAGAAGGAGTTCCTCGCCGGCGTTGAGGCCACCGGGCACCCGCTGATCACCGAGCAGTTGGACGCGACGGACGAGAGCCAGGTCAATGCGGTCATCGGCCGGATCGCCGCAGAGCTTGGATCGGTGGACATCCTCGTGAACAACGCCGGCGGGCTGCTGGCGCGCATCGACATCACCGACATGGAGGCCGCGTTCTGGCACCGGGTGATCGACGTCAACCTGACCAGCGCGTTCTATTGCACCCGCGCCGCCCTCCCCTTCATGGGCCAGGAGTGGGGCCGCATCATCAACATCGCTTCGCTCGCTGGGCACAATGGCGGCTCCAACGGGTCGACCGCCTACGCGACCGCCAAGGCCGGCATGTTCGGGCTGACCCGCGGTCTCGCCAAGGAGCTGGCTCCTCGTGGGATCACGGTCAACGCGGTGGCACCCGGTCTGATCCTGGACACGCCCTTCCATGAGACGTTCACCCCTCCGGCCGCGCAGAAGGAGTCCATTGAACGCATCGCGCTGGGACGGGCCGGCACACCGCCAGACGTCGCCGGCTCCGTCGTGTGGCTCGCTAGCGACCTGGCTTCATACGTCACCGGAACCATCGTGGACATCAACGGCGGTCAGTACTTCCGCTGAGCGGACCCAGCTCGTCGTTCAACGTCGACGACTTCACTACGCACGCAAGGGCCCCCTGTGCTGCGCTACCACCTGACGCATCCGCAGATCCTCGCCGCTCTGGCCGGACTTCCGCAGATGTTGAGCACACGGGGGACGTGATCGGGGCGTTGACCTGCGGGAATGCCCGATCTGCGTGATGGGGTCGTGTTACTACACGCGCTCGTGCGGCGGGGTATGCGGTTCAGTCGCCGGGGAGGGTGAAGTCCAAGAAGCGTGGCGGTTCGGGCAGGTGAAGTG
>JAABUM010003326.1_pt1 | contig 20010 bp, 31 predicted proteins | sample 5559161 | NCBI WGS metagenome assembly JAABUM01 (sample SAMN10711868, study PRJNA513369) | rock metagenome | isolation source: Antarctica rocks | place: Antarctica: Victoria Land, Siegfried Peak nord
TCCAACGAAGTCCTCCCAAGCACCAGTAACACTTTACAAGCACAACGTTTGGATGTTCTACGCTGGTGGGGGTGGGGGTGCCGCCCTCGGTGACACATGTAGGAGTCACGAGTCCTGCCCGGCCTGCCCGCTCGCGATAGCTGCATCCTGGCTGGGCGGCGATGGCATGGCGTGAGCGGCAATTGGAAGTCAAGTACGCTGCGGCAACTACTCTCATGGAGTCCTTGACTTGGCCCTGCCATTCATGCCGCAGCAGCCATTTTCAGGGTGGCGCGATGTAAGCGGGCAGCACCTTGCCAGATGCTGAAGCACCCCAGCACATCCGTAGGTTTTAGGGTTTAGGGTTTAGGGTGCTGCTGCATCCCACAGCCGCACTCTGTCTGACAGGTCCCCATCCGCAGACAAGAGCAAGGTCGCACTAGCCTTGACTTTCATGCTGTGCGCTGCAGAGGGCGTATCGCAGCGTCACTGACGGTGGGCGCGGCACGGAATACCGACCGGCAAATTATCGTCGCTACATCTGCAGGAACGTTGCAGTCCAAGTTCTGATGTATGCCACCCACCGCGCAGGTCGATGCGCAGCGGCGGTAGCAGCCGGCGCGGCCTGAACGTCAACGGACGCTGATCGGATTTGGATCAGCAGACCAAGTGAATGTTTTGAGCGCCCATTGCTGTGCAGGGCGATGCGCAGCGGCAACAGCAGCCGGCACGGCATGCAGCGGGCGGACAGCGGCGGCAGCATGCCCGCGGCGGATGGGACCGACAACGCACCCGCCGCCCGTGTCAGCAGCCGCATGATGGGCGGGTGCGCGGCTCGCGGATCTGCAGCTCCTGCACTGCTGGTGGTTGACAGGTCCTGGGTGCTCCTGGGCGCAGTCCTGTGCACTGTAGGGTTTAGGGTTTAGGGTTTGGGTTTAGGGTTTTAAACTGTGCGCCGTGCGACGCCGCTCGCAGAAGCTTGGGCTTGATTGGATGCGCCGTCTGGGACGCCTGCCGCAGTGCACAGCGACGTGCTCCGGTTCCCCTCCGCGACACGGGCACGGCGCTGTGTTTCACTCGTTTGTAAACCCTAACTTCTAAACCCTAAACCCTAAACCTGATCTGCAGTGCGGCGCTGAGCCCGGAGCACAGCTGGCACACCGGAGTGCTGCCCAAGCAGCGCCACATGCTGTCACCGCCAGGCGGCGGATCGGGCAGCAACAGCCTTACAAACGCCAGCCGCCCTTCAGGGACGCCTGTGGGCGAGGAGGAGCCGGTGCGTCCTCATTCTCCAGTCCCCTGTCACTTTTCGAGTGAACGTCAAGCCTGCCACGTGAGCATGCCGGCCAGCAGCGGCTGCCGAGCGGCAACCTCCTCGCTGGACGTTCCTGTTTGGGCTGCTGTTTGAGAGGCAGACTTGGACCACTAATCAAAGCGTCGCCTCTGCAATGATCTGCATTCTCTTCCACCTTCTCGGGTGTGGCTGAGCCGGATGTGGTTCACAGCCTGAAAACCCTAAACCCCTGCCCTGCCCCCCCAGGCGCCGCAGCCGGCGGCGGAGGAGGTGGCGGACATGCGCGCCCGCATCTGCGCCGGCATGAAGCGCTACTTCCACACCAAGTCCATCGAGGGCCTGCTGTCCAACCGGGTACGTTGTCTAGGGTTTAGGGTGTAGGGTAAACCCTAACCCTTTGTCGCTGCCATCACCAAAAGCCGCGTGTTGAAGCTGTCTACTCGCATGTGTCGTGTCTCGCGAAAGTGCCAAAGCGCCTCTTTTGCTGTGATGCAGCTAAAGTAGGGGATACTATTTCCTCGAAGCATTGTTCTTGATCAGGATGAAGAAAAGCCCCAAACCCTTTCTGTTAGTATTTCTACAAGCAGCTGGAAATTACTGAGGCAGCCATGGCATGCCAGCACCTCCTTGGTTGATGCAGCATGCACAAAGCCGGAGGCGCTGGAAATCACTGAGGCAGCCATGGCATGCCAGCACCTCCTTGGATGATGCAGCATGCACAAAGCCGGAGGCGCAAACCTTGCAGGGCCTGCGCATCCTGGACCACGGCTGCGACACGGAGATCGACGACCCGGACACGCCACTGGCGCTGTGGGAGGCGCTGGAGAAGGAGGTCACCGGCGGCTGGTTGCGCGCCATCCTGGTAAGGTTTCCGCATTAGATCCATTATGGATTGTCGAACTTCTGCCTGATGAAGGATGTGCTTGGCGCTGGCGCTGTGGGTGGCGCTGGAGATGGAAGTCACCGGCGGCTGGCTGCGCGCCATCCTGGTGGGGTTTCGCAGCAACTCCGTCTGCGAATTATCGAAGTTTGCTTTGTAACGGGACTAGTCTGGCGCTGGCGCTGTGGGAGGCGTTGTAAAAGGAGGTCGCTGGCGGCCGGCTGCGCGCCACCTGGCGCATTTCATGCAAGAATGGCCATACTCTACCGAACTACCAATACATAAAGTGCACAGCGCAATGGTAGAGCTGTGGCGTCGCTCGAACAGGACGTCGCCGGCGGCTGGCTTCATTCTGGTGCATGACATGCGTTGCCCACCCATGCTGCCGATCACGTGTCGCAGGTCAGGATCCATGCTTCAGTGCTTGCTGCTGGAGACTGCCTGCCAGCGGTTGCACGGACCTCGAGGGGGGCTGGGCGTGTGCCCAGCCCTCAGGGTTTAGCAAGCTGGTAGATGGTGACCTGCAGGCAGGCTGCCCGTGGACTGAACAGAGATTTAGGGTTTACCCTAAACCCCTGGTTGCCTCGACCCGGCAACTGCAGGCCCAATTGACGCGAATAATTCTGCAAAAAAAGTGCGGGCGGAATTCAGCTTCCGCATCTAGCCCAAGCGCCCCAAGTGGGCGCTGCTACGCTGTCAGACCAACACACACATTTCCATTGAGCTGCCTCCTGATGGTTGACCGCAAACGCTGCATGCAGGTGCGGGCGGTGTTCCGATTGCGCCGATTCGGGATCAAGCTCAAGCGCTCCAAGTGGGCGATCCTGCGCTGGGGCCTTGGCGTCCCTGGGTACCAAATCGTGGCGCTGGGACAGCGCCTGCTGTCCAAGCAGCTGCTGCTCAGCTGCGAGGTGGCCATGGAGTATCTCCTGGCGCTGACGCACTCCCCCCAGGTGTGACCAACGCAGATGTTTATCTTTCTCCAACCGCCTGGAATCTGGCATGTCTTGTTGTCCAAGCTGGCGCCTGCTGCCCAACGCTAACCCTAAACCCTAAGGAGCTGCTGCTGTCATGTGAGTTCGCTGTAACATACAGGGCATCATAGGGAATCTATCCCTTGGATAGATTCCCTCCTGGCGCTCACACTCCCCCGAAGTGAGAACACTGCAGAAACCTATGCCCTGTCTATAGCGGGGTGTAGCATTCCTGAGGCGCGGCTGCTGGCCGCACGGCTGCTGCTCAGCTGCGGGCTGGTCGCTGACCCGACACCTCCCCAGGCTCCCTGAGGTCACAGCCAAGAGCTCTTTGACAGCCCTGTGCGGCTGTCGTCAACGCGGAGGAACCGAAGCCCTGGCGGTCACCCTCTGCTCCATAGAGAAACCTACAATGGCCCCTGGAAGCTTGCGACACCGTGCACGGCTGACAGAGCTGTCTCTGGGTTTTGCAGCGGAAAACCCTGCAATAATGCAGCGTGCCACAAGCTGACGAACGCCTGCCCCACTGCTGGTCATTGCGCAATGAGCGCCCTGGCTGTGGGGGTATGAGGCGTCGCACGCGCTGAGGGCGGAGGCGCATTCAGACACCTTGCAGCTGTCGCCTTTTTCGCAGCTACTGAAATCGTCGCTCCGATCGCCGCACGCCAGGTGCACTGGCTGTGGGAGCACGAGGCGTCAGACGTGCTGATGGCGGAGGTGGAGGCAGAGTCGGCACGCGTCTGGAAGTTCATTATCGACCGCGAGATCGAAGCGCCCGAGCGCTTTCGCGCCATCCAGTCCTACCGGTGCGCTTTGCAATGAAAGGAAGAAATAGTTGAAAGAAAGAAAGGAAGAAGATTGTGAAATGAAAGGAAGAAAAGCATGCCGTAATACTGCAGTCCGTAATGCTGTAGTACAAATGTAACACTCCCAACATCTCCCTCTGATACCTGAGACAGCCAACCTGAGGTCGCAGTTGGTGCTTGCAGCTGACAGGGGCAACAACATGCAGCGGGTGACATAGCATGCGGCTTGATCGGCTGGCGGGACTGTGCCTGGTGTAGTGGAGCTGTGGCAGATGGTTCCGCCCCTGCTGCAGTACCGTTGGCTGCCGTAGTCCCTGCAGTGGCATATCTAGATATCTTTAACCCTAAGCAACTTAGTCTTTAGGGTGTAGGATCTAGGGTTTAGGGTCTTTATGTAGTTGTATCTGTGCCACACACCAATTTTGTGCACAACGGGGCTGCCATGGCGGTGCTGCGGCAGCAGCTGATGTTATCGACCGCACGGCGCACAGTGGCACGGCCGTATAGCACTATATGGATCTTAATTTGCCACGACCCTTTTACATACCACTCTTCACCTACCCTGCAGGGCAGCATGACGGTGCTGTTGCAGCAGCTGGTATACGACGACCGCATCGCATACTCTGCCAGTCGCAAAGCTGGAAGCGCAGCTGTTGGTTGGCCACCATGCTTTCATAAACACCTTGTGACTGCACCTACAGGGTGGCCGTGGTTGCGCTGCGGCAGCAGCTGCTGTCTATGGCCGCACTCGGGGTGGTCACGGAGCAAGAGGCATAGTTGTTAGGGCTTAGGGTTTCAGCCCCTGATTTCTGGACATTCCGCGCTGTTCTTCACTGCAGGGCGGCGATGGCGGTGCTGCGGCAGCAGCTGGTGTTCGTCGAGCGCATGGCGCACAGCGGCATGGTGACGGGTCAGGAGGCGGGGCTCATGGCGGAGCCCATCGACACCCGCATCCGGGTGCTGGCGCACCGCGGGCCGACGTGGCGGGCGCCGCTGGTCATCGATGTCCTGCGCTCCCTGCCCATCATGCGCCAGGTGGACTCGCCTTTCATGGACTCGCCTTTCATGGACTTGTTTAGGTTGTCAAAGGTCGGGTGCTGGCGCACCAGGGACCGCTTGGCGGCGCCGCTATGATTTTACATCCAGTGCTCGCTGCTGATACCGTGCGCCGGGTGAGGGTCGTGCTTCATCCTTGCCGGTATGAAGCACGGGCCCTCGTAGACGCTGTCTACAGCCCCGGGACTTCAGCTGCAGCCTGTCAGACTCTGTTGCGGCAGCAGTGCTCCAGCTGGCCGGGAGCTGGTGCTCGCTGAGTACAATCTCCTGCTCCAGATGGCTTCAGATGGCTGCTGTTGCCCAGGATGCGACTCGGTTGTCAGCCCGGGCATGTGTCGGCCACTTAGCTGTACCGGGCATGTGTCGGCCACTTAGCTGTACCGGGCTTAGCCACTCGACCGCCAGTTGCCCTAGGGTGCTGGAGCAGGTGCTGGCGCGGGGACTGGTAGTCCCGATGGGACCGTGCTACTCCTGAGCCAGACGTGACCACCTGTTGTCATCGAGCGAATTTCATTTCAAAATATCAATATAATTTTATTTCAATTATACATTTTCTCAAATGAATATTTAATCGCATCCCGGCAGGTGCCGGCCACGGTGCTGGAGCAGGTTCTGGCGCGGGGGCGGCTGCTCATGTACCGCTCCGGCCGCCAGATCCACGAGTCCGCCCCGGTGCGACGTGCTTTTGTTTTGCCGGCTTCTTGATGTGTGATGGTTGGATGTCAGTTTTGCTGCCGGCTCACACCGCTGGTCGCCTGCGACACTTGCACCGACATGCGCAATGAGGCTGCATGCCGTGCTATGATTCAGCTCATCTGGCATGAAATCTAGCAGTTCCTTGTGAAACGGCTGAGACGGCTACTTGTGTTTTTGTGTAGGAGTGCATGTACATCGTGTGCCAGCGAGATGTGTTCCCCCGCCACATCGTGATTGTTGCAACCTTATACGCACAGGGTTTGTTCCTTTTCTGCCCGCAGGAGGAGGGCATCTTCATCGTGTGCAGCGGGCTGGTGCGCGTGCGCTACGATGTGTGGCAGGGCACCAGCCAGACCTACTTCCTGGGCACCGGCGGCATGTTTGGCCTCTTCTCCGCGCTCACTGGTGCGCGATTTTCAAGACAGAGTCTAGGACTTTCCAGATGGAGTGCAGACAGAGAGTACTCGACAACAGGTTTCAGGGTGGAACACCTCCTCTGCTTTTGTTTGACGGTACTTGTCTGCATCACTCGAGAGGCCGCCAGCCATAGTATGGCATGTCACGTCAATGCATGAACCATACACGTCAGGCTAGGTGGCCACTTCGCATGGTCTCGAACCTTACCAACAAACATAAGCCCTTTTTCAATTCGTGTCGCTATGCTGCTGGCGAGAGTCTGGCGGCGTGCGCCGCCGCCGTCATCAAAGGCAGTCCGTTTGGCGGGGGGCCAGTGATGGGTCCCATTCGTGACACAGATCCAGGGCCTGCATCAGCCACGCCTGAGGTTCCTTCTCTTAAACCCTAAACCCTACCTCAGGCGAGATCCTGGCGGGATGCGCCATATCCATTGCTGAGGGTAGGGCACCGGGCGAGGGGCCGGTGGTGTTGAGCTGCCCATATAGAGGCGTACCGAACACATACTCAAGTGCATATCTCCTGCAGGCGAGAGCCTGGCGGGGCGCGCCGTGGCCATTGCAGAGGGCAACGCCCTGGGCAAGGGGCCGGTGGTGTTCGAGCTGCCCAGCTCCGGCATCGCGCTCATCCGCGGCCGCGCCGCGCTCGGAGACCCCGTCTTCATGCAGCTGGAGGTGTGGTCCACGTTTCTGCACATCGTTCCGAAGGCATCCAATGGCTGTATCGAGTGCGCTCATGCGCAGGCGCCCGGCGGTTGGCGACCCCGTCTTCATGCAGCTGGAGGTACTCTGAGTTCCATTGGTTGATGATTCGATCCAACACACACACTCGATTCTGCTCCAGCTGGCTTGGCTTCAGTGACACGGCCAGCTTGCCTGCTGCTACAGCCTTCTACCAGCTGTGTGCGCTGCTCGCAGCTCAGCCAGGCAGTTCGTTGGGAAACCGTAAGAAGACTGCAGCAGACGTGTGCTGCGCCTGCGCCTGTCCATGCCAGAGCTGGTCATGCTCCAGCTGGCAGAGCTGTACGCGGCCAGCCTACAAGGATTCAGCACATAACGACGTCGAAAGCCGGGGCTTTATGCGCGCGCACGTGGACATGTTCCGGCTGGCGCCGCTGCCGGTGGCGGAGCGCCTGCGCATGCCGTGTCTCGATTCACAGGAGGTCCCATTGCGGGGGTGATGACCTATTTCGTTTGTTCTTACTTTATTCTTACTGGTGTGCAGATGGGCATGTGCCGGCTCGCAGTGCTGCCTGTGGCGGAGCGCCAGAGCCTGCCTGCGTCTGCACAGCCTGAAGCTGCCTCTGCACTGCGAAAGTCCTCGGGCATGCTGAACTTTCATCCATGCCGTGCAGGTGGACATGTTCCGGCTGGCGGCGCTGTATGTGGCGGAGCGCCTGCGGCCGCAGCTGCTGTCGCACATCGGCGAGCTGCTCAGGGTCGCCTCCTGCGCCCGGGTGCGTAGGGTTTGCGTATTTTCGTATTTTGCGTAGGGTTTGCGTATTTTCGTATTTTGCGTAGGGTTTGCGTATTTTCTGCTGGTTCACCGTGCCATCGGTGCTTTCCTGCTGGTTCACAGCGCCCGCGCTGCAGCGCTTTGCGCACGCCGTCTGCAGCGACGCCGCCGAGCTCTCCATGTCACATGGCGGGCTGTCAGGCCTGCAGAGTGATGGGGTCGATAGTATGTTGGGTCTCGCTATTGGGCCTTTCTCGCTATTGGGCCTTTCTCGCTATGGGGCCTTTCCGGCCACCAGTGAAGGGCGGCAGGCATCGTGCGAGGCAGCTGGAGTGCCTCTCGCTGCAAGGGCAGCAGCACGTGCTGCTGTACTTTGCCCTGCATTCGAAGCCGCTTATTAGGCAAATCTTTCATTCACCAACAGCTGCCCCTTCCCTAGATGCCCGTGGAAGCGCTCACCGCGTGTCACTTGATAGCTTGCAGACGCACAGGTCCACAGGTGTATGCATTGGTGAAACAGTATTTTGCCTGGAATCAATCCGATGCAATTCATTGAACCTCAGGAACGGCGCGAGGCAGCCGGAGACGGGCGGCGGCCGAGCCGCGCGGAGCGCCGGCTGCGATCGCTGTTTGAGGCAGGGTCCGCTGACGCCAACGGCGCTGGCGGCCAGGGTCGCACATCTGGCGACGCGCAACAGGTGCGCGACAGGCGCTGGTCAAAATTGCATGCAATCACTTTTGCGAGGCGGGCAGCCGGGCTGCGCTGTCTCACGTCCCTGCTCTGCAGAACTTTGCTGAGCGTTTGCACGTGGAATGTGATCCTCAGCACACGACCTGCTGCAACCTTGTACACCTGCAGCACTCAATGCAGCCTCTCAACACTTCACTGCACTGTACATCGCTATACCCCATTGCAGCCGCGGCGGCCGCCAAGCTGCTGGTGACAGAGGGCGGCAGCACGCTGACCATGCTGTCGGCCTCGCAGAAGCCCTTGCTAAGCTCCGTTGCACCAGCTGTTTGCTGCCCACCGCAGGGGCGGCGGTGGCCCAGCTCTTTCACAGAGGGCGGCCGCTCGCTGTGCCGCTGCTCGCAGAGCAGCCAAGGAGAATGTCACTCGAATCACTGCATCACATCGGGCGCGCCTGACGTTCATGTGCTGTGCTGCACAGGCACGGCGGCGACCGGGGCGGTCCGCCACGGAGGGCAGCCGCTCGCTGGCGGCGCTGCTGGCGGAGGCGAGCAACGAGGACACAGTGCGCTTGCCGGCGCAGCCAGGCTGCAACGCCACCCGCGCCGCCGCGGCTAAAAGGTACGTGCGTCATGCAAAGGCATGAAATCCTCAGGGTGTGTATGAACAAGGGTTGCCGGCGCCGACGAGCTGCAATGCTAACCCGCGCCGCAGCAGCAAAGCGATGAGCACGCCTTATTTGGGCTCGTGCACAAGAGTCGTAATCCGTCAGCAGCGAGGACACGATGCGGCTGCCGGCGCCGCCGACCTGCAACGTCGCCAAGAGCTGAGCTCTAATTGCTGGCCCCGTCTCCCTTAGGGTTTAGGATTTAGGGTTTAGGGTGGTGGGCCTTTGAGTGTGCGCCTGCCTGCAACGCCAATTGCGCCGCCGCTGCCATGATAGCACGACTGGGTGCCCCTGTTGCTGCAGCCCTCTTGCAGCGCCATCCGCGCTGCCAGCGCAAGGAGGCGGCCGACTTGTTGTGCTTGGGCTGCACATATGTAAAACAAAAACATATATGTGGCATGATTATTTTTTGGGTTAAAAAGATGAAAAGGTAAACATAAAAAGGGGAGCTTACAATGTGAATAGAGTGTCCTTCGGCGCATTGCAGCACGAGCTTTCAAGTCGGGGCGGGTGCAGTTGCAGCTCGCCATTGCCCAGCCACGGAGAAACTGATTCTGAGCAGCTAGGCGCCGCAGGCTGTTAGTATCACCCGTCTGCACCCAGAGGATGTCTGTCCACACATCTTTCCTTTTTCTGGAGCCGTCTCCAGACAGAAGACTTCTCATGTGGAGTACCAGGCAGAGGCTGTGTCTTCGCGCTGTGTCTGCACCTGGCCAGGGGTGAGAGCCGGCGGAGCTAGCAATGCAGGTTGTCCGCCAGATGTTTGCCTCATCCTTGAATGGACACATACCATCGACTGCGCAGGCACGTGGGGCACCAGGCGGATGTAGGGTCTTAGGGTTTAGGGTTTCGTCGGCTCGGCGTTCCGGCTGCAGCTGGGCGGCGAGCTGGTGGAGCTGCCCCCCGGCGGCGTGTGCCGTAAAGTCTGTCGTCTCGGGTCGCAGAAAACCGCCTGCTCGTACAAGCGACTGAGCACCTCCATGACTACGCAGGCACGTGGATCACCAGGCGGGTGTGGTATACTCGGCGTTCCGTCTGCAGCTGGGCGGCGGCGAGCTGGTGGAGCTGCCCCCCGGCGGCGTGATGCCGGTGCCGAAAGGCGCATCGGCGGTTCTGCTGCGGGGTGCGGCCAGCTCCAGCACGCACGTCGCCGACGGGCCGCCGGCGTTCTGCGATGAGGCGCCCGGCCTGGCGGGCACCATCCCCGAGCACAGCGGCCAGGTGCAATAGCTGGCAAGTGGTAAACAAACTTCAGAACATGTTTCTCAGACCGTCGTGGGCGGGGGCCGCCGGTGTTGTGCGTGGAAGCGCCCCGGCTAGCGGCTCTATTCCTGCGCATCAGCGGTCAGATGTGCGGGCGATAAGGTGCAGATTCATCGAAGTCTATCTCTGTTTCCGAAAAGTATCTGGTGTGATTTCCTGTGAGGAGGCGCCCAGCCTGGCGGGCAGCATCCTCAAGCACAGCGGCCAGGTGCGCCGACAATGACTCAGAAGACACAAAACCGATCACAGATCAATGACTTTGACACTCGACAGTGGAAACACCATACCTGAAATATGCCGCCGTCGGGCCGCCGGTGTTCTGCGAGGAGGTGCCCGGCCCGGCGGGCAGCATCCCCGAGCACAGCGGCTAGCTGCGTGGCTGCGGCACCTACCACAAAATCTTGCCGGGCGGCAAAGGGTGCCGCCCGCCCTGTGACACGCCTCTGTCAGCTCCAGTTTGTCGCGTGCTCAGCTGTGCCTTCTCATGTGCAGGCTCTGCTGCACCATGCTCCGGCAATGCTGCCGTGGGTGTGGGACGTGCGGCCGGCGGTGGGCGCCGCTTCCGGCGCGGCTGCCGCCGCCGCCGCGGCGGACCCAGAGAGCAGCATGCCCGGCGGCAGCCACGCCACCGGCGAGGACGCTGCAGGCGACGACGAGCGGGTGGAGGTGAGCGAAGATTTGCAGCTTGCAGCATTCGCGCGCGCTGTAGATTGCCCTACCACAGCTCTGACGCGTCTTCACCCGCGTCTTCATCTTGTGGTCCTTGACGCACACCAGCAGCAGTGTTTGGCGGAGTTGACGGCCTGGTGCGCTTTCTCGGTGGCCTAATCACGCCCTTTGCGTCAACATGCCAATCAGTCTAGGCTTGGGCCAACCGCGTCTTGACACCTGCGATTTCGCGCCTGCAGGTGAGCCGCAAGGGGGAGCTGACGGCGGGTCCCGGCGGCGCGACGCTCGTGGTGTGCTGCGACGAGGAGGCCACCCTGGAGCAGATTCTCCAGGCCCTGCCGCCACCGCCGCCGGCGCACGAGCGCATGCCGCAGGGTTAGCGTTTTTCAAGCACTTTCACAGCACCTTCTGGGGAACGCTCCCCGCACTGCAGCGCAATCCAGTCAGCTGCGCTGGCGTTCGAATTGGCTTGCTCCTGCATGCCATTTCCTGCCATTCCCTTGCACACTGCGTGCTGCGGAGGCTGCTGATACCCGCCCACCTGGGTCCAGGCGCCCGACCAATTCATAATCGAATGTTGACAATGAAACATCCGCTTCTCGCCCCGCAGCCGTGCCATATCTCATGCGCTGGGTTTAGGGCCTAAACCCTAGCTGCGCTCTGGGTGAGCGCGGTCGAGACTGAAAGCAGCAGCCGCTCTGGCTCTGTCAACACAGTCTGTTTCTCTAGAAACCATATGCGGCTGGCAAACCCCGCTCAGTGATCGATTCCCATACCCATCCGTTGTTCAAAGTGTGCTTACGCTGCTGCAGCTGTGCCGGAGGCAAAGCGCTCGCGAGGCGCTCGCGAGGCGGAAGGCAGCGGCCGCGCCTCGGCGGTGCTGGAGGCGGTGCCGCGAACCGTGTCCGTTCCCATCATCCAGCTCGCCTCCGCGCTCGGGTGTGCGGCTGCTGCAGTGTACTCATCTCAGTTGCAGGCTCGAACTGTGTAATTTGTCGAATCCCCATTTTGTCAAGATGTCGCGGCGGTGCTGGAGGCCGCGCCGCGGACTGTGTCCGCTCCCAGCTCGCCTCCGCGCTCAACTGCGAGCCTTTTCTTCAGCCACTGCCAACTCAGCTGCGGGCTCTCTTGTCTCGCGCCGCGGCGGTGCTGGAGGCGGTGCCGTCCACAGTCGATCACCACCCAGCCTGTTCATCACCCAGCTCGCCTCCGCGCTCGGACATGTCAGCTTCCGAACGAGTGTCAGCAGCGGCCTCTGTCGTGTAGGCACGTTTGCATGTGCCCTAAACCCTAAACCCTAAACCCATCCGCAGCTTCCGGTGCGCAAGCCTCTGGGCTGCAGCGACCGCAGCATGCCACACTGACATCTGCACGGATGCGCTCTGTGCAAGGCGCAGCTTCCCCCCAGTTTCCGTTCATCTCGGCTCCCGCAGCGCAGCATTTGCAGGGCGGCCATGGGCCAGCGGTATGTGGACTATTGCATGTCACCCTGGCACATCCCCCTGACTGATTTGACGGACGCAGGTTCTCGCACAGCCGCCGGCAGGAGGGTGGCATGCGTGACTCGGCCGACAGCCTGACCCTCCTGGCTCCGTTTTATCAACCTTGTCCTGTGGATGCAGGTCCCCGCACCGGCGGCACCACCGCCACCAGAAGGGCGGCGCGCAGGACTCGGCCAATAACCGGACCCGTCTGATGCAGTTTTCAAGAGCATTCTTCCTGTGGATGCAGGTTCCCGCACCGGCGGCTCCACCGCCACCAAGAGGGCTCCGCGCAGGACTCCGCCAACAGCCTGGAGGCGAGCCGCGCCCGCGGCGCCGCCAGCGCGGAAACAAACCTCGCAGCAGCGGCGACTGATGCTGCGGCCGGCGCCGCGGGCGCCGCGGGCGACGGCAGTGACAGCGCCGGCGCGGTGTCGGCGCCGGCGCGGCGGCCGAACCTGGCGCGGCGGTCCATGCGGCCGCTGACGATCACTTCCGGAGGCGGCGAGCTGCGCGCGCCACGGCCCAAGCAGCAGCCGCCGTCGCTGCCATAGGCACAGCTGTACGATGCAGCCGCTCCCCAAAGCCCGCCTGAATCGCGCGAGGCCCGTTCGGGGACGGCGCGCTGCGCGGGTGCTGCAGCGACGCGATGGCGCATCGACGGACATTGCGCGTCGACGCGGCGGCCAGGCCGCAGGTTCCGATTGCGCGGCGCATTGCTGGGAGCTTGTTTGTGTCCAGTGTTGGGGTGGGGGGAAATCCGCCGAGGGAGCGATTGCGCCCTTGGGCGGCGGAGAAGCACCGCTGGTTGCGCCGGTCCAAACAAAAAGTGTGTTCCGTTCGCAAGCTTCCACGTGCAAATCTGCGACGGCTGCACCATGTTCATGAACTAGGTACATGTTGATCATTTTTTGAGCTCCGGGGCCGCTGGTGGGTTTGCCTGCACGTCAGAACTCGATGGGGGCTCGTCTGCGCCGTGGGTTTGTGCTGATGGTTTTCGAAGTATCTTAGACACGCCGAGCTCGAAGTATATATGAGTGTAGTTTGATGTATATCATTGGTAAGAAGCGAGAAAGAGTTCACTGCTCGTCGTGGGTCCAGAACATCCATGTGTCTCTTGTTTGTGCTACTGACGAGCAAGCAGCCGAGAGCTGTGCGTGTCGCATCAGCATGTGTAGCGTACTCGATGGACAGCTCCTTGATCAACCAAGCACAGTGCTAAGAAGTTTTCAGCTGTCTTTGGAACAGCGGGAACAAGCACAGAAAACATTAGATTGTATACCCGTCATCCCAGCCTAGTCTGGATTTCCATCACCCACTCCCTGCAGGACTCTGACCAAACGCGAAGTCTGAGAATGCCTTGTTCAGGAACAATTGGTTCCCAGCGGATCTTACATATCACGATTTGTATAAGTTCAGGCAAGGCACCTGCCCTGTGCGTTGCAGTTTCAGGCTTTCAAGTCGGTTGGAAGTATCACATGGCTAGACCAGCTGCAGAATTGAATTGACGGTGCATCCACAAGTGTATATGATTGAACATTTGCGCACTGACTGGAGCTCCGCAACCTGTCTGCAGCCCGGCGCAGCCTCCGTCAAAGCGCAGCAGGTGCAGCGAGTTCCAGCGGCGAGGAATTGGCCAAACAGCTGCCGCCTTGGCGAGCCGCCGCGCCGCAAAAGCGGCAGGCGCATCGGGCTCTGGCGGTGGCGATGGGCTGTGGCTGCGGCTGCTGCTTCCAATGGGGCGGCCGCTGCCGCATCTGGCGCAGGAGACATAGCTGCTGCTGCAGACTGCAGGTGACAACGGCCGATTATAATTATAGCAAAGAATAATACAAAGAATGTACTACTACACATACAAATATACAATGAATCTACTGTTGGCTGCTTCACTAAATCGAATGCATCGCGCCTGCTGCCCCGTGGAGATGTCTCAGCTGTGCACATGTCGCCAAACGTAGTGTTGCCATGCTCGCTGCTCAACAATGCAGGAGCATTTATATGTGTGGGCGTGCCAATGACATGAACTGCATACTTTTCAACAGCTGATCGGACAGAGAGAGGACTCAGCATACATCATATTCGTGAACAGGCGTTGGCGGCGCATCCGCCAATGCCTCGGCCGGAGATGGCGCCATTCCCACCACAGCGGGTGCCATGCCAATCACCCCCTCTACCGCCCTATCCGTCATGCCGTCTGCGACGCCAAGCGTCACCCCGCCAGCGGTGCCAACGGCGCCTTCTATTACTCCTCCGGCCCCGGTGCCGACGTCGTCGAGTGCCGACGCCGACTACGGCAGGTGCTAGGGCGGTAGAGGGGGTGATTGGCGTGGGACCCGCTGCGGTGGGAATGGCGCCATCTCCGGCCGAGGCACTGGCGGATGCGCCGCCAACGCCTGTTCACGAATATGATGTATGCTGAGTCCTCTCTCACATGCAAACAGAGACGCAATGGCATCTTCTCGTCATGTTGTGTATACCTCTGTCAGTGTTGTGTCCGATCAGCTGTTGAAAAGTATGCAAGTTCATGTCATTGGCACGCCCACACATATAAATGCTCCTGCATTGTTGAGCAGCGATCCGATTTAGTGAAGCAGCCATCAGTAGATTCATTGTGTATTTGTATTTGTGTCCTTAAAATCAGGTGCCAGCTTTCGTTCGTGCATTTGCACGTGGAATGGGTGTGTTGATTTTTTGATTGAATTGTCCGCGGTCCAAATGCAATCAGACTTGCACTTGGCAAACCAGTCCACCAATACTAAAATCTGACGCCTGCTGCGACAGGCATGGCCACACTACTTGAGAACTTCCTTCCGGCGGCTGCGCCAGTTGGTGCATTAAAAATCTTGCACGCCACCGACCTCCTTAGCTCCCTTTCGTCTGCTTGTTGCCGACGCATCGGCAATGAATGAAGCCCCAGGCTTGCTCAGAGCTGGCAGCGAGTGGTATCCATGACCGGCTTCAGCGTGGCGCACACACCATACGTCGCATCATCACAGGCTTTCTGCCAATCGTTCACGCGGCGCTGCTGTCGAGGGGTGCATTGGGCCCGATGTCACACCTGCAGCGCAATCACTAAGTTACGGTTTAGGGTTTAGTACTGAACGTGCGATCGACACGTGCTCCGGGAATAAAAACCACTAATGCACAGGCACATCGCCTGGTGCGCGTCGTTCAATGACGAAGAAATGGAAGCAGAGCTGTAGTGGCACGAGAAGAGTCCACTGCTTGCATGCTGTTCATGACTGTTTCCGCTGTCCTATTTTTCGGCAGCATTGCAATCAGATAGACGTCGCCAAAAATGCCATCTGTGTCGAGTCCCAGGCTCGCAAGCAGACGCCCTGGCAGCCTACCTGCCGCATGCGAACAGGCATGTCCCTGGGCGCTGTGGAGAGCCCACCATAAAAGGCGCGTTCGACTTGCATTCCCCTGACTCCGCCCACTGCGCGACGCGGAAAGTGCACACTTTGTCAGAAATATCTATATTATGTGTTATATTACATGAATTTATAATATAAATTGTAGATTATAAATTTCATTCGGATTTGTTATGTCCTATCATTCCCAGGCACATCTCCAATACACAGCTGTGAGGTACTCATTGCTGACCTGCGTGCGGTGCTTTTGGCGCAGAATGCTGCCGCGGGATTTGAACACGGGTGTGTCCAAGCTTCAAAGAGACTTATCACCGCAGTTTCTCTGCTTCAAGTTTTGGCAGGAAGTGCGGATGTTCTCGATGCACACCTGTGGCGCAGACAGGACTGTCCGCGGCGGCCTTTGCAAGACACATGTCAACGTCTCCAGCGACTGGATGAACTCATGCCACGAGGTGCTACCTGGGCGCAGTGCTTGTCGAGGTCGGCGCAGCCCGGCGGCGCCGGCGGCGGCGGCGACACGTGGACCACGTGCTCCACCTTGACCGCCTGCTCGCCGCCGACGGCGAATCGCGCGACGTGAATCCTGGAAAGCAGAGGCAGCGCAGTGTCGGAAATTTCGGAAATTTAAATTTAAACAGTCTACAGACAAGGCAGATGCTGTTGAGTTCCGGCCGTCTCCTGTAGACGGGTCCCGCTCACTGCCGCCTCGCCGCCGACGGCGACCCGCGACCCGCGCGACGTGCACCCTGCAGCAGAAGCAGTACAGCGTCTGAACAAGTGAACTTATCAGATGCGCTCCGATCGGACAGGCGTTCCACTGATCGTCAGCAGTCTTACGCGGACTGCTCCATTGTCTCCATTGTCTTCATTGTCTCCATTGTCTGCACGCCGCCGTCGGCGCACCGTGCCATGTGCACCCTGCAGCAGGCGCGTTTGTAAGTTACGATCAGTCGAAAATTAGGGTTTAGGGTTTCCCACAGGCTCTCGCGTTGTCAAGGCGGGCCGGCTCACAGCCGGGATCCCTTACTGCTTCATCGCAGCTGGCAGCCGGCGTGCAGCTTGCTGGGTGAAAGAGTGACATATTTCGGCACGGGACAGCCACCGTACAGCGCACTCAGGTCCAGCTGTAAGGTATTGTATATTGTGAAGTAAAGAAGGGTAAAGTAAAGCAAAGTAGAGCAAAGCAAAGCAAAGTAAAGTAGAGTAAAAGTAAAGCAAAGCAAAGTAAAGTACAGTACAGTAAAGTAAAGCAAAGCAAAGCAAAGCAAAGCAAAGTACAGCAAAGCAAAGTAACCCCTCATTCTGAAGCTCCAGAGGATGTCACACTACACTCAGTGGCGCTCCGCTTGACGCCGTTTCGATACAGGGCAGCCGCCGGGCAGCTCGACCCCGCGGATCGTGCATTGAATCACGAGACTCCAGGGCCTCAATTTTCAACTCATAAAAACTTTTAATAAAATACCTCAACCCTTGGCGGCGGTCCATTGGTCGTGTTACAGCACGGGGCAGAGGCCGCACAGAGCGCCTGTGTCATCACTCTCTTGTCTCTTATACCAACTCACCACTTCTTGGCGCTCCACTCGACGCCTTTCAATACAGGGCAGCCGCCGTGCAGCGCGCCATGGTCCAGCCACCCATGAGCTGAACGAAGTTTCAAATTCCAAACCCTAAGAGTCAATTCACCACTTCGTGGCGCTCCACTTGACGCCCTTCAATACAGGGCAGCCGCCGTGCAGCGCCCCATGGTCCAGCCGCCCGTCCGTCTGCAGGCTCCAGAACGCGACGGCGCTGCCGGCTTTGGGCTTCACCGCCAGGCCCTCCATGGCGCACTTGGAGTAATGCTCCTTTGCGTCCTGCTGCCACGGCGGCACAGCGACATTAGGAAAGACCTGCAGTGGGGAAAACCCTCAATGAGGTCATGACGGAAGAGGAGGCAGGCGCTGTCTCATTGCTCAAATGGGCGAGTGTCCCAAGCGCAATCGTCGACGCCACCTTGCTGCCGCCTTCCGCCGGTCGGTGCAGCTGTCCAGCTTGCCAGCTGCCATTCTAGTGTTAGCTTCCCTCAAATATCAGCGGCGCAAAATTTTTCTTACAAGCAAAAGTTTCGGAGTAGGTAAACTCAAGCAGCATGCGTGTGCATGCTGCTTGAGTTAGGGTTTAGGGTTTCGCCGCTGGTTGTGGCATCATAGCTCACATGCGAGCAGCAAACATGCTGCAAATCAAAAGCGCACTGTCTCGCCGCCTTCCTCCACATCCGTGAGGTACATCAGTACGGTCACCAGCCGGTTGCCGCCGTTGGCTGTGCCCCCCTGTAGTAGGGGGTGAAGCAAATGAATGAGTAGCGGGATTCATGTTGAAGATGCAAACCACATGTTGAAGATGCAAATCCTAAACCCTAACCACATGTTGAAGATGCAAGCCAAGGCAAGCAGCGGCAGGCCTTGGCCTGCCGCTTCTGCTTCCCGGGCACGGTGCATCAAATACCACATTGTCAGATGCTCCGATGGCAGATGTGCGGCGCACCTCGTGAAAAAAGTAATCAAAATGTTCCGAATAGTGTTGGCCATGCTCGTACCGCAGCACCTGGATCCCCTCACCTGCTCAGCAGACCACAGGCGGTGAGTCATGACATGAGCGCCAAGGCACCAGATGATTTTTACAAAATTTTGCGGGCGTACACCTTCGCACTGTGTCACGCCAGAAGCAGACTTTGCAAAATGAGGGGAAGAAGCATTGTATCTCACCATTGTAGAAGGGAACCATGAGCCACTCTGCTATCCGATCCTCAACGGCTGCAGGCAGCCAGGTCGATCACATCGCACGTATGGAGTATCACAGCAGCGGGACGGTGGCGCTAACTACAATGCTGAGCCTAACGACCGGCTGCGTGTCGCGCAGCTACATATGTGTCAGGCCACGCAGCTGCGTATTGGTCACTAGCCCATCCAAGATGCAGCAACGGCGGGAGCGAAACATTCGAAAGGCATGATCTGCTGGAGGTGCGGTTCTCGCTGACGAAAGGAACACGACATATGCTGGCGAAAGCGCACCAGTGATAGTGGCATCCTCGTTGCGATCGAAGAACATGCCGCTGGAGGTGCGGATGTCGCTGACGGCACTGCCGCCGGTTTCCGTGTCCACCACGCCGCTACGCGTGATTCGCGGCTTGGCCTTCGTGATGAAGTGTGCCACCTCCGCTGCAGGCAGGACGGCAAAGACATCAGGGCACGTGTCAGAACCGCGATCGTTCCCAGAAAGATACGGACGGATCCAAGGTCCACCACGCCGCTGCGCGCGATGTGCGGCTCGGCCTCTGCAACGAAGTGCGCCACCTCCGCTGCGGGGAGTGGTGTCGATGTGTGTTCTGAAGGGGCAGAAAGCCAAGTTTCACGTTGGCCATGCTGCGCGATGTGCGAGCTTGGGCATGCGCATGGGGCTGGCAAATGCGCTGCAGTGGCCGGCGGCGGACACATCATCATGACTACCTGCCACGGGACTGTGGTGGAGCTCGCCGGCTCGACCTCTGCATCTCTGCCCTGCTCGCCCGCGCAGTCTGCTGCATGAAAACGCAGGGCGTAGCACTACCTTAAGAATGTTTCTCGTGGACATGCACACCTGGAGTCAGCAGGTTCTCGGCATGGAAAATGCGCGGCGCCCAGCTCAGCACATCGAGCTTGGGCTTCGGCACCTCGTGATACGTCTCCCCTTGCCAGCCTGCACCCGAAAACCCTAACGTACATTGTCCCACTGTGGGAGCCGTACCACGCGAACTGCAGCATGCTTGGCGGCGCAGCATCCGGGCTGCTGATGCCGTTGTTCACTGGGGCAGACGCGTGTTTGCTCACCTATGAGGCGCTCCTCCTCGGGCTCTGCCTCTGCTGTGGCGCCAGGAGGCGGCGCCGTCGCCGCCAGCAGCGCCGCCAGAAGCAAACCCGCCCACAGCGCCGTCCTGACGGTGCGGCAGCTGCGTGCACTTTGTCGCCGCGGCTGCCGATTCGGGTCCTTTTCCAGCTGGCTGCGAGACGTGCTGAAGGTCTGGCACGCGCCGGGTATGCCGCTGCGCCGGCGGCGGTCTAATGGCGCCGCCGTGTCGGGCGGCTTTGCAGCCGCGTGCGCCTCAGCCGCTGCCGCCGACCAATGCGCTGTTGGCGACGACATGCAAGTCCTCTCAATCGACAAACTTCCACGCTTCACTGGTAGTTTTGCGACCTAAAATCTTGTCTCCTTACCAACGTTGCGATTTTCTTGCGTGTCAGCGGCTCGTTCTACCGGTATGTTGCCGTTTGGTCAGACTTTCAATGTGCTGCCGTCACG
>JAABUM010003328.1_pt1 | contig 20004 bp, 17 predicted proteins | sample 5559161 | NCBI WGS metagenome assembly JAABUM01 (sample SAMN10711868, study PRJNA513369) | rock metagenome | isolation source: Antarctica rocks | place: Antarctica: Victoria Land, Siegfried Peak nord
CCTTTTTCAACACCCCCCGGCCCCCCCGACTGGATAGGCCGTGCCGGGTGCCGCCTCATTCGTCGAGTTGTGCCAGCAGCAGCAGTGCCTCGTCGGTGGTGATCTCGCCGCGCCGCAACGCCTCCAAAATGTTCAGGCGGAGCTCGTCGCGCCCGGCGGCGGGTAGTGCGTTGCCCTCGGCGGCGATCGCGGGCGTTGTTTCAACCGCCGCTGGCGGATCGGACGCCCCGACTTCTCCAATAGGCTCCATGCTGGGCGGGGCAGCTTCGCTCGCCCCAAGGGCAGCGAGTGCCGGGGACGCGGCTTCCGGTTCGAGCGGTAAAGCCGGTGGAAGGGGCGGGGCCGGCGGGGTTAGTGGCGGCGGGGCGAGCGACGGGGAGACGGCGATGTCTGCCGCGTCATCCGGCCAGAGTTCGGCGTCGGGCCACTCGCGCGGGGCGGGGGTGGGAGTGGGCGTGGGATGGGGCGGCGTGGTGCGTGGCGTTGCCTCGGCGGCTGCCCCGGACTGGATGTGCAGCGCGCCGCTGACCGTGCGGATGCGAAGGCGGGTCTGCCCGCTCGTCGCCAGGGCCGGATCGCCGAGCAGATATTCCCAGCGGTTGCGCCCGCGCCGTCGCTCACGTTTGCCCTTGATCTTGATCCGCATCCCCGGCAGCTCGACCGATTCATCGTCGATATGCAGCAGCCCGCCGATGTCGATCCCACGCTTGCCGATCGTCAGCCCCGGCAAGGCGATGTCCGGGCCGTCATCGTCCAGCTCGCGCTCGTCGCGCTCGTCATCCTCGCCGCCCAGCCAGCCCTCGTCGGCGTAACGATGGGGGAGCTGGCAGCGGAAGGCCCCGCTGACCGTGCGCCCGCTGAGGATCGCGTTCAGGTTCGCCTGGGGGCGCAGGGTAATCGCGCCGCTGACCGTCCGCATCTCGTACTCGCCCGGATCGAGAACCCCTTCGATCGAGCAGCTGCCGCTCGTGTTGTTGAAGTAGAAGCCACTGAAGCGGCTATCGCGCACGACCAGGCCGCCGCTCAGGCTCTTGAAGCCGAGTTGCCCGCTGAGCTTTTCGCCCCTCGCCGTGCCGCTCGTCGTCTGGATGACCAGATTGCCCGCGATGTTCCGCGTCTCGACCCTCCCGCTCGCCGTCTGCACCGAGACGTTGCCGGTGATGTCGCCGAGTCGCAGCGCGCCATTAACGGTGCGCGCGGAGAGTGTGCCCTCGATCCGGGCGCAGTCGAGCGGGCCGTTCGTCGTGTGTACCGCCACCCGCCCTTCGAGGCGACCGACCTGGATCGGGCCGTTGTCCGTGCCGAGGGTCACATCGCAGCGGAGCGGGACGATCGCGACGATCTGGAGCTGGTCCACCTTCCCGGCGATCCCCTTCAGCAGGGTCAGCGCTTCGAGGCGTTCACCGATATTGCCGAAGGCGTCGCCGTGGCGCGGGTCGGCCTCGCGGATGCGGCGCTCGATCTCGCGCCGGATCTCGCCGGTCGAGCGCAGCGTGACCCGCAGCGCCCCATCCTTCCGCACCTGCACCTCGGCGACCAGATCGAGCGGCAGCGCGTCCCCGCGCCGCGTCGCGGCACGCAGACTCAGCGCGGTCGCGCCCTCCTCGCCCAACACGCGCAACGCCGCGTCGGTCCCCTCGATCGTGAGGTGCGGCGTCTCGTCCCCCATGACCGGGATGCTCCACGCCCCTGCTTGCGCGTCCGGGGTCTCGTAGAAGCTGTCGGTCCCTTCCATCGTGGTCCTCCTTATGTGCGAACAGCGTATCGAACAGAAAGTGTTTGTCGCGCGGCGTGGCGTCTAGGTCGGTTGTGCAGCGGTCGCGGTGGCGGGGGCATCCAGGGCGCGGAAGGCCGGGTTGAGGAACATCGCCAGCGTGCAGACGAGGAACAGGCTCGCCACGAGGGTGTAGACCGGGCGCAGGCCGAGCGCATCGAGCAGCACGCCGCCGAGCAGCACGCCGAGCGGCGTGGCACAGTTCGCCCCCGCGCTGATCGCGCCGAGCACCCGCCCGCGCAGCGCCGCCGGGATCCGCTCGTACTGCACCGCGCCGAGGAGGGGATTGATCGGCCCGGCGAAGAGGCCGAGCAGGGCCAGCGCGGCGATCGTCACCGGGAGGGGAGGGAGGAAGGCCAGCGGCCAGTAGCCGAGCGCGAGGAGCAGGAAGCTGATGAGGAAGGTGGGGCGACGCGGCAGTCGGTGCCCGAACGCGCCGTAGAGGATCGCGCTGACCATCGCGCCGCCGCCGGAGGCCGCCGCCATCAGGCCGAGGGCGACCGCGCTGCCGTAGAGTCGCTCCGCGTAGACCGGTGCGCCGACCCAGGCGATCGACTCGATCAGATTCGTGACCATGACCGTCAGCACGATGCTGCGGATCAAATAGTCGTCGCGGATGAAGGCGAGCCCCTCGCGCAGCTCCGCGAGGTAGCGGCGGCTCCCCGTCGCATTCACCGCACTCGCCGCCGTCGCCGCGCGCCGGACGAACGGCACCAGCAGGCCCACCAGGACGGCGGAGATGAGGAAGGTGGCGGCGTCGAACCAGAGGGGGAGGGTCGGGCCGAGCGTCGCGATCAGCAACCCGGCCAGCGGCGCGCCGAGGAGCCGGGAGCCGCGCTGGATCGCCTGCATCGCCGAGGTGGCGCGCTCGATCGGCATCCCGGCCAGGGCGACGAGATCGGGGAGGAGGGCGGCGCGCGCCGTGGACCCGGCCACGGTACAGAGCGAGCCGCAGAAGACAAGGGCGAGGAGCTGCCAGAAGGCGAGTCCGACCGTCGCGTGCAGGAGCGGGATCGCCCCTACCGCGAGGGCGCTGATCAGGTCGGCGCTGATGCTCGACCGCCGGTGGCCGATCCGATCGACGATCGCGCCGCCGAAGAAGGAGGCGAGGATCGCGGGGACCAGTTCGCAGAAGGCGACGATCCCGGTGCGGGCGGCGCTGCCGGTGGTGAGCAGCACGAACCAGGGGATCGCCACCGCCGTGAGCTGGGTGCCACCCTGCGAGATCGCATAGGCCCCGAGCAGGGCCAGGACCGGTCGTCGTTGCGGCGGCACCCCCGCCGCGATCGCTGCGCTCATCGTCGTCCTTCCTTCCTGCCCGCCATCTTGGTGGTCCATTTCACAATGGCGTATGGGGAGGCGGTACTCACCCCTGCCGCCTGGGGGCGGCACCCGCCCATTCGCGGAGCGGGGAAGAATGCCCCGACACCTATCGGTGAAACAAGGCATTTAGCGTTCATCCGCGCCGATATGCAGGGCGAGCGTGACCACGCCGCCCGCGATTCGGATGCGCACCGGCGACGCCTCCGCCGCGTAACGCGCGTTGGTATAGGCGTTTCTCGCGCGGCTCAGCCCCTCGGCGCGTACCGTGGCGACCGGGGCGTCGACGGCGACGCGCGCGCCGTAGTCGGTGGGAAGGCGGATCGCGGCGTCGATCACCCCGCCGCGTACGGTCGCGTCGAGCGCCGCCCGCGCTGTCGTGAGGTCGAGTGTCAGTGTCCCGGCCCCGGTCTCGATCGTGAGGTTGCTGAGGGCCAGCGCGCCGAGGACCAGCGTGCCGACCGTCGCGCCGACCGTGATCTGGAGATCCAGCGGCACCGCGTCCGGGAAGGCGAGCGACCAGCGCTGGCGGGCGTCCCGCACCTTGGGCCGTGGTGTTTCCTCCGGCTGCCGGATCGTCAGGTGCCCGACCTCTCCCTCGACCGTGTACCCGATCTCCGGTCGCCACGCCGGGGTGTTCGTCGCGAACTCTCCGTGCAGCGCCCCCGTCCCGCCCCCCGCGATCCGCAGCTCGCCCGCGCCCAGGGTCACGGTCGCCCACAACCGCGCCGCCCCCTCCCGCTCGATCGTCCGTGTCTCCGTCACTAGCGCTGTGCTCATGCGTGCCTCCGGTAGAGAAGTCGTCGGTCGTCAGTCGTCGGAGGGCGTAGTGGGCGAGCGGGCCAGGAGAAAGCAATACATCTATTCGTCCCCACTCCCGTCCCCCTCTGTGTCTCTGTGTCTCCTGTTCATCGTCCCTCTTTTCCACTACGCCCACTACGCCCACTAATACAGGTCGAGTTCGCCCCGCACCCGCACCGCACGCTCGACCCAGCGAAAGGCGAGCCCGCCCAGTAATGGGAGGGTGACGGCGAAGGCGGCGAGCGGGAGTATTTGCGGGAGCAGCGTCGCCGGGGTCGCGCCGTAGAGGGTCGCGTTCGCGATCGCCCCCAGGCCGTAGCCGTTCGGCAAGGCCCGCGCGACCATGTGCAGCGGCTCCGGAAGTTGCGACACCGGATAGTAGGCCCCGCCGAGCAGCGTCATGAACGGCGCGACGATGTTGGAGAGGGGGTTTGCCTTCTTGACCCAGAGGCCGAGCGCCGAGAAGGCGAAGCCGAGCCCCGACAGGGCCGCGATGAAGAGGGGCAGGACGATCGCGAGCGAGAGCCAGTTCGGCGCGTAGTCCACCCCCAGGCCGAAGTGCCCGAAGAGGAGGACCGCGCCACCGGCCAGCGCCACATCGAAGAGCCCCACGAGGGCGAAGCCGCCGAGCCAGGCCGAGCGTGGGGCCGGGGCGAGGAACAGGCCAGCGAGGGTGCCGCGAATCCGCTCGTTGTCCAATATCTCCCCGACGAAGAAGTTGACGTTGAAGACGAAGGCGTTGGCCGCCAGCGCCACGACGACGTAGCTGAGCAGTTCCGGGCGGGCGCGGTAGACGAGCGCCGCGATCGCGACCTCGAAGATCGGGCGAAGGGCGACGAGGGCGATATAGCCGGTCAGGCCGCGCCAGCGCAGGCGCTCGGTGAGGAGGACACGCGCGGAGCCGAACACGATCGCCAGGATCGCGCGGAGCGTCGCCGGGTCGTGTCGCCTAGTAGAGATCGAGATCGCCGGAACGCTTGGCAGCATATTCCACCTTCCGCAGTGTCAGGAAGCCGATCAGGGCGTAGATGGCCGCGACGCCGAGCGCCGTCAGCAGGGCCGGGGCGATCTCCCCGATGGTCGCGCCGCGCAAAGTGCTGGCACGCAGCGCTTCGACGGCGTGCCCGGCGGGGATCGCGTTGGAGATGGGATGGAGCCAGCCCGGCAATTCGTCGCGCGGGACGAAGAAGCCCGCCAGCAGATAGATCGGGGGCTGGAGGAAGTTCGCCAGCGCGTTCGCCCGCCGCGAGAGGATGAAGACTCCGGCGAAGGCGAAGCCGGTCGCCAGGGAGACGAGGATCGTCGTCGCCAGGGCCAGGGCTGGGGCCAGCGGGTCGTGGATGGCGAAGCGCGCGCCGGTCAGCAGGCCGAGAAGCAGCACCCCGATGAATGAGGGCGCGAGCCAGAGGAGCGAGCCGAGCCCGTACCCGGCGATGACCGCCGCGCGACTCGCGGGGGCGAGGAAGAGCGCGCCGATCGTCCCTTCGCTCCGCTCGTATTCCAGCGTGTAGCCGCTCGACCAGATGGTCGAGGTCCAGGTGCTGAGGCCGATCAGCCCGATCATCAGGTAGGCCGACGCGGAGGTGCCATCGACCGCATCGCGCCCGGAGGCGGCGTAGGTGATCCGCCAGATCGCGAATGAGACGAACGCACTGAGCGCCCAGGGCAGGAGTTCGATCGGGTAGGCGTAGCGCGTCTTGACGTAACGCCAGGCGGTCGCCCGAATCGTCGCCCCGAGGTGGGCGAGCGGGCCGAGCGTCGTAAGGGTGGCGCGCGGCTGTGAACCATTCATCGCTGCTCCTCTCGTGTCGCGGAGCATGCGCCCCGTTCGTCGCTCACCCGAAGGTCCGCCCTGCGATCGCCAGGAAGGCGTCTTCCAGCGTCGGCTCGACGACCCGCACGCCGTCGATCGGCGCGCCGATCCGGCGCAATGCCGCCAGGGTGGCGTCCAGCGTGGCGGCGGTGTCGGCGCAGCGGAGCGTCAGCGCCGTGCCCCCCTCGGCGGTCGCGGCGTGCGTCACGTCACGCACCCCCGGCAAGCTCGCCAGCCCGATGTCGGCGACCGTCGTGGCGGCGAGCGGTCCTGGCAGAGTGACGACGATCCGCCGCTCCCCCGCGACCCGCCCCTTGAGTGCAGCGGGCGAGCCCTGGGCCACGATGCGCCCGCCATCGACGATCGCGATCTCGCGGCAGAGGTCGTCGGCCTCGTGCATGTCGTGCGTCGTCAGCAGGATCGTGTGCTCGGGGACGAGCGCGCCGATCGCGCGGCGCAGATCGAGCGCCGAGGCAGGGTCGAGGCCGATCGTCGGCTCGTCGAGGATCAGGATCGGCGGGTCGTGCAGGATCGCCTTCGCCAGGTGGAGCCGCTGTTTCATCCCGCGCGAATACCCTTCCGTCCGCTCGTCCGCCCGTCCGCGCAGGTTGACGAGTTCCAAAACCTCCTCGATCCGCCGCGCGATGACGACGGGGGACAGCCCGTAGAGCGCGCCGAAGTAGCGCAGATTGTCGCGGGCGGAGAGCTTGGCGTAGAGGCCGCGATCGCCGCCGAGGACGACGCCGAGCTGGCGCCGGACCCGGCCCTCGTCGCGGACCACATCGAAACCGCCGATCGTCGCGGTGCCACCGGTCGGGATCAGGAGCGTGGAGAGCATCTTGATCGTCGTCGTCTTCCCCGCCCCGTTCGGGCCGAGCAGCCCGAAGATCGTCCCGCCTGGGACCACGAAACTCACATCCTCCACGGCGACGGTCCGTCGTCGCGGGGCGAACGGTCGGCGGCCAGTCTCGTAGACGCGGTGGAGGTGCGCGGCCACGATCGCGCCATCGGTGGGTGTGCATCGGATCTGCCTTTCCGGTTGCTGTGTGCTCATCGAACGTCGTCCTTCCGCTGTCGTCGTCATCAGCCGCGCGCCAGGGCGCGGGCGTGTTCCTTGGTTTCACCAGCGGGGGCGACCCAGGTCGCGAGGCCGAAGAGGAGCTCGGCCAGCGCGACGCGTAGCGTCGACTCGGCGGGGCGATCGCCGGTCAGATACCAGCGGTCGGCGGTGCGGAGGTGTTCTTCCTGGCGGATCTGCTGCTCGTGCTCAACCATGAAGATACGTTGGTTGGTGTCCATGATGCCTCCTGGTTCTTGGTTCATGGGCGTGCGTGCTTGGGCCTTGCACGCCATTGGGGCGTGCCTCGTGGCCCGACTAATGGGCGGGAGTGCGGCTGAACAACCGGCCCGCGAGGTCGACCCCCACGACCGCGCCGCTCTCGTCGCGGGTGAAGAAGCCGCGCTGCCCGTTGAACGCGCCGCTGGTGAGGATATACCCGTCTCCGTTGCCGGGCAGCAGGCCGAGATCGAACGGCGCATGGTCCGGGGGCAATTCGGTATCCGCCGCCGCACGGATCTCCGTTCTGATCAGCACCTCGAGCCTCAGCCCCGCCCCAGCCGTGCCGATGTTGAGTGTCATGACGTCGTTCTCGTAGGCTCCGACGACCTCCCGTGCCCGCGCCTCGTCGAAGGGGAGCGGCACGGGGTCGTGATCGGTCACCCCCAGGTAAGTCTGGAGCGCCCGCCGGACGATCGCCTGATTGCAGGGGATGCCGTCCGGGCCGGCGTTGGACAGTGAGACGACAGCGAAGCCCCGCTCGGGCACGGTGAGGAACTCGGCGAACTGGCCGTTCGCCGACCCGCCGTGCCCGACGGTGCGAACGCCGTCCACGTCGCGCAGGAACCAGCCGATGCCGATGGCGTCGCCGAGCGAGCTGCCCCGCAACGCGACCGTCGGCTCCTGCATCCGCCGTAGCACCTCGGTGGGCAGGACACGCTCACCGCTTTCCGCGCGACCATCACCGAAATGGAACCGGGCCCAGCGCAGCTGATCCGCTACTGAGGACGCGAGGCCCCCGCCGGGGTTGTCGCCGCGCGAACGCCGCCACAGCCGCGCGATGGAGAGCGTTCCGTCCTCGCCGAGGTTGTGTCCCACGGCGAACCGCCGGGTTATGACATCATCGCGGGCGAAGAAACTGTGCGACAGCCCCAGTGGCTCCAAGACGAGCGAGGCGACGGCCCGCTCGTAGGTCAGGCCCGTGACTTTCTCCACGATCCGCCCGGTCAGGTTGTACCCCGCCTGGCTGTAGGAGGTTCGGGCACCGGGCGGCGCGATCAGCGGTAACTCGGCCATTTTCGTCGCATAGGCGGCGAGGGCATCGTCCCCCTCGCCGGTGTCGACGATGAGCCCCCAGTCCAGCCCCGCCGTATGGTTGAGCAGGTGCAACACGGTGATCCCCGCCACGGTCCGCTCATCCTTGAGTCGAAGCTCGGGGATATACCGACCCACCGGCGCGTCCAGCTCGACCCGCCCCTCCGCCACCAGGCGCATCAGCGCCGTCGCCGTATAGGTCTTCGTGACCGAGCCCAGCACGAACAATGTCTGCGGGTCAACGGGCAGGGGGTTATCGATGCTCGTCACGCCGTGGCACGCGTAGACCTCCTGACCGTCCGCCCACACCCCGACCGCAACGCCGGGGATGCCGAACTTCGTGGCCGTCGCTTCGACGAAATCGGACAATGTCTCCTGTGACATTCCATCTCCCTTTCTGCTTCTCGTAGCGCACGATGCCGAGGTGGTTGCGGCGACCTTCTACACAGACTTTGCCTCCTGATTTGGTGTGGTGGAGGCGATAGGGGGCCAGGGGTGGGCCGCACGGCCACCCGGTAGCGATCTGCTGTTGCGCAATGTAGGTCTGTTTAGCGGCGTTGGCGCAGCCGGGCCAGGCTCTCGGGGGTGAGGTCGAGCTGGTCGAGGTCGCCCAGCCCCTCGATGAAGTCGCCGTCGATACCGGCGTCGCGCAGGTCGATCAACTGAGGGACGGTGAAGCCAGTCAGCCCGGCGTCCTGCAATCCTTCGATGTAGTCGGCGCGGATCCCGGCGTTCTTCAGGGTGATCACGTCGGTGATCGTGAGGTGTTTGATGTCCGTCGCGCAGAAGGCCTCGGCCTCGTCCGGCTGTACCCCGGCATTGTGGAGGGCGATCAGCTGCGCGACCGTGACCTCGTGGTCGAAGCCCGCCGCATGGTAGCCCTCTGCCGTATCCGCACGAACCCCGGCGTTGTGCAAATCGATGATCTGGTCGTAGGTGATCGCGGACAATCCGCCGTCGAGCAGGCCTTCCACGTAGTCCGGCTTCACGCCGGCTTTCCTGAGCGCGATGAGTTGCGGGACGGTGACTTCCGGCAGGCCGTTCTCGCGTATCTCCTCTACATAATCGGCCTTGATCCCGGCCTCGCGCAGGTTCATCAGTTCGTCGAAGGCGAGCGAACGCCCGCATGCCTCGCGCAGCTCGCCGATGTACTCGCCGTTGATCCCGAAATCGCGGAGCGCGGCCACCTGATCGAGCGTGAGACGCCCCGGCAGCTGCGGGGCCGCATCCCTGATCGGGGTGCTCGGCGCGGCCTCGGTGAAGGGGGCGGGCCATTCCGCCGTATCATCGGCGCGGGCGGCGGGCGATACCGGATCGCCCGCGGTGTCGAGCGCGGCCAGCAGGGCATCGGCCTCTTCGATCGTCAGCTTGCCTGTGGAGAGCATCTCCAGGACGTGCAACTTCTCGACGCTCATGCTTCCTCCTGCCTGTTTTTCTGTTTTCCTATTCGTGGGTCGGGTGGGCGGTTGGCTGCGGTCGCTCTACTCGCCTGTGCCGGAACCTTCGAGCAGGCGCACCGCCTCTTTCGGGCCGATCTCGTTCCGTTCGAGGCGTTCCAGGATCTTGCGGCGGCGATCGTCGGTCGCTGTGCCGCGCCGCCCCTCGCCCGGCTCATCGCCCGAATCGAAGCCGAGCGCGCGGACGGCCTCGTTGAGGCGGGTGACGACGGTGGGGTAGGAGATGTCCAGGGCGACCTCGACGTCCTTGATCTTGCCCTTGCAGCGAATGAAGGTCTCGATGAAGTGCCATTGCTGCGGATTGAGGTTGGCGAAACGTCCCTGAGTAAAGTGCCCCTCTAACGTCGTCTCGCAATTCGTGCAACGGGCGCGCGTGACTTCGAGTTCGCCGCTACAGATCGGGCACTGTGTCGGGAGGGGATAGTGCTGCGTAGTCATACGCGCTCCTTGGTCGTCTTTACTTTATCAAGGTTGGCCTCTGGAAAGAGAATACCACAATAAACTCCGATGTCAATAGGATAATTTAGAAAGTTAATAATACAATTTATTTTATTGACTCAGCCGTCTGCAACGCGCTCAACATGCGAGGGGCGGGGCGACGATCGCCGCCCCGCCCCTCGCATGTTGAGCGCGCCGCGCATAAAGTTTGCCCCGTTCGCACCCAATCCGCAGAGGCGCAGGTGCGCCCATGCCGCGTCGTGGGGCTGCGCCGGTGCCGCGTCTGGCTGCCCGCAGCCGGGGCATTGTCCCCCGGAGGCAGTGCGCCCTTCATGAGTGGGCGCTCCCGCCCTGCATGGGTCGCCCGCACCCCCGCGCGGTGTTGCAGCCTCCGGAGCAGCGGGCCAACCATGCTGCGTACTAAACCGAAATCCAGGTAGGAGAAACATCGTCAGCGTGGGATGCCGGTGGACTAAAGTCCCGGCTGAATGGCCTGTGGCCACGAAGTCCGCCTGCGCGGACTGCACAAGGGCAAGCGAGGGTATGAAGTTTTCATCGGCGCTTCGGTTTAGCTCTAACGCGCAGGCCCGCGCCTCCTCGCCAGCGCCGCGTCAGCGCGCCGAGGCGGTGTCGCGGGTACCGCGCGTCACGGCTGTCGTGTCGAGTTGCGGCGTCGTAGCGCGCTCTCCGGCGCTGGTGAGGAGGCGCGGCTCGAACGCGGCCAACGCCAGGGTCGCGCCGCCGAGAATCGCGGCGAGCGCGTTGAGGATCATCGCACGACCGTGCAGGGCGCCGTAGGCGACGCGCGCCGGGTCGTCCTTCGCTGTGGTGACGAACGAGACGACCCGCGCTTGCGCCGCCGCCAGCTCCGGTAGCAAGGCGAAGGTATTGTAGAGGCCGATCGCCAGCGCCACGCCCAGCAGCGCGATCGCCGCGAGCGTCAGACGGCGCGGCGGCGCGCCCAGCACCAGCCGCCCGATCGCGATCGCCAGCGCCACGATGATGCAGACGAGCTGAATCTGGAAGAAGCGCGGGAAGAGCGCGCCGAGCAGCCGGGCGGCGGCGTCGCGATCGAGTTCGGCGAAGATGATCGGCGTGGTGAAGAAGGTGAAGAAGACGACCATCCCGCCCCACACCGTCAGGGCGAAGAGGAAGGCGAAGTTCGTCAGGGTCCGACCGAGCGCGCGCATGGGTCCTCCGTGGGTGAGTCGGCAGTCGGCAGTCGGCAGAGAAGAAGAGTCTGTAGTCGGTGGTCCGTAGTCCGTAGAAGGTTTGTTGAGCGGCGTTGCCTGCTATCAGCACTGCGCCACTACTGCCGACTGCCGACTCGCTACAGGGCCGTCCGCGCCCCCGCCGCCGGTTCGCCGCGCCCCTTGTCCTCGATCGCGGCGTCGTGCGGGGCCGGTGCGCGGCGTACGGCGCGCGGCAGTCGCCCGTCGGCGCGGACGCGACGGCGGACGTGCGGGCCTTCGGCGCGGCGGTAGGACTCGTCCAGCAATTCGACGACGTGGCGCACCTTCACGTCGGGCGCACCCGCCCGCGCCAGTCCGGTGGCGAGTTGGATCATGCAGCCCGGATTGCCGGAGACGACGATCTCCGGCGCGGTCGCCAGCGCATGGCCCGCCTTGCGCCGCATCAGCCGCCCGGACATCTCCGGCTGGGTGAGGTTGTAGATCCCGGCGCTGCCGCAGCAGAGACTCGACTCCTGCATCTCCACGAGGGTCAGGCCGGGGATCGCCTTCAGGAGCGCGCGCGGCTGGCTGGTGATCCGCTGCGCGTGCGCGAGGTGGCAGGCATCCTGATAGGTAACGCGCGCCCGAATCTCCCCGAGTTCGCCGACAAGGCCCAGTTCGGCCAGGAATTCGCTGATGTCGCGCACCTTGGCGGCGAAGGCGGCGGCGCGATCGGCCCATTCCGGGTCGTCGTGCAGCAGATGGCCGTATTCCTTCAAGGCGGAGCCGCACCCCGCCGCGTTGATGATGATCGCGTCCACGTCGAGCTCCTCGAAGGCGGCGATGTTGCGGCGCATCAGCGCGCGCCCCGAGTCGAGATCGCCGGAGTGGACATTTAAGGCACCGCAGCACCCCTGCGCGGGCGGCACCACGACCTCGCAGCCGTTGCGCGCCAGGACGCGCGCGGTGGCGCGGTCCACGCGCGCGAACGCGGTCCCCATGATGCAGCCGCCGAAGAGGGCCACGCGCGCGCGCCGCGCCCCGGTCGGGTTGTAGACCTGCCCCGTCGGCACGAAGAAGCGCCCGGACATCTTCGGCAGGAACTCCTCCATCTCGTGCAGGCCGAACGGCTTGAGGACGCCGCTTCGCCGAATAGCCCACTGGAGGCCGCTGCGCTGGTAGAGCTTGAAGACGGTGGAGGCGGCGCGGAAGATGCGCGGATCGCCGAAGAGCCCCTTGAACGTGGCCGTGCGGACCACGCGCTGCCAGAGGGGACGCGGGTTGGCGCGCTCCACCTGCACGCGGGCCGGTTCGACCAGCTTGCCGTATTGCACCCCGGACGGGCAGACCGCCTCGCAGGCGCGGCAGTCGAGGCACTCGTACATCTGGTGGACGAAGCCGGGGCTGGTGATGTCCAGCCGTCCCTCGCTGACTGCTTTCATCAGGTAGATGCGCCCGCGCGGCGAGGAGGTCTCGCGGCGGGTCTCCACGTAGGTCGGGCAGGAGGTGAGGCAGAAGCCGCAACGGACGCAGGCGTCGATCAGTTCGTTCTGCGGCTGATCGGTCCCGCTGAAGCCCTGCACGCCGCCGCGCAGATCCTGCAATGCGATCGCTCGTGTCGCCACTCGCCCCCACCCCCTGTGCGTTGCCCGCGCGGTCATGTGCTCGTTGGTCCGCGCCGCTGCCCTACCTGGAGTATACCAAGCCGTGCAGCCGCGCGGGATACCAGGTGGGATCACGCCGGGCGAATGTGATCTATACGCGGTGACTACGCGCGTGTCGTGCGATAATCGCGGCGCATCGGGAGGGGTATCCGTATGACCGCGACGGTAATGGGTGTGCGGATGGACGGACAATCGACGTCGGCAAGCCGCCGCGACACCCCCGCTACACCGGCGCTGCTGATCCGCCTCCTCGGCGGCTTCACGATCAGCGTTGGCGAGCGCCCGATCCCGGATGATGTCTGGCGCGGGCAGAAGGTGCGGGCACTCCTGAAGTTACTCGCCCTCGCCCCGGCACAGCGCCTGGCGCGCGATCAGTTGCTCGACACGCTCTGGCCCGACTTCACGCCCGATGCGGCGGCCAGCAATCTCTACAGTACCCTCACCGTCGCGCGCAAGGCGCTCGCCGGCGTCGCCACCCTGCGCCTGCGGGCGGGGATGGTCGCGTTGCACGCGCCGGACGGCGTGCGGATCGATGTGGCCGACTTCTTGCTGGCGGCGGCGCGCGCGCGCGATTCGCCCGATCCGGCGGACTATCGGCGGCGCTCGCCTGGTATGGCGGCGAACTGCTGCCCGATGATCGCTACGAGGATTGGGCCGCCGCCCCGCGCGAGACGCTGCGCGGCGTCTACTGCGGCCTGCTCCGCGCCGTGGCGACCCTCTACGAGGAGCGGGGCGTGCACGGTGCCGCGATCGACGCCCTGGCTCGCCTCGTCGCGGACGAGGCGACCGACGAGGCGGCCCACCTGGCGTTGATGCGGCTGTACGCGCGGGCGGGCAACGGCGCGGCGGCCCTGCGCCAGTACACCGTGCTGCGCGAGACGCTCGTCCGCGAACTCGATGCCGAGCCGGGGCCGGCCGCCCGCACCCTCTATGCCGAGTTGGTGATCGGTCACGCCGCCGCCGAAATGCCCCACGAGAGGGGCTGGCCCGCCGCCCGCGACGCCATGCCGCCCGCGCTCGGAACGTTGCCCGCGACCCTCACCAGCTTCGTGGGGCGCGAGGCGGAACTGGCCGAGTTGCGGGCGCTCCTCGTCGAGGATGATGTCCGGCTGCTGACGCTCACCGGGGTCGGCGGCGGCGGCAAGACCCGGCTGGCGGCGGTCGCCGCCGAGGCGGTGGGCGCCCACTATCCCGGCGGGGTGTGGTTCGTCAATCTGGCCGCGTTGCCCGCACGGGTAACGGCGCAGGCGGCGGTAGCCGAGGTCGCGCTGGCGGCCCTCGGGGCGCACGCCCCCCAGGGGCACGAGCCACTCACCGCGCTGGAACGCTTTTTCCGCGACCGCCGAGCACTGCTGCTGCTCGACAACTGCGAGCATGTGATCGCGGCGGCGACCCAACTCGCGGCGGCGCTGCTGGCTGCTTGCCCGCAGTTGCACATCCTGGCGACCAGTCGCGAGACGCTCCGTCTCCCGGGCGAGTTCGTCTGGCAGGTGCCGCCGCTGGCGCTCCCCGCGTTCGGGCAGCAGACGCGCACCCCGGCACAATTGGCGGCGCTGGCCGCCTGCCCCGCCGTGGCCCTTTTCCTCGATCGCGCGCGGCGGCGGGCACCGATGGTCCTCACCGCCGAGAATGCCGGGGCCATCGCTGCCATCTGTCGCCAGCTCGACGGGTTGCCGCTGGCGCTCGAGCTCACCGCCTCGCGCATCGGTATCCTGACGATCGGGCAGCTGGCCGAGCGCCTCGGCGATGCGCTCGGCACCCTCACCTCGCGCGAGCGCGGCCTGTCACCCCGCCAGCAGACGCTGCGCGCGACGCTCGATTGGGGCTACGCCCTCCTGACCGAGGCGGAGCAACGCTGCTTCCGCGCCCTCGCCGTCTTCGCGGGAAGTTGGTCGCTCGCCGCCGCCGAGGCGATCATCGGCGGCGGCGAGGGGGAGGCGCAGACGCTGGCCGCGCTGGAAGGGTTGGTCGAGAAGTCGCTGGTCACGCCGGTCGCGCGCGATGAGGAGATGCGCTACCGCTTCCTGGAGCCGGTGCGCCAGTACGCCGCGTTGCGGCTGGCCGAGGCGGGCGAGGCGCTGGTCTTCGGCGCGCGTCACACGATCTACTATCTCGCGCTCGTCGCTGGGGCGGAGGACGGCATGGTCAGGCCCGAGCGAGCGCGCTGGGTGGCCCTCCTCGGCGAGGAGATCGAGAATATCCGCGCCGTGCTCGATCGCTGCCACACGCAGGGGGATGTTCGCAGCGGCTTCATCCTCGCCTCGGAGTTGTGGCGCTTCTGGATGGCGCGCAGCTGGCACAGCGAGGGCCGCCGCTGGCTCGGACTCGCCCTCGCGGGGGTCGCGCTGGACGATCCGCTGCTCCCCCTGCTCCGCCGACTCGCCGTGCCCTTCGGGGCCGCCGTGCTCGCCTTCCAGCAAGCGGACATCGCGACCGCCGCCCGGCTGATGGAACGGGTGCTCGCCCTCGCGCGGGCCAATGATGAGCAGTTCTACGTGGCCGGGGCGCTGATGCAATCGGGCCATATCGCCCTCCGCTCCGGCGATATCGAGCGAGCACGCGGGTGCTACGCCGAATCATTGGCGCTCCGCCGCACGCTCGGTGATCGCTGGGGCGAGGGTATCTCGCTGCAAGGGCTGGGGAGCGTACTGCTGATCGCGGGGGAGGTGGACGAGGCGCTGCCGCTGCTCCGACAGGCGCTCGCGATCCAGCGCGAACTCTCCGAGTGGTGGCAGATCGCCACGACGCTCTACTGGCTTGGGCGGGCGCTCATGGAGGTCGGCGACTACGCCGCCGCGGAGCATGCTTTGCGGGAAGGGGTGATCCTCGGGAAGGCGATCGGCTCGGACATCGCCGCCAGTAATTGCCTGATGGTCCTCGCCGGTCGCGCGATCCGGGGCGGCGAGCTCGCCCTGGCACGCGCGCAACTGGCTGAAGTCCTCGATCGGACGGTCGTCAACGGCTTCTGGCTCGAAGTGAACCTCTGCTTACAGGGATTCGCCCTGCTCGCCGCCGTCGCCGGTGACCACGCCCGCGCGCTGCGACTCCTGGGTGCCGCCGAGATGCAGTCCGGCACGTTGCATTTAGCACGTCTGCCGCATACGTTCGGGACGCAACTCCAGCTACCGCAACACTTTGCGCGCGCGCGCGCGGCCCTCGGCGAGGTGGCGAGCGCCGCCGCATACACTGTCGGCGCGGCCCTCTCCCTCGAAGGGGCGGTGGCCGAAGCCCTTGCGCTGACGGTGGCATAGGCTGCCGTCTCGCGCGCCCTCCAGCGTGGCCCGCTCGACCGCCTTCGCGAAAACCCGTTCAGGTTTCGTTCAGTTTTCGTTTCGTCTCGCCCCCTATGCTCGGTTCAAACAGGGCGACCCGGTGCGTGGCCGGGTCGAGCGGAGCGAGACGAGGGGCCATGATGCGACGATATGAAACCTTCCTGATCCGGCATTGGTGGCTCGATGGGGGAGTCGAACGGGTGGAGGTGACCCATGTGCCCACCGGCAACCGCGTCCTCCTCCTCTCGCTGACGCAGGCGGTCGAATGGATGTCCGCGCGGATGCCGCCGCCCGCAGAATCGCCGGGCGTGGGGAATGCTCCCGTGGTCGACCGCATAGTCGGAAGGTAGTCAGCGTCGAGCTGCGCGGTGAGCAACCTCCTCTCGATCGACCGCTGGCGGAACGAATCGTGCGGCACCCCCCGCGAAACGCTCATGCGGACCTGGCTTGGCACGCGCCGGGTGTGCCGCGCGCCCGTTCGCACCGTCGGCAACAGACGCGGGAGGGACCATGCCAGCACGACCGCACTGGCGGACGCAGGGGGAGCAGCTCCGTGCGCTCCTCGCCGCGCCGCGCTTCGGGGTGATCAGCGACTTCGACGGGACGCTCAGCCCCTTCACCGAGACACCGAACGCGGCAGTGATCGTCCCTGCGAACGCCGCCGCGCTCGACCGGCTGTTGGCGCTGGGGGTGCCGGTGGCGCTCCTGTCGGGGCGCTCCGCCGGGGATCTGCGCGCGCGTTTCACGCGCCCTGCGCTCACCTACGTCGGCAACCACGGCCTCGATTATTGGGACGGCGCGACGACCGAATTGGTGGAGGAGGCGCGTCCCTGGCGCGTCGCCCTGGAGGCGGTGCTGACGGGGCTGCCCCCCTTCGCCGATCCGGCGATCATCATCGAGAACAAAGGGGTCACCGCTACCCTGCACTATCGCGCCAGCGCCGACCGCACCGCCGCCAGCACCGCGATCGAGGCGGCGGTGCGATCCCGCTGCGAGAGGTATGGCCTCGCACTCAATTCCGGCAATCAAATCTGGGAGATTAAGCCGCCGCTGGCGCTCAATAAGGGGACGGCGCTCGCCGCCATCGTCGCCCAAAGGGGACTCGATGGCGTCCTCTTCCTCGGCGACGATACGACCGATCTGCTGGCGATGGCGGAGTTGCGTCGCCTCCGCGCCGCCGGCACCAGGGCCGCGACCGCATTCCGTGGGCTATCGGTCGGCGTGCTGCACGGCGACGATACCCCGACCGAGCTCGACGATCTCTGCGATCTCGTTGCCACCGATACCGGCGATGTGGCACGGCTGCTCGATTGGCTGGCCGATACGGTCGCGGCGCGCGGCGGCGGCGACACAGCGCTCGCGCGTGAGCGGTTGGCGGAATCGGGGGGGCGATGACGGCAGGGGCCGACGCGCAGAAGATCGTCATCGTCTCGAATCGCGGGCCATACTCCTTTGCCAGCAAAGATGGCGAAACGATCGCCACACGCGGCGATGGGGGGTTGGTCACCGCCATCAGCAGCGTGGCCGAGCGCTACGAAGTTCTGTGGATCTCCTGCGCGCTCGGCAAGGGCGACCTCCAGTGGCTGGCGAGCGTGGGCGATGGGGTGCAAGAATTCGGCAACATGCGTATCCGCCTCGTCGCGCCGGACCCGCAGCAGTACCGCGGCTACTACAATGTGATCAGCAACCCGCTCCTCTGGTTCGTGCAGCACCAGCTCCACGACGCCCCGCGCTTCCCGATCATCGACCGCGGCACCTGGCAGGCGTGGTCGCAGGGCTATGCGGGGGTCAACCGGCTGCTGGCGGAGGCGGTGACTGACAGCCTGGCCGGGTTCACGGGGCGCGTGATCGTGCTGGTGCAGGACTATCACCTCTACCTCGTCCCGCAATACCTGCGCGAACTGCTCGGCGAACGCGCCTACATCCACTTCTTCTCGCACATCCCCTGGCCAGGGGCGGACGCCTGGCACGTCTTGCCGTCGGCGATGCGCCTCGAACTGCTCGCGGGGCTGCTTCACGCCGATCGGGTCGGCTTCCAGACGGAGCGCGACACGCGTCGCTTCTTGCAGACGAGCACGGCGAACCTGCCGGCGTTGCGCGTGACGCGCCCGTGGCGTCAGGTGACGCAACGCGGCCAGACGACGAACGCCGCACCGTACCCGATCTCGGTCGATGTGGCGGCCCTGCGGGCGCAACTCAACACGCCAGAGGGGAATACCTGGCTGTCACGGATGCGTTCCCTGCGCGGCGAGCGGCGGCTGATCCTGCGCGTCGATCGGGTGGAGCCGAGCAAGAACATCCTGCGCGGCCTGATCGCCTATCGCAGCTTCCTGAACGCCTACCCGGAGTATCGCGGCAAGGTCGCGCTTCTCTGTTTGCTCGTCCCCTCCCGTTCGGAGGTGGCCGAGTACCGCGATTATCTGCGCGACGTCATGGCCCTGTCCGGGGAGATCAACGCCACCCTTGGTGAGAACGAGTGGGAGCCGGTACGTATCCTGCTGGGGAACAACTATCTGCGCGCCCTCGCCGCCCTCAGCGAGTACGACGTGCTGATGGTCAACCCGCTCGCCGACGGCATGAATCTGGTGGCGAAGGAGGGGGTGGTCCTCAACCGGCGCGATGGCGTGCTGATCCTCTCCGAGGAGGCGGGCGCGGCGGAAGAACTGGGCGAACATGCCTTGCTCGTCTCGCCCTTCGATGTCTATGGCACGCGCGAGGCGCTCCATCGGGCGCTGAACATGCCGCGCGCGGAACGCCATGTACGTGCCGTCGCGCTCGCTGCCCAGGTGGAGGAGCACGATATCCACAGCTGGTTCTCGCGCCAGATGACCGACATCGCGCGTGATCTCGAGCTGGTGGGAGTCGCGCTCGATCTGTAAATACCACCGGATCGGTGGGTAAAAGGTGCGTGTATCTGGGCCGCGCGGCCGACGAGTGCGCGTGCTGGGCGGAACGTATGCGGGCTCGCTGTTGACAGGCCTGGCAACGAGCCATTTGGCGCGTTGGCGGCAGCCGATGCTCGGTGCTACAGGCGTGGCAGCGCGGCCAGCTCCCACCCACCGGTCGCCGGATCGAAGCGCGCGATCGCGCGGTGGCCGCACTCCGCCAGCAGCGCCAGGGCGCGCGGATACTCGTAGGTCAACTGGTCGGGGCGGTGGCTATCGCTGTTGAGGGTCATGCGGACGCCGAGTTCGTGGCAGCGCCGCACGATCCAGGGCGAAGGGAACGGGTCAGCGAGGCCCCGTCGCCAACCGCCGGTGCTCAACTCGACGATCCGCTCACCCGCTGCCAGGGCGATCAGCGCGCCATCGACTGCCTCGCGATACCATCTCGCGTCCTCGCGGAAGAAGCGGTCGCCCGCATTGAAGAGTTTTACGCCGCGATCGATATGCCCGACCATGCTGACGCCGGGATAGTCGCCGAGGGCGGCGATCAGGGCGTAGTGCTCCTCCACCAGCGCGCGAATGTCGCCGTCGTACCGGGCGCGCAGGAGTTCGGCGAAGCGTGCGGCGGAATAGTCGAGCGGCCAGGGCTCCCCGGTATCGTCGATCTGCTGGAAGTGGACCGAGCCGACCGTGTAGTCGAAGCCGCGCGCCAGGGTGCTCGCGTTGAAGGGGCGCAGTTCAGGCAGCGCGTCGATCTCCAGACCGAGCACGACCGTGATCCGGTCCCGGTAGGCGTCGCGCGCGGCCAGCACCGCCTCGCGGTAGGCATCGAGGCGGGCGAGCGGCAGGGCGTAGGTGGCGCGGAAGGGGACCGGCGCGTGGCTGGAGATGCCGATCTGCGTCAGTCCCGCCGCGATCGCCGCCTCCACGACCGTCGCCACCTCCGCCTGCCCGTCGCACCAGCGGTTATGCGTGTGGTAGTTCGCGAGCCAGTGGGGCGAGTGGGCGGAGTGGGCCAGTGGGCGAGAAGAATTGGT